>Ga0181534_10000704_pt1 | contig 23240 bp, 17 predicted proteins | sample PEATcosm2014_Bin_37_FD_119758 | JGI IMG/M metagenome (GOLD analysis project Ga0181534, IMG submission 119758) | Peatland microbial communities from MTU Mesocosm Facility, Houghton, MI, USA - PEATcosm2014_Bin17_10_metaG | ecosystem: Environmental > Terrestrial > Soil > Wetlands > Peat | place...
CCCAGAGGATCTGGTAGCCCGTGGGTAATTTGATCGCCTTCTGAACGCGCTCCTGCGCCTCGGAAACGGTGCTACCCAGATCGCGTCCGCGAATGCTGAACTTGATCGGAACATAACGCTGGCTGCGGTCGCGATAGATGAAGGACGCGCCGGTATCCAGCGAGATATTCGCCAGCTCCTTGAGCGGAACATAAGCGTTTCCGCCGGCCGGCGTCGTGTAGCCGACCTTGATGTTGTTGATGGCGTCGATGGAGCGGCGATATTGCGGCGCAAGGCGCACCTGCACGCCGAACTGACGGTCGGCCTCAAGCACGGTTGTCGCCACCGCGCCGCCCATCGCCGCCTGCACCAGCGTGTTGATGTCGCCAGCGTTAAGCCCGTAGCGCGCGGCCTTCGGGCGATCCACCTTGATGTTGAGATTGGGCTGACCCATCACGTGGAAGATGCCGAGATCCTCGACGCCCTTGACCTGACGCACTTCGGCCAGAACCTGATCGGCGAGTTCCTCGAGCTTTGTCAGATTGGGCCCGACGATCTTGATCGAATTGGCGCCCTTCACGCCCGAAAGGGCTTCCTCGACGTTGTCCTGAATATATTGCGAGAAGTTGAAGCCGATGCCGGGGAGTTCGTCCGAGAACTCCTTTTGCAGAATGTCGGTCAGCTTCTCCTTGTCGAGATTGGCTGGCCATTGATCGAAGGGTTTGAGCGGCACGAAGAGTTCGACATTCGAGAAGGGCGAGGCGTCGGAGCCATTGTCGGGACGGCCATGCTGCGAGACAACGGTGGTGACTTCCGGATGACGCAGCAGGATTTCGCGCATCTTGCGCGTCGCTTCGGTGCCGTCATCGAGGGAAATGGTTGGCGGCATCTGGGCTCTGATCCAGAAATTCCCTTCCTCGAGCGCCGGAAGGAACTCGCTGCCAAGGCGTGTCGCGACAAGAATGCTGAACAACAGGAAGACCAGGCCCGCGCCGATCGCGATCTTCACATTGTCGAGCGCCCAGCGCAGGGCGGGGGTATAGCGTTCGCGAAGCTGGCGCACGACCCATGTCTCGACTTCCTCGACATGCTTTGGCAGCACAAGTGAGGCGAGCACCGGCGTCACAGTAAAGGTGGCGAGCAACGCGCCGCCCAGGGCGTAGGCGTAAGTGCGGGCCATGGGACCGAAGATCTGGCCTTCGACGCCGGTCATGGTGAACAGAGGCAGGAAGGCGGTGACCGTGATCGTCGCGGTGAAGAACACCGCCTTGTCGACCTGCAGCGCACTGATGAAGATCAAGCGAAGGCGGTTGGTCCATCGTTGGGCGCTGCCATGGCTGCCCATCGCGCTTGTCGGATCCGGCCCCCAGAAACCTTCCGTCAGATGCTGCATGAGGCGATTGCGGGCGTCCTGACTGGACTGGAAGTTTCGAAATATGTTCTCGACGAGAATGACCGCGGAATCGACGATGATGCCGAAGTCGACCGCGCCGACGGAGAGCAGATTGGCGTCCTCGCCTTGCATCACCAGAATGATGATCGCGAAGAAGAGCGCGAAGGGAATGTTGACGCCGACGATAATCGCGCTGCGCAGATCCCCGAGGAAAATCCACTGTATGAGAAAGACCAGCCCGCAGCCAAAGAACAGATTGTGCAGCACCGTGTGCGTCGTGACCTCGACCAGCGAGCCACGATCGTAATAGGCGTCGACCTTTACGCCCGGTGGCAAGGTGCCGTCGTGGTTGATCTTTTCCGCCTCCGCCTCGACCTTGGGCAGAACGTCGTTTGTGTGCTGCGTGCGGCCCATCAGCAGGATCGCAGCCGCCACGTCGTCGTCATGATCGCGACCGGCGATGCCCAGGCGCGGCACGAAGCCGACATATACTTTCGCCACGTCCTTGATCTGAACCGGCACGCCATTGGTCTGGGACAGGACGATGTTCTCAATGTCAGCGACCTTGTCGCCCTTGGTGAGATCGTCGCTGCCGCCGTCGTCGATCAGGCCGACACCGCGAATGTTCACCGATTGCTGGCCGACCTGAATCTCGCGGCCGCCGATGTTGACATTGGCGTTGCCGAGCGCCGCGACGATCTGGGGAATCGTGACGCTATAGGCTTCAGCCTTTTGTAGATCGACGTCGACATTGAACTGCTTGGTGGTGCCGCCCCATGAGTTGATCTGCACCACGCCGGGAATCGTGAGCATGCGGCGCGTTACGATCCAGTCCTGGATCGTGCGCAGATTGGTCAGGCCGAAATTCGGCGGGCCCTTGACCTGATAGCGGAAGATTTCGCCGGTGAGGCTTGATTGCTGGATCTGCGGCGACTGATTTCCGGGAAGCGAGACGTTCTGTTGAAGCGCTATGGCGGCCTGTTGATAGGCAAAGAAGTAGTCGACGCCATATTTGAAAGTAACGCGCACGAAGCTGAGGCCGTAGAAGGACGTCGACCGCACGCTGACGACGCCGGGCACCGGATAGAGCGCGATCTCCATCGGGATCGTGTAATATTTCTCCATCTCCTCGGCGGAGAGGCCCGGCGCCTGCGCGGTGATTTCGAGAATGACGGGCGCCGGGTTGGGATAGGCTTCGATGTTGAGCTTGGTGAAGGCGATCAGGCCCGACACGGAGAAGACGATGACGCCAAGCACAACGATTGCGCGGCGCGTGAGCCCGAATTCGAGAATGGACTTCAGCAACTCTTATCCCCGACTGTGTGAGTTGGACGATTTGCGGAACGCTACCATCAATCCGCCGCGCCGCCGGCGAGTATGTTGCTCAGAAAAACAGCGCCTTCCGTGACGATCTTCTCGCCCGGCTGGACCCCTTCGAGGATCTCGTCGAAGCCGTCCTGCTGGTGGCCGAGTTTCACGGTCTTGCGCACGAAATGCTTCTGATCCTTGGTGGCCCAGACGCTCATCGTGCCGTCGCCTTCGCGCACGACCCCCGCCATGGGAACGGCCATGGACTGGGCGGAGTCGCCTATGCGGATCACGAAATTGACGAACATGCCGGCGCGCAGCAGATGTTCAGGGTCCGCGATTTCCGAGCGCACGAAAACGCGCCGCGTGTTGGGATCGACCGAGGGGCCGAGCACTGTCACCTTGCCTTCGAAGTCGCGGTCAGGATAGGCGGCGACGCGGGCTCTGACGTCCTGTCCGACGCGAACTTCGGGAGCCTCGCTCTCCGGGAGGTTCGCGAACATCCACATCGTGGAGAGGTCGGCGACGGTGTAGGGCGGCGGAGCAACGCCGGGCTGCACGAAGAGTCCGGGCGCGGCCGTGCGTGTCGTCACATAGCCGGTCATAGGGCTTTTGACGACAAGACGCGGATCAGCCTTGCGCTCCTGGATGATCCTGTCGATTTCGGCGTCGGTCTTGCCGAATATGCGTACGGCGTCGCGCGCGGATTTCAGCGCGCCTTCAGCGGTCATTTGATCCGATGTCGACTGATCGACCGCCTGCTGCGAAGCGCCGCCAAAATTTTTCATCTTCTGGGCGCGGGCCAGCGTCATGTTCTGCAATTTGAGAACGCCAGCCGCCGCGATCAGGGTCGATTCGGCGTTGAGCAGATCGGGGCTGTCGATGGTGAACAGCACTTGGTCCTTTTCGACTTTATCGCCGACATTGGGATGCGCTTCGATGATTCGACCCTGGTAGGGCGTGAACACCTGCGTCAGCATGTTCTGGTTGAAGTCGATGTTGCCGACCGCTTTGCGCTCCAGAAGGAAGGACTTCTGGCCGACGTCGCCGATCTTGATGGCTCCGACCTGCTTTTCGTTCAGGTCGACGGCCAGCTCTCCGGGGGCCCCTGATTCGGCTGCCTTTTGGGTTTCCGCAGGCTTTTCGGAGCGCAGGAACGAATAGACTTTGTAGAGTGAGAACAGCGCCACGATCACGAATACCGCGTATAGCGCCAGCGTTTTTTTGTCTCGATTCATCTATCGGCCCTGCGGGATGTCGGTTTTACCGGGGCGGACGCTCTCGCACGTCCGCTCCCCAGCCTGAAGGTATGAACGGCGCGTCAGCTATCGGTCCACTGTCAAAACTGACAGTAGACCCGCCGAAGCGTGCGAATGCAGTATCTGAAAGATGACTGGAATGTCCACGTCGCTTCTGTCAATAGCTGTTCGCAACTGAACGGAAAGCGATTCCATCGCTTTATCCGGGCCGGCGGATTGAGTAAGTTCGCGCCGCGTCGCTTGAGGGACGTCCAACTAAAGTGCAGGAACTCCGATTGGTGATGCAACTTACGGAAAAGAAATCGCCTCCTCGCGGACGTCGCCGAATCGCCGTGCGCGCGGCGGCGTCGCTCGCCGTGGTTGGTTTGAGCGGTTGCGCGGTGGGGCCGGACTTTGTTTCGCCGCCGCCGCCGGATACGAACCGCTACACGCCCGAGAAAACGCCCGCCATCGGCGGCGAGCGGCTCGTTGTCCGCGAGGAGATACCCAAGCGCTGGTGGGAAGTTTTCCACAATAAAAATCTCAACAAGCTCGTCGAGGCGTCGATCGAGCACAATCCGTCTCTGCAGGCGGCCGAATCATCGATCAAGATGGCCTATTTCGCCGCCGAGGCGCAGAAGGGCGGCTTCCTGCCAACGGCCCTGTTGAACTGGGGCGACACCACCAATTTCCAGTCGCCCGTGCAGAACACGGTGACGCCGAACGCCGCGACCAATCCTTATGGGCTGTTCCTGCGCCAGCTCACGATTTCCTACACGCCCGACATCTGGGGCCAGAACCGCCGCGCCGTCGAATCGCTTGAGGCGCAGACCGATCAGCAGAGATATCAGCTTGAGGCGACCTATCTTTCGCTGACGAGCAACGTGGCCACGGCCGCGATCACGGAAGCCTCGCTGCGCGGGCAGATCGCCGCGACGCGCGAGGTCATCAAGACCGAACAGCATCTGCTGGACCTGCTGCGCAAGCAATATTCGCTGGGCTCCGTGGCTCAGTCCGACGTGCTCACCCAGGAGGCCGCGCTCGCGCAGGTGATGCAATTGCTGCCGCCGCTGGAGAAACAACTGGCGCAGCAGCGCGATTTGCTCACCGCGCTCGCCGGCCAATATTCCACCGCGCAGGTGCCCGAGACATTCCATCTCGGCGCAATCACCTTGCCGCGCAGTCTCCCGGTCACGCTGCCCTCGACCTTCGTGCGCCAGCGTCCCGACGTTCGCGCGGCGGAGGCCAATATGCATTCGGCCAGCGCGCAGATCGGCGTCGCGCTCGCCGCGCGTCTGCCCAATATTACGCTGAGCGCGCAAGGCGGCTATTCCGCTTACAGCTACGCACAGTTGTTCCTGCCCGGCACCGGCTTCTACACGCTGGCGGCTGGCGCGACGCAGCCGCTATTCGACGGCTTCACTTTGCTCAACAAGCAGAAGGCTGCGGAAGCGGGCCTTGTGCAGGCGGAGGCGCAATATCGCCAGGCGGTGATCACTGGCTTCCAGAACGTCGCGGATGCGCTTCGCGCCTTGCAGGCCGACGCCAAGGCGGTGAAGGCCGCCGTCTACGCGGAGCAGGTCGCCAAGAAGAATCTGGAGATCGTGAAGAAGCAGCTTGAGGTCGGCTCGGTCAATGTGCTGGCCATGCTCAACGCCGAGCAGACCTATCTGCTTGCCGCCGTCAACCGCGTGCAGGCGGAGGGCAATCGCCTCGCCGACGTCGTGGGCCTGTTCATGGCGCTGGGCGGCGACTGGAAAGACGAGAACCTCAAGAATCTGGCGCCGAACGCTCCTCGCGAAAACCCGTTCTCGGGCTGGGGCGCCCCCGCGCCCCAGGAGGTTGACAAGATTGATGGCCCGGTCAATTCCAGCTGGTTCCCGAGCTTCTGGGATTAAACGGGGGCTCCCGCCCCTTTCGGCAAAAAGCGGCGCGGGCTCCTGTTCCGGTAGGACTTCGACGCCGGATCCGCTATAAGCCCGGGTCCAACTTACGGGAGAAGTCTCATGCGTTTGCGCGCCGCCCTTATCGTTTTCGCAATGTCGGGTCTTGGCTGTTCCGCCGTCGCGCAAAGCAGCGATCCGTTGTTGAACAACCATGACGCTGTGGTCTCGACAGCCCGCGAATGGGGCGGCCAGGGAGGCGTCTTCACCTGCCAGCAATGGCGCGCCTATGTCACGCGCATGTACAAGATCGCGGACCCACGCCATCGCGGCTATATCGACGCCGCGAGCTTCGAGTTGATACGAAAAGCAAGCCCGGTGTTCGAGAACGCGAGCTTTGATTATTTCGACATGGCCGGCAAGGGCCGGGTCAGCCAGAAGGACTTCATTGAGTTTGAAAGTCCCTTCTTCGCGCGCTTCGACAGAACCCGCAGCTGTCGTGTCACGGCCGATGACATTCGCGCGGTCAGCGCGCCCAAGGCGGCGACGCCGATGGAGCGCGGCGGCCGAGGCGGCGGCCAGACGGGCGGCGGCACTGGTCTTGGCGGCGGGTTCGGCTGGCGCTAATTCACGGAAGCGGCGTCCTTGACGCGACGGGTCGGGGGCCGAAAGGCCACCGGCTCTTTTTTTGGTTCATCCATTACGATGGCGCGCGCCGATCCGGCGACGGCGCGACTCTGTTCCATGCCCGCCCAGGCGACCAGCGGCTGCGGGCTTGTCCGTAGCCTAAAATTGAGGCAGGTTTGGACATGAAAGGCTCCAGTCGCCTGGCAAGCGTCGGCTAAGGGCCCTTCCAAAAAAGGGAAACAAGGCCTTGCGCATTTTCGTTCGAGCGGCGTTCGCCGCACTCATCGCTTTGACACTGAGCCATTCGGCCAACCGCGCGGCGGCGGAAACGCCTGATGAAACCTACAAGGCGCTCGGGCTGGAGAAAAACGCGTCTCCCGACAAGCTCTATGATGCGCTGGCAAAGCGTTACAACGACCCCGCCGAGGGCGCGGGAAAGGGCTCCTTCTCGAAATTCTGGGAGCCGATTCCGATTTCGAAATATCTCAACCCGCGCGATTTTTATAAGCCGCCGCAATCGATGGAAGTCGATGCGACGCGCGGCCAATGCGTCGAATGCCACAGCCAGACGACGCCGGGCTGGGTGCATAGCTGGCAGAAAAGCGTCCATGGAAATCTGGACGAGATCCGCAATCTGCCCGACACGGATTCGCGCGCCTACAAGAAAGGCCTGCTGAGCGAAGTCGAAGGCAATCTGCGCTCTATGGGCGTGCTCAAGGCCGCCGAGCCGCTGAAAGAAGTCGGCTGTATCGACTGCCATATCGGGGTCAACAAGGATCACGGCCAGCACAAGACCGAGCTGAGAATGCCCGACGCGGCGGCTTGCGGGCAATGCCACGTCAAGCAATTCGCCGAGCGTGAGTCGGAGCGCGACACTTTCACCTGGCCGCAGGGACAATGGCCGAAGGGTCATCCCTCGCATGCGCTGTCCTATAAAGCGAATGTGGAGACCGCCGTCTGGGCGGCGATGAGCCAGCGCGAAGTGGCTGAGGGCTGCACCTTCTGTCACACGACGCAGAACACCTGCAACAGCTGCCATACACGGCATGAATTCTCGGCGGTGGAGGCGCGCAAGCCGCAAACCTGCGCCATGTGTCACAATGGCGTCGACCACAATGAGTTCGAAAACTACATGCTTTCCAAGCATGGAACCGTGTTCCAGACGCGCGGCGACAAATGGGACTGGAACAGGCAACTGTCCGACGCTCTGGAAAAGGGCGGCATGAACGCGCCGACCTGCCAGTTCTGTCACATGGAGTATCAGGGCCAGTTCAGTCACAACATGGTGCGCAAGGTGCGCTGGGCCTTCGAGCCGACGCCGAAGATCGCGGACAATCTGAATCATCCCTGGTTCGAGAGCCGCAAGGAAGCCTGGGTCGGCACCTGCGCCAACTGTCATTCCGACAGTTTCAGCCGCGCCTATCTCGACGACATGGACAAGGGCGTGATTTCGGGGATCAAGATCACCGAGGAATCGCGATCGGTTCTGGTGAAACTCTATAATGATGGCCTGTTGCCCGGCCAGAAGACCAATCGCCCCGCGCCGCCCGCGCCCGAGAAGGATGACGCCGGCGCCTTCTTCCAGCTGTTCTGGCAGAAGGGCAATAATCCCTCCGCTGTCGAATATGAATTCGCCGAGATGTGGGAGCACCACAAGATCAAGCACTATAAGGCGCTCGCGCATGAAAATCCCGGCGGATACACCTATTCCGACGGCTGGTCGCAACTCGTCAAAAGCGCGGCGCGCATCAATGACGAGGACACACGATTGCGCGAGGCGGCGGAAATACGCGCGGAGCTGAAGCGCCTCGCGCCGCAAAAGCGCGGCGATCTGTTTGAGCTGGACACGCCCTTCCGGCAGGCGGTGGCCGCTGGCGTCGGCGGCTTCGCATTGCTTGCGGGCGTTGGCCTGCTGGTGGGCAGAAACCGGCGCAAGGGGCCGTGAAACGGCTCTGCCTCATCTCGCGCGGTTTCGGCGAATCGCTTTCGCGCGGACGGCTGGTCGCTTCATCGGGGCTCATTCTCGGCGGCGTCGCGATCCTTGGCTGGGCCCTTTGGTCCAGCCTTGAGCCGCCGCCTTTGCCCTTCGATTTGACTGTCGGCCCTGCGACTGCCGCATCGCTGACGGATTTCTCCGGAGTTGATCCGGGGGAGCTCAAAAAATTGGAAATCCGCACTCCTGATTTAAAGAACCCCATCGCGACGGGCGTCGTTTGGCTCGCCGAGGGCAGGCGCCCGACGCCGTTGAGCTGGCGCAACGCCGTCACCGAACCGGTCTTCTTCGCCGAGATTGATCCAGCCGACTCCGCCAGAGTTCTATCCGCGATCCACGAGCATGTTCCAGGCGACGCGGTCATTCTGTCATGGTGGGACATGTCTCGCCGCATCCGCGCGATCGCGGGTCGGCAGGCGCCGCTCGACGATCCGCTCGCGCGCGGACTTTTGACGCCCGCTGCCTGGAGCGCCGGCGCGGAGGCGATCACGGAAAAGCGGCGCGCCTTTTGGGGCGCGGGCGTCCCTGCCGATCAAAGTGAAGGCTTCGGCAAATTCATCGACGCGCTGCTGATGGACGAGGCGCAAGGCGCGACGGCGCTGGCCGAGCTTGCTGACGGAAAGGAAGCCTTCGTCGCGGTGCATCTTGCCGACATCTGGAAGGCCGCCGCCGCGCGGCCCGATCTATTCGCCGTGGCCTATAAGGATTTCGCGGGAGGCGGCGACGCGCATGGCGTGATGAAGGCGGCGCGCGAATGGATGCAGGAGAACCGGATCGAAGGAGGCTTCGCGGTCGAACCGATGGGCGCCGCCATGCGCGTGCATTACCTCCCGCAGAGCGCCGACGGCCAGCGATTGCTCGCGCTATTGCTGCCCTTCTCGACTTCCAATCCTCTTGCACTCCAGCGCTTCGAGCTCGTCTTTCAGCACAGGGGGTATTGGATTTACAGATTGAAGGCGAAAAAAACCATCTCGACGCACGAGTGATAAAGTTTGCGCGAGAACCTATATGAGCAACCGAAACACTCTTCTTTCCAACGTCTGATCGCGGATGCGCCCCGTGTCACGGGATCGGCCTTCCTCGTAAGGGCTTTTCCTCCATGCGGACGAGAAACGCCAGCGACATCGCCGCGCAGAGCGCAATCACCGCGAACACAAGTTGAAAAGTAGCGCCAAAGTTTGGGAGAGCGCCGGGTCCGGCCGCGCCCGCCCCGGGATTCGGACCCGTCCCCGTCACAAGCGCCCCGAGCAGCGCGACGATCAGCGCGCAGCCGATCTGCCTGACGAATTGCATGACCGCCGTGGCGGAGCCGAGATGACGCAGATCGACGGCGTTTTGGACTGACACCGTGCAGACCGGCAGCATGGCGCCGACGCCAAGGCTGAACAGCGTCAAAAGCGCATCGAGAGCAAGGAGCGAAAGCGTCTCGCCGCGCCAGCAGAGATAGAGCGCCGCGCCCATTGCGAAAGCAAGGCCGGTCACCGCGGGAAACTTGTAGTGGGAAACATGCGGCATCATCCGCCCCGAAACGGTGGCGCCGACGACGGTTCCGACCATCATGGGAATGAGAGCGACGCCGGAACGATCGGCGGAGAGGCCCAGCGCGCCCTCGAAATAAACCGGCATGACGACGGAGAGGCCGATGAAGGCGCCCAGCCCGAATGCGCTGCACAGGCTGGCGTTCCGTGCGATGGCGTTTTGCAAGATGCTGAGCGGAATGAAGGGCTCCTCGGCGCTGCGCAGTCGCCATGCGAACAGCGCCCAGAAGCCGCCGGAAGCCGCCAACAACATGAAAGTGGACCCGCCCTGGCCTCCATGCCGCCCGAAAGACAAGGCCAGAAGTCCGGAGGCCGCCGCCAGCAAAGCCGCGCCAAGCAAGTCCAGCCTGTGTGGATGACGCCGGGTCGGCAGCTTCCTGAGCGCGGCGTTCACGATCAGAAACGCCAGCGCCCCGAGCGGCAGGTTTATCCAGAAGATCAGGGACCAGTGCAGGTAATGGGCGAACAGCCCGCCCAGCACGGGGCCGCCGACGCTGGAGGTCACGAACACGGCCCCGAAATAGGTCTGATAGCGTCCACGCTCAAGCGGAGTCACGAGATCCGCGACAATGGTCTGCGCGAGCGAGATCAATCCTCCGCCGCCGAGTCCCTGCAGGGCGCGCGCGCAGGCGAGAAGGATCATGCTCGGCGCCAGCGCGCAGGCGAGCGAGCCTGCTATGAATATCGATATGCCGATCAGCAGCATGATGCGCCCGCCATGGATGTCCGCGAGCTTGCCGTAGAGCGGCGTCACGATCGTCGAGGCGATGAGATAGGACGTGACGATCCAGGGCGAAGCCGCGAAGTCGCCGAGCTCCAAGCCGATGGTCGGCAGGGCGGTGACGACGATCGTCTGGTCGAGCGCGGACAGCAGCATGGCGAGGCACAGGCCAGCCATGACCCGGCGCATTTCAGCCTTGGCGAGCGGGGCGTTGGCTTTCATCTGTGCCGGTCCAATTGCTTTCGTGCAGCGCGCGGGCGTCGGTCACGCTCACTCTTGCCGCGATTGCTGCAAGATACGCAAGAAGACTTGTGCGTCCTGCCGCGTCATCCCTTCAAGAGCCGCCGCGCTCGACGCCTCGTCGCTCGATGGCGCGCAGGCGAGCCGCCGCAGCGCGCTATCGCATGCTATCCGTTGCGGCGGAAGGCCTCGGCGACGCGCCAGATCGAGGCGCGCGGCGAAAAACTCCCGCAACAGGCGTTCTTGCGCGACGCTGAGCGCGCGATCGGGCGACGGCGAGAAAACATCTTCCAGCGCGGGAGCCGGTTCGCGGTCAACGGCCTCTCCGCTCCCGGCGCCTTCCGCCAAGGCGACGAGTCGGCTCAGGAATTTGGTTTTCAGGCCCTGCATGAAAGCGCCGCCGCGTCGGGGCAGCGCGAGCATGCCCCGGCAATGATCGCAACGGCCGCAAGCGCCGCTTTCCTCGCCAAACTCCGCCAGCAACGCCTTCATCCTGCAGCCCGGCGCAATGCAAAGCCGCGCCATGGCCCTTCGCCGCATGAAGGCCGCGAAGGCCAAGGCATCGCTTTCCAGAGCTGGAGGCGGCGCCCAGCGTTGCGCCAGATCGCGACCCTCGTACAAAAGCAACGTTTCCGCATCGAGCCTGTCCCGGCCAGCGCGGCCGATCTCCTGATAATAGCCCTCGATCGAATCGGGCGGATCGGCGTGCCCCACGAAGCGGACGTCTCGCTTGTCGACTCCCATGCCAAAGGCGATCGTCGCCACCATGATGACGCCCTTGCGCGTGAAGAAGGCGTCCTGATGCGCCGAGCGCTGTTCGGCGTCGAGACCCGCGTGATAGGCCAGCGCGTCGAATCCCAGATTGCGGAAATCGCGCGCCAGCACGTCGGCCTTGCGGCGCGAATTGCAGTAGATGATCCCGCTTGATCCGGAGTGGCGGCGCGCGAAATCGGCGAGCTGGTCCATTCCGCCGCGCCGCTGGCGGAAGGCAAGACGCAAATTCCCGCGTGCGAAGGAATTCACGAAAACCGACGGAGGGCGCGTAAACAGCGAAGCTATGATGTCGTCGCGGGTGCGGGGGCCGGCGCTCGCCGTCACCGCCAGAATCGGCGGATCGCCAAGGCGCCGCGCAATGCCGCCGAGTGCGGCGTATTCCCGCCGGAACTCATGCCCCCAGTAGGAAATGCAATGAGCCTCGTCCACCGCCAGCAGCGTGACGCGCCTCTTGCGCAGGAGCTGGATCACGCGTTCCTGCGCCAGCCCTTCGGGCGAAACATAAAGCAGCCTCAGGCGACCGGCGGCGACCCCCTCGCAGGCGCGAGCATAGTCGTAGTCGTCCTCGCCCGAATGAAGCGCGGCCGCAGGGACGCCAAGACCATCCAGCCCGCGCAACTGGTCGCGCATCAGGGCGATCAACGGCGAAACCACGACGACAAGACCTGGACGCAAGGCCGCGGGAAGTTGATAGAGAAGCGACTTGCCCGCGCCCGTGGGAGCGACGGCCAGCACGTCGCCGCCAGCCAGAACCGCTTCCAGGGCCGCCCTTTGCCCCGGCCAAAACTCCTTGTGGCCGAAGGTTTCGCGCAAGACCCTAGTGGCGTCGGCGATGTCGGGCGTCGACAAGCTCAAGTCCAAGGTCCTTTGGCGCGCGCGGGATTTCCGATAGGCTGTGCCTCCGCAGCCCAAGGACGGGTTGACGGCGTAAACTGCCCGCGCCCGCGATTGAAGCGTCGCGGCGCGCCAGAAAGAGTCGCGACGCCGATGCTGGAGACCATTCTACTTACCTCGACGCGCATCAACACCTTCATCGGACAGGCGGCGCTCACCAATGCGAGCGGCTTCTTCTTCGAGCGCGGTCAGCGTCTGTTTCTCGTGACAAGCCGGCACGTGCTCGGCAACCCGCCGACCCAGCATGCTCCCGACCGGATCGTGATCGAACTGCATATTGACCCAGAAAACGTTGCAAAATCAATAGGCTTCTCGGTCCCGCTCTATGGGTCCGACGGCGGACGTCTGTGGCGTGAGGGGCGGGATCGCGCTGGGGCCATCGACGTGGCCGCCATCGAGATCGAACGGTCGGCGCTGCCCCCGACGACGGTGTTTCGCGCCTTCACGACTGCAAACCTGATCGGACCGGACGGCGGCGTCGAAGTTGGCGACTCTGTGCTCGTGGTCGGCTTTCCGCTCGGCTTTCACGACACGCTGCACCATCTCCCGGTGGCGCGGGGAGCGGTGATCGCTTCGTCCTTCGGCCTGCGCTTCGAGGGGCAGGGCTATTTCCTGACCGACGCGCGCACGCATCGCGGGGCCAGCGGCGCGCCGGTGGTCATGCGGATAGGCGTGGATCACGCGAAACATATGGATCTGCCCTGGCGGCTGCTCGGCGTGCATTCCTCGCGGCTCGACGTCGGCACCCGCGACTTCGAACTTGACGAGGCGCTGGGGCTGAACTGCGCATGGTATGCGGACATACTCCTGACGCTCACGCAGGGGTAATCCTCGCCGCCGCGCCGGATACGTTTCGACAAAGCGGGGCCGAAAACGGCATGACGCAGCGTTGTGGCGCTCGCGCCCATCCCGGTGTAAGCAGCGCCCATGATCCAAAGCCGCGTCCTTCCCCTCGCCCTGACGCAAGGCGACCCCTCCGGCATCGGGCCTGAACTCGCCCTGAAGGCCTATTGCGCGCGCAAGGCGGAGGATTTGCCGCCCTTCTTCGTGCTGGGCGACCCGGCGATGTTCGAACGCGTCGCGCGGTTGCTTGGGCTTGAGGTAAACGTGGAGGCCACGACGGCCGCCTCCGCCACGGAGATTTTCCTGACGGCGTTGCCGGTCGTCCCACTGGACCGCGCTGTGCGCGGCGATGCGGGCGCGCCCTCAGCCACCGACGCGCCTTCGACAATTCTCTCAATCGAGCGCGCGGTCGAATGCGTCGCGAGGGGCGAGGCGCGCGCTGTCGTCACCAACCCGATCGCTAAAAACGTGCTCTACGCGGCTGGATTCTCGCATCCCGGCCACACGGAATTTCTGGGCGAACTCTCCAGTCGTTGCTTTCATCACGAAGCGCGCCCCGTGATGATGCTATGGGCTCCCGAGCTGGCGGTCGTGCCGGTGACGATCCATGTCGCGCTGGCGCAAGTTCCGCAATTGCTCACGCGCGAACTTCTGGTCGAGACGGGCCGCATCGTCGCGCGGGACCTTGCGGCGCGTTTCGGATTGGCGAAGCCTCGCCTCGCCTTCGCGGGGCTCAATCCGCATGCGGGCGAGGGCGGCGCCATGGGGCGCGAGGAGATCGACGTCATCGCGCCCGCGATTGAAGAGTTGCGCGCCATGGGGATCGAGGCTACTGGCCCGCATCCGGCTGACACGATGTTCCACGAGGCCGCGCGCAGGAATTACGACGTCGCGCTCTGCCCGACCCATGACCAGGCGCTGATCCCGATAAAGACGCTCGCCTTTGACCGGGGCGTCAATGTCACGCTGGGCCTGCCCTTCGTGCGCACCTCGCCCGATCACGGCACCGCCTTCGACATCGCGGGCAAGGGCGTGGCCAATCCGTCGAGCCTTATCGAGGCGATCCGCCTCGCTGGACGCATTTCGGCATGATCGACGACCTGCCGCCATTGCGCGAAATCGTCGCGCGCCACGGGCTCGACGCCCGCAAGGCGCTTGGTCAGAATTTTCTTTACGACCTCAACCTCACTGCGCGCATCGCCCGCGCGGCGGGGCCGCTGGAAGGCGTGACGACCGTCGAGATCGGTCCGGGACCCGGCGGCCTCACGCGAGCGTTGCTCGCGCAAGGAGCGGCAAAAGTCATCGCCGTCGAGCGCGACGCGCGTTGCCTGCCTGCGCTGGCCGAAATTGCCGCGCATTATCCGGGACGGCTCACGGTGATCGAAGGCGACGCGCTCCAGCTTGATCCCGTTGAACTCGTCCGCGCTCATGGCGCGGGCGGACCCGCCCGGATATGCGCGAATCTCCCCTACAATGTCGCTACGGTTTTGCTCGGCCAGTGGCTCGAAGCCGAACCCTGGCCCAGCCTCTTCGACCGTTATGTTCTGATGTTTCAGCGCGAGGTCGCCGAACGCATCGTAGCGACGCCCGCGCAGCGCGTCGATTACGGCCGCCTTGGCGTGCTGTGCGGCTGGCGAACGAAAGCGCGCATATTGTTCGACGTGCCGCCTTCGGCCTTCACGCCGCCGCCAAAGGTCACGTCCTCCGTCGTGGAATTGACGCCCAATCCGGAACCGCTGGCCTGCAACCGGCGACTGCTGGCGCAAGTGACGCAAGCCGCCTTCGGTCAGCGCCGCAAGATGCTGCGCCAGAGTCTCAAGGGTCTTGGCGTCGAACCGGGCGGACTATTGGCGGCGGCGGGAATCATTGAGACCCGCCGCGCCGAGGAAGTCGATGTCGCAGGCTTTGTCTTTCTGGCGCGCGCGCTTGACGAGCTGCGAAACAAAGGCGAAGCGTGTTCGCCCGATTAAAGCGCGTTGCCGAGTTCGCCGTTCAGATCCTCAGGACGCGGCTGCAGCATGATATTGTAGCCAGCGTCGACGAGATGAATCTCGCCAGTCACTCCGCCAGAAAGCTCGGAGAGCAGATAGAGCGCCGAACCGCCGATTTCATCCAGCGTGATCATGCGCCGCAGTGGGCAATGCATCTTCTGGAAGGCGCCCATGGCGCGCGCGCCGGTGATGCCGGCGCCCGCCATCGTGCGCACGGGCCCTGGCGATAGCGCATTGACGCGAATGCCGCGATCGCCGAAGTCGGCGGCGAGATAGCGAACGGAGGAGTCCAGCGCCGCCTTCGCCACCCCCATCACATTGTAATTGGGCATCACATGCGTGCCGCCGGCGAAACTCACGGTCAGAAGGGAGCCGCCATTCTTCATCATCGCGGCCGCGCGCTTGGCGACCTCGGTGAAGGAGAAGCAGGAAATCACCATCGTGCGGATGAAATTCTCGCGGGTCGTGTCTGCGTAAAGGCCCTTGAGTTCGTTCTTGTCCGAATAGCCGATGGAATGGACGATAAAATCGATTTCTCCCCATTCCCGTTGCAATTGGTCGAAGGCCGCATCGACTGTCGCGATGTCCTCGACGTCGCAGGGCATGAGGAACTCGGAGCCGAGTTCCTTGGCGAGCGGCGCCACGCGCTTGCGCAACATCTCGCCCTGATATGTGAAGGCGAGCTCGGCGCCATGCCGTGCAAGCATGCGCGCGATTCCATAGGCGATCGAGTGATCATTCGCTACGCCCATGATCAGGCCGCGTTTGCCCTGCATCAGACCTTTTACAACCGTCATCTAAGATTGTTCCTTTGCAATCCCTCTCGCGTGCCGACTCGTTGTCAGTTCGCGTCTTATGCGTCCGGGTGCTTGAACACCAGCGTGGCGTTGGTGCCGCCAAATCCGAAGGAGTTGGAGAGAACGGCGCGCAGGTTCACATTATCGCGGCGCTGGCGCAGGATCGGCATGTCCGCGAAGTCCGGGTCGAGTTCTTCTATGTTCGCGCTTTCGCAGATGAATCCGTTCTGCATCATCAGCAGCGAGTAGATCGCCTCCTGCACGCCGGTCGCGCCAAGCGAATGGCCGGTCAGCGATTTCGTCGCGGAGATCGGCGGGCATTTTTCGCCCGCGCCAAACACTTCGCGAAGCGCCTCGATTTCCTTGGTGTCGCCGACGGGAGTCGAGGTGGCGTGCGGATTGATGTAGTCGATCGGCGTCTTCACGGTGGAGAGCGCCTGGCGCATGCAGCGCACCGCGCCCTCGCCGGAGGGAGCCACCATGTCATAACCGTCGGAAGTGGCGCCATAGCCCGCTATTTCCGCGTAGATTTTGGCGCCGCGCGCCTTGGCGCGTTCGTATTCTTCCAGCACCAGCACGCCCGCGCCTCCGGCGATGACGAAGCCGTCGCGATTCTTGTCATAGGCGCGCGAGGCCGTGGCCGGCGTGTCGTTGTAGGAGGAGGACATGGCGCCCATGGCGTCGAACAGCACGGAGAGCTCCCATTCTAGCTCCTCGCAGCCGCCGGCGAACACGACGTCCTGCTTGCCCCATTGGATCTGCTCATAGGCGTTGCCGATGCAGTGGTTCGACGTCGCGCAGGCGGAAGAGATCGAGTAATTGATCCCCTTGATCTTGAACCACACGGCCAATGTCGCGGACGCCGTCGAAGACATGGCTTTTGGCACGGCGAAGGGGCCGACACGCTTGGGGCCCTTGGTGCGGGTCAGATCGGCGGAGTCGACGATGACCTTGGCGGAGGGGCCGCCAGATCCCATGATGATGCCGGTGCGCTCGTTGGAGACTTCGTCTTCGCCAAGCCCCGAGTCGGCGATGGCCTGCTCCATCGCGACGTGGTTCCAGGCGGTGCCGGCGGCGTGAAAGCGCATCGCGCGGCGATCGACGACCTTGCTGGCGTCGAGCGTCGGCATGCCATGCACTTGCGAGCGAAAGCCGAGTTCGGCGTATTTGTCCGCCTTGACGATGCCGGATCGCGCTTCCCGCAACGAGGCGACAACCTCGTTCGTGTTATTGCCGATCGACGATACGATCCCCATTCCGGTGACGACGACACGTCTCATCTTGCTTCTCCCCGCGTCCGAACGGTTTCCGTCCCTTGGACCCTAGTTCTTGTTGTTGCTTGGCTTCACCGAACGATAACCTGCCTCCGCGCTCAGGCGGCGGGCGCCTCCGCCTTGGCCAGTCCGACGCGCAAATCCTTGGCTTCGTAAATGCGCTGGCCATCGGCTTCGAGCCAGCCATCGGCAATGCCGAGCACAAGCTTGCCCTTGAAGACGCGCTTGAAGTCGATGCCGTAACGCACGAGCTTGATTTCGGGGCGCACCATGCCGGTGAATTTCACCTCGCCGACCCCGAGCGCCATGCCGCGTCCGGGATTGCCCAGCCAGGCGAGATAGAATCCGACCATCTGCCAGAGCGCGTCGAGGCCGAGGCATCCAGGCATGACGGGATTGCCCTTGAAATGGCAGTCGAAGAACCAGAGGCTAGGCTTGATGTCGAACTCGGCGCGCGCATAGCCCTTGCCATGTTCGCCGCCCGTCTCGGAAATCTCGGTAATCCGGTCGAACATCAGCATTGGCGGCAGCGGCAGCTGTGCATTGCCGGGGCCGAACAGTTCCTCGCGGCCGCAGGCGAGCAGATCTTCATAGCCGAAAGACGAGCGCCGTTCGCTCATGACTCGCGTTCCCCCTGGTCTTGAGCTTTTTTCGCTCGTTTTTCGGGCTGCTTCGCCTCAATGCGAAGGCGGCGCCCGCTGAATGGACGTTCTCGTAACATAAGGGCTGCCGCGGTCAAAGCCTCAACCGAGGCCAAGCGCGGCAGTTAAGCCTCGCCCGCCTCAGCCCCGCCAGGGCGCCGTCGCCTGGAACCATTCGCGCGTTCGGCTTTCTGGATCCTTGTTGAGCAATATGTCCGTGACGACGCAAGCGCTGTCGGCGCCTGCCTTTAACGACTGCCCCGCCCTTTCCGGCGTCAATCCGCCGATGGCGACCAGCGGCGTGGCGCCGACGCGCTCCTTCCAGATGCCGATCCGTTCCAGCCCTTGCGGCGCGAAGGCCATTTGTTTCAGCAGCGTCGGATAGATCGGACCCAGAGCGACATAATCGGGCGCGAGCGCAAGCGCGCGATCCAGTTCCGGCTCCTCATGGGTGGAGACGCCTAATCGCACGCCTCGCGCACGCAGGGCCGGGAGATCCGCACCACCGAGATCACCCTGGCCGAGATGGACGAAGTCGCAATCCTCCTCCAGCGCGAGGCGCCAGAAGTCGTTGACCACGAGCTGCGCCGCATATGTCGCGCAGAGCGCGCGGGCGCGCCGGATTTGCGCGCGAACATCGCTCTCGGGCCGGTCCTTGACGCGAAGCTGGACCAGCCTGACGCCCAGCGGAAGCAGCCGCTCCAGCCAGGAGGCGTCGTCGACGATGAGATAAAATGGATCGAGCTTCACGCCGCGCCCTCGTCAAAGGCGCGGCCCAGCACCGGCGTCGAGGGCTGTGCGAGATCGCGCGGCGTCATTGGCTTTGCGAGGAAAGCGGCGCGGCCGGCTTCGACGGCCAGCGCGAAGGCCCGCGCCATAGCCACCGGATCGCCCGCGCGCGAAACAGCCGTGTTCAACAGTACGGCGTCGTAGCCGAGCTCCATTACCGCCGCGGCGTGCGATGGCGCTCCGAGGCCTGCATCCACAATCAGCGGCACATCGTGAAAGCGCGCCCGCAACGCTCGCAGCCCGTAAAGATTATTGACCCCGCGCCCGGAGCCGATGGGCGCCGCCCAGGGCATCAACACGCGGCAGCCGGCTTCGAGCAGTTTTTCGGCGACCACGAGGTCTTCGGTCATGTAGGGAAAGACGCGGAACCCTTCCGCCGACAGGGTGCGCGCCGCTTCGACCAGCCCGAAGACGTCGGGCTGCAGCGTGTCCTCGTCGCCGATCACCTCAAGCTTGATCCAGTCGGTGGCGAAAACCTCCCGCGCCATTTGCGCCGTGGTCACGGCCTCTTTCGCCGTTCTACAACCGGCGGTGTTGGGCAAAACCCGGGCGCCGGATTCGCGGACCAGCTCCCAAAAACTTTCCCCGGCGCGCGAGCCGCCGGCTTCTCGCCGCAACGACACGGTGACGACCTGCGTTTGCGCGGCGCGGATCGCCTGCGCGAGAATGGCCGGCGAAGGATAGCGCGCGGTGCCGAGCAGCAGGCGCGAGTCGAGCGTTGCGTCATAGAGCGCGAGCTTTTCCGCCACGGCTCATCCTCCCTGTTTGGGCGCGAGGATTTCCACCGCGTCGCCGTCGCTCAGCATCGCCTCGTTCCGATCCTTCGCGCGGACGAAATCCTGGTTGAGCGCGGTGGCGACGATCTGGCTTTCATAGCCGAGCTCGGTCAACAGGGACTCAAGCGTCTGCGCGGCGATCTCGCAAGGCTCTCCATTAACCCGAATCCGCATCGCAAACCTCCGGAAACCAGGCGTCATCAAGCACGACTTTGGCCGCGCGGCTCGCGAGCGCCGGAGCCAGAAGAAAGCCGTGCCGATAAAGACCGTTGATATAGAGCACTCGGCCGCGCCGCGTCAGGCGTGGCAAATTGTCGGGGAAAGCCGGGCGCACGTCCGAGCCCATTTCGACGATCTCGGCTTCGGCGAACGCCGGGTGGATCGCGTAAGCCGAATTGACCAGTTCGACCACCGAGCGCGCGGTGACGCGCGAGCGCTCCTCGTTCTCTATCATGGTCGCCCCGACCATGAAAAACCCGTCGCCGCGTGGCACGACATAGACCGGGCGCTTCGGATGCAGCATCCGCACCGGGCGGGAGAGCTCCAGCTCATTGCTGCGCAGCAAAAGCATCTCGCCCTTGACGCCCCGCAGCCGCGCAAGATCCTCGCGGGCGGAAAAGCCCCGGCAGTCGAGCGTCCAATCGGCTCCGCCTCGAGCCTCGGCGCCAAGGCGCAAACTCACATTGGGCATGAGCGCAAGCCGGTCGACCAGCGCGGCCATCGCCGCCTTGGGATCAAGATGCGCTTCCTGCGCAAAATAGAGCGCGCTGTCAAAACGATCGGCGAGGTCGGGCTCCAGACCGGCCACGCCAGCCGCGTCCAGATTCTCGAAATTTTGCGTGCGGCGGGAGAAATCGATGAGTTCGGCGCGCTCTCGCGCCGGAACGACGACGAGGCTTCCACGCACGCTCGCAACCGGGATGTCGTTGGTCCAGAACCCCAGCGCCTCCGCGCCAAGCGTGGCGACTATGGGTTCGGCGCTTTCCAGCTCGCACCAGGGCGCGATCATGCCGCCGGCGAAACGCGAACAGCCCATTCCAGCTCGGGGCTGGCGCTCGACGAGGTCGATTTGAATATCCCGCCTCGCGCCAAGGCGTGCGAGTTCGAAGGCTGCGGTCAGTCCCGCCACTCCGGCGCCAATGACTTCAACGCGCATGGGCGACAGACCGGCGGCGCCGTGGCGATAGATGGATTATGTCGATCACTGACCCTCCCTACGCCAGTTTGAACTGGATCAGGTTCTAAGGGTCGCCAAGCCGCGTCGCTCATGACGCACTTCAGCCTCTCAGCCCCAGCGGCGGCGCCGGGCGGGGCTCCCCTGGCGGATTTAGGATTGCGCCAGCGCGCGGCGCGCGTCAACTGTGCTGGACAGGCTGCGCGATGCGAAATCCCAATGGACAATGCCGCATTGCGCGCCGCAAATACCGGCAACTTGTGCGCTTTTAAGGCCTTAAGCCGTTCAAACGAAGAGCATCGGCCATGCTTGCGCTAGCGCCTGGCGACGCTGCCGGACCAAGCCTCGTTCAAGCCGCTGGCGCCTATTTGCTGCAGCTCGGCAAAGCGCCGCCAGAGACTATCAATCTAAAACAGAAACTTACTCAGTCGGCGCTGACGCGCGGTCTTAGGGCGGATCAAGCAACGCACTCATTGTCCGAAAAGCAACATTTTTGTCATAAAAGCGGCACGATCCTTGCGGGGTTGTAGGGAATACGCCAATCCGCTCGGCCCGCCATGGAGCAAGAGATGGGATATCACGCCGCAAACGATGTGAATGAGGCAAGACCGCGCAATTTCCGCTCACACGAATCAGAACTTGTTGGAATTTATGAAATCTCGAAGCTGCTCGCATCGCCAAACCGGATCGAGAATACCTTCGCCTCGGTGTTGTCATTGCTGTCCAGCTTTTTGGACATGCGCGACGGGCTGATCGCCCTTCTCGACGAAAAAGGAGAACCAGAGGTAATCATCGGCCCTTGCTGGAGCGAGAAAGGCGCGAAGAAATTTCGCGATCACCCCGCGCATTTGGCGGTCCGCCAGGTCATCGAAACAAAAATGCCGCTGGCGATCGAAATTGTCGCGGACTCCCCTCTCTTCGCGGACTCGGATCTGACCAAGGGCGCGCTGAATGAGGGCGCGCCTTTTTCGATCCTTGGCGTGCCCATCAAGGAAGGGGAGACCCTGGTCGGCGTGCTGACAGTGGATCGCCTGCTGGACCTGCGGTCCGCCGACTCATTCGATCATGATCTTCGTTTCCTGGCGATGGTCGCCAATCTCATGGGCCAGACCCTGCGCCTGCACAAGCTCGTCGCCATGGATCGCCATCAGCTCATGCAGGAAAAGGCGAGATTGGAGAAGAGAAGCCGTCCAGTCGACGCCGAAACGAAATTCAGCGCCATCCCCGGGATATTGGGAGACAGTCTGGCTCTACGCGCCGTGGTCGAGAAAATCCGTATCGTCGCGAAGGCGAAATCGACCGTAATGCTCCGCGGAGAGACCGGCACCGGCAAGGAAATGTTCGCGGCCGCCATCCACAATCTGTCGCCGCGCGCCAATAAGCCCTTCGTTAAGCTGAATTGCGCCGCGCTGTCGGAAAGCGTTCTTGAATCCGAACTCTTCGGCCACGAGCGCGGCGCCTTTACAGGCGCGATCAATATGCACAAGGGCCGGTTCGAACTGGCGGACGGCGGCACGCTGTTTCTTGATGAAATCGGCGAGATCACGCCCGCGTTTCAGGCCAAACTCCTGCGCGTGCTGCAGGAGGGCGAGTTCGAACGCGTCGGCGGAACGCGCACGATCAAGGTGGATGTTCGCCTGATCTGCGCGACTCATAGGGACTTGGAAGAAGAAGTCCAAAACGGCAAATTCCGCGTCGATCTCTATTATCGCATCAGCGTCGTTCCCATTCTTCTGCCGCCACTGCGGGAACGAAAAAGCGACATCGCGCTGCTCGCCAATGAATTTCTCAACAGGTTCAACAGGGAACAAGGTTCCCACCTGACCTTCTCCCAATCGGCGATAGAGTTCCTGTCGGAATGCACCTTCCCGGGCAACATTCGCGAGCTGGAGAATTACGTGCTGCGCACCGCCACGCTCGCGCCGGGAGACGTCATTAACGGCAAGGATATTTCCTGCCTCAACGAAACCTATCTTTCGCCCACTCCATCGCATGTCACGCAAGGGCAGGGGGGCAAGCGCCCACAATTCGTGCCTATGCCCATAGCGCCAAATGCAAGGCCCTTCGCGCCATCGTCCGCGAGCGAACCAAACGACGAGCCGGCCCCATGCCCGGGCGCCGAGCATTGTTCGATGGTCGACAATGGTCAACGATCAATGCGGGACAAGATCATCGACGCAATGGAGCAATCGGGCTGGGTGAAAGCGAAGGCGGCGCGACTGTTGGGGCTGACGCCTCGCCAGATTGGTTATGCGCTTGAGAAACACAACATTCCGATGAAGAAGTTCTGAGCCCCTTCGAAGCCTGCGCTTGGCCAGCCGCAACCTCATCCTGTCGGGATGCGGCCTGATTTGACTTAGCCCCCCA
>Ga0181534_10000708_pt1 | contig 23128 bp, 13 predicted proteins | sample PEATcosm2014_Bin_37_FD_119758 | JGI IMG/M metagenome (GOLD analysis project Ga0181534, IMG submission 119758) | Peatland microbial communities from MTU Mesocosm Facility, Houghton, MI, USA - PEATcosm2014_Bin17_10_metaG | ecosystem: Environmental > Terrestrial > Soil > Wetlands > Peat | place...
ACGATCCCAGGCACCGCATCAACGGCGGCCTGAGCCATTGTGATCGCAGCTTCGGACTGGTTGCTTGCCAGGGCCACCAGGCTCATCCCGATCAACGCCTTCGGCTCGCGCGGATTCTCTGTCAGCGTCTGCTGGTAGCCGAGCGCGATCTCGGTGAGCCGTCCGGTGAGCATCGCAGGCGACATTCTTCGCTGAGCCTCGTCGGCTCGAGTTGGAAAAATCAAAGCTCAACTCCGCCTGAAAACCTCGCCATATGGTATTGACATTAGGTTGAATGGGAGTTGAGACTCCAGTTGAAGATGTGAGAAAGAGAACGAGAATCAATGGGCATTCCCAATTTTGTGTAGATGTGCTCATTCGGAACTTCACAGCTTTCTCATGGTGGAATAAAAGAAACGGAACCGGCGTTCAGAGCCGGTGCATGACGCCCTCGACAAACGCTCCAATCAATCTTGCTTCACGCGATAGATAATTGGAACCATGCTGATTCTTGCTTCCGCCTCGCCTCGCCGCCGCGAGCTGCTTACCCAGGCCGGCTTCCTATTCAAGGTACATCCGGCAGAGATCAACGAAGACCTGCTCCCAGGTGAAGAGTCCGCGGCCTACGTTACGCGGCTGGCCCGCGAAAAGGCGGAGGTAGTTTACTCGCGGTTATGCGCAGGCGTTGAGGCAGCAAACAATCTGGTGGTGCTGGGCGCGGATACGACCGTGACGCTGGACGGAGCTATTCTGGGCAAGCCCCAAGACGCAGAAGATGCCGCACGAATGCTGCGTCTATTATCTGGCCGTGAACACCGGGTAGTTACCGGCATAGCAGTTGTGATGGCCGGGAAAACCGAAGCGGTTTGCGAAGCGACGACGGTTCAGTTTCTGCCGATAACAGCGGATGAAATTGCCGTATATATTGATAGTGGCGAACCGATGGACAAGGCAGGCGCTTACGCGATTCAGGGACGCGCCGCCCGCTGGATTCCGCGCATTGAAGGCTGCTACTTCAATGTTGTCGGGTTACCCATTGCCTTGGTTTCATCGCTGCTCAAACCCTTGGTTGAGAGCGGCCAGGAGGTTTCTTCATAGCTTGACCGTGATCTTCGCGCCCGTATACTCAACAGTCTTGTCAATCACAGTGCTTTCGCCCGCTCCCACTCCATGCTCTTTGCCGGCAAGAACTATTTGGAAGACATGCTCGGAGAGCATTCCGGGAAAGCTGCCATCGCGGGCTCCAAGGGTCAGCGTCCGTGCTGCGTCGTCCCAGTGCAGGGCGATGGTGGCGTGCGCTCCTTTCTCGTAGCGATAATTATCGTTCTCATCTTCATAGAAGATGAAATCTCCATCTGCGCCCGGATAGATGCGTAATTCGATCGGGTCGGCGGGTTTCTGGGTAGACCACTCTATTGAAGGACCAAATGGAATGATCGAACCGGCGCGCACGAACAAAGGCAGCTTGCTTAACGGTGCTTCCGTATTGATTCGTTTTTCACCTTCGATTTTTTCGCCGGTCCAGAAGTCATACCACTTGGCTTTTGGGAGATACACCTGACGGCTCGTCGCCCCGTGCTGAGTAACTGGAGCGACCAGGATCGCAGGCCCAAACAAGTATTCATCGCCGGTGTTCTGGGCCTCCACATCATTGCGCCAATCCATCACCAGTGGGCGCATGAGAGTTCCATGCTTGCTTGTAACATCCCATGCCTGCGAGTAAATGTAGGGCAGCAAACGATAGCGGAGTTTATCGTAGTCTACAAGAATCTTTTCCGCCTCCTTACCGTACGACCATAACTCATTCTCACTGGGGTAGCGCGTTCCATGCACGCGGAAGATCGGCGAGAACGCACCGAACTCAAACCAGCGAACAAATAACTCGCGGAAATATGGATCATTCAGATTGCCACCTGAAATAAATCCGCCAATATCGGTTGTCCAATAGGGCATTCCGGAGATGGAGTAGTTCAAGCCAGCGGGAATCTGGCGCTGAAATGTGACCCAGTCAGACAAGACATCGCCTGACCAAGCGGTTATTCCGTAGCGTTGCGAGCCGGAATAGGCCGAACGGGAAAGGATGAATACGCGTTTCTGATCTGAAGCGGCCCGCTGCCCATCGGAGACGCCGCCGATGTGAAAGAGCGGATAAATATTCGCATAGCGCGCGCCAGAACCGATGTGCATCTGATTCGCCGTCAGGATATTATCCTCGTGGCCCTCGGTCTCCGGTTCATCCGTATCCAGCCACCAGGCGTCCACGCCTTTCTGGAAAAGAGCTGCGTTGGCATTGGCCCAGTATTGTTTGCGAGCCTCGGGATTAGTCGGGTCGTAGAGAGCCTGCCCTACAGGATGAAAACTCGGCTGCCGGGTCTTGGCAATGAACCAGCCGTTTTTATCGAATTCGTCGTACACAGGGCTGCCAGGGCGGAAATAGGGCCAGATGGAAACCATCAGATGAAAATGCTCGTCATGCAGTGTATTGATCAGTCCTTGCGGGTCGGGGTAATTGGGGTTCCACTTCATCTCGCCCATTGTGATCCACCAGAACCAATCCTGAACGATGTTGTCCACTGGGATATGTTCGGCACGATATTTCGCGGCGACAGTCTCTAGCTCCTGCTGTGACTCGTACCTGTTCTTGCATTGCCAGAATCCATATGCCCAGCGACCAAAGAGGGGAACTTCGCCCGTCAGTTGGCGATAACTAGCGATAATCTGATCTGGCTCAGGTCCGTAGATAAAGTAATAGTCGATCTGATCGGCAACTTCGGCGCTGAGATAAAGCGCATGAATAAATCGGTTATTGACCCGGCTGCGCGAGGAGTTATTCCAGAAGATTCCGTAACCGTTGGTTGAAACCAGAAGCGGAATGGCGATATTGGTATTTTCCTGGGAGAGATCAACAGTTTCGCCACGATAATTCCACACGCCAGCCTGATGCTGGCCGAGGCCGTAGAAGCCTTCATGCGAGCCGTAAATGGCAAATGAAACTTCCGCATGAAATGTTTTTTCGCCATTGACTTCTACAGGCCGCAGCGAGCGGTAGCTATCGGTGGTGAGCAGCTTGCCCTTGGGGGCTTGGGCTGTCGATCCCGGCCCGGTGGCAATGATTCCGGCAGATGCGGCGGCATCGGGTCCAAAGTACTGGAGCGCGCCTGTTTCACGATCAACCACGGCCCGCAGCCGGGAAGTGGTCAGGGTCACCGATTTGGCATCTTGGGCTAGATCGAATGCGGCACCGGGCCAGTCTTTTTTGATGACCACGCCGTCTGACTGGTGTGCGGGTTCTGCGGGGCCATTTGAAGCATAAGTGACATGGAGCAGATCAGCAGCTTTGACTTCAAGGCGGAGAACGCCGTCCTGCTGTCGCACCACTACCCCGTCAGCCTGTCTTTCTATGCTCACTACCGGATTCGGAGTGTTCCACTGCGCCACAGCGCAGGGCAGCGCAAGCAATCCGCCAAGAAACACGCCAAAGATTCTCTTCCTATTCATCGAAAAACCGCGCATCAAGCCACTTCCTCCGGTGCAACAACTCCGCAAACCCATCAGTTTACGCCTTTGGGGGCAGGCCGCGCAGGCGGAGAGGGGCAAGCGAGGCACAACCAGCAATCTGTGCGCGATTCGCTGCCGAAGGAAGTCCAGGCATATTTACCAAGTAATCAAGCCGCGCGCCGCCCATCACCGATCCGCCGTCCGGCATGGTATCTTGCTGTCAACGAGCAACGTGCTTTGTTCTGGATATGTGCAGCAACTGGCAAGGGCGTTAAGTCGTCGTATCTTGAAGCTCCCAACGAGTTTTCGAGAGAGTCCATATTGGAGTTTTCAATGAAATACAGCAGGCTTGCCGTTACAGCTCTTCTCCTGGCCGGAGCCGTGCCAGCGGTGCTCAATGCTCAGTTCCAGCAGCCGACTACGGACGAGTTGAATATGACCGCTGATCCGAAAGCGCCGGGAGCAGCAGCGGTCTATTTGTATCGCGAAGAAGTCACCGACGACATGCTGCATTACCACAGCGTGTATGCGCGGATTAAGGTCCTTACCGAGAAGGGAAAAGAGCTGGCCACGGTACAACTGCCCTATCTCAGCGGAGCCACGAAGATCGACGATATCAAGGCTCGCACCATCCACTCAGATGGGACGATCATTCCGCTGCAAGGCAAGCCAGAGGATTTGCTGGCTGAGAAAAGCGGAGATCGTACGATCAGCCGCAAGGTCTTTAACCTGCCCAGCGTAGAGGTGGGCAGCATCCTTGAGTACCGCTATCAGATTCGGTATGACGACAACCGCTATTCTTCGCCTCATTGGGAGGTTCAGCAGAAATATTTTGTGCATAAGGCCCATTATGCTTTCACCCCCTTCAAGGCCTTTCTGAAGGGCAATCAAAACGAGACCAGTCATTATCTGATCGACGAAGACGGCAATGCGGCGAATACGCTGATCTGGTGGCATATCTTGCCGCCGGGAGCGGATGTAAAAACAGACGCTGTCGGGCGTTTTAGCGTCGATGTGATCGACGTTCCGGCTATTCCGGACGAGGAATGGATGCCGCCAATTCAAAGCCTGTTTTATCAGGTGCTTTTCTATTACAAAAGTTCAAGAAACAGCGGAGAATTCTGGCTAGACGCGGCCAAGCGCTGGAGCAAGGAGGTAAATGAATTTGCCGAGCCGACGAAGCAGATCCGAGACGCGGCTGATGGCCTTGTCTCCTCCGGCGACAGCGATCTGGAAAAGGCGAAAAAGCTTTACAAAGGCGTACAGGCTCTGGATAACACGGACTTTTCACGCGAGAAGGGGGTTTCAGAGCGCAAGCAGCTCAAGCTGAAAGCCGCAAAGCGCGCTGAAGATACCTGGGCGCAGAAGAGCGGGTCGAGCGAGGACATTGCGCTGCTTTATCTTGCTCTGTTGCGCGCCGAAGGACTCCAGGCCTACGCGATGAAGGTCGTCGATCGGGATGAGGGAATTTTTGCTCCGGGTTACCTCAACTTTCACCAGCTTGACGACAACATTATCCTCCTCAACAATGGCGGCAAGGAGATTCTCCTCGATCCAGGCGAAAAGATGTGCCCTTTCCAGACGGTTCACTGGCGCCACTCCAGCGCCGGGGGTGTACGACAGAGTGCCGGCGGCCCTGGAGCGGCCACCTCGCCGCTGCAGCCCTATACCGCGAACACCCTGATGCGCACCGCAGATTTGACGGTGGATAGCCAGGGTGGCATTGACGGAACGATTCGATTCGCCCTGAAAGGGCAAGAGGCTCTCCGGTGGCGGCAGGAGGCAGTGAAAAATGACGAGGCAGAGGTAAAAAAACTCTTCGACAAATGGATTGCGACGATGGTGCCGGAAGGCGTTGAAGCGCATGTTGACCACTTTCTCGCCCTCGACGATCCAGAGTCGAATCTTCTTGTCGTAATCAAGGTGCAAGGCGCCATCGGCTCAGTTACCTCGAAGCGGCTGATCATTCCCGGACTCTTCTTTGAAACGCGCAGCCACCATCCTTTTGTGGATCAGGAGAAGCGCCAGGAGCCGGTGGACATGCATTACGGCAGCCTAACCAACGATGAGGTGGTCTACCATCTTCCAGCGGAGCTTTCGGTGGAAAGCACCCCCCAAGACACCAAGATTCCGTGGGAGGGGCATGCTGTTTTCGTGGTCAAATCTCAGGCAGAAGCCGGCCAGATCACGATTGCACGCAGCCTGGCGCGCGCCTTTACCTTTGCCAAGGCCGAAGAGTATCAGAGCCTGCGCGACTTTTATCAGAAAGTGGCAGCGGCGGATCAACAGCAACTGGTTTTGACCAATGCTCCCAGAGCAACTGCGACACCCGCAGTGAAAGGAAACTGATGCCCTCGCGCATTTTGCATTTTTCTGTTGCGTCAGCTTTTGCCACGGTCCTGTGTGCATCGCTGCCTGCCGTCGCCGGCAGCAAGGCTGAACCTGCACCGGATTGGGCAGTGAATGCGGCCAAAACGCCCAATCCGCCCAATATCAAAGATGCGCCGGCGGTGGTTCTCTACGATGAATATCTGCTAACGATTGATGATCAGAATCATGCGGTGGAGCGTGAGCGCTACGTCGTGCGCATCATTAAGCCGCAGGGAAGGGGATACGCGCAGTGCGAAGCGGCCTACGACATTGACGAAAAGCTGAATATCTTTCGCTCCTGGACTTTTACCGCGGATGGACGGCAGTTGCAGGCCAAGGACTCCGATTTTACGGATCACGGTGCTATGGTTGCGCCTGTATTGCAGATGACCGAGAAGATTCGAGTACTGAATCCGCCGGGTGGAGATCCGGGCGCGGTTGTTGCCTGCGAAACAGAGGTTCGGCTAAGGCCTTACATGTATGAAGAGGAGTGGAATGTTCAGTCGTCTATTCCTATCGCAGATACGGCGCTGGAGCTTGACCTGCCACCGGGCGGGCACTACGCCGACTCGTGGCGGAACTACCCGGCACTGAAGCCCGAAGAAGTTGCCCCAAATCATCTGCGTTGGGAGGTTAAACAGATGCCCGCGCTCGATCTGGAGAATATACACGCGACGCCGCCGTGGAGCGCGCTGGTCGCTCGCATGTCGGTGAAGTGGGGCGATCAGGCAGTAAAAGGCACGGACGCACAGTGGCGCGCAATTGGTCTTTGGGTAGATCATCTGGAGGAACATCGGACTGATCCAACGCCGGAGATTGCCGCCAAGGCGCAGGAACTGTCTGCGAACGCTCCTGATCTGTATACGAAACTGAGCCGAATTACGGACTACATTCAGAAGAACGTCCGCTATTTTGTTGTTGAGGCGGGAATTGGAGGCTGGCAGGCGCACTATGCCGGAGATATTTATCGCAACCGCTACGGCGACTGCAAAGACAAGGCTACGCTGCTGATTTCGATGCTCCAGGCCGTGGGTATTAAAGCATATTATCTGCATGTGGACAGCCGCAGGGGCATTATTGATCCCAATGCTCCATCGCGCTGGGGCAATCATATGATTGCAGCCATCGAATTGCCTGATGGGGAAAATGATCCGCGCCTGGCGGCCCGCGCAAAGGCTGTTAACGGTAAGACACTGCTGATTTTTGATCCAACCGACGAAGTGACGCCTGTTGGGTTGATTCGAGAGCAGCTGCAAGGCGCGTACGGGAATTTGTCGAACGGAGCGGAGAGTCAGGTGCTCCAGATGCCAGTGCTCGCGCCGGATAGTGCAGGACGGGAGCGCAAAGGGGAATTCACATTAGCCATCGACGGCTCACTGTCCGGGAACATATTTGAGACGTTTACCGGTGATGATGCAATGGTATGGCGTGATCGGATCAAGTATAGTGATGCGAAAGAGATGCACGACCACATCGAGAAGCAGCTTGGCTCCGATCTGCCTGGATTGGCTTTTAAAGGCTATGAATTCCGCCAGACATCCGAGCTGAACAAACCGTTGGGGCTTGAACTCAACTTCAGCGCGACGAATTATGCGCATAGCGCCGGTCCGTTGTTGCTATTGCGGCCGCGCGTGATCGGGAGCCATGCCCACGATGTTCAAGATGTGATGGAAAGTAAGCCGCGCATTTATCCAATTGAGATTGGGCACCCTGGGCGTTGGCGCGATAGTTTTAACATTGCCCTTCCGCAGGGATATAGCGTGGATGACACGCCGGCTCCGGTGGATATCGATCTGGATTTCGCCAGCTACCACTCTGCTGTAACCGCGAAAGACAATGTGCTGCATTACGAAAGGGAATACGTTGTGCGCCAGGTGGAGGTTCCGGCTGCGAAGGCCGCTGAATTCCGCAAACTGGAACGGGCGATCCTGAGCGACGAAAAGAGTGCTGCTGTGCTGAAGAGGCAGTGACAGCCGGAGTGCGGACGCGGGTTCGGCGACAATAGATATTGCGATGATATTGCCTGAACCGCGTGAATTCGACGCAGCCTTGCGAGTGATCGACGACCTGCGCACGGCCGGTTATGAGGCGTACCTTGCGGGTGGCTGTGTCCGCGATCTGCTGCTGGGACGTGAGCCGAAGGATTTTGACGTGGCGACCAGCGCGACACCGGATGTGGTGTTGCAGATGTTTCCGCGCACCTTTGCGGTTGGAGCGCACTTTGGCGTGGTACTGGTTGTCAGCACCTGCGGTGCGGCGGACTCTGCGTTTGAAGGTACCCGCGGCGCAATGGAAAATGAGCCGGACCACATTGTCACCGAGGTGGCAACCTTTCGCTCGGATGGAGTCTATTCCGACGGACGGCATCCGGATGCGGTGCGTTATACGCTGAGCGCCGAGGAGGATGTTCGGCGGCGGGACTTCACGATCAACGGTTTGTTATTGGATGCCATTGACCGTTTCCCTACGGGGCGAAAGCCCGGTTTTTTTGAGGATCTGAATTTACGGGGTGCTGCCTGTACCCTTCGGCACGCAATCATTGATCATGTAGGTGGACTTGCTGACCTGGATCGAGGCGTGATTCGGGCGATTGGCGAGCCTTCCCAACGTTTTGAAGAAGACCATCTCCGCATGTTGCGCGCGGTGCGCTTCGCAGCGCGGTTCGGTTTTGAGATTGAATCAGCGACTTTCGCCTCAATTCGCGCTCTTGCAAGAAAAACTACCGTTGTGAGCCGGGAGCGTGTGCGGGACGAGCTGACCAAGATGTTGACCGAGGGAAATGCGCGGCGCGCCTTTGAGCTGCTGGATGAAACTGGCCTTCTTGAAGAAGTATTGCCGGAGATTGCGCGGATGAAGGGCGTGGAGCAGCCTCCGCTGTACCATCCAGAGGGCGATGTTTGGATTCATACGCTGGGGTTGCTGGGCCAACTGGAGGCTGGTTGCCCGTTGACGGTGGCTTGGGGCGCGCTGCTGCATGACGTGGGCAAGCCACCGACTTTTCGCGTCGCTGATCGCATTCGCTTTGACGGGCATGTGGAAGTGGGGGTGGCGATAGGCGCGGAGATTTGCCGCAGGTTTCGATTTTCCAACGATGAGACGAGCCAGATTCTTTCGCTGATTGAGAACCACATGCGATTTGCCGATGCGCGGCGAATGAAGACCTCAACGTTGAAGAGGTTCTTCCGGTTGGAAAGCTTTGAGCAGCATCTGGCGCTGCACCGGATGGACTGTCTTGCGGGCAGCGGCAACCTTGAGAATTGGAAGTTTGCCCGTGAGCAGTATGAGACGATTCCTCAAGAAGTTGTACGGCCCAAGCCGCTGATCACCGGGCGAGAGCTGATTGCTTCCGGTTACGCGCCGGGCGCGCATTTCAAACAGATGTTGCGGGCAGTAGAAGATGCACAACTGGAAGGGCAAATACACACATCAGATGAAGCGCTGGCTCTGATCCAGAGAGATTTTCCCAGAATGTGACGTCGGGCACTGCCAACTGTGACGGGGAATGAGATAAAGGGTGTGTGGCCGTTGCGGCGTATTTTGGAAATCTGTAGCCCTTATCAAGTGTTTTTATGTGCTTCGCATTTTGGGCCAAGCCGAGCCACTTCTGCAAAATTCATTCCGGAAGGTGAGCCGACCATGACCACTGCCGTCGCTGAATCCTTTGTCGATTTTCAAGCCTGCTGGGCAAAGATGGAGCTTCCCACGCACGTTCGCGAGGTACTGAGCGCAGCTCCGCTGGTGCAAACTCCGGAAAACCGCCAGCAACTGCTGGACTGGGCGTTGGGCCGTTCGACAGGCGCAACAGATTGGCGACATGGCAACCGGGACGATCACGGCGTTTACGAGGCTATTTTCACTGTGCCTGGCGTTGGCCGCGTGGTTGAGGCAGTGGTGACCAAGGCGCGCAATGGGTTGGCGATCAACTTTCCTGACCCTGCGATGCGGCGGCGCGATCCGGATGCGATGGTGATTGGCGACCTATTCCCAACCGATAAACCTACTTATAATGAGCGGTTCGGCGAGAATTTCGATAAGACGCGCCAGCAGACCCTGGACTGGCTGAAGACGCAGGAACTGGTGGTGATGCCCTTTTATGCCGGCACGGACTCGCTGGGATACGGCTCCCTGCTAATTGTCCCTCGTCAGGCTGCGTTTTTCGCTGCGGCGCTGGCGGATTTACAGGGGATGATTCCCCGCAGTCATCTCCCTGCGGATTTTAAAATTACCGGCGGCGTACTGTTTGTTGCCCCACCCTTTCGGCACACGCACTTTGGCGGGCGGCAGGTGGTGGTGCATGACCGGACAGCAACGCATCAAGAGGTTTTTGCCTACAACCTCTATCCCGGACCCAGCGCGAAAAAGGGCGCTTACTCGATTCTGCTCGATATCGGCGAGCGCGAAGGCTGGGTGACGAATCATTGCGCCGCCGTTTCCGTCGTTACTCCTTACGAAAACCAGCTCGTGATCATGCATGAAGGCGCATCGGGCGGCGGCAAGAGCGAGATGACAGAGCACATCCATCGGATGGAAGATGGTCGTTTGCTGATTGGCCGCAATGTGGTCACCAATGAAGAGCGGACGCTGAACCTACCTGAGGCCTGCCATCTACAACCGATTGCCGACGATATGGCCTGCGCACATCCGAGCATTCAGGGCAGCCACGGACGGCTGACTATAGCTGATGCAGAAAACGGATGGTTCGTACGCGTCGATCATATCCACAGCTACGGCACTGCTCCGAATCTAGAACGGCTGTGCATTGATCCGCCTGAACCGCTGATTTTTCTGAATCACTATATTGTTCCCGGCGGCAACTGCCTCACATGGGAGCACGTTGAGGACGCGCCGGGAAAGCTCTGCCCGAACCCGCGCGTGATTCTGCCCCGGCACATGATCGAAGATATTCTGGACGGGCCGCGCCGAGTGGACGTGCGCAGTTTCGGCGTGCGCTGTCCACCGACTCATCGCGATAGCCAACTCTACGGCATCCTGGCGCTGGTGCATGTACTCAGCCCCGCATTGGCCTGGCTGTGGCGGTTGGTGGCTCCGCGCGGTCACGCCAACCCCAGCATCCAGGAATCCAGAGACGTCCAGAAAAATCCAGGGATGCAATCAGAAGGAGTTGGCTCCTATTGGGCATTTGCCACAGGCCGCCGGGTCGACCAGGCCAATCTACTGTTAAAGCAGATTGTGAACAATCCTGACACTCGCCATGTGCTGATTCCCAACCAGTACATCGGAGCCTGGAAGGTGGGTTTCATGGCTGAGTGGATTGCCCGCGAGTATCTGGCCCGCCGGGGCAGCGCACGCTTTGGACGCGAACAGGTTGGCGAGGCGCTGTGCCCGCTTTTGGGCTACATCCCGCATCAACTGCGGATTGAAGGCTCGATGATTCCCCGCGTTTTTCTGCGCGTCGAAGAGCAGATACAAGGGGGACTCGATGTATATAACGAGGGCGCGCGCCAGTGGCGGGAGTTCTTCGCGCGAGAGCTGAAGCAGTTTCTGGTTCCCGAGCTTGATCCGCTTGGAAAACAGATCATTGAGGCCTGCCTGGACGGTGCGCATCAGGAAGATTATCGCAGGCTGATTCCACATCCGATGTTCCGTGAAGATGGGGTCTGAGTCCGAACACGCCAGAGAACAACTTTGGCTAAGAAAAGAAGGGGGGCTTCCGCAACTATGGAAGCCCCCCCTTCTTGTTATGAACTAGCTTCTACGGCGTTGGATGCACGTAGAAGTTCTGGTTGACGTTGGCTGCAGAGGCAAAGGTGGGACTCCCGCTCTGTTCGGCGGCGATGGAGCATGTGCCTACGGTGAGCAGGGTGGCCGACCAGACGCCGCCTGAGGAAGAAACCGTGCAGACAGTCGGATGGACAGAGACGTAGGTGACCGGCAGGGCAGAAGAAGCAGTAGCTTCCAGAGTGACCGAAGTGCCAGCAGTGACCGGCTCAGTGATTGCGGGGAAGGTGATGGTCTGCGATTGTCCGTGGATCAGCACTGTTGTGGTTACCGGAGTTGCCTCAGCGTAAGCGCTATTGCCGGTCTGGGTGGCGACGATGGTGCAGGTGCCCTTGGCACCCGCTACCAGTTGCCAGCCGACGACATTGACCACCACGCAGGTGGTGGGTGTCCTGGAAGTGAAGGCAACCGGGAGAGATGAAGAGGCGGTTGCCGAGAGACCGATTGCGGATGAGGTGGTGACCGTTCCGGTAATCGGGGTAACGGTGATGGTCTGGGCCAGTCCGTGCACATAGAAGTTCTGGAAGGCCGGTGCTGCAACTTTATAGGTGGAATTTCCCCATTGGTAGGCTTCGATGGAGCACTGGCCGATGGCGATGAAGCTGACCGACCAACTGCCGCCAACGCTTCCAGTGATGGTGCAAACCGAGGTGGTGCCGGAGAGGAAGCCAACCGGGAGTCCGGAGGTCGTCGTAGCGGAAAGGGACGCGCTGCCGCCGACAAGAACCGGCTCAACCACAGGCAACGGGAAGGTGATGGTCTGGGGGGTTTGCGCCGCGATGAGCGTAAAGCTCAGGGTGGCATTGGAGCCGATGCCATTGCTGGCAGTGATGGTGATGGGGAAGGAGCCCGAAACGGTTGGTGTACCGGAGAGAACTCCAGAAGAGCTGAGCGTGACGCCGTTGGGCAGAGACCCGGCGGTCACGCTGAAGGTTGGCGCTGGGAAGCCCGAAGCGGTCAACGTAATACTGCCTGCTGTGCCCACGGTGAAGGTGGCGCTGCTGACGTTGCTGGTGATGGCCGGAGCCTGATCCACGGTCAGCGTAAAGTTTTGGTTGGCATTGGAGCCGATGCCGTTGCCGGCGGTGATGGTGATGGGATAGGTATCGCCCGTGCCCGCCGCCGGCGTACCGGAGAGAACTCCGGAAGTACTGAGCGAGACGCCATTGGGCAGAGTTCCGGTGGTTACGGTGAAGGCCGGTGCAGGGTAACCGGTGGCGGCCAGTGTGATACTGCCGGCGGTACCCACCACGAAAGTGGCGCTGGTGGTGGTGATGGCCGGAGACTCATTCACGGTCAGCGTGAAGGTCTGCGAAACAGTGGAGACGGTGTTGGTTGCCTTCAACGTAAGAGTATAGACGCCGCCCGTGCCGACTGCCGGCGTCCCGGAGAGAACTCCTGCTGAGGAGAAGGTGACGCCGCTGGGCAAAGCGCTGGTCGTGCTGAAGGTTGGCGAGGGAGTGCCTGAAGCGGTCACAGTAAAGGCGCCCAGTGTGCCCACCGCGAAGGTTGTGCTGGCGACGCTGGTGAAGGCCGGAGCAACGTTGAGGGTGCCCGTCCCTGTGCCGGTCACTGCGATCTCCTGCGTTGCCGTCAGCACCACGTCGCCATTTTGTGCGGTGTTTCCACCGACGGTGGGCTTGAACTCGATCGCCAGGGTGCAAGATGCGCCGGAGGCCAACGATGTATCCGAGCAGTTGTTGCCGCTGCCCAGGATATATCCGGTAGGAAGATCGGCTAACGAATCCGTGAAGTCCAATGTTCCGTTGCCGATGTTGTCCAAGGTCACCGTCTGCGCCGCAGAAGCGGTGCCAACGGCCTGATTGCCAAAGTTCAGGGTCGGCGGGTCGGTCACGTCCACCTTGTAGATGCCCGAATAGGTGGCACTGCTGTCACTAATTGCATTCAAAATGATGAGATTTCCGCTGTCGTCGATCGCAACGTCTTGGGGTGAAAATTGCGCAAGCGTAGTTCCGCTAACGGTCAGGCTAGAGATGAGCTGAGTGGGGGTATTAAAGCCGCCGCTTCCGTTCGGAGTAAACTTGTAGACGAATCCTGCAGGGATATCGGCCGCGAAATCGTCATCCGAAACATAAAGATCGCCGGCGGGGTCCAACACAATTCCAGTGGGAGATACAAAGGCGCTGCCGACCAGAGACTCGGTGTAACTATTGCCGCCGTTCCATTTCAGTTTGTAAACAGAGCCTTGAGTTGCGTCGCCATTTGAATTGAACGCAACCCAGACGGCTACATAGACATTGCCGCTGCTGTCCACGGCCACTGCATAGGGATTGTTGTTGCCGGGGCCGGTATTCGTCCCGCCAATCTGCACCGTTCCGGAACTGGTGATCTTCCAAACGCCGTTCCCGGAGTTGTTGGCCAGGCCGTAATCGGCAACGTAGACATTCCCGCTGCCGTCTACTGCTACGCCGTTGGGGCTATCGAAATCACTGGTAACGCCGATGGTCTTCTTTCCTGATGTGCTTCCACCAGGGTACTCAATAACATTTGCTGAACAGTCATTGTTCTGAAAGTTTGAACCGGTAAGGTCTGCATTGGCAACATACACATTTCCGCTGCCATCCACGGCTACGCCATACGGGCTGCACAAACCATCTCCGTCGATCAGGACCGGCGTGGAGTAGCTGCCTCCTGAGTAGGGGATCTTGTACAGGTTGTCTAACACACTATCAGCGACCCACACATTGCCGCTGCCGTCCACCGCAATGCCTTCCGGTTGGACCCATGCGGAATAAGGGTTAGACGCGCTCGTCGGGGTGTTGACCGCTGGGGTCGTAGGAGGTATCGATGTATTTGCATTCGCAGAGATGGCGCTGTCGGTTCCCGGCAAAAAGATCAGTTGTGCTCCGCTTGCCGTGTCGAAGAGCGGTTGGACTCCAAGAGTTTTTCCGTCAAGATCTTTCAGCACCACCGCGCCCTTGCGCTCTCCGGCAAATTGCGGGGTGGACCTGACCCCTACCGTGCAACTGTCGCCAGCTGAATAGGTGCGACTTACTTCGCAGGTCCCCGTGCCGGTAGCCTTGAAATCCCGATTGGCAGCGCCCATCGTCACAACTTCAATCTTGCCAAGGGTCACAGTGTGATTGAAGGTAAAGATTGCTTTCTTTTCCGCGCTGGTTTCGCCGGCCTTTACAAAGCCGAAATCCAGGTGCTGCGCACCGGAGGGCGTTGCTGCGTCCTTTTCAGGGGACAAGGCTGACGGGACAGCCTGCACATGGTTGCGAGGGAGCGCTGTGCGTCGAGTCCGGAGGGGCTGTGCATCACATGGCGCGATGTACAGTGCCGGAAGAATGAGCGCGGCAACCAAGGGAAGGCAAAGCGTGCTCAACCCGGCAGCGGGCCGGCGAGAACGCTGAGTGAAGGCAGAGAAGATGCGCTCGGTGGCGCTGGCAATCCTTACAAACATGGGAAGCATCCTTTGGGAACCACGCGCGGCGGGCCCGGTCCCTGAGTTGTTATTCTGCGATACCTGAGGCCAGAGAGGGGGTAGGGGACCCCCAGTCCTAGTGATAGAACTCTGCGATTCGGTCAGATCGATCCGTCCTGCCAAATCGGGTTACCTGTTGCAGGCAGAGTGTGCGCGCTGCCTATTTACGAAGAAACTACGCAGAAATCGTGCAATTCTGCGCAAGCGAAAGCGTCCGGGGATTAAGAGCAGGTTCAAAAAAATGCATGAACGGATCAGGAAAATGCCAAAATCCTGTGGACAAATGCTTTAGTAAGCCCGAAGCCATGCTATGTGCGCATCTGGCGCCGGGTCAAGTAATTTCTTTCCTCAAATGAGTGTTAGTAACCGTAAAGTAACACAAATAGGAAACTTGGATTGCTTACCAAATCGGGGTGTTAACTAAGTATTAAATAGTAGAGGCTGTCCCGCTGTGCCTCGGGACGGTATGCTTCCCGTCGGTCCCATTAGCTAGGCATACTGTTAAACGGCCAATAGAATGAGCGGGTTTATACCACCGCTGCAGTTGCGGCAACTTCCCGCGAACCCCGTTCCTCGCGCACTATCTCCCCATCGCGCATATAAAGGATACGACCGGCGATTGCCGCAGCCTCAGGATTATGGGTAATCATCAAGGTGGTCTGGCCCAGTTCCCGGTTGGAGCGCTGGAGCATACTGAGCACCGCGTCGGAGTTCTTGGTGTCCAGATTCCCAGTCGGCTCGTCGGCCAACACGATGGCAGGGCGCGTGATGAGGGAGCGGGCGATGGCCACCCGCTGCTGCTCACCGCCGCTCAGCTCCGAGGGCCGATGCTGGAGCCGCCCGCGGATCGACAGCATCTCACTGAGATGGTCGAGATAAGCCCGGTCGAGAGGCTCCTTGCGTCCGCTGACCGTATAGGCAATCTCGATGTTTCCCATTGCCGAGAGCGTGGGCAGCAGGTTGAACTTCTGGAAAACAAAGCCGATGCGGTGCTTGCGGAGCTTGGTGCGCTCTCCATCGCTGAGCGCGGCAAAATCGACTCCGTCAATGACGACGCGGCCGCTGGTGGCTTGGGTCAGCCCGCCGAGCAGGTAAAAAAGTGTGGATTTACCTGAACCAGATGGTCCGACAATGGCCACAAATTCGCCGGAAGTGATCGCGAACGAAACTCCGCGCACAGCAGTGACAGTGAGGCGGCCCGCCGCGTAAACCTTGGTCAGGTTCTCGGCGAGAATGATGGGCTGGTTGGCTTCTGGCTGCACACTGGCTATTGTAAACGCGCACTGAGCTGGTTTGCGGTTCGAGTGGAAAGTAGTAGCTAGATTTTGCGTGTGCGGTTTTCGTCCAACGCCACTGATCCATGCTCTAAAATGTAGATGCACCGATTTTAGAATCAGGACTTCCCACGAATGACTGCAACAGTGAAGAGTTCTCTTATTAGCTCCCTTGAAGCCGCTGCCGCCAAGGCTGGGCTGGTTCTGCTTTCCACCACCGAGGGCAAGGATTTCCACAACGAACCGACCACCATCTTCCAGCTCGGCCTTACAGGCGCTGATGCGGCTGGCCGTTCGCTCCAACTCGAACTGACCGAAGCATTTGAGTTCGATAAGTCGCATCTGCTGCCGACAATGGAGGCGCACTTGGCCGCTGAGGCCAAGCGGCTGCGCAACCCCCGGCCCGAGTGCTATGTGACGCTGGACGGGCTGCCGGTGGCTTTTGGCAAGTTTGAGTGGCCGTTTCATCAGTCCACTTCGGGAGCGGATACGTATATCGTCCACGGGGAGCTGCACTTGGCCGATGGCGGCGCGCATAATCTGCACGCCAAAGTGGCCGCTGCCGTTACCTTGACCTTTGCCGAGATTGTTCCGGCTATGGAGCAGCCCTATGCCGAGACGTTTGTCTATAACGCGATCCGCAAGACGGTTGACCTGGGCCAGTTGGAGTTTTTGAAGTCTGGTAACCGCCAGCCGGTGCCGGTGACGACCCGCTACTATAGCCGTTGGCAGAAGAAGTTCCTGTTTACTGAGACCAACGACGCAGAGCGGCTGGAGTATCTGCTGCGCAAGGTCTACTGGCTTTCAGGCGTGCTGGGCGAGGGCAAGCCCGTGTGGATTGCCGATCCGCGCGATGGGCAGTACCTGAACACGACGGAACAAGACCTGCTGCGCATGGCCGGCGACGAAGCCGGCGAAGGCTTACTGACGCTCGACGGCGAGTTTGCCGCCGCCACGCCGAAACTCATGGAGCGCGCGGAAGAGTACCAGGCAAAGCTAGAAGCCGCGCTCAACTTCACCAAGCCGCAGTTCAATGAGTCCATGCGGTCGGGTCACGCGAATATGTAGAGTTCCAGGCACATTTCACCTGGAACTCATACAGTCGCCAGTGTATTTTGGGTTTCTGTGTGATTATTCACATATAAATCATTGCGCAAGATTGACATCTGGCGTATTACACTGAACGCGTCACAATTCCGCACTATGCGATTGTCGAAGTTTCCGAGGAACTGGTGGCGGCGCGCAAGTGCAGCCTCTAAAACCGATGCGGTTCTTGGCCTTGTCGCTGTTGCGGCTAAGGGATATACAGTCGTTTTTGCGATTTGGATGGCCGGCGCAAAATATTCGGCGTGGAACGGGCCGGAAATGCGCGCATTTTGGTTGTTTTTGATTGCGCTAGCATATGCGACGGGACAACCTCTTTTACCGAAGAGAACGTCAAAGAAGTGGGTTACAGAGGATCTTAGGCGGACAAAAACCGTCGCTGTCGCAGTATCCGAGATTTCTTCTGCCGTCTGGAATCGTCGGTTGAAGCCAGAAGAGAAGCACGGCTTGTTCATGAGGTTGTTGAGCGCGGTCAAATCCGAGATAGAAGGAATCATTGGGGACCACGAGGGCATCTACTGTAATGTATCCCTTCTACTCGAAGACAGAGGTGACTATCTGTCGGTTGTGTGTAGGTCAAATCAGGATCGGCCTCTCGCTCAGTACAGGAAGTCTGACCTGCTGATTTCCGACGTGCTGGTGAGTGGTGAAATTCACTATGAACCCGATTGCAATTTCGCCGATAAGCCGTACAAGGCGATATTCGCCCTACCCTTGGTCTCGGCGCCTGAAGGTAGCAAGATGTTTACGAACGGAATCGTAAGTATTGACAGCTCACAGGCGCATTGCTTCGACGGCCTGGAAGAGGAAGTCGTTACCAAGACCTTGGTTTACATCAACTTGCTGAAGTTGGTCATCATTTCTGATGGAGCACTAAGACCCAGCAGAGGGAGGCAAAATGCAAGCAAGAGCTAGTCTCAAGAACTCTGACAGCCCCCAAGTGATCATCGAGAACCTTGCACGTAAGCGGATCACCGAAGAAGAAGCGGAGGAATCCCTACAGCGTCACTGGGGGAGAGCCTACGATACGCCCACGCTAATTCGTTTGTTCAGAGAAATTTTCCGCAACGGCAGATCGTCCAGGCGAATATCAAGGTAATGCTGTGTTGACGGCTGTTTGCCTCTAACGCGACACAATGCCTGAGTAAACGATGGATTCAGATTTGTCGACATGGAGCTGGGCGTTCCGGCTCGGCGGTAGCTACGGCGTTTTCAAGCTAGACGATAGGTATTTATCATCCCTCAATTTAACGGCTATTTTTGATGCAAGAAATCTATTGGTTTGGTCAGAATTTACAGCGCCCCGCCGCAGCCGGAGCAGAAGCGCGCTCCCGGCGGATTGCCGCGTTGGCAACGACCGCAGGCAATCAGCGTTCCCGGCTGCGCGGCGGGCGGAATGTTGACTGTTACATTGAATGGCTGGTTCCAGACCGGCATTGCGATCCCAAGTGAGGCGGCAATTCCTGCGGCCTGGATGGCGTTGAACTCGCGCACACGGCCAGGCATGAAGAAACACTCGAAGAAACCGAGAATTGCCGGAATGCCCGACCAGAAGAAGCAGAGGTAAAGAATTCCCAGCCCTGTGCGGCGCAGGTAAAAATGGTGCAGGCCGAAGCACCCGAGAAATAGTGCGAGCAAAATGCCGACGACCTCATCGCGGCGGACAGATTCATATTGCTGATAGAAGATTGCCTGGGCATTCGGGTATGGGATGGCGCTCATTGCTGATTCTCCTTGATTGTGCTGTATAGGATACGCGCCCAGATGTCGAATGGTTCCAAGCTGCGCGAGATGCTTCCTCGAACGCGCCCCGCCCCGGTCGGCTAAGATGCTTCGAGGAGATATTGTTATGAGCTTAACTGTACGGCCGTACCGCAAAGGTCGCTTCAACTCATTCTTGCTGATTTTCCCCTGCATACTGTTGATCTTGGCGGTACCCGCGGCGACCCAGAACGCGCCGGTCAGCCTCGATGCCGGCTCTCGCACGGTAATTGACCGGCTTGGTAAGCTGCGCGAGCTGTCCGATGGTATCTGGAAGATGCACTCCGGCGACTTGGCCCACGGCGAGGTGGTGAACCTGGATGAAAGCATATGGCAGGAGATCAAGCGTGGCGGCAAAGCTCCCGATGAGGCGGTCTGGTTTCGTCAGACGTATGAGGTGCCGCAGACGCTCTCCGGGTACGATCTGACCGGCGCTCGGATCTGGTTTCAGTTCCATGCCTACGCCAATGGACCGATGCCGCAGATTCTCTACTTCAACGGCCGTCGCGTGGCCATGGGCGACGACCTTGAGCCAATTGTGTTGTTGGACCAGGCCCGCGCCGGCGACAAGGTAACGGTGGCCGTCAAACTGCTGCACACGGTGGACAAGAAGAGCTTTCATGGCGCGACACTGCGGATCGAATTTCCGGAAACCCGCCCCAATCCAGCGGATTTGCAGACGGAGTTTCAATCCGCCGCGCTGCTGGTTCCCTCGCTTGCCCCTGGAGATGCAAGCAAGCTCACCACTCTCAATGATGCGATTCATGCAGTTGATCTGACGGCGCTGGAGGCACACGACCAAAACAAATTCGATGCCAGCTTGAAAACAGCTCACACAAAATTGGAAGCGCTGCGGCCTCTGCTTCAGCAGGCCACACTCCACCTGACCGGCAACTCGCATATTGACGCTGCCTGGCTGTGGCCGTGGACCGAGACGGTGGATGTGGTTAAGCGCACCTTCGGCACCGCGCTGCAACTGATGTATGAGTATCCCGAATACACGTACACGCAGTCGGCTGCGGCTTATAACGAATGGCTGGCCGATAAATACCCCGACATGAATGCCGAGATTGCGCAGCGCATCAAAGAAGGCCGCTGGGAGATAGTCGGCGGCATGTGGGTTGAGCCGGACCTGAATATGCCCGACGGCGAATCGCTGGTGCGGCAGTTGCTGGTGGGCAAGCGTTGGTACAAGCAGGCTTATGGCGTAGACGTGCGCATCGGCTGGAACCCCGATTCCTTCGGCTACACCTGGCAGTTGCCGCAGATCTACAAGAAATCCGGAGTAGATTATTTTGTAACTCAAAAGATGGATTGGAACGACACGAACAAGCTACCCTTCAAGCTCTTCTGGTGGGAGTCGCCCGATGGCTCAAAGGTGCTCTCGTATTTTCCGCACGACTATGCCAATGACAATCTCGATCCAGTTCGCCTCGCCAAGGACCTTGCAACGGCCCGCACCAAGGCCATCGGCGAGACCGAAATGATGGATCTCTACGGCGTTGGCGACCACGGCGGCGGGCCGACGCGGGCGATTCTTGACGAGGGATTCCATTGGTCAACGCCTTCGATGCCCGAGAAGGTGATGCCGAAGATGGAGTTTGGTACGGCACAGAGCTTCTTCTCGACGGTTGAAAAGCAGATTGCGCCGGAGAGTCCGGTCTGGAATTACCAGTCCATCGCCAAGGGCTACACGCCTCCGCCACCGGTTGCGGGAATGACGTCGATTCCGACATGGAAGAGCGAAATGTACTTCGAGTACCACCGCGGCGTAATGACCACGCAGGCCAATCACAAGCGCAACATGCGCGATGCCGAAGAAGAAGTGATCAACGCCGAAAAATGGTCTTCGTTAGCGTGGGTCCTGGCCGGACGGGCGTACCCTTCTGCGGACCTTACAGAAGACTGGAAGAAAGTTCTCTTCAACCAATTTCATGACTTAGCCGCAGGCTCCGGCATCGGCGTCATCTACAAAGACGCGCAAAAAGACTACGACGTGGTGCGCTGGTCAACAAATGAGATTGATACTGGTGCGTTGGGGGCGGTGACGGAGAAGATTAACACTCTGGGGAAGAGTGGGGATATGATTCCCGTGATAGTGTTCAATCCGCTAGGGTGGACAAGGAGCGGAGAAGTACCTGTTCCGGTAATGGGCTATCAAGGTCCCTTTTCCATTGTCGACCCGAAGACTGGAACTGTGCATGAAAGCGCTGATCTGGCGAAAGATGTGCGTGGTGGGGTAGAAGATTATCTTGTTCCTGTTGAGAATATACCCGCATATGGCTACCGGGTCTTGCAGATCGATCATAGTTGGTATTCATACATGGGTCCTCAAGATAAATCTCTAGGCGAATCGGAGAATGGCTCGTGGGTTCTTTTCAATTCGCGAATTCGCGTAGCGATAGACAAACTGACTGGTTGCATCACAAGTCTCAAGGACCTACGCTCAAACTCGGAAACACTCGCTCCGGGTGGTTGCGGAAACGAATTGCAAGCGTTCAAAGACACTCCGAAAGACTACGACGCATGGAATATCGATCCGGGCACACTCGACCAGCCGCCAACCTTGCTTGACAAAGCAGACTCGGTGAAGTTCGTCCAGGACAAAAATGGCAAAGTGGAAATTCGCGTGACTCGTACTTGGCAGAATTCCAGATTCGTACAGACTATTCGGCTGAGCGATTATTCCGACCAAGTTGACATCGACAACGAGATCGACTGGCACGAATCCCACGTCCTGCTCAAAGTCGCCTTCCCGCTTGCCGCTACCAGCGACTTCGCCACCTACGAAATCCCTTACGGCACCATCGACCGGCCCACCACCCGCAACAACAGTTGGGAGAAGGCGCAGTTCGAGGTTCCGGCGATGCGCTGGGCGGATCTTTCCGGCGCTGGTCCCGACGGCAAAGTCCACGGCCTCTCTGTGATCAACAACTCCAAGTATGGCTACGATGCCGTGGGCAACACGCTCCGCCTCACGCTGCTTCGCTCGCCCAAGTGGCCCGACCCCGAGGCCGACATGGGTCATCACCACTTCCACTACGCGCTCTATCCTCATGCGGGGACATGGAAAGACGCGCTGACGGTGCGGCACGGTTACGAGTACAACTATCCGCTGACCGCCGTGGTGACGACGGCTCACCCTGGCACGCTGCCCGCCGAGCACTCTTTTGCATCTGTCTCGCCGGAGAACGTCGTCCTCACCGCCGTCAAAAAAGCCGAGGATGCGAATGGCTTGATCTTCCGCGTCTACGAGTGGGCGGGAAAGGCATCGACAGTCGAATTCCACGTGCCGCCGGGAGCCTCGAGCGCCACCGTCACCAATCTGATGGAGACCCCGGACGGCGATCCGCTGCCCGTGACCCATGAAACCGCTGACGACCTGATGAAAGCCCCCATCAAGCCCTATGAGATCCTCACCATCCGCGTCGATTACCCCAACGGAGGACTGAAGCAATAACGCTCACCCCGCTCAGGGAAAGTTGATCATATGGACAGCCCTTTCCGTTTTATGAATACAATAAGCGTAGAGGGCTGTTGCTGTGGCTGACATCGCCGGAGTACTCAATGAATCAACCCAGAAGACCCAGGTCGATGTTGAAACCACCGACCGGCTGATTGCGGAAAAGCGCATCGGCGAGCGGATCAAGCGGCTGCGGCTGAAGAAATCGATGGGGCTGGTGGAACTGGGCAAGCACACTGGCCTCTCGGCCAGTTTTTTGTCCCAGCTTGAAACGGGCCGCGTTGTACCGACGTTGCGCAACCTCTCGCGCATCGCAATGGTCTTCTCCAAAGATCTCTCGTACTTTTTTGAGAGCGAGGCCAAGACGATTTTTCGCGTTCACAAGCGCAGGGAACGGGTTCGTATGCCGCAGACGGGCGAGGAGACGCCGACGTACTTCTTTGAGAGTCTGGGCTACCAGGTACCAGACCGGCATATGGATCCCTATTTTGC
>Ga0181534_10000711_pt1 | contig 23058 bp, 22 predicted proteins | sample PEATcosm2014_Bin_37_FD_119758 | JGI IMG/M metagenome (GOLD analysis project Ga0181534, IMG submission 119758) | Peatland microbial communities from MTU Mesocosm Facility, Houghton, MI, USA - PEATcosm2014_Bin17_10_metaG | ecosystem: Environmental > Terrestrial > Soil > Wetlands > Peat | place...
CAGTGAGGCAGAGGAACTTGCGACGATGCCAGCCGGAACCTGGGCGTTACCTTTTGCGGTTGGTGAACCGGGCCACTCGGTAACAAGAGGCGAGAAAGCGGGAAGAGTCAGCGGAGAGCACCAACCCCAAGGCCGCATGGCTGGTCAAGAACGACGTATTGACGACACGCTTCTGATTCGTGAGGCGCAACGCGGAGATCGCGGGGCGTTCGAGGAACTGGTGCGCCACTACGACCAGCCCGTGCTGCGACTGGCGCTGCATTTGACGGGGAGCGAGACGGAGGCGCAGGACGTTTATCAGGATGCGTTTTTGAAGGCTTACAAGAATTTGGGGAGCTTTCGATTTGAATGTTCGTTTTATACGTGGATTTATCGCATTGTGACCAATCTATGCCTGGATCATTTGCGCAAGCGGAATGTGCGCAAGGAAGAGGCCCCGGTAGTAAGCGACGGAGATGGCGGGGAGTTGAACCTGCTGGATCAGGTGGCGGATGGGCGAGCAGCAGCGAACCCGGAGCGGGATTTGATGCGGAGGCAGTTGGGGGCGCGGATTGCGGGGGCGCTGGAGAAGCTGACTCCGCGGGAACGGATGGTGTTTGAGTTGAAGCATTATCACGGGCTGAAGTTGCGTACGGTGGGGGAGATTTTGCATACGACGGAGGAAACGGCGAAGAATACATTGTTTCGGGCAACGCAGAAGTTGCGGGGGGAGTTGGGGGATATGCGTTGAATCATCCCACTTCTCGCGTCAAAAGACGCGCGAGAAATGGGCCCCCGGCTCGTAATGACAAGGTTCAGTGGCGGGGAAAAGGAAGATCGGGATTATGAATTGTGAATGGGTAAGAGAGAACATCCTGCTGGCGGTGTATGGGGAACTGGCGGACGATGCACGGCACGAGTTGGAGCAGCATGTGGCGCGGTGTGGGGAGTGCGGGGGGGATTTCCAAGCGGCGCGGGAGTTTCATGCGCTGCTGGCGCAGAGCCGGGCGGAAGAACCTTCGCCCAATCTGATTGCGGCTTCACGCCTGCGGTTGCAGGAGGCGCTGGAGACGGCCGAGCAGGGCGGGTTGTGGGCGAGGATCGCGTTCGATCCGGCGAAGTGGCTGAGAGAGGTGAGATTCTCGCCAGCTCTGGCTTCGGTGATTCTGATTGTGGGTTTCGCGGGCGGGCTGGGCACGGCGTACAAGGTCTTCGACCATGCAAGTAAGAATGCTTCGGAGGGCGCGAATGGGGCTTCGAGCGAGGCTTCGATTACGGGAATCCGGTCGATCGCGCAGGAGCCGGGGAGCAACCGTATTGAGATCAAGTACGACACGGTTTCGACGCAGCAGGCGGAGGGATCTCTGAACGATCAGCGGATTCAGCAGTTGCTGCTGTTTGCGGCGCAGAACAATTACAACTCCGGCGTGCGGATGGATTCCGTGGATCTGCTGACCAAGAAGCCCCAGAGTTCGCAGGTGCGGGAGGCGCTGGTGTATGCGCTGCGCTATGACTCAAATCCGGGAATTCGGCTGAAGGCGCTGGACGGGCTGGGCAGTTTTGTGAAGGACGATGTGCGGGTGCGGGATGTGGTGCTGGAGGCGCTGGTGAATGATGCGAATCCGGGAGTAAGGACGGAGGCGCTGCGGTTGATTGAACCGGTGAAGGCGGATGGCAGCGTAAGGGGAGTGCTGATGGCGCTGGCGGCGAAGGACCAGAGCGCTTATATCAAGTCGCAGGCGCGGACGATGCTGGCGCAGTTGCCGGAGATTGATTAGAGGCACGGGCGAGACATGAGCGGGGAAGCGGGTTCGGCAGGTGGCGAGGGAGAGATTCCTCACCTGGCGAAAGCCAGGTTCGGAATGACAAAGGGGGATGAGAGGTTTCTCTTGAGAGGGTTGTTTTGAGAAATAAAAAGGGGTGAGGCATTTGAAACGGTGGTCACAGATCGGGCGGTGGGTGGGCGTTGGGGTGCTGCTGCTGGCGCCGTTGGCGCTGGCGCAGGAGGGGCAGATTTCCCGTGAAGATGGAGGGTGGAGTCAGGTGATCACGGGATCGCTGAGCGGGGTGAAGAATCTCCGAGTCAAGATGGACATGGGTTCGCTCAAGGTGCGGGGCCGGCAGCAGTCGGGGATCAACTATACGCTGCATATGCGGTCGCGAAATGCTTCCGAAGCGGAGGCGCGGCGGGAGTTGCAGGGATTCAAGCTAAGTTCTTATGTGAAGGGCGATACGGCCTGGGTGGTGGGAGAGTGGCAGGGAGTTCATAGCTATCATCTGGGGGGAGCGCGGATCACGATTAATAAGGGGTCGCATCGGTTCTCGGGGGAGTTAGCGGTGAATTTGCCGCGGGGGATGGATTTGATCAAGGTTGAAACCGGAGGAGGAGACATCGATATCGCGGGAGTGCGGGGCAGGGTGGAAGCGGAGAGCGGCGGCGGCAACCTGCGGTTGGACGATATTGAGGGAGGAGCGAAGGTGGAGACCGGAGGAGGATCGATCGAGGTGGGGACGGTGAGCGGCGAGATTGGCCTGCAAACCGGGGGTGGGTCGATTGAAGTGAATCATGCCAATGGAAGAGTGGTGGCGGAAACCGGCGGCGGAATGGTCGAGATCGGTTCCGCGGGAGAGGATGCCAGCATAGAAACCGGGGGCGGAGGGATTGAGGTGCGGCAGTGTGGCGGGAAAATAAAGGCGTCGACCGGCGGGGGTAGCATCGTCCTCGGGGATATTGGGGGCGCGGCGGAGATTCAGACCGGCGGGGGGTCGATTCATCTGAGCTCGGCGAAGGGGCCGGTGGAGGCGCGGACGGGAGGAGGCGGAATCGAACTGCTTGGGGCTCCGTCGGCCCGGGCGGAGACGAATGCGGGAGGCATCGTGGTGAGGCTGGTAAAAACCGCGGCTCCGGGCAGCGACTCGATGCTGGAGACCTCCTCGGGCGATATTACGGTGTACATTGCGCCTGATGTTGCCATATCGGTGCGGGCCAGCGTGGACATGGGCAATGGACACCACATCACCTCCGACTTCTCGGATATTCGCGTGGCGGGCGAGGGGACCCAGTGGGGCCCGAGGACGCTGAATGCGGAGGGCAAGCTAAACGGAGGGGGTCGGCTGCTGAAGGTTCGGACGATGACTGGAGACATCTGCTTCAAGCGCGGGAATTAGACCAGACTGAAATCAGAAGCAAGGTTGCACTTTCCACTTCGGGGGATGGTTATGCGAAGACAAATTTTGACAGCGATTGCAATCCTGCCGGTGCTGCTCATCACATCGCACGCGGCGCAGAGATGGACGATGGATTCATCCCAGCCCCTAGGAGTTCCCAGCGAAGACTTCAGCCCTGGGGGCTACCTGGGCGTGGATATCGCGGATATTACGCCCGAACGGCTGGGGGCCCTGAAGTTGAAGGAAGAGAAGGGCGTGGAAGTGACGATGGTGGACCAGGATGCGCCCGCGGGCAAGGCCGGGATCAAGGAACACGACGTCATCCTGAGCATGAACGGCACGGCGGTGGAGAGCAAGTCGCAACTGCACCGGATGATCCGGGAAACTCCGGCGGGACGGGTAATCAATCTGGGCTTGAGCCGGGACGGGCAGGCGATGACGGTGAAAGTGCAACTGGCGGACCGCGGTAAAGAGTTTGACTGGAGTTCGAAGGAACGCCCGGCGGACAAGAGCTACTTTCACTTCGAGATGCCGGACTTACCCAACGTGCAGGACTTCGACCTTCCGAGTGTGGCGGTAGTTTACGCGCATTCCTCGATGCGCAGCGGCTTGATGGTGGAAAATCTGACGCCGCAGCTGGGGGAATTCTTTGGGGCGAAGGATGGCAATGGGGCCCTGGTGCGGTCGGTGGAAAAGGGAAGCCGGGCGGAGAAGGCTGGGCTGCGGGCCGGGGACGTCATTATTCGCGTCGGCGATCAGGAGATTCATGACTCGGGCGACTTCAGCCATGCCTTGCACTCGCGTCGCGGAGGATCGGTTCGGGTGGGTGTGATCCGCGACCGCAAGGAGCAAACCATAACGCTCACCCTGCCGGAGCAGAAAGACTCTGGATTGGTGATCGAGGAAAGCATCGATATGCCTGAACTGGACGCCGAGACGCAGGCGGAGTTAGGAGTGAGGGACGAGATAGCGAAACTGCGGCCGCAGCTGGAATTGGCCAAAGAGGAGGCGCGACGGTCGGCGGCCGATATGGAAAGATCTCGGGTCGAACTTCTCAGGCAAAGTGACGAGTTGCGGGAGCGCCTGCGGCACGCAGCGCGGCGAAGCTGTCTGGATATTTAGTGGCCTGTCGCGGGAAATTCGTTAACGTAGGGATGCCTGAGAGGCCTAAAGCTCCGGGGTTATTCGCTCCAAGGCCGCACGGATGAAGAGGCTGCGGAAAAACACGACGCGTAAGGAAAATCCGACCACGGGGGCTAAAGACCGCGATCTTCTTACGCGGCTCTGAAGAGCTGCTCTTCCAAGTTAGTGATGCGGCGCCGCGGCTTGGCCGGCGGGCGCGGTGGCCAGGCAAACCTTGTTGCGGCCGGCTTGTTTGGCGGCATACAGGGCAGTATCGGCGGCGCGCATCAGCTCGTCGCGAGTGATGCCGTGTTGGGGATAGACTGAGGTTCCAGCGCTGATGGTGATGGTCCGGGGGACCCCGGGGAACTGCCAACCCGCGACCATTTTTCGCAATTTTCCAGCCACCGCCAGGGCGTCGTCGGCGCCCACCTGGGCCAGCAGAATGGCGAACTCCTCGCCTCCATAGCGACAAACCACATCCACCTTGCGCACCTGCTGGTGAAATAAGGAAGAAACCTGGCGCAAGACTTCATCCCCCAGCAAATGGCCAAACTCATCGTTGAGCCGCTTGAACTGGTCGATATCCGCCATGATGACGGCCATGCCGGTCTGGTAACGGCGAGCGCGCTCGATCTCTTCCATGATGCGAACTTCGAAAAAGCGACGATTGAAAATGCCGGTCAGCCCGTCAAGGTAGGCGAGTTGTTTTACGCGTTCGACGTAGTGGGCGTTCTGGATGGCGGTGGCGCAAATATCGGCGACGGACTCCAGAGACTGCTGATCGCCCTCGCGAAAAGCGTCCGTCTTGTCGCTATCCAGAGCCAGCACTCCCAAGGTCTGTCCGAAGGAAACCAGCGGGATATAGAGGCGGGAGGCGGATTCGGCGAAGAATTTGGAGCTGGGGGGAAGCGAGGAAAGATCGCGTTCCATGGAGGTGCGGCTGTTGGCCAGAATGGCCGCCCAGGGTTCGCTGGTCGCCGCAAACCGGCCACCTTCCTGGATGCGGGGGGTAAGGGTGCCGTGATGAGCTCGGAGCACCAGGTCTTGCTCCTCGCGCAAAAGGAGGGAGACGTGAGAGACGCGGAAGGCTTCCTGGATCAGACCGCACACTTTAACCAGCAGATCTTCCAGGTCCAGGACCGCGGTGGTCTGCTGGGCGATGGCGTTAATGGCCTGGAGCTGGCGGGCCCGCTGCTGCTCGAGAGAATACAGGCGCGCGTTCTGCAACGCCATCGACGCCTGGGTGGAGAACAGGGTGAGCAGGTCGATGGTTTCAGGGTCGAAGTGATTCAGGCGGTCGCTCTGGCAATCGAGCACGCCGACCACTTCGTCGCGCACCATCAAGGGAATGGCGAGCTCGGAACGGGTGGACCTGGCGGAGCAGAAATAGCGCGGATCCTGGCTTACGTCGGGCGCATAGACGGGCTGCTTCTTGAGGGCCGCGGCTCCGGTGATTCCCTGGCCGACGGACCAGCAGTGCTTATCCTGGCCTTCGTCCCAGCCGATTTGCGAGCGAACGCACAACTGCTGGGAGGGACGGTCCAGGAGCACAATGGCCACATTGCGCAGGTGAAAATAGTCATGCGCGATGGCCAGAATGCGCTGCAACACCTCATCCAAATCGAAGGTGGAGAGCACAGCCTGGCCGGCATCGTACAGGACCGCGATTTTGTCCATAGCTCAGGGATATGGTAACGCGAACAAAACGCCGGCGAAGGTTCCGAAAGTAACCCGGGGAAAGCGCCTTTCCAGGGCAATTACCTTCTGGAAGCGGCCCGGCGGATCAACAGATATAGGAGTAGCCAGCAAGAAATCGACGATCAGGCCGGTATTCATTTGAAAGGTACGGTGCGGCGGAAGAAGGCGGTGGGCGGACAGCAGGAAGTAAGCCAGGTTGCCCAGCATGATTGCCAGCAGAGCCTGCAGAAAATTATTCGTCACATTCTCTTAGACGCCGATACGACGGGCTGCGGCTGCGCGGGCGGGGAGTTCCGCGAGTTTCGACGCCGCAACCGGTCCGGCGAAGTGGCGTATCCTCTAGCAGGCCCCCGCAGGCGCTGAAGCGCGGGTTTTTTGGAAAGAGCTTAGCGGCACGAGTGAAGAGGCTGCGGAAAATCGACCAAGAAGGAAAAATCCGACCACGGGGGCTAAAGCCCGCGATCTTTCCAAGGACTTATGAGGCTCTGAAGGGCCGCTCTTCCACGGTGAAGCTGACATTTGTGAGTTTTTCCGCAGCCGCTTAACTCGCGCCCTTCCAGAGCCGGCCGGGGCAAGGATATCTTGGCAGCCTGTTCGGAAAACCGATGCTTGAACTTACAACCCCGGTCCAGTATGTGAAGGGAGTCGGCCCGAAGCTGGCGGAGATACTCGCCACCAAGGGAATCACGACGGTCGGCGACCTGCTGAATTATCTTCCATTCCGCTACGAGGACAGGTTGAATCCCCGGGGTATTGCGGAGCTGCGTCCAGGCGAAATGGCGACGGTGATCGGGGAGGTGCGCAATTCCGGGCTGTTTCGTACCCGGCGCATGCCCATCTTTCAACTTACAGTCGGGCAGGGACGAGCGAAGCTGCGCTGCCTGTGGTTCAATGCCACCTATTTGCAGGACAAGTTCAAACCGGGGCAGCTGATAGCGTTGTATGGCAAGGTGGAGCAAGAGAGGAGCGGGGAGCTGCAGATTGTGCAGCCGCAATTTGAGATGTTGGGAGAGGCCGGGACGAACGGCGGGGAGGACCGGGCGGCGGCATCGCTTGAAGTGGGACGCATCGTGCCTATTTATGAGTCGGCGGGGCAGGGGCGGGTTACGGCGCGCTGGTTTCGCAGGGTGATTCGCCAGGCGCTCGACGATCTTACTCCGGAGATCGCCGAGAGCATTCCGGCCGCGGTGCGGCAGCGGTTGGCGCTGGTTTCGCCGCGGGAGGCTCTGTGGAAGGTGCACTGGCCGGAGGCGGGCGAGAGTCTGGCCGATTTGCAGTCCTCCCGGACGGCGGCGCACATTCGGCTGATCTTCGAGGAGTTGTTTTTTGTCGAACTCGGGTTGGAGATGAAGCGCCGCCAACTGAAGTCGCAGACCGGAGTTGCATTTCGACTGGACGACCGGGTGCGCCAGAGCATCAAGAAGATCCTTCCCTTTCACCCTACGGCCGCACAAAAACGGGTATTGAAGGAAATCGCCGAGGACATGCAAAAGCCTTGCCCCATGAGGCGCCTGTTGCAGGGAGATGTGGGCTCGGGAAAGACCATTGTTGTATTCCAGGCGGCGATTATCGCGATCGAGAACGGATATCAGGTGGCGTTGATGGCACCCACGGAGATTCTGGCGCAGCAGCATTATTTTTCTGCGCGGCGAATTCTGGAAAATGCGGGCTACCGGATCGTGATGCTAACCGGGTCTCTGGAGGCGGACCGGAAGCGGGAGATTCGACGGCATATTGCGCAGGGGGATGCGCAGTTAGTCATTGGCACGCACGCTTTGCTGGAGGAAAAAGTTGAGTTTGCGAAGCCGGGGCTGGTGATCGTGGACGAGCAGCATCGCTTTGGAGTTTTGCAGCGGCTGAAGCTGATGAGGAAATCTGGCGAAGGCGGCAAAGGCCAGGCTTCGCCTGGCGGGACAGGCGAGAGGGACCGTCCCCACACGGACCATCCCCAAACGGAGTCTGCCGAGCCCGACGTTCTGGTTATGACGGCGACGCCGATTCCGCGTACGCTGGCGCTTACGCTTTATGGCGATTTGGATTTGAGTGTGCTGGATGAACTGCCTCCGGGGCGCACGCCGATTGTGACGCGGAAGGTGAGCGATGAACGGTCGCCGGAGGTGTGGGAGTTTGTGCGCAAGCAGGTAGGGGCGGGGCACCAGGTGTATGTGGTGTATCCGGTGATTGCGGAGAGCGAAGAGAATGAGTTGAAGGCGGCGGTGAAGATGTACCGCGAGTTGAGCGGGAAGGTTTTTCCCGAGCTGAAAGTTGGCTTGCTTCATGGGCGGCTGGAGTCGGAGTTGAAGGATCAGGTGATGCGGCGCTTCCAGAGCGGCGAGTTGCAGATTCTGGTGGCGACCACGGTGATTGAAGTGGGCGTGGATGTGCCCAATGCGACGGTGATGGTGATTGAACATGCGGAGCGCTTTGGGCTGGCGCAACTTCATCAGTTGCGCGGAAGGATTGGGCGCGGGGCTGCGAAATCGTTTTGCATTTTGATGACGGGCGGCAAAGTGACGGAAGAAGGCGAGCGGCGGCTGGATGCCATGGTGCGGACGAATGACGGCTTCCAGATTGCCGAGCTGGATTTGGAGCTGCGCGGGCCGGGAGAATTTTTTGGCACGCGGCAGGCGGGCATGCCGAGCTTTCAGGTAGCGAATTTAATCCGCGACCGGCAGTTGCTGGAACTGGCGAAGCGCGAGGCGGCGGCGGTGATGGAAGGGCCGAATGCCGAGGTGACGCAGGTGGAGATCAGCCGGGCGCTAGTGGCGCTGCGCATGAGATGGCCGCGGACTTATGGGCTGGTGGAGGTGGGGTGAGCCGGAATCGTTCCAACATCCGATCTACACAGTGAGGCGATCAATCCGGATTGGCCCAGCTGCCACGAAGTGTTGCCCTAGCGTTTCTCTGCAGTTTCTCTGCAGCCCAACTGTCCACGCTGCCAGCAGCCAAAGCCATCGCTCAACTCCCCGGTCCTCCGGCAAACCCACCGATCTTTTCGCAAATGACGGTGATCATGCAGGGTGGCCTCGACTATCAGGACACCGTCGATATGAAGGGCCCCGTTTCCGGTGTCGAGCGCGAAGTAACCGACCCACGGAAGGGTTCCGGCCCCTACAGAAAAGCTACCCTGAAGTTCGACGATGCCGGTCGCCTGACTAAGCGCGTAGACGAGGATTCATCGGGCGTATCGACCACCACGAATGTTTGGGCGAGCGGAAGGCTACAGGACCAAAATGTGAGCCATCATCGAAGCGATGGGAAACTTGCAGACTGGAATGAGTGGCAACGTTGGACTTACGGCAAAGACGGTCGCCTTTCTGAGTTTAAAGCCGGCCGTGACAAGCAAGAGATGAATGATTACGTAAATTTCAGATATGACCCAAAGGGCAGGCCTCTTGGATATGAGCTTTATGCGCAGACCTTGACGGATATCTCGTACGACTACAATAAGATCACCATGAGCAGGATGCAAAAGTATGGGCGCAGAAAGTTCTTTGAGCAAGTTCAGCTGGTTGAAGACGGGAAACAAGTGGTGGATCTGAAGGTTTCCGACCTCAGCGGAGGTCAGCTCACGCAGTGGTACCATGCGAAATTCAAGTACGATGACAAGGGTCGAGTTGTAGAGCAAGACACTGATCCGTTCAAGTTGGGATCAGGCGATGACTATTCCCCGCTGCCGGGAAAGCTCGTTGTCGAATATAAAGACGAGAAGCACTCGGGTGAGCAAAAATTCTACGATACGGACGGAAAACTGGTCCTTCATACGACTTTTGCTTTCGACCGTGACGGAATCTTCACCAAGCTCCGCGTCCTTGACGCATCAGGTAAGGAGCAAACCGGGTCGGAAATTTTCGTTGATCCTCAGTATAAATCGAGCATACGTGCAGGAAATGTGGAGTGGGAGATCCTCTACGACGACCACGGCAATTGGACCGAACGACGGCGCTGGTTCACACCTGCCGATGGAAGTCCTCGAGTCATGACAAAGCTAGTTCGCCAAAACATCATCTACCGATAGCCCGTAAAGCCATTCTTCGGCAATCCTTCGGATAGTTAACGTAATATCGCCGTTTCGCTCCCAATGCCAAGAACCTCCGAGTCGCCCTGACTGCCCGAACTGATAAAATCAACCCATGTCAGTATCTTCCCAACTCATTCAGATCGAGACCGGGCCGCCCGTGCGGGTTCCCAAGCCGGAGTGGCTGCGGGCCAAGGCTCCGGTGGGCGACAACTTTCATGAGCTGAAGAAGTTGGCCCGTGGGTTGGGGCTGCATACGGTGTGCGAGTCGGCGCAGTGCCCCAACATTGGCGAGTGCTGGAATCACAAAACTGCGACGTTTATGCTGCTGGGGGATATTTGCACGCGGCGCTGCGGATTCTGCGCCGTGCCCAAGGGGCGTCCGGAGGCGATTGATTGGGATGAGCCGCGGCGCGTGGCGGAAGCGGTGGCGACTTTAGGATTGAAGCATGCGGTGATTACCAGCGTGAACCGGGATGATGACAACGTAGGCGGGGCGCGAGTTTTTGCGGAGACGATTCGCGAGATTCGCGAGCTGATTTCCGATTGCCGCATCGAAGTGCTGATCCCGGATTTCCAGGGGCTGGAAGAGCCCCTGAAGATTGTGCTGGATGCGCAGCCGGATGTGCTGAATCACAACACGGAGACGGTGCCGCGGCTGTACCGCGCGGTGCGGTCGGGGGCGCGGTACAAGCGCACGCTCGATCTGCTGGAGAATGCCAAGAAATTCTCTTCGGGCATGGTGACGAAGAGCGGCGTGATGGTGGGCCTGGGCGAAGCGACCGATGAATTGATCGAAGTATTTCGCGATCTGGGCGAGCGCGGCGTGGATATTTTAACGGTGGGCCAGTATTTAAGGCCGTCGAAGGATCACCTGCCAATTGCCCGCTTTTATACCCCGGAGGAGTTTCGCGAGCTGCGCGAGGAAGCGTTGCGCTTTGGCTTCCGGCATGTCGAATCTGGGCCGATGGTGCGTTCAAGCTATCATGCGCACGAGCAAGCGAAATCGACCAGCAAGATCTAGATCTTAAACACAGAGCGGCACAGGGGAAGACCACGAAGAAAGCGATTCGCGGAGACTGAATGCTCAGAAGATGTGCAGTTTGATGCTGAGATACTTCTTGGGATCCTGGCGGAAAGCTTTCAGGAGTTCGCGGGTATCGAGCAGCATCTGATTCACATTGTTGTAAAGCGTATCGTCCTTGAGGAATTTGCCAGCCGTACCCCTCCCGGCCTGCAGTTCGTCGGTAATTGCCGAGAGCTTGGAGATGGTAAGGTCAATCTTCCGGGCCAACTCTTCATCTTTCGCCAATTTTCCCAGCGTACCTTTGCCAGCGTTGATGTCTTCGCTTACCTTCTTGAGGCTGGCCATGGTGTCATTGGCGTTGTTGTAAAGCGTGGGATCCTTAAGAATCTTGCCGGCGGTTCCTTTGCCGGCTTGCAGGTCGTCGGCAACGGCGTTGATTTTGTCGAGAGTGGCGACAAACTTGTTGTAAGCGTCGTTGTTGTTGATCAACTTGCCCAGGCTGCCGCGGCCTTCGGCGATGTCATCGACAACCGCCTTGAATTCCTTGACCGTCTCCGCTACCTGGTTATAGAGAGTGGGATCATAGATCAATTTGCCGATGGATCCCTTGCCGCTTTCGGCGAAGGCAAGGATGCGATCGGCGCGCTTGAGCAGCGCGTCCATATTCTGCAGGGTACCCTGGCTGGCGCTGACGACTTCGTTGAAATCGGGGTGCACATGGGTGGGAAGAGTGTCGCCATCCTCGGCCAACGGGCCGCTGGCCTGCGAGCTGTCGATATCGAGGAAAGTTTCTCCCAGCACTCCAGCGGTGTCGAGGGAGGTGACCGAGTCGCGGCGAAGATCGAAGCCGTACTTGGTGCTGACCTTCATGACAACTTCCACGGGCGTGAGTTGTTTGCTTTTGTCGGGAACCACGCGAATGGCGGAAACGTTCCCGATGTCCACGCCAGCCAGGCGAACCGGCGCGCCCACCCGCAGGCCGCCCGCATTGTCAAAGAAGGAAGTGAGGGTAATGCGCCGACTGAAGAGGCCGCGGGTTCCGGACATGAGGAAGAGCAGCAGCACCAGCGTCAAGCTGGCGAAAATGACGGTGAGTCCCACGCGAAGCTGCGACCATTTGAGCTGCTTCTGACCTGGCAAAAGATTCCCTCGCCATTCGCGCCGTTGGGCCGCGCAGGGGAACGGATGCGACCGGCTCCGCCCCTCGCAGCATCATAGCAAAAACAACGGCGTTCCTCCCATACGGCGCTGGCAGAACTGTTCCGTCCGGCGGCTGGGATACAATCCTCAGGCAGCAGTTCCTGCAACGGTGGCTTCGTGGATCATCTGACGGACATTGAAGTGCGCGTGCTCGGCGCGTTGATTGAAAAAGACATTACTACGCCGGATTACTATCCGCTGTCGCTGAATGCTCTGGTGAATGCGTGCAACCAGAAAAACAATCGCGATCCGGTGATGACGCTGGGGGAGGATTCGGTGAGCGAAGCCCTGGCCAGGCTTCAGGAGAAGAGGATGGCGGGGCCGGCCAGCGGGGCCGACAGCCGGGTCACGAAATACGAGCATCGGTTGCAGGAAGTGTTCAACCTCGACCGGCGGGAAATTGCCGTGCTCTGCGTGCTGCTGCTGCGCGGGCCGCAAACTCCCGGCGAGCTGAGGGGGCGGACCGAGCGCACGTACCGCTTCGAGGCTCTGGACGACGTGATTTCCACGCTGGACCGATTGAACCAGCGGCAGCCATCGCTGGCGGCTGTGCTGCCGCGCCAGCCGGGGACGAAGGAATCGCGCTACATGCAGCTTTTCGCCGGGGATGCACCCCCGGTGGAGACGGAGCAGATGCGCGGTGGATCCAGTGACTCGCCCGCCAGCGATCGGCTGGGTAATCTCGAAAACCAAGTATCGCAATTGAGGCGGGAAGTGGGGGAGATGCGGGAGCAGCTGGCCGCCTTTCGAAAGCAGTTTGAATAGGGAATCCAGAGCTTCGCTCGACAGACAGCCAAGGGCGGCTGAGCCTACATTTGGAGTGGGAAAAATAGGGCCGGGCGCGACCGCCCAGCCCAACAGCGTACGAACGCCAAGGAGAGATTAATGCTTTTCGGGCTTCAAATCGCAGGAGTGCCTCACCTCGTCCAGATTCAGACCGGCGGGGGAGAACTCGGCGATGGCATAGCCGGTCCGGGTGCGAACTTCGATATTAAATACCTGCGCTCCGATGGCGCCGCGAATCGTACCCTTATCCATTGAAAGAAAGCGGCCACGGACCCAGTTCCAGCCTTTGTGGTCGTGGCTATCATCGATGCGCACCAGGACCTCCATCTTAGGCTGGCCCCAAAAGCCGGGATAGTCGGGATGTCCCAGTCGCTCGCCGGGATTAAAATCGGCGTACTGGTATTTGCCGTTGCTGCATACGAGCTCCACCCGGGGCTTGTAGTCGGGGTCTTCTTTGAAATAGTTATTTGCCAGTAACTCAAAGCGGACTTTTTTCGCCGCGGTCATTTTGTCTTCCGAGCGAAACTCCATCCATTTACCGCCGGCGCTGACGCCGTCCTGCTCGTCCTGGTAAGGGCTCATGGCGCCTTGTTGGGCGGAAGCTGAAATCGCCATCATGATGAGTGCGGCCAGCACAACTCCTGCTGCTCCTGCCAGTCCGCGCCGATTGTTGCTATCAAAGTTACGCAGCATGCTCAAAGTTCTCCTTCAACCCGAAACACCCTTACTACTATTGAACCCAAGATGTCCTTAAGAGTTGCATCCGAGGCCGGCAAAAGCGACCCCTGATGACAAATCTTTACTAATGGGTATCGATCCGAAGATCGATATACACCTGGGAACGATCGTCAAATTGGCTTACCGACTTGGTGTCGCTCTTATGCTTATCAAATTGGGCGTAAACCTCGTAGTCCACATTAGTGAGGCCGGGAAAGCGATAAGTGCCGTCCTGCCCGACGATGTAGGTTTTAATGGCGTGGGTGCGCGTGTTGGTGAGATAAACGACCGCGCTTACCACGGGATTATCCTGCGGATCAAGAACCTTTCCGGAAAGCAGCTTGCCCTGCGACTGATCTTTCTTGTCCAGAGCCGCGCTGCGATGGTGGTTGAGAAGAAAGAGGCAAAGGCAGCAAAGAAGGATAAAAGCTGGCCGGTAAGATCGTTTCAGACGCATGCGAGCGGACGGTCTTTCTCCCAGCCCGCCGTCGCCACCCTACTGGGCCAGGTGTAAACCAATGTCTACGCGTTCATCATACTCTACGTGGACGGGAACATCCTCCACCAGATGCAGGGGATGGCCGTCCTGGGTCTTCACCCCTTTCAGGTCGGCGGTGACGATGTAGTCCTGTTTCCCGGCGGGGACGCGCTGCGCGAACTCGCCGGAATGGTCGGAATAAAGCTCCCACTTGGCCTTCTTATCGGCGACCCGACGGATCAGAACTTTTACTCCATAGGCAGAGTGATTGTCCGGCCCCCAGACGGTGCCAAAGATAAGAGCGTAAGGATCTGTCGGCTTGAGCTTTTTGATCGCCGGGGCAGCATGGACGGCAGGCGCAAAGTTGGGGGTGACAGCGGAGAGGAGAAGAAACAGAAGCAAGAAGCGACTTGCTATTCCAAGGGAGTGGCTGGCGCTAGGCGTCGTCACCGTCTTCGGCCTCTACTTCCTCCTCCTCTTCCACGTAGCCCTCTTCCACCGCCTTCAGCTCGAGCGGGCTGGTGGTGACGACTTCGAAGTCCGTGCCGCATTCCGGGCAGGAAACGATTTCGCCCTCATCGACTTCTTCTTCTTCCACGTCGAGATCAGTTTCGCATTCAGGACAAAGAACCATGGCTCCTCCAACCTTGTTCGGTATCACGCCGGTCCGGTATCAAATGCTTAGATACCATTGATAATATTTAGATTCTTCCCCCTACGCAGGTCAAGGGGGCCAGTGCTGTAGAGCGAAAGATAGTTTTCTTACAGGAAACGAACGGACGACCTTGACATTTCGTCCGCCGGAGACTAGATCATTTCTTCGCTCCACAAAAAATGGTGGTGGCCATCCGCAGGAGCGGTGCTATTGATGATAGCAACTGCGGGCGATGCGCGGGAACCGGTGGATGGGGATGCCGACCGAAACATGCCGGTCGACCACCGGATCGCGGTTGCATTGCAGCAGGTCTCAGCGCCGCATCCAGCAGAACATCGAAAAACTGGTTAGCTTCGGCACGCGGTCAACTCTCTCGGCGCAAGACCCGGCGGCCATCGGCGCTGGGCGAGGAGTGGGAGCGGCACGGGAGTGGATCAAGTCTGAGTTTGAACGCTACTCCCGAGAATGCGGCGGATGCCTGGAGGTGAAGAGCGATGGCTTCGCCCAGGCGAAGGCCGATCGCATCCCTCAGCGCACGGAGGTCACCAACATCTATGCGGTTCTCAAAGGCACTGACGCGGAAAACGCAGGACGCATCGTGCTGGTGACCGGGCATTACGACTCGCGCAATAGCAATACTCTGGAGGTGAAGGCAGATGCGCCGGGCGCGGATGGCGATGGCAGCGGTACGGCCGTCAGCCTGGAATGCGCGCGAGTCTTGAGCAAACTCAAATTCCCTGCCACCATTATTTTCTTGGCCGTGGCGGGCGAGGAGCAAGGATTGAACGGCAGCGGCCATTTCGCCAAAATGGCCAAAGAAGAGGGCTGGAAAATCGAAGCCGTTCTGAATAACGACATTGTCGGCGGGGACAAGAGCGCGGAGCAGAATCGCGCTGGGGTGCGGGTATTCTCCGAAGGCCTGCCGGCGGCAGCCACAGAGGAAGAGATACGGCGCATCCAAAGCATGGGTGGGGAGAGCGATTCCCCGTCACAGGAGCTGGCGCGTTATGTGGCCGAAGTGGGCCGAGCGTATGACACGGGGGTAAAGCCGATGCTGGTATTCCGCCTGGACCGTTACCTGCGCGGAGGAGATCATTATTCCTTTAACCAACAGGGATTTGCCGCGGTGCGGTTCACGGAATTCCGGGAAGATTTTCGCCACCAGCATCAGAATGTGCGCACGGAGAATGGAATTGAGTATGGCGACCTGGCGAAATTTGTGGATTTCGATTATGTGGCGCAGGTGGCGCGCCTCAACGCGGCTACCTTGGCGTCTTTGGCCTCCGCACCGGCGCCTCCGCAAAACGTTCATCTGCTCGCCAAGGATCTGGAAAACAGCTCGACGCTGACTTGGGAGGCAGCCCCAGGAAACCGGGCATCCTGGTACGAGGTGCTGTGGCGCGGGACAACCGCTCCGGAATGGGAAGATGAGGAGAAAGTCGGGAATGTTTACCGCGCGACGGTGAAGCTTTCCAAGGATAATGTCATCTTTGCAGTAAGGGCAGTGGACCTGCTTGGGCACCGCAGTTTACCGGTTGTGCCCGTGCCCGAACGATAGAATTCGCGCTGCGGACAACCTGATACCATGAATTGCCGGAGTTCTTTTCCAGCCTAGTTGAGGCCTCACCGTGCCGATGAATCGCGGACGATCGATTTCCCTGAGCTTACCTCCGTTCACTCACTGGGTGAAGCGGTTGATCTTGACCTATGCCGGGGTTTGCCTGTTGATGGCGATCTTCGGAGTGGCCTTCCCCATAGCCCATGAGTGGGTGCGGGTCTATCTCGGTCTGGTTCCGAAGCTGGTAGTCCATGGGATGCTGTGGCAGTTGATCACCTACTCCTTCCTGCATTTTGAACTGCTGCATCTCTTATTTAACGCGCTGGCGTTGTGGATGTTTGGTTCGCAGTTGGAGAGCGACTGGGGATCGAAGAGATTCCTGGAATACTATTTCTTTTGCACCGTGGCAGCCGGCCTCACCACCGTCGCCGCCAGCTACCTGCATCTGCCGGGGCTCTCTCCCCAAACGATTACGATCGGAGCGTCCGGCGGGATTTACGGCCTGTTAGTCGCCTTTGGCGTGCTGTATGGCGAGACCGAGATCATGATGTTCCCGCTACCATTCATGATTAAGGCGAAGTATTTTATCTGGGGAATTGTGTTTCTGACGCTGGTGGGCGCGATCCAAGAAAGCGGCGGAGTGGCCAACTTTGCCCACCTTGGGGGATTACTCTTTGGCTATCTTTATTTAAAGTTCCTGCCGAGGAAGGGTATGCTGTTTGCCGCCTCGGAGCGCTATTTCAACGTGCGCAACGATTATTACCGCTGGAAGCGCCGGCGGGCCGCCAGGAAGTTTGAAGTCTACATGCGGCAACATGATCGCAAAGTCGAGTTCGACGAGCATGGCAATTACATTCCGCCGGAGGACGGTCCGCGCAAAGGCAATGGTGGGTCGAAGTCAGGATGGGTGAATTAGGGTTTGATGACTAGTTGCCGCTGACCGGTCCCATTACGAAAATGGTGTTGCCGGACGGGTCGAGCAAGTCAAATGTATTCAAAATGTGCCGCGCAGCGCTGGTTCGCTTCTCGGGCCCGAGGGAGCGTCCATACTCGTCGTAGCCGTTGGCAAAGTCGCCCTCGAAGCCGGATTCCCACACCATGCTGGTGTGCATCATCTTGAGCGGAACGAAGAGCTGTTCCTGCATTAGCGCCTGATGAGTTTTCCCCGTCATTGTTTCAACCGCGAGTTGCGCAAGCACGATGCCTTCGCCGGAGTACGCATACCGCGTGACGGGTTCAAAATGAATTCTGAGCTTGCGATCTTCTTCGAAGGCGCGCCAGTTGGGAAATCCACTGGTGTGACTTAAGAGCATGCGCAGAGTGATTTTCTTCCAGCGGTCGTCGCCCGGTAAGTCGGCATATTGCGGATACTCTGAAAGAGACTTGGGGAGGTACTGCGAGATGGGTTTGTCGAGATCGAGTACGTGATGCTGCACCAGCCGCACGACCGCGCTGGCGAATGCTGACTTACTGAGCGAAGCAGCGGTCATGACGGAGTCTGGGGCAAAGGGGCAGGTTTGGCATCCCGCAAGCCGTAGGCCTTCAGGTATGCGATCTTGCCGGCGTGGAAAATGGTGACCCCTGCACGTAACGTGAGCACTTTGCATCAATTGCTTCACAACGTGATCGATCTGGGCAGGAGAGATGGCGCTCCCGTCGGGTCGCCTGACGGCAGTTCGCCCGGCGGAAGCACAGGTTGTTCCAAGGAGGAGACAGAGCGTCGCTAGAGGCAGTATTCCACGCAGGGTGATCCACCAATTGTTGTTGGGTTTTTTTTTTGCGCGTTGCCATCAATGCGTTGCCGGGGAACGTCTTTACAGAAGATTATCAAATTGCCTCAGGATTTCTGCCGGTAATTCGGAGCGTTTCGTTTTTCCCTTGAATCCCAGATCGTGCCCCGCGCCTTCCACGTGCATCAATTCAGTCCTGGCAGGAATCAGTCTGAGCGCCTCCTGGATTTCTTCGATTGTGCCGAAGGGATCGCGCGTGCCTTGTACAAACAATGTGGGCGTGTGGAGATGGAAGAAGTGCTGGGTTCGCAATTGGTTGGGTTTGCCTGGTGGATGCAGTGGATATGACATCAAGAGTAGGCCAGCTATCAAGCCGGCGTCCGATTCGGCCTGTTCGGCACAAAGCATGCTGGCCTGCCTTCCGCCGTAAGAGAGGCCTCCCAGAAAAACCGGGCCCCGCGCCAAGTCACGCAACGCGATGACGGCATTCCTCAAACCGGCGCGGTCGCGCTTACCGTCATGAGGACTCGGGGGACCATAAGGACGATCCTGGCGAAAGGGCAAATCACAGCGTAGGACAACGAATCCAGCTTCCGCAAAACATTCCGCCAGCGCGATCAACAGGGGAGCCTGGCAGTTCGATCCCGCGCCGTGAGTGAGAACCAGGCCTCGGCCGCTGGGTTTGACGGGCTGATGCAGAAGCCCGCGCACGAAAGGCTCCATGCTTACGACGGTGAAGACCTGCGGGCTCGATGAGGCGCTCACGCCGATACGCCGACTTCCGTCAGCTTCTCATAAACTTTCAGAATTTCGATTTGATTTCCCAGGCGAGCCCAACAGCGCAGAATTTCCGGATCCTCCTGAGCGGCGCTGCGCGCTTGCTCCGAGTTCCAATAGCGCAACAATACATACTCGGAGTCGCCGCTACGATAAAGAAGATCGCGGCCGTATTGCCTGCTGGAAACGATGGTGTTGAGCTCGCGGATGGTATCGAGGGCTGCCGCCTCCATGCCGGTCAAAGGCTGCCATATCGCGATGGATAAATACTCCAGGGACATACTGGCCGATTATAGCTTCTGCGGGCGCCTGCGGCTGTGTGCTTTGGGGGCTACGGAGGCGGCAACCTCTTCGGCGGTGACGGTATGCAAACGCATGAAGTTCGTGGATCCGGATGCCTGGCTGGTGCCCGCCACCACCCCCAGAACGTCCCCCGGCCGAAGCAGGCCGCGACTGAGTAACTCCTTCTCGGCGACCTGCACCATGTGTTCGGAGGAGAGAGCTTGGGCGCACTTCATGGGATGAGCGCCCCAGTAAAGATTGGTGCGCTGGGCGACGGTGGAGCTGGGAGTAAAGGCATAAATGGGGGCTTGGGGACGATATTTGGAGATCATGCGGGCGGTGTTGCCCGTCTCGGTAAAGATGGCGATCGCTCCCATGGGGAGATCCTCGGCGGCGTGAGCGATGGATTCGCAGATGGTTTCCGCGATGGAGAGGCCGTCGCGATCGCGCCTCCGGCGTGGCTGAGTAAACTCGCCCATATTGCTTTCGGCCTCGATCACGATGCGGGACATGATTGCGACCGCTTCCCGGGGATGGCGGCCGCCGGCGGTTTCCCCCGAGAGCATGACCGCGTCGGTGCCGTCGAAAATTGCGTTAGCCACGTCGCTGGCCTCTGCCCGCGTGGGCCGGGGGTTCTCGATCATTGACTCGAGCATTTGCGTGGCCGTGATCACCGGCTTGCGCCATTGGGCAGCGCGGCGGATTACGTGCTTCTGAATAATGGGAACTTTCTCCGGCGCTACTTCCACGCCGAGATCGCCGCGGGCCACCATCACGCCATCGGCGGCCTGCAGAATCTCCTCAAGGTGATCGATGGCCTGAGGCTTTTCCAGCTTGGCGATGAGCGGAGTATCGTGGCCATGCGCGGCGATGATCTCTTTCGCCATCTCAACGTCCGAAGCGGTGCGAACGAAGGAAAGCGCAACCATGTCAACACCGTGCCGCAAGCCGAATTCAAGATCTCTGCGATCTTTGGTTGTCATGGCGGGAATCGAGAGGGCAATTCCCGGCAGATTGATTCCCTTGTGCTCGCCCAACACTCCACCGTTCAGAACATCACAGACCAAATCCTTGCCCCGAACCGTGCGCACCCGCATCTCAATGAGCCCGTCGCATAAAAGAAGGCGTGCGCCAGCGGAAACTTCCTTGGCTAGATCGGGAAAAGTGGTGGAAATATGGGTAGCCGTGCCCGCGATGTTACGCGGAGTGATCATAACCGTGGAACCCGTTTTGAGAAGCATCGGTCGATGGCGTTGCAGCTCTCCCGTGCGGATCTTGGGACCTTGCAAATCCTGCAAAATGCAGATCGTGCGCCCTTCTTTTGCTGCGGCGCGGCGCAGCCGCTCGATATTGCGGGCGTGTTCGGGATGGGAGCCATGAGAAAAATTCAGGCGGGCGACATCCATTCCAAGGCGGAGCAGGTCGCGCATGGCGGCCTCCGACTGGCAGGCTGGTCCGATGGTGCAGATGATCTTGGCGCGGCGGTTGCTGAACCCGATGCGACTCGGCTCCGAAAGTGATTTTCCCGCGTCGAACGAGTTGTCATTCGCCATGTCTAACGTGCCAGGTTCATGGATACCAATAGATATGTATGCGAGTCAGGCATGGATACGAATCTGAGTCGGGCTCAAGCTGATTGTAAATGCTGAACCCGTACACCGGAGGGGAAAGATATCAAATTAACGCTGGCTTAACCGAATCGACAATTGCTTAACCAGATCGCGAACGGGTGTTCCTGATGATATGGTTCGGCCGGTTACGGGCGAGGCATCGGGGAGTGGTTGATGGCGGTCAATTCCTTCCCCAGCATCGCGCGGGGAAAGAGCATGGCATTGAATTCCGCGCCCACGAGCACGACCAAGGAAACCATGTACATCCACACCAAGAGGGCGATGGCCGCGCCGAGTGAGCCGTAAATGGCGCCGTAGTCGGCATAGTGCCGCAGGTAAAAGCCAAACAGCAGGGTGGATGAAAACCACAGTCCGGTAGCCAGCGTGCCCCCTGGAATTACGGTATGCCAGGGCTGGGTGCGAGGAACTGCGTTGTGGTAGATGAGCGAAATGACAGCGATGCTGGTCAGGGTCGCGATCAGCCAGCGAACGCATGTCCACATCAATAGAATGTATGCGCTGAACTCGTGCGCCGTATTGTAGAGGATGGTAGTTTCGATCTTGCTGCCGAAAGCTACCAACAAGGTAGAGAACGTCATCGGAATAAGAGCGAAGATCACCAGCAAGAAGGAAATCAACCGTTCTTTCACCAGCCCCCAGACTTTGGGCAACTCGTAACAACGCCGGAATCCTTCCATCCAGGAAATCATTACGCCGGAGCCAGTCCACAGAGTCAGGAGGGAAGCAATGATCAGCAAGCTTACGGGCCGCTGCGCCGCGCCGCGAAGGAAAGTGGTGGCGGTATTGCTGCCCGCGGGCAGGATGCGGGAGATCGCATAGGTGATCTCCGCCAGGTAGGGGGCGCCGTTGCTTGAGGTCTCCAGCACCGAGCCGACCACCAATAGCGCCGGGAAGAGGGTCAGAATTGCGGAATATGCGGAGGCCTTGGCAATGGAGAAGGCATCGTGCTGGAAGGCACGCCAGAAGGCCAAGCGTAGCAGCCGAAGGAAACGAAGCATGGCTGGCCCTAGCTTAGGGCCGGAGGGCGCCGGAAGCAACGAAGGAAGCGGCGGAGGTTCCTCGAATTGCAATCGGTGGGGGCGGGCGCTCATGCTTTTTCGTTGCGAAAAGAGTCGGGGGCGAACAGGTTCGCCCCCGCAAGTTTACTGCAGATTGTCTTACTCCGCAGCCAGTTCCTCGGTCTCGCCCTCCTGCCGCATCATCTCGAGGGCACGCTCCGCCTCTTCGTAAGCCGCGGAGACTTCGGCTTGAACCTTGGCGGCGGCCTCTTCCATCTCGGGAGAGAGGCGGACGTTGCGGTAGTACTCCATGCCGGTTCCAGCGGGGATGAGGCGGCCGACAATGACGTTCTCTTTCAAGCCGCGCAGGTGATCGACCGCGCCTTGAATTGAGGCTTCGGTGAGCACGCGCGTGGTCTCCTGGAACGACGCTGCCGAGATGAATGAATCAGTCGAGAGCGAAGCTTTGGTGATGCCGAGAAGCAGCGGGCGTCCGGTAGCCGGCTTGCCGCCTTCCTTGATCACGCGCTCGTTCTCTTCGCGGAAGCGGAACTTGTCGAGTTGCTGTTCCAGCAGGAACGTGGTGTCGCCCACGTCCTCCACCTTCACCCAGCGCATCATCTGGCGGGCGATGACTTCGATGTGCTTGTCCGAGATATTGACACCCTGCAACCGGTAGACTTCCTGGATTACGTTCACCAGGTAAGCCTGCAATTCCTTCTCGCCCAGCACAGCAAGGATGTCGTGGGGGTTGAGCGGGCCGTCCATCAGCGGTTCGCCCGCTTTGACGCGTTCGCCCTCCTGTACGTTGATATGAACGCCGCGGGGGACGGAGTATTCTTTTTCCGTTCCATTATCCGCCTGCACATACAGTTTGCGCTGACCCTTGGAGACTTCCCCGAACTTCACCGTGCCATCGATTTCGCTGATGACCGCGGTTTCATGAGGCTTGCGGGCCTCGAACAATTCCACAACCCGCGGCAGACCACCGGTGATGTCCTTGGTCTTGGTGGTTTCGCGCGGGATCTTGGCCAGCACGTCTCCCGGGAAAACTGTGTCGCCATCCTGCACCATCAAGTGCGAGCGGGAAGGCATGAGGTAGCGTTTGCTGCCCTTGCCTTTGATAACGATCGCGGGCTGACGTTTCTCATCAGGGGAGTCCGCAACCACGTGCCGCGACAGTCCGGTGACTTCGTCTACCTCTTCATGCAAAGTCACGCCTTCCTGCAAA
>Ga0181534_10000712_pt1 | contig 23022 bp, 18 predicted proteins | sample PEATcosm2014_Bin_37_FD_119758 | JGI IMG/M metagenome (GOLD analysis project Ga0181534, IMG submission 119758) | Peatland microbial communities from MTU Mesocosm Facility, Houghton, MI, USA - PEATcosm2014_Bin17_10_metaG | ecosystem: Environmental > Terrestrial > Soil > Wetlands > Peat | place...
ATATTGATAATTTCGCCGCCAACTGGCTAAATTTGACCGCTTTTCTTACCTGCAAAGAGACTTTGCATGCATGTTCCATCGCTCAACATGCATGTAAAGAGGCTTTGCTTGTATGTTCAGTCGCTCATCATGCATGTAAGGAGACTTTGCTTGCATGTTCAGTCGCTCATCATGCATGTAAAGAGGATTTGCTTGCATATTCAGTCGCCTTGCTTGCCTGTAAAATGACTTTGCTTGCATGATCCTTCGCTCAACATACATGTAAAGATGCTTTGCCTGAAAATTGGCTGTATAAAAATAGCCAGTCTGGACGCCGTCTGGCCCGTTCCCATGCTGTTCGATGTCCAAAAACAGGACAAATGGCGGAGATGAAAACCGGGGTTGACGGGCTGAAATGGTCGAAGCAGGCGTCACGTTTAAATGGCTTATCGGGCCTGGACGACATCGGCCTGCCGCCGGCCGGAATCCCGCCAACCGGATTCCGACATCCTTTGGGGCGAATTGCCTTCGCCGGGCGCTTGATCCAAAAAGGTGCGGTGCCACAGTTCCAAAACCAGCAGGCAAAAAATTTCCTTGGCGAACTTCCCGTCGCGGGCGTTCGCTTCCAGCAAACGGCTCACTTCGGCTTTTTGAAAATAACCGCGCGATAAACAGCGGTTGGAAAGCAGCACCTCCTCAACCTTCTTCTTGAGTTCGCCACGCAACCATGACTCGTAAGGCACGGGAAAGCCGGCCTTCTTCCGCTTCAGAATTTCCTCCGGCAGGGATCTGGCGAAGGTGGCCTTCAAAATCCGCTTGGTCTCGCGCCCGCGCACCTTGAAATCCGGCGGCAACGAGGCCGCAAATTCCAGCACGACGTGATCCAGCAGCGGCACGCGCAGTTCGAGCGAGTTCGCCATGGTGATCTTGTCCGCCTTCACCAGCAGGTCGTCCGGCAGCCACGTTTTGGAGTCCACGTATAACATCTGGTTCAGCAATGGCTCGTCTCTCACCGTCGCCGTCAGGTTGCCGACAAATCCGGCGGCCGAGACCGCCGCCGTGCGCGTCAAAAAATCCGGCGTGAAAAACTCCGCCGCGTTGCGGTTGAAAAATCCGGCCGGCCCGGAAGTCCGGCTGAAGTATTGCGTCGCCAGCGGACGACCCAGGGCGCTGCCGTAACGCCGCCATTTTTCATTGCCGCAAATTTTCCCCGCAAACGCGGCCCCGGCGCCGGTTGTCCGCGACAGCGGCCCAAGGGCGGCGCGGATTGCGTCCAGCCGCATCATGTTGGGATAATTCGGATACCCGGCAAACGCCTCGTCGCCGCCCTCGCCGGACAACAAGACCTTCACCTGGTTCCGGGCGAGTCTGGATACATAAAACAAAGCCACCGCCGGCGGCTCGCAAACCGGTTCCTCCATGTGCCAGACATACGACGGCAGGAAACTCCAGAAATCGTCCGCCGAAATGCTCGTCTCGTAATGCTCCGTGCCGAACCGTTCGGCGGACAGCCGCGCGTAAGGCCGTTCATCCACCACCTGTTCGCCGTCAAAACCAACGGTGAAGGTCTTTATTTTTTTGTCCGTGGCGTGGACGGCAAAATTCAAAATCGCGGATGAATCCACGCCGCCGCTGGAGAGTATGCCCACCGGCACGTCGGCGATCATGTGGTCGCGCACCGTATTGGCGAGCAGGCCGTGAAGTTCTTCCGTCGCCTCGTCAAACGACATTTGCCAGCGTTGCCGGGTGAACCGCAAATCCCAGTATGCCTGCCGCGTCACTTTGCCCTGCTCGACCGTGAGATAATATCCTGGCGGCAGCTTGTGAATGCTTTTGAACAGGGTTTCGGTTCCGGGCAGATAATGGAACGCGAGAAATTTCCGGATGCCCGGCAGGTTGATTTCACGCGGCACGGCGGCGTCGGCAACAATCGCCTTCAGTTCGGAGGCAAAGTAGAACGCCTTGACGGTCTGGCAAAAATAGAGCGGCTTGATGCCCACCCGGTCGCGCGCCACGAACAACCGGCGCCGTTTCGCATCCCAGATCGCAAAGGCAAACATCCCGCGCAATTCCCTCACGCAGTCCGGCCCAAACTCCTCATACGCATGGACGATGACTTCCGTGTCCGATTGCGAGCGGAAGACGTGGCCCTTGGCCAGGAGTCTTTCGCGCAGTTCCTGAAAGTTATAAATCTCGCCGTTGAAGACAATCCATACCGTTTCATCTTCATTCGTCATCGGCTGTGCGCCGGTGTTCAGATCAATGATGGACAGGCGGAGATGTCCCAGACCGGCATTGCCATCCAAATAGATGCCCTGCCCATCGGGGCCGCGGTGGCGCATGGGATGGAGCATGGCCTGGATGGAGGCGCGCTCCATCCTCGCTTCCGGGTCAAGAAATAATTTTCCCGCTATACCGCACATGATCGCTTCGCCTCCGGTCCACCCGGCGTTGCCGCCGGATTTTGAACTGTTCCGCCGTCCGTCTGCCCCGCGTCCTTGATGCCACCGGATTTTTTTGCGGCCCACGATTCAAGGCCGACGCTCCAACGCAGGATGGCAACCCATTTTCGAAATGAGCCTTTGCGGTTTTTTTTGCCGGCAAGTTTTTTCGCGCCGTTCAGCACCGCGATCAGCGGAAGCCGGATTAATGACGAAATCCCCATCGCAGCGCGATAGCCCCACGCGACCGGGCGACCGCGATGTAATTTCAGAAAGCGAAAAACCGACTCGCGGGTCATCACGTTGGAAAACATGCTGCGCGCTGACGCGGAACTTCCGCCGCCGTGATGCACGATTTGCGCATCCGGCACAAACAAGCAATCGAAGCCGGCCTGCCGAACGCGATAACAAAGGTCGAGATCCTCGGAATACATGAAATAACGCTCGTCGAAACCGGAAACGCACTTGAAGATGGAACGCTTGATCATGATGCAGGCGCCGGAAATCACTTCCACGGGAGGAGGAATCAGCGTTTCGCCGAACAGGGATTTCATGCCCCAAAAGGAGGACCGTGGGAAAATCCGGCGCAGCCATTCCGCGTCCAGCACCTGATTCAAAATGGTGGGGAATGACTGAACGCAACTGGTTTGCAGTGAGCGGTCGGAATTTAACAACCGGGCGCCGACCAAACCGGCATCCGGCAAACGGTTCAGTGTTTTAAAGAGCCGGTCCAATGCATTGCCAACGACCTCGGTGTCGGGATTCAAAAAAAGCAGCGCGCGGCCGCGCGAATGTTCCGCGCCCAAATTATTCCCGGAGGCGAAACCGGCGTTCGTCTGGCTCTGCACAAACCGGACCGCGGGAAATTCCCGGCCCAGCATTTCTCCGCATTCATCAAAGGAACCGGAATCCACCACGACAATTTCGTAAGCGCAGGCCGGAGGATTGAGCTGGATTGCCTTGACGCACTGCCGGACATATCCGGCCGAATTCCAGTTGACGATGACAATGGACAGGTCAACCGCCGTTGACGGCTGCCCAACCGCTTTCGGCAACTGGCCCGCTTCCTTTTTTGGGGGAGCAATCATGTCAATCCCAGATGCTGGGCCGCAGGGTCAGCTTCCGGATTTGTTGGGCGCGGATGTAGCGGGTCAGCGCTGAATCCTCGATCCGGGGAACCCGGCGGACGTAGCCGCCAACAAAACCGAAGGCCAGTCCCGCAGCGCTCAAAAGGTATGGGCGCGCAAAAACCCGTTTCAAACATTTGGCCAGCATGAACAGCGGGTGATAGGTGCTCACATAATTTGCCAGACCGTTTTTGACCCAATTGCGCCAGGCGCCATCCGCGGAGCCGGTGTCCTTGTGCTGGAGCAACAGAATTTCCGCGAACGTTCGCGTTCCCCAACCGAGCATGTTGGCCTTCAATTCATCCACCGTGTCCCAGCCCGGTGCTTTCAGCAGGCCGCCAATCTGTTCCCAGCATTGGCGGCGGTAGATTTTTGTGGCCCCCCGGACGTGGAACCGGGGATCGTTGCGGGCCTCCGCCACCAACTCGCCCCCTTCCAGGCAGCACACGGTTCCGCCGCCGATGCCCAGCTTGGAATCATCCGCAAACTGTCCGAGACAGGATTCAAAATAACCCCGGTCGAAGGAAAGGTCGCCATCCAGCTTGACCAAAAAATCCCACGGCTCGCTGGCGATGAGATTGTAACCATCATAGAAGGCTTCAATCACGCCGCCGCCCTGTTTGCGAAAACCCCGGTCGGAACGATGAACGCCCTGAATCCACGAGTGATGTTTCGCCGCCTCATCAATGAGCTGCTTCGTGTTGTCCGTGGAACCGTCGTTGACGATGATCCATTTTCGCGGCGGCAAAGTCTGCGCGACGACCGAGTCAACGGTTTTCTGAAGATATTGCCCCTCATTACGCACAGGGGTAATGATGACGTAACCGCCGGTTGATGATTGTGAGTTAATAGATGATGCAAATTGCGGGTTTGGATCCGAAGGCGGAAACCCGGAGATCAGGAGCCGAGCGCCGGTTCACCGGAACGCGCGGGCCGTGTGTCGCCGTCATTTCTTTTCCCGGAACCAGAAACGCGCCGTTTGATTTTTTTAATCATTGCCTGAGGCCATGCCAGCCAGTCGTAACCGCCCGCCAGCTTTGCTTGAAAGAGCCGGTCGTCATCACCGGAATTGACCGGCAGGCGTTTGATTTGCAAAGGGTCGGCTCCCGGCCGGTGCCGGCCAATTTGCGTGGTGACACACGTTTCATAGCCGCCGGCCATCAGCATATCCTTGAACCGATCCACAAAATCCCGCCGGGTCTGCGGAAAAGCGTAGGGATAGGCAAAGGCTTTGACCGGCGCGCCCAACTGGTTTTCAATTTGAGTTTTTGAATCGGCAATTTCAGCCTGGATGTCGGGCCAGGGCAGGTCAACCAGTTCGGGATGATGAACCGTGTGGGAGCCGAACTCAATTCCAGCGCGGTGGAGTTCCTTTGCCTCCGCCCACGTCAGGCATTCCCGCGATTTGAACGACCTCCGCTCGCCGCCGATGAACGCGGCTGGCAGATACATCGTGGCCAAAAACCCGTGCGGTTGCAGGATCGGGAAGGCCTGCGTGTAAAAATCCCGGAAGCCATCGTCAAAAGTGATCGCAACCGGAGTCGCGGGGCGCGAGACACGAGGGGAATTTAACCACGCCAGGCCAGCGCTCAAAGTGACGCCTTGATAACCGTTGTCCTTCAGCCATTGCATCTGCCCGCGGAATTTTTGGGGGCCGGTGCAAACGCGATAATAGGGACGCACGCCGGGTTCCGGGTCATCGGAAATGCTGTGATACATCAGGATGGGCAAAAACCGGCCGGGGACGGACCCGCCGCCGCTTTGCTTTGGCTCACCAAAAGCCCGTTGGAAAGGGTGAACCAGATTCAAAGTGATGAAACGGTCAAGGCGCATGGTTCAAAACGAAAATTTGAAATTTGAAATGCAGAACCCGGAGTCAGTGCACGGCATCATCACCAATGCCACGATGCGCCGGAACGAAAGCCCGACCACCGCGCGCAGCTCCCATAATACAAAGTATTATCCCCGTTACTTCAATTACCCAGAGCCATGTCTGATCGCCTGGCCGGGCAGAATGGCCGAGTTCCAGATGATCAATTTCCGCCGCGCGCAGGAGGGCATAGATCAGCACCAGACCCAGACCCGTTGACGCCAGCCGGTGGTTGCGTAGAAAAAATCCATGCCGGGACGCCGCCCGGCAGATCACGCCCATCAAGGCCAAAACCAAAATTCCCACGAACAATTTTTGAACCAGCCGGCGCTCATCATACCAGCCTTCCGTCCGGGCGGCGGCGCGTCCAATGACAATCAAGAGCGTCTGGAAATCGAGCTGCTTGTTGACTCCCAGGAAGATGAGCAATCCCGCCGACGCGCGCCAGACGGAGGGCTCGCCGGCACCGGCGTATTGGCGAACCAGCGCGGCCCGGAGGCAAAGCAGTCCGGCCAGAATGTAACCAACCGTGGTGGCCCAGCCAAGCAGCGAGGGTCCGTCAATGGCCTTCACCCAAGCGGTCAGCAACCCGTTCAAAAAAGTTCTCTCTCACGGCAGCCGACATGGGCCGGCCCCGGCAATTTCCGCCTTCCAATTTCAATCTCGGCGTCCTGGTTACGACTTTTTTTGTCAGGCGGGTCATCCGGTTTGTTTCCATCCAAAGTGACCGGCCGCTTTTCAATCAAGGCGTCCACGAGTTCCAGATAATCACCCTGCCGGCGCTGCCAGCTGTTTTGGCCGGCATATTCCAGCGCGCTGGCGATCATGCGCCGGCGGAGTTCATCGTTCTGGAGAACTTCGATGATGGCGTCGGCCAGCGCGACCGGGTTTCCCGATTCAAAAAAACGGACGATGGAGTCGTTGAAATAAAAGCGGTCAATTTTCGTGCTGGACACCACCATCGGCACGCCCAGGGACATGAATTCCATGATCTTGGTGCTGTAGGCCTCGTTGCCGAACGAATCCGCGCGCTTGGGCACAACCCCCAGGTCGGCCTGTGACATCACCTCGGCGATTTCGGACACGGGCCGGGGATCAAAAAAGCGCACCTTGCCCGTCAGGCCAAGGTCGCGCGTCAACTCCACCAACTCATCCTTCTTGTTGCCATCGCCGTGGATGTGAAACTCGGCGGTCGGGATTTTTCTCAACACGGCCGGCATGGCCTGGATGGCGATGTCCAGTCCCTGATGCCATTGCAGTCCACCCGGAAACATGATGATGCGTTTGTCTCCATTGGCGGCGTGTGGCCGGCGGTAAAAAAGGCCCTGGTTGACATAGTTGATGAACACGGAACATTTTTGTTCCGGCGCGGAGCGGGAAGTGAAGGGTTTGAGCCATAAATGATTGGAGATGATGACGTGATCGGCAAACCGGGCCGAAGTTCGCTCAACTCCCTTGAGAACCCCAACGCCAAAGGCGCTTCCCGCCTTCTGGAATTTGCTGGCGTAAAATTCCGGCATGATGTCATGAACATCCAGAATAATTTTCGCACCCGTGAGCTTGGGAAGCCAGGCGGCAAAGACCAGAAAGTCGGGCATGTTATGAATATGAATCAAGTCGTAACGGTGCCGGAAATGCCGCCACGCCAGCCGCGCGGTGGCGACGGCCCCAAACCACAGGATCGGCAAAAGATACTCGCCCTGATGCCGTTGATTCTTGGCGTATCTTCCCCGGACGCGATACACTTGCACGGAGCCGACCTTTTCGGAGGCCGGGTCGTTGGGGTTTTGCTTCAAGGAGATCACCTCCACGGTGTCGCCCCGTCCGGCCAAAGCTTCGGCGTAACGGATCACGCGGTTGTCCCGCCGATAGACCGAATAAACAATCATGCCGACGCGGCGGCGGGAAACCACCGGTTTCTGGGGACGGAATTCCGTGCAGAATGCCGCCACCTCGCGCGGCAACGGCTGCCAATACCTGCCGGCATGACGATCCCTGACGTGTTTGAGCAGTTCAACGTAGAGCGCCACCGGATAAGTGCGGGGCGATGCCGGCTCGTCGGGAAAGCGAAGATAATCCGGGTGGACGTTGACGAGCGCCATGCCGCCACGCCGGGCAATCCAGTCCAGTTTCCGAAGCCACGTTTCCGGCGCCCGCTCGCGCATCACCAGAAAAAGGGTGGAGTCCTGCGCCAGGGTGTAGGGCAATTCGATGTAGCCGTCGCCGGAAGCCTGAAGGCTGAAGTCCGAACCGTTTTTTGATTTCTGAATTTTGGTTTCGGATTTCGGGCGGGGAACCCAGAAGGGAAAAATGGTGCCGGTGCCGTCGGGCTGGGGTTCGAAAGGATCGGTGTCGAACGTGGAGGCATCGTATTGGATGTTAAGATCCTGAAGCCAGTCCATTTCGCGGAGCATGAAACCGGAACGAAACCCGGCCGCCCCCCACTCCTTCAAATAGTGGTTTATCCCCCTGGCATTTTTGGAAAAATCCTGGCGCGTCTGATAAAGCATGCCGTCGTGGTGAAGATCATGCACCCCGATTTCGAAGCCGTTTTGCGCCACCTCCCCGCGCAACTCGCGGGAAACCGCATAGTCGCCTTCGGGAATAAAATTAAACGACGAATGAAAACCGAGTTCCTTTTCCAGTTGCATCAACCGCCGGCATTTGGCCAGACCCTCCGGTCCTTCGACGTCGTGGGTGAGGACAAAGGCGAACTTTTTTCCGTCCGGCCAGCCGGGCCAGTCCGCGGGCGGGTTTCCCGCAGCTTCATTGATGGGCCAGATGTCCTGACAGGCCTTGAGCTTCCGTCGCGCCATAATCCGGCGCAACGCCATCCGGAAACTCCAGGGCAGATACGGCTTGAGATGATAATAGAGGCGATTGGCAAGCATCGGAAGATAAACGAGACTGCGAATTGCTGGCTACCGGCGGCACCGCGACAAGACTGTGGTCGCAGTCTGCGGCAGCGGCCTGGTGTGGTTCAATTATCGCCCAGAAACTCCTGATGCAGACGTTCAGGAACGTATTTGTAAGTTTTATTAAGCACGGCGCCGACCGTGGCCCCGGATTCGGCCAGCCAGGTGTTCGCCTGCAGGACCAGCTCGCGGTCGGTCTTTTCCGATTCAACGACCAGCAACACCATGTCCATGAACCGGGCGAGACGCGAGGTGAGGCTGGTCTGGCTGACGGGCGGCATGTCGAAAATGATATAGTCGTAGTTGCTGGCCTTGAGCTTGGGCACCAGGGCGCTGAAACGTTTCGGCAAAATGCCCGGAAGCTCGTTGCTGTTGGCATTGCCATTGACGACATACAGGTTTTTCTGAACCAGCGCGTCTTCCCTGGTTGCACCTTCCAAAGCCGCGTCCAAACCGCATCCTGCTTTTCCTTTGTAAAACTGTTGCGCCGCCCCCTGCTCGAGATTCATGTCCACCAGCAAAACGTTGCCGTCGCCCGTTTCCGAAAGTGAGGCGGCCAGGCCGGCGGCGATGGAGCTGACGCCTGCGCCCCGGCCGGCGCTTGTCACGGCCACCAGTTTCGGCTTGTGGGTGAGATTCTTGACTTCAAAATAAACAATCAACCGGTCGCGCAACGCCTCGTAAAACGGCTGCAGCAAAGGATTGCGCTCCAGCGAAACCACCTGCACAGTGCCGTTTTTCCCTGGAGATGGATCACCGGCATCCGTGGGCGCATCACCTTCAGCAGTTCTCGTGGCATTATGCAACAGTAGTCGCCGCCGTTCCGCAGCTTTGGCCAGACGCGGGTAGCCGTTCCGCCTGACATCGGGGATGGAAAGGAAGAGGGGAACTTTTAGCTTTGCCTCAATCTCAATCGGCCGCCTCACCGAACGATCCAGAATCAGTTCAAACAAAAACGCCCAGGCGAGGCCGGCGACGATGCCGCCAACTGCCAGCATGGCCGTGGTTTTATTGGTTTTTTTCCAGTCTTGAAACGGAGGCGATGGCCTCTGGACCCAGTTAATATTGGGGGCTTTGCTGATGGCAAGCGCCTGGTCTATGTGGGAATCCTCCAGCTTGGTGGCCATGCTCAAATAGTTGGCTTCTTGAATCGCCTTCGCATGCTCAAATTGAGCTATCGTCGGCGCCAGATTGTTCAGATTGGTCACCTCCATCTGGAGCTGATCCATTTGTGCAGTCCAGGCTCTGATTTTGGCTTGAAGGGTCGTGACCTCGTCCACAGACGGCGTTGCCGCCCGCCCGCCTGGCGCCGTTGAAACGGTCCCCAAGTTGGCGATATGCGGATATTTTTTTTCAAGCTCGCCCTTGGCCTTTTGCGCATCGCCAATCTGCCCGACTACTTCCAGGACCAGCACGTTGCTTTTCGTGAAATTCTGCATGCGATAATCCAGTTCCTTTCTCCGAAGCAAATCTATGCGGGCGCAAATTTCTTCGTAAGCGTCAATCTGCTCCGATGGAACCGCCGGCTGGACGTTGGTGCTTTCCAGCATTGGAGTCGGTGTCGGCGCTGACTTGCCCTCCGGCCCCATAACCGCCTCATATCCGGCCAATTCCACTTGGGCATCCAAAATGTCGGTTTGAATTCTGGAAATCTGACCCGCCAGGCTCGAGCTGGTGTCGTCAAGGGAAATAATGTTGGCCCGGTTTTTCAGCGTTGCGAGCTGCTGCTCCGTGTCATTGAGTTGCACGCCCAAGGCAGATTGTTCCTTGGCGAAGGCGTCGTCATATTGTCCCGCCGCCAGATGGATTTCATTGTGTCTTTGAAAATAGTCATTGATGACTTCCTGAAGGACAGGTTGAACAATCTGCGGGTCGGGGTGTCTGAACGTAATCACGATGACGCTGCTGCCATTGCCGGCCGTATCCGCCTCCAAACCGCCCCTGACCAGGCCGGCCGCGCTGATGGTGTTGCTGCCACCGCCGGCCTTGGCCAGGATGTTGGCCGCTCCAAAGTTGTCAACCGCCTGCTCTGCCAGATCCAGGCTGGTCAGAATCTGAATTTCGGTATTGATGATTCCCGCCCCTTGCGAACCGGGCACAATCACCCTGTGATCGCTCCCCGCCAAAGATTGAGACGTGGACTCCGGCACATATTGGATATACAACTCCGCCTGGGACTGGTAAGGCGGAGCGTTGCGGTGATGAAAAACCCCGGCGGCCAGGAGGCCCGCCAGGGAAAGAAGGATGATCTTCCACTTGTGGCGGAACAGCACGTAGTAAATGTCGCCCACGGTCATTCCCGGCGGCGGTTGATGTTGGTTCTGTCGGCTATTATTCATGTTTTTTAAATTTAATTGTCTGGCGGAAACGCACTTTATGCGTTCAGGCGCAATGCCGATACAGCATCGCGCCGATCAGGCGTGACAGCCCCGTCGGCAGCACGTTAAACACCCGGTTATACCAGCCAGCAGCGTCATCGGTCTCCGTGATGAAGCAGCTTTTCCGCAAGTCGTATTTGACATATTCGATTTTTTGCTCCCCGGCACCCCAGCCGAGTTTGAACCTTCGCAAACCCTCGTTTCCAATGGAAGTTCTTCCCAAGTGCATTTTTTTTGCGCCATTCCGCGCGTGCCATTTGATGGCCTCCCACATGACGACATTGGCTCCGCGCAAATGCTGGAAGGCCTCGTCCGACGCCCCGTATTTGTAGACGGCCCGCGCGCCCAATTGAAAATAAACCGAGGCGGCAATGGGACGCTGCTGGCAACTGGCAATGGCAATCATACCGAGGTTATTGGACAGGATATGGTCGAAAATGTTTCGAAAAAAAACGAACGGCTGCGGGGGCAGGCCATGCTTTCTGCGGGTCTTGCATTGCAGCGAGTAGAACACCTTCATCGCCTCCAGACTTTGCAAAACATTCACCGTGACGCCGCTTTTTTCGGCCTTGCGAATCGCGCGCCGCACCGAACTTTCCAGCCGCGCAAACATCCGGCCTTCATCCTCCTCCAAATCCACGCTGTGACCGTAAAAGGCCAGCGACGCCGGCGCTTCGTCGAACAGCTCCCTTCCGCCGCGCCATTCCACGGATTTCCAGCCGCGCGTTCTACCGAATTCCGTGGCGGACTGAATCAGCCTCCGCATGGAGGCCGCACCCGAATAAAGCGGCGCGCAATCATCCGTGTAGGGCAGTGCCAATCCCCGCCGTCCGGTCAGCCAACTGTTCACCTCCATGAGCGGCAGAATGGACGAACGTCCGTCCGCTTCGCTGGCAGTGAAATAAACCGGCCTGAAACCATAAGCGCCCTGCAATGTTCTGGCCCAGGCAGCGCCATGGAAAAACGAACTGCGCGGATGCGCCGTCACCAGCGCGTCCCAGCCGGGACGGTCCGCAGGATTTACCGGCTGCGGTTCGGCAACGGTGAGAGGACTGGCGATCAAAGGAGCCGCGTCTTTGGGAGGCGAAGAAATGACTGGTGACGTGATAAACTATTCTGCGGGCACGCAATTCACCACTCAACTTTTGGGCGCAATTGATTTGACGATCCGGGCCGGATTGCCGGCAACAATTGTGTCCGGCGGCACATCCCGGGTCACCATGCTGCCCGCGCCGATCATGGCATTTTCGCCGACGGTGATGCCGCACAGCAGCACCGCGCCCGAGCCGATGGATGCGCCGCGTTTAACCAAAGTGGGGATGCAGGGCCAGTCCGCCTCGGTCTGCAGCTTTCCATTCGTGGTGGCGCGGGGATAACGGTCGTTGGTGAAGGTGACGTTGTGGCCGACAAAAACCTCTTCCTCCAGGGTGACACCCTCGCAGATGAAGGTGTGGCTGGAAATTTTACAGCGGTTCCCGATTTTGGCCCCTTTCTGAATTTCCACGAAGGTGCCAATTTTCACGTCGTCCCCGATTTCACAGCCGTAAAGGTTGGCAAACCCGATGAGCCGGACGTTTTTGCCCAGCTTGACGTCGGCAGCCACCCGCAGACAGGACGGTTCGGACAAACTCATCGCGCGATCAGACCCGATGTCCGTTTTCCTGATGTCCATTCACCTGGATTTTTATGCGGAGTTTGGGATCGGCAGGGGGAACATTTTTCTGCGCTCCGACCGTGGCGGCGGACACTCTGACAGCCGCCGATCGCACCGGCCTGCCCGAAAATGGCCGGATAACTTTGTCGCCATTCAGCCAAGACGCAAGCTCCACCGGCGAGCCGCCGCGTTTCAGGGATTCAGAGGACGCTTCCAAAATGCGGACCATTTCCATTCCCTGAACGCCACCAGTCAACGGCGTGGCCCCGTCCCGGATGCAATCCAGAAAATGCTGGCATTCCATTTTTAACGGTTCCTCCTGCCTGATGTAAGGGGAATACACGTCTCCGTAATGATAGGCGTAATGGAATTCAGCAAAGGTGTCGTAATGGGCCGGCCGCTCGACCCGCGCATCGAAAATGCGGATTTTTTCCAGCGGCGCCACATCGTCATAAACAATCATCCGCTTGCTGCCGACAATGGTCATTTCCCGGATTTTTCTCGGATCCAGCCAACTGCTTTGAATGATTGCGGATCTTTGGTTGGGGAAGGTCAAACACATGGATGTCACGTCTTCCACGGTCGGGTTAATATGAGCACTGCCACGGCAATTGATGGTTTCGGGCTGCTCGCCCATGATGTGGAGGACAATCGAAATGTCGTGCGGAGCCAGATCCCAAGCCACATTGATGTCCTTCTGGAAAAGCCCCAGGTTGAGCCGGCGGGCGGAAATGTATCGAATTTCTCCGATATCACCGTGATCCACGATTTCCTTGATTTTTCTAACCGCCGGCGAATAGAGAAACGTATGGCCGGTCATGAGCACCAAGCCCTTCTTTTGGGCAATGGCAATCAACTCCTGGCATTCTGCGGAGGAACACGCCATGGGTTTTTCGATCAGGGTGTGTTTTCCGGCCAGCAGACTTGCCTTGGCCATCGGATAATGCGTGTTGACCGCCGTGGCGATGACCACCGCATCAAGGCCGACGCCGTTTAGCATGTGGCGATAATCGGTCGTTCCGTGGACTTCGGGATACAACGACTTGAGATGCGCCAGTCGCTTCTCGTTGAGATCACAAATCATTTTCAGGTTGCAGTCTGGAAGGACCCTGAAGTTACGCACCAGATTCGGCCCCCAGTATCCACATCCGACCACGCCAACTTTTATTTGTTTTGCCATAGAATTATTATTTTGTTTTTATGTCTGTTCCTTCGCCTGAATTATTCAGAAGCACGTAGCATGCCAAAATTTTGGACTCGCGATTAATTAGTGAATGGATTGATATGAACGCGGGGCTCGAGCCTCAAGCGGAAGCGCCTTTTTCTTTTTCCGAGCATTCCAGACCTGGCCCAGTATGGCCGGAATGGTCTTCAATATGATAACCAAATCCAACCACAGGGTCTTTTCCCTCGCGTAACTGATGTCCAATTGCATCATTTCGGCAAACGTGGTCTGGTTTTTGCCGCTGACTTGCCAGAGTCCGGTAAGGCCGGGCAATGTGTTGAATCGCTCCCACTGCCACGGCAGATAGTCCTCGCACTCATACGCCAGACAGGGGCGCGGTCCGACCATGCTCATCTCGCCCCGAAGCACGTTGATGAGTTGCGGCAACTCGTCCAAACCCGACGACCGAAGCAGCACACCTAAAGGAATAATCCGCGAATCGCCACGCGCATCCAGCTTGACCATGGGCGCGCCCGATTTCATCAAATGCTGGAGATATCCTTGATGAGTCGTCGTTTCCGCGCCAACGAACATCGTCCGGAATTTAAAGCACATGAACTTCCGGCCCATATGACCTACCCGTTCCTGTCGGAACAAAACTGGCCCTGATGACACCAAGCGGATCAGCATGGCGATCAGAACCGCCAGCGGCAGCACAACCGGAAGAATCAACAGGATGAAGACAACATCCAGCACCCGCTTCCAGCGCGGGATTTCTGCGGGACTAGACATTTTCTGTAATTTGGCTTTGCGGAAGGGAGAATTCATATGGCGAACACAAAATCGCTGGCAACAGGAGCAGCGTTAACTTCACGAGGATGGTTTTCTCGGAAATTGCGAAAGACTCCATGAAAACGCTTCTCAAAACGTTTTCCAAAAGTTGCCAAGCTGAAACACATCATAAAAATAAATAAAAACAGCTCCGCACTTGTTCGATTCGTGGATCTTTCCACAAATCAAACCTCCAAACTCCCCAGAAACCGTCCTGGGTGTGAATTTTTCCCTCTCAACCCACCTAGACGGACACCATTCCCATGCACGGTGCCGCCAAAATCGGCGCCAATTCGGCCAAGGTGTTTTTAACCAACACCACCGAACAGCGATTCACTTCCACCGGAGTTGGACCACCCAAAACCTCGAGCAAAACCTGGACGCGCTTTCTTGCCGGCATCAGACGCAAAACATAAGCACGCATACCGGCAAAAGCCCCTTCGCCAATGGTTACTTCATCCCCCGGCGAAATACGATCAGGCACCGTCATGGTGTCTTCCGCCTCAAAGCATTCCCGCAATTCTTCAACGATGGAATCCGCCACCGTGGGGATCCGATGGCCAAAATGCACCACGCTGTGAATCCCGTTCGCATACTGAATATCGTCCAGGCACTCTTCGAGCACGCATCGAACAAAAACATAACAAGGAAACAACGGCTCAAGCGCCCGCAACACGCCGCGTTGCGTCGCCCGCTCCACTCGCAACCGCGGCTGAAACACTTCCAAATTTAGATTCTTGCGCAGGTGCGCCGCCGCAAAGTGCTCGTGTTTCGGCTTTGTCCGCGCGCAATACCAAGCTAAATTTCCGGTTTGCATATTCAAAAAATTTCGGCCCAACGAAAGCAGAGCCTTCATTTGGCTCAACCCATCAAATTCCGATCAAACCTCGCTTCCGTAACATGTGTGTATTCTACTCTGAATGGGAACGGGAACAATCGGGGCATGGCGCTGAATTACTTGTAAGGGTTTCCCTTACAATATTCAGCTCTGCCGTCCCGATGGTGCGCCACCGCCGCAATCCGCTGAAATGCAACAACGCCGCCACAACTCCAAAAAAAACGAAACCCAATTCTACAGGGAGGTTCGCAGGTAGATGAAGCCCAAATATGTGCAACATGGGAAGTTTCATCATCAGTTGCCGGAAAATCCGGACGGCGGTTCGGGTTGCACCGGCTTGGATTGGGGTTGTTTACCCCACTCGCCGCGCTCCAATTGCACGGCGAAATGAAACAAAGCAGCATCAGCGTCAACGTTTTTCGAGTCAAAGCTGCGCTTGCACTGCAAAGCGTAATTCGCCAAAGCCGCGTCGTCCGGCAGGTTCAATTTGTCCTTCAGATTATTGCACCAAGTTTCCAGCGTTTGGTCGCTGATTTTCAGTTGAGCGGCGATGTCGCTGACGGACATTCCCAAGCCAAGGAGCAGGAACACTTTCAATTCGCCTTCCGCGAGATGTTCGACGACTGCGGGTTGTTGCGGCCTCGGCTCGGTTTGGTCGGAAACCGGGAGATCCATCCTGTGGCTGATGTAGGTTTCGTTCCGCAAAACCGCGCGGATGGCCGTGAGAATTTCTCGCGTAGCCTCTTCCTTCATTATGTAGCCGACAGCACCGGCATGCAGGGCGTCTTCCGCACAGAGAATGTTGTCGAACTGTGAAATGACGAGGATGGGCACCTCGGGAAATTGCTCGCGCAACGTGCCAATGATGTTAAGGGAGTTGCCATCCTTCAAATTCAAGTCCAGCAGGAGCATTTGCGGCTGGTCTTTTTTCACAGCGGGAATGATGCCGGCCACTGTGTCCACTTCGTCCTGACAGCAGGTCAAGTCGTCCTGCCGGTTGATCAGCATGCTGATCCCATGCCGCACCAAAGGATGATCATCCACCACAAGAATCCGGGCTTTCCCAGGCAAAGAGGGAACCGCCGCCCTTTTTGTGAGAAACCTCGTATTCTCATGTTTTTTTACACGACGCGCACCCATAAAAAATAACCTCACCAAGTTTTAGAAATTAACAGGATTTGAGAATTCGGAACATCAGGTCGCCCTCCTGATTTTTAGGTAGGGATTTCACCGATGAAATGCCTGCCCAAAAAAACGCAATTGGATAATGCAATTGTAGCTTCAAGCTGCCGGGGGGCTGGACGACACATTCCTCAACTGCGAGCCTTGTCCCACCCAATGAGTGGCATAGTGAACGAGTTCGGTCGAGTTGGACAATCCCAATTTGTGTTTGAGATGCTCCCGGTAGGTCTCAACTGTTTTAATGCTCAAATGCATTTGCCCGGCGATCTTGCGGGTGCTCGTTCCGATGCCGAGCAGTTGGAGCACATGCAATTCGCGGTCGGTCAGCTTTTCCACGGAAGCGGCGTGGGGACTGGATCTGCCGGTGAAATTCGTTTGCAAAACCCGGTTCGTCATCGCGCGGGAGAGATACACCTGCCCCGTCAAAACCGTGCGAATGGCACCCAGCACTTCTTCCGTTGCCTGATCCTTCATTACATAACCCATCGCGCCAGCGCGCAACGACCGCTCCGCATACACGGCTTCATCAAACTGGGAAATGACCACAATGCGAAGCTTTTCAAACCGCGACATGAGCGTCTTGATGGATTCAAGACCGTCCGCCTGCCCCAGTCGAAGATCCAGTAAAACGACATCCGGCTTTTTTGCAACCACCGCCTCCTGCGCCTTCAAAAGATCCTGAACGCCCGCACAGCAGAACAAGTCGCTCTGCGAGTCAATCAAATCCGCCAGTCCCTGACAGACAATCGGGTGATCGTCCACAACGAGAACCCCAGCTTTCCCGTTCGCTTTCGCCAACGAAACATTCACGCCTGTCGCCTTTCGTTCCTTCGCACTCATGGCTCCCCAACTACATTAAGTCCAGTTGCTTTTCCAAGGTTCCCTCTCGATAGATGAGAGTCGCAAAAAGGCGTTGTCAAGTCAAGTTCAAAAGGATTTTTTGGATTAACCACTTCCACAGCAACCAGATAGGCCGATCACGCTGCCGATGGTCACGGAATGATTAATATCCAATAGAAGCTGCCCGCCCAATTGTTCTTTCCGATCATTCTTTCAGCGACCACAATTTCGCCGGCACAGTGCATTCGATCCGTGCGCCCGCATGGGGTTGCGATTGGACGGTCAGATGGCCGCCGATTGAGTTGGCCCGAAATTGCATGATATGCAATCCCATGCCTGAATAGGATTTGGAATCCGACGAAAACCCCTTTCCGTTGTCAAAAACCTTCAGGCACAATTGGAAGCCATCCACCGCCAGTTCCACGTTGATCTGCCTGGCCTGCCCGTGGCGAATGGCATTTTGGATGGCTTCCTGGGTGATGCGATAAAAGGCGATGCCCGTTTGTGCGTTGACATCCAAATGCTCCCGCTGGCAGGAAAAAACGCATTCCACCTGAAACAGCTCGCGGGTTTGCGCGGCCAGTTTGCGCAGCGCTGCAACCAATCCGTTTGCTTCCACATAAATCGGATCGAGGCCGTGGGCCAGATCACGGGTCTGCGAGATGGCGGCATTCACCAGCCCCACAACTTCCTTGGCTCTCCACGCCTCGGCGGATTTTCCCCTGGTCAAAGTTTCTTCCAGCAACTTTGTTTTCAGCGCGATTCCCAGCAAAAATTGCCCCAAGCCATCATGAAGATCATGCCCCAGCCGGCGGCGCTCGTCGGCGCCGATTTCCAGCAGCTTCTGTTCCAGGCGTTTGCGCAACGAGATGTCACGGGCAATGACCGATGCGCCCGTGACCTGGTCCGTGAGATGCCTGATCGGTGAGACGGTCAGCAACACATCAACCAACGTGCCGTCTTTCCGGCGCCGCGTCGTTTCCAAATTTTTGGTCCATTCACCCCGCCGGATGCCTTCCAGGATTTCCGCCAGTTCATGCTCGCGGCCTGGGGGAAACAGAATCGAAGCCGAACAGCCAATTGCCTCCCGCGCGGTGTAACCGTAAAGTCGTTCCGCCGCCTCGTTCCAACTGACGATCATGCCGGCGAGGGTCGCGCTGATGATGGCGTCATCGAAATTTTCGACGATGGCGGCCAATTCCCGCAACCGGCCCTCAATCTGATTCCGTTCCGTAATGTCCACCGCAATGCCGACGACGCGCGAAACTTTTCCCCCTTCGTTCCGCACGGGAAAAGCGCGGTCATGAATCCAGCGGACTGCGCCATCAGGCCGGATAATGCGATAGATCTCGTCATATCGCCCCGGCAGCTGCTTGGTGAGCGCCGCCTGAAGAACGCGCTCGCGATCATCGGAAAAAATCGCGTCAATCCAGTTGCGCGGCGAGGCATAAAGACTTTCACAGCTGCGCCCCCAAATCTCCTCGTAGGCGGGACTGATGTAGAGCATCTGGCTCTTGTCGGGGTCCGTCATCCAGAAAACCTCGGTGATGCTCTCCGCCACCTGCCGAAAACGCTGCGCGCTTTCCCGCATCGCCTCCTCGGCCCGCTGACGTTCGGAAACCAGCGCCGCCAGCACGAGCGCCATGATGGTTATGGTTCCCATGAAGGCTTGAAGCAACAGCAATGATTCATTTTCGCCGTTGGCCGCGAACGGCCCCTGTTGATGCATCGTTCCCCATAAAGCAATCACCGACATGATGAATGTGGACGTGATCGCGCCGCGTTGATCAAACCGGAATGCCGCCCACAACAACGGCGGAATGGTCATATAGGCGAACGGCGTCAAACCCTCAAATACCAGTGTGCCAATCAAAACAATCGCCAGCAGCAATGCTGCCGCCTCCACCATCTGGCTTGACTTGAAATTTCTGAAGTATTCTGTAACCCAAATTACCATCAACGGTGTCACAATCAGAATTCCGGTCATGTCTCCCAGCCACCACGTGAACCACACCGCCGCAAATTGTCCCCAGCCGGCTTGGCCGCCAAGGCACAAGCTCGTCACGCCGAAACTCGCGCTGACAAGTGTGCTTAATATCGCGGCCAGGATCACGAACCTGAAAATAGTCTGCACCCGTTCAAAAACTCTCAAGCCGCCGGCGAACCTGCCAACCAGCGCCGCCGCCACCAGCGCTTCCAAAGTATTGCCCGAGGCGATGCCCAGCGCGGTCGCCATTGAGCCTTGCGTGGTGATATTGACCAGAAACGCGCCGATAAAAACTCCGGGCCAGAGGCGGTGGCCCCATAATAACAGGGCCGCCAGCGCGAGACCGGCCGCGGGCCAGACGGCGGAGGCGCTCGCATTTACAAAGGCAAGAGACAACCCAAACTTGCCGGCGCAAAGGTAGACACCGGCGAAAAGCAAAATCCCGGCCATTCTGTGAAAACGTTGTGTCATTCGCCAAGCGCCTCCGATTTGACGGGCTGACGGCGCAGCAGGCTGGTCAGTTTTAATCGAGTTCCGTTTCAAAGTCCACAAGACAATGGCGCCTTATCGGAAACTTTGGTGTTGCTTTGCGCGGCATTGCATTCCATTCTGCAACGGTCAGACAGTCCGACAAAAAATATCAAAAGTTGTAACTTCGACCGTTTTGGCTGGGTAGCTCAGTTGGTAGAGCAGAGGACTGAAAATCCTTGTGTCGGCGGTTCAATTCCGCCCCCAGCCACCATTTCTAACTGTGGGTGCAGCAATGATTTGAGTGGTTTGGGTGTCCAAACGGACACCAAAACGGACACCAATTTTGGTGCTCCTTTAGAATTTTGGATAACGGGCGGTAACTCCCCCGTTACCCTTTGGTGCTTCGGAGTTGGTTTCGGTTATAATCCCGGTTGCGTGAAAAATTCCATGAAAACACGTTACCGTTTAACTTGCCGTGGCAGTCGCGGCGGAAAGTTTTATTGTGTGGACACCCAGACCGGCAAACGCACCAGTCTGCAAACCGGCATTGAAGAAGAAGCCCGACAGCTTATCGAGGCCAAGAACCAAGCCCAACGCCAGCCGGTGCTTAATCTGCAAATCGCCAAGGCTTATCTGGCGGCGGCGGATTCAAATTATGTCCGCCGCACTTGGTCAGAGGTCATGGCCGAATTTGTAAAAACAAAAACCGGCAGCAATCGCACCCGCTCTGAACGCGCGGTTTTGGACAAGTCTTTTGATTCGATTCGTGACCGGCAATTGATTGAGACACGCGCGGAGCATTTTTTGCGGGTGCTCGAATCAGGCAGGGTTTCAACCAATAATTATTTGCGGCGGTTTCATAATTTCGCGGCTGACATGGGCTGGTTGCCCTGGCCGGTGCTGCCCAAACGACAATGGCCAGCCATTCATTACAAGGAAAAGCGGGCGATCACATGGGAGGAACACGAATTGATTCTGCGCCATGAAACCAACTCCGACATGCGCGCATTTATCTGGTGCTGCTGGCACATAAGCAAATGACCCGGCTCGTTAGTGACATTGCCGAGGAGTTGATGTTCCCGCTTCCGCCGCCGGTCGTATCCTGCCAGTCGCATTTCTCATCGTATTTCCACGCATTCCCCGGCCTCAACGTGCTTCGCGTGCCGCTCAAGGAAGGCCATTTCCTGCTGCATTTGCCAGACCTTTATCACGAGTTGGCGCATTTCATCCTTGAAGAAAGGAACAATCCCGCGGTGCAGGCTTTTCAAGATGGCCACGCAAAAGCAACCAATGCCGCAACCGGACACTTGGCCGGACTGCTCTCCAAACCGACGCGCGGACCAAAGAATGAGGAGAAGTATTTGACGTGGACACTTTCCTGGATGCGAGCTTGGGGCGCGGAATTATTTTGCGACCTGTTTGGCGTCCTCGGCGTCGGCCCGGCATACGCTTGGGCACACCTCCATCTGTGCGCCAAGACCGGCAACGATCCGTTTCGCGTGGAAACTTCGCCGGACTCGACGCATCCGCCGGACGCAGCGCGAATGTTCGTCCTCCTCGAAGTCCTGAATCTGCTTGATTACGGTGCGACAGCATCCGACATCAAGGCGCGTTGGGATGAACTCACCACGTTGCGCGGATTCAAGAACGATCCTAATTACCAACTTTGTTTTCCAACCGACGTTCTAAAACAATTCGCCTCCGAAGCTCATACAAGCTATAAGGCCATGAACTGTCGTTGCTCCACGGTTAAATCCGAAAGCCGCGTGCATAACTTGCTAAATGAAGCGTGGATCAAATTTTGGAAAACACCGGCGCAGTATGCCGAATGGGAAAAACAAAACAGCGTCATTTTGATGAAGCGTTGAAGACAAACGGATTGTTAAGTCTAAACGTCGCGGAAAAATCCGGAACCAGAACGCCGGTTGGATATTGCAGCCGCACACCGAGCGTGCCTCGTGCCTCCATTATATGGCTCGCTCCCGCCGTCAAGGACACTACGAAAAACGGCTCAAACAAATGGCTCGCCGCTTTTCGTTCCTCCCTGACCGCGTTCGCTCCGCCAAGGGATGGCACTTAGGAATCACGCTCGGAGTCTGCATGTCTGGTTTTGAAACTTTACCTTCTGCGGCCAGCATCAGGTTGTGGGGAATTCCAGCGGAAAGATTCCCTGCTTCTCAATCAAACCGACAACAGTTTTCAGCGCGTGTTCGGCTTCATCAAACGATACTCTGTCCAAACTTTTATCCGACTCGTAACGCTCGCGGGCCTGTGACCAGTTTTCCATGAATGATTCCAATCCCCGGCAATCCACCAAGCGAGACTCGCAGGCCAGTTGAAACTCGTGACCAGCCTCGTTCCAAAATTTGGCATCCGAGACGGGACGTGCGCGCAGAATCCGGGCGATGTCGTGCAGGTCTTTTACCCGAAATTCTCTGTCGCCGCCTTGCATCTTTCGCCGGTAGGCCGGTAGCGACGTAAGATACGCACGGAGCTTTTCACCGGCGATGCGGTGCAGGGCATACACCCTTGCTGGAATTCCTTTGACGGTGATTGTCTGAACCGCATCCGGGCCGAGTGTCTCCGGTGCGGCGACATCAATTTCCAACATTGGCAGGCCACGGACTCCAGCCATGCTGTTGTCCTGAACTTCGATCCGCAAAAGAAACGCATCCCACCCGCGCAGGTGACCTTTTGGAGGTTTACCAACAACATTCACTCTGCCCAGCTTGTATTTGACTGGATTCTGTCGCTCGAAATGGCGTCGCAACGCCGGTGGAATTTGTTCCTCCAGAAAACTTGCTTGTGCGGCGAGATTTGGGGTGGACGCAACCAGTTCGGGTGCGATGTTGCTGTCGATATCGAGCGACTGGCGGCTGTCCCCAAGATGCAGGTTCAAAATCCGCGCACCCTTGAAAATAAGTGCATTGCGCAGTGGTTCCCAGGCAATCACCGCCAGAAAAACCTCATTGAGAATTTCGTTGATCCACTGGTCTCGGCTTTCGGGATTCATTGCAATCAATGGTTACGGAGTCCGAACCTTCCAAGTTTTGTTCAGCTCCGAAAATTCAAAACCGGCCAAGAGCGAAATTTCAGGAACATCCTGTGTCATCAATTGGCTTCTGACTGAATTCAGCCGCTGCCCCAATGTTGATGCTGCAAAATCAACGCCGATCATTTCCAGAACTGCACCCACGCGCCGGTCGAGATCATCGCGCTGGATTTTTGCCAGATGTTCCGCCATGCGGTCCATGTCAATTTGCTTGGCGCCAGTTTCCCATGCCTCCAGAGCGACCGCTTCACCGCCGCAGCGAACCGGTTGCATCAGTGCATCCAGCAGGGTC
>Ga0181534_10000713_pt1 | contig 23011 bp, 20 predicted proteins | sample PEATcosm2014_Bin_37_FD_119758 | JGI IMG/M metagenome (GOLD analysis project Ga0181534, IMG submission 119758) | Peatland microbial communities from MTU Mesocosm Facility, Houghton, MI, USA - PEATcosm2014_Bin17_10_metaG | ecosystem: Environmental > Terrestrial > Soil > Wetlands > Peat | place...
CGAAGACTTTGGACATCCGTCACGACTGGGGCCAGACCGTCACGGAAATTTTCAACGATTACTTCATCACCGCGTTCAAAAAACTGGCCAACGACAACCACAGCAAATTCACCATCCAAGGTTACGGCACGCCGCCATCGGCGCTTTACAGTTATGCCTACGCCGACATCGCGGAGGGCGAGCAATATACCTGGAAAAGTTTTTCCGCGACGCGCTGGGCGGCGTCGGCCAACCATCTGCTCGGCCGACCGGTGACTTCTTCGGAAACGTTCACCTGGCTGCATTCGCCGGTTTTCCGCGCGACGCCGCTGGACATGAAGGCGGAGGCTGATTTGCATTTTCTTTGCGGCATCAACCAGATCATCTGCCACGGCTGGCCTTACACGGCGGAAGGCGCGTCGTATCCGGGCTGGAGTTTTTACGCCGCCGCCGTTTTCGACGAAAAAAATCCGTGGTGGATCGTGATGCCGGACGTGACGAAATATCTTCAGCGCATGAGCTACATTCTCCGGCAGGGAACGCCCGCCAACGACGTCGCGCTCTACCTGCCGAACAGCGATGCGTGGACGGACTTGGGAAGAAATTTCAGCATGTCCACCACGCTGGCAGGAAAAGTGGGCAGTTCCGTCAAGCCGATCACCGACGCGGGCTACAACCTTGATTTCTTCGACGACCAGTTGCTCGCCATGCGCGGAAAAGTTTCCGGCGACACGCTGGCGTTCGGCGACGCGCATTATCGCGCCGTGGTTTTGCCGAATGTCGAACGCATTCCGCTCGCGACGATGCAGACGCTGGAAAAATTTGCGAAGGCTGGCGGCATCGTCATCGCCACGGGACGTTTGCCGGATTTGGCGCCGGGTTATCTGCAGCGCGTGAAACATAAAGTGCCGTTGCTGGGAGATTTGCCGCTGTTGGGCAGGTTCTTCCGAAGCGAATCGCTCCAATCAACTGACGCGGACACCAAGGCTGTCCTCGCTGTCGCCCAACGCCTTTTCAAGGATACGAATGCGCCGGGCATTTTCATCAGCGACGAAAATCAACTTGGTTCTGCGCTCGCGAAAAAATTGGCGCCGGACGTTGCAATTTCCGACGCGCCGGAAATCGGCTTCGTGCATCGCCACACGGATGACGGCGAGATTTATTTTGTCGCCAACACGAGCAACCAGCCGAGGAACGTGCAGGCCGCGTTTCGCGTGGAAGGATTGCAGCCGGAAATCTGGAATCCCATGAACGGCGAAGTCAGCCCCGCGACCATCGCGGATAAATCCGCCGGCTCGACCACCGTCAATTTGAAGCTTGAGCCTTACGCTTCAACGATTGTTGCGTTCACGAAACGCACATTACCCGCGCCAAAAATTTCCAGTTGGGAAGGCGAAGTGCCGCCGCCGGTTGATTTGAGTTCGGGATGGACGGTCAGTTTCGGCAAAGACGCGCCGATTGCGATGGACACGCTCGCATCGTGGACGACGCTCACGAATGAAATTAATTTTTCTGGCGTTGCGACCTACGAAAAAACCGTCAACGTCGAGCCGGGAATGTTGAATGACGGCTTGTCCGTGTCGTTCGATTTCGGCCAGTCGAAGCCTTCGCAGGAACGCGCTGGTGGACAGGGTTATCACGCCAATCTGGACGCGCCGGTTCGCGAAGCCGCCATCATTTACATCAATGACCAGCGCGTCGGCTCGGTGTGGTGTCCGCCCTACGCGATTGACGTGACCGGCAAGCTCAAGGCGGGCGAAAACAAAATCCGCATCGAAGTCGCCAACCTCGCCGTCAACTACATGGCGAGCATCAAGCTGCCGAACTACGATTATGCCGGGGTCACGCGCGAGTTCGGCAACCGCTTCCAGCCGCAAAATCTGAACTTGATTCAACCGCTGCCCTCCGGCCTGCTCGGAACGGTGCGGCTCGTGGCGGCTGCGGCAACAACCCGCTGATTTGGTTTTGAAAATCAACTATGCAGTCATGGGTTTTTATGGCATCATGGCAGGCGGACGATGGCGATTAGACAGCGCAAGCCATGGAAATCAAAATTGAATGTCCGACGTGCCAGCAGCACCTTGCCATAGACGAGTCATGGCGTGGCCGCTCGATGGAATGTCCTGCGTGCCGTTCAAGCTTTCGCGTGCCGGAAACTTCAAAGACGCATGCCAAAAGCGGGGCTGGCAAAAACATTTATATTCTCTGGGGCATCATCGGCCTGCTTGTCCTGACCAACGCACTGGCGATTTTTTTCTGGAAACATAATGCGCAAAAACCGCCGCCTTATGCCGTTCGCAAGGTTGCAAAACAGATTGTCACTTCCATAACATCCAGCCCCCAGCTATCGCCGAAAATCGCCGCCGTGTTGCAAAGCGCCCACGCTGCGGTGTCCAAAGACGATTTGCCGCTCCTCAAACAATTGCTTGATGCGCATCCTGAAATCCTCAATCAAGGCTATTACAAAGCAAACAACACGTTGCTGTTTTCAGCGGCTGTGCGGGGGAAAGCGGACGAGGTGGAAGAATTGCTGAACCGAAAAGCCGACATGAACGCCCGGAACAGCGATGGGCGGACGCCATTGTTTGGGTGTATCGCCAGTCCTGGAACAAATGAAATCGCCCAGATGCTGCTTGACCACGGGGCCGATTTCACGATTGCCAATAACAGCGGCAAAACCCCGCTCAAGCTGGCGACTGAAAAAAACCGCCAAGACATCGTTGCACTCTTGCAGCAGCACGGGGCAAAGGAATAATCTGAATTTAAGCGGTTGATTCCAAACCATGGAAATCAAAATTGAATGTCCGAACTGCCAGCAGCACCTTGCCATTGACGAATCATGGCGCGGCCGCTCGATGGAATGTCCTGCGTGCCGTTCGGGCTTCCGGGTGCCGGAAACTTCAAAGACGCCGTCCAAAGGCGGGGCTGGCAAAAACATTTACATCTGGGGCATCGTCGGTCTGCTCGTCCTGACCAATGCGCTGACGATTTTTTTCTGGAAAAACCAAGGGCAAAAAACAACGCCAGCCGTTCGCAAGGTTGCAAAACGGATTGTCGCCGCCTCAACCTCCAGCCCTCAGCCGTCTTCGGACATCGCCACTGCGATACAAAGTGCGCGCACCGCAGTGACCAAGGACAATTTGCCCCTGCTCAAGCAATTGCTCGATGCGCATCCTGAAATCGTCAGTCAACGCTATGGCAATGCGAGCAACGCGCTGCTGATTTCGGCGGCTCTTTGGGGAAGAGAGGACATTGCGGTGGAACTGCTGAACCGAAAGGCAGACGTGAACATCCGGAACAGCGACGGGCGAACGCCATTGTATGTGTGCATCGAACACGGAGGAACCAAGGAAATGGCGGCGATGCTGCTCGATCACGGGGCCGATTTCACGATTGCCGATAAAAACGGCACAACCCCGCTCAAGCTGGCAATTCAAAAAACCCGTCAGGACATGGTTGACCTCTTGCAGCAGCGCGGCGCGAAGGAGTGATTTTAATTTTTCAGGAACGAGCCGGTTGCACACACACTCGACTTTCAACAGATTTTCATTTGAAATTACCACCATGGCCAATTCGCGATCCGCAATTCATAATTTGAAATTGATCCGCCCGCTCGTGCGCGAGCTGCACGCCTACGTTCCCGGCGAGCAGCCGAAGATTCCGGGGTTGATCAAGCTCAACACGAACGAGAATCCGTATCCGCCGTCGCCCGAAGTTTTGCGCGCGGTAAAAAATGCGGTGGACGGGCGGCTGCGGCTTTATCCGAACCCGTCGAGCGAGAAGTTGCGCGAAAAACTGGCGAAACTGCACGGCTGCAAACCGGAATACATCATCATCGGCAACGGTTCGGATGAATTGCTGGCACTGGCGGTGCGGGCGTTTGTCGAGCCGGCAGTGACGCAGCGCTCTGCGTCCCAAATTAAAAACGGGCGGCGCGGCAGCGCAGCCCTGCCGGGTAAAACGATGGTGCAATATTTCACGCCGAGCTACTCGCTGTATCCGGTGCTGGCGGACATTCATGGCGCGGTGAAAAATCCCGTGGCGCTCAAAGCGGATTTTGGCTTGCCGGGCGTTGAGGAATTGCAGCGGGAAAAGATTTGGAATTTCAACGCAGCGCTCACCTTCATCACGACACCAAATGCGCCGAGCGGGCGCGGTTACAAAACTGCGGAACTGGAAAAACTCTGCCGCGCGCAAAAGGGCGTCGTGGTTTTGGACGAGGCTTATGTGGATTTTGCGGAGGAGAACGCGATGGAGCTTGCGTTGAAACATCCGCACGTCCTTGTGGCGCGGACTTTTTCCAAGGGATATTCGTTGTGTTTCCAGCGCGTCGGTTATTTTGTCGGCCACGCGGAACTCGTCGCGGCGCTGGACAAAATCCGCGACAGCTATAATGTCAACGGCCTCGGTCAAATCGCAGCCGAAGCGACACTGGATGGTCTGGATTATTACCGCGCCAATTTCCGGAAGATTGTCTTCACGCGCCGGAAGTTGAGCCGTGAGCTGGCGAATCTCGGTTTCCGCGTTTTGCCAAGCCAGACCAATTTCATTCTCGCGCTGCCGCCAAAATTTCCGGCGAAGCTGTGGCTGGAAAAATTGCGCGGCAAAAAAATCCTCGTCCGCTGGTTCAACGCGCCGGAAGTGAAGGATTATTTGCGCATCACAATTGGCACGCCGGCGGAGGCGGAGGCTTTGGTGCAGGCGGCGCGGAAGATTATTCTTGGATGACCGCTTGCGGGACGTCCGCCCTTCAACGGACAATGTAAAACCTTTCCTTTGCGGCGCGCGGAGTTTTTTGATAAAAGCCAAGCGTGTATCTGGAGTTTTATGGATTGAAGCAGGCACCGTTCGACCTCACGCCGAACCCGCGCCTGCTTTTCCACAGCGGCAAGCACCGCGAGGCGATCAACCATCTCCTCTACGGCATTCGCGAGCGCAAGGGCTTCGTGCAGCTCACCGGCGAAATCGGCGCGGGCAAGACGACGCTCTGCCGCGCGTTGCTCGAACAGCTTGACGGAAGATATTCCACGGCGCTCATCTTGAACCCGGCGTTGAACGCGAACGAATTGATGAAGGCCATCGCGACGGAATTCGGCCTCGAAGTCAAGGGCTTCGACCGGTTGGAAACCATCGCGGCCATCAGCGAATTTCTGCTCAAGCAGATTAAGAACGGCAAAGAAACGGTTCTCATCATTGACGAGGCTCAAAACCTGACCGAAGACCTGCTCGAACAAGTCCGCCTGCTCTCGAACATCGAGACCGACGACCGGAAACTGTTGCAGATCGTCCTGATGGGCCAGCCGGAATTGCGCCACCGGCTGAACAGCCCGCGCCTGAAGCAATTGCGCCAGCGCATCACGGTGCGTTACCATCTCATGCCGCTCACGCGGTTCGAGGCCGGCCAATACATCCAGCACCGGCTTGAACTTGCCGGCGCTAAGGGCGTCCCGTTTTTCACGCAGCCCGCGCTCTGGCGGGTTTATCTTTACAGCGGCGGCGTCCCGCGTCTCGTCAACGCCGTCTGCGACAAGGCGCTGCTCGCCGGTTTTGTCGAGCAAAGCGACCGCATCACCTACCGCATGGTCAGCCGCGCCATCCGCGAACTCGAAGGGAAAATTATCGCATGAGCCTCATCAATGACGCGTTGAAACAAGCCCGGCAATCACAGCAGCCAAATCCGCCGGCCGGCCAGACGCCGCTGCGCCCGGTTGCGCCCGTCCCGCGCGGCGCGACTGACCGGCTTCTGCCGCTGGCCGTGATTGCGCTCGTCGGAGCGGCCGCGTTTTTCATCTGGCTGGCGCTGGCCGGGCACAAAACGCCGCCGGCAAAAGCGCCGGAACTTACGGCGACACAGCCCGCGCCTCCCGCGCCCGCCGTCGCGCCGCCGGTTTCAAACGTCGTTGCCGCCGTCGCGCCACCGTTGCCGCCGCCGAAATTGCAGGGCATTATTTTTGGTCAGAAATCCTGGGCAATTGTGGACGGGAAAACCGTCTATGTCGGCGATCGCGTGGAAAATTTTCGCGTGAAGGAAATCTCCCCGAACAGCATCACACTGGAAGGCCCGGACGGTTCGGAGAAGAAACTGGTGATGGGCGAATAAAACCCGACTCGATTTCGCGTGCGCCTTCTGGAAAACAAACTCGCCGCCCCACCCGCCGCCGCGCGCGTCGCGCCGTTCATTGTTTTTCTTGCGCTGACGTTCTGTCAGGGAAAATTCGGCACGGCCTCGGCCTACTGGTTTTATTTCGCCAAAACGCTGGTCGGCGCATGGCTGGTCTGGGAAATGCGCCCGCTCGTTTCCGAAATGCGCTGGGCGGTATCCTGGGAGGCAATTTTGGTCGGAGTCGGGATTTTTGCGGTCTGGGTCGGACTGGATCCGTTTTATCCGCATTTCATGCAAGCCGGCGCGACCGGGAATCCTCATGAACAATTTGGCGAAGGTTCCGCGCTCGCATGGTTCTTCATCGCGGTTCACATTTTGGGAATGACACTCGTCGTGCCACCGCTCGAAGAAGTATTCTACCGCTCGTTCTTGTATCGCTACCTTGCCCGCCAGAATTTTCTGTCCGTGCCGCTCAAACAATTTCTGCCGTGGCCGTTTTTTGCGACGGCGTTCGTGTTCGGATTTTCACACAACGAATGGCTGGCGGGAATTTTGTGCGGCGCGGCATATCAATGGCTCGCCCTCCGCAAAAACCGGCTGGGCGACGCGATGACGGCGCACGCCATCACAAATTTTCTGCTCGGCGTCTGGATTGTCTGGAAGCACGCGTGGCATTTCTGGTGAGCCGGAAATTATTTCGCGTCAATGTCAATCCCGTTGCGTTCGAGCGTGCTGCCTTCCTGCTCGGCGAGATTTGACAGGGCTTCCTCATAGTCGGCCAGCGAGCGGATTTCCTGGCCGCGCGCGCTGGTCAGGGCGCTTTGATATTGCAGCACTTCAAAGGTCGTTGCCTTGCCGGCGGCGTAGGTTTTCTGTTCGGCGTCCAGCGCGGCCTCGGCGTAAATCCGCGCCTGCCGCGTAGCGTCCACGCTTTCGTATACGGACTGCGCCTGCTTGACCGCATTGTCAATTTCCACCATGACGTTTTGTTCGAACTGTTTGAGTTGCAACACGACCTGCTGCATCGTCGCCTTGGCGGTCTTGTATTGGTTGCGCGGCCCGGTGTTGCTCAACGGAACTGAAATTTGCGCGCCGTAAGTGTAAAACGGACGGTCGCCGGAATTGATCTGGTTGAAGGTGTCGTTGTAGCTCTGTCCCGCGCCGTTGTAGCCATAGGTGCCGATCAAATCAAGTTCGGGGAAAAGCTGGTTGTAGGAAAATTTCAACTGGATTCCCTGCTGCTCCACGTTCAGCCGCGCCTGCAAAAGGTCGGGCCGCTCGGTCATGCCCTTGTTCCAACTGTCCTGCAAATCGAACAATTGCAGCGGTGCCTCGAGCGTCGCGGTCGGCTGGATGTTTGTGCCGTGCCATTCGACATACGCGTCGGTGACCAGATTTTTTAAAGTGTTCTGGTCTATGGACAGCGCGTTCTGCGCGGCGATCAAACTCGCCTTGCTTGAGGCGACCTGCGATTCGTCCGACTGCACGCTCAGTGGTGCCAGCGTGCCGATCTGCACACGTTGTTTGTCCTGATCCAACTGCGTCTGCGCCAGGTCGAGCGCCTCCTGCTGCACTGTCACATTGTCCTGCGCGTAAATCAGCTCGTAATAGGCGTTCTGGACGGCGGTGACGGTGGTGATGATTTGCAGGCGCAAGCCCTGTTCGGAATACTTCAGCCGGTTTTTGGCGACGCGGATCGTCAGCCGGTTGTTGTCCACCCAGAAATTTTTCAACAACGGCTGGGTAACGTTCAACTGGACCGAACCGCCGGAACTTTGAAAAATATTCGTCAGGGAAACCGGGAAAACCGAATTGTAAGTCTTCGAAGCGTTGCCGCTCAAGCCGTAGGTCATGCCCCATGGCGTCGAGCCGTCAAGGCTGGAACTGAAACTGTTTGCGTCGGAAGTGCTGGACTTTGCGCCTTCGGCCCCCGATTCATCGTGAGTGTGCTGGCCGGAAATGCTGAGCGTCGGATCGTAGCCGCCATAGTCTGCGTTCAGGTCGTAGAGCGAGATTTGCGGGTTGATGCGCTGGATTTGCACGTCGAGGTTGTGCGCCAGCGCCTCCTGGATGCAGTCCGTCAGCGACATCGAGCGCGTCGTGCCCGCGTCCGTGTTCGTCTGTGCGGCGGCGGCAAGAACCGCCGCGAAAAAAAATGAGGCAACGCTGAAACTTTTCATGATGCGTGATTTTGCAGCTTTCGCCGCGATTCGTCAAATGCAAGACGCCGGAAAATGCGCCGAGGTAACCAGTTGGTTAATTGTTCAAAAGAGCGCAAGGCCGCAAAACGGCGCTGCAATTTCTTTGCGTTTTTCGCGGTGCTCTTATTTGGCCGCCTCTACATTCTCGATCTTGGCGTTTATCTCCAGAAATTCGAGGACCTTTTCGTGCGCGATCTGGTCGTAAAGTTCATTGATGCCGTTGCGCTTCTGCAAATCCTTGATGAACTGGTCGGGCGGAATCTGATACGCCGCCGAAAGCGACTGCACGCGCTGCAAAACCTCCTCCTGCGAAACGGAGATTTTTTCCTCCTCCGCGATGTGCTGGATCAAAAACGCCAGGCGCACGCGCTCCTTCGCGGTGCGCGCCGCCGCCGTGTAAATCTCGTCCTTCTGCTTCTCGATCAGCTCGCGCGGGACGCCGCGCTTGGAATTCTCCTGGACGATGTTATAGACCACGTTGCGCGTCTCGTGCGCGACCGCCGTCTCCGGCAGTTCAAAATTTGCCCCGCCGAGCAGCGCATCAATGATCTGCCGTTGAATGGCCTTCCGCTGCGAGTGCCTCAATTCATTTTCCAAATCCACGCGCACGCCCGCCCGCAACTTTTCAAGGTTTTCCGCGCCGAACTTTTTCGCCAGTTCGTCGTCAATCGGCGGCGAAATCTTTTCCTTCACCTCGGCAATCTCGACTTCAAAAACGCCCTGCTTGCCGGACAATTCCTTCGTCACGAAATCGGCGGGGAAATCCACGCTGACCGTGCGCTTGTCGCCGGCCTTTGCGCCGACAAGCTGCCCGGCGAATCCGGTGATGAACGTGTCCGGCGCGATGTCCACCCAGAAATTTTTCTGCTCCGTCAAACCCTTCGCCGTCGGCGCGGTTTCCGTGATGGGTTTTCCGTCGCAGGTTCCCGTGTAATTCACGACGGCCACGTCGCCCATCTTCAATTCGCGCGCGACGGTCTCAAATTTGACATGCTGCTGCGCCAGCAGGTTCAACGCGCGTTCCACGTCCTCGTCCGTGACGGATTTGGTTTCGCGTTTGACCGTCAAGCCTTTGTATTGCGGCAGTTCAAATTCCGGCGCGGTCTCAATCGTCGCGGCAAACTGTAAAACCTGCCCGCGACCGAACTGGATTTCCTCGATGTCGGGATTGCCGAGGACGTGGAGTTTTTTTTCCTCGAGCGCCTTGCGGTAGTTCTCGCCGATGAGCTTGCGCTTGGCGTCGTCCTTGATGTCGGCCTCGTATTTTTTGGCGACCATGTCGCGCGGGGCCTTGCCGGGGCGGAAGCCAGGCAGCGCGGCCTGCTTCTGGTAATCCTTCGTGATGGCGTCGAAGATTTCGTCCACGGCCTTCGCGTCCACTTCCACGCGGAGGAGTTTTTTGCACGGCGCCAGATTTTCAACGGTGATGTTCACAATAAATTTTCGTTAAACGAGCCGCGCAGGGTAAATGAAGCGAACGGACTACGTCAACGGTTTTGATGGCAGATGTCATCCCATCCGGGATAATGATGCCGCAGACGATGGCAGCCATGCCGGCGGGGTTTCTCCATTCCCGGAGCATGGCGGCAAAATCCCGTAATGCGGCGGCCAAGGACTGCATCACCGCTGCCGCCGTCCCCATGCCATATCTGGATGGAGCCACCCCAGCGACGCATGGGCGAAGCACGGCTGTGAACGGATGGAACCCAGCTCCAAATGGATTTCACGCCGACTCGAACGGCGGACACCCCGCCCAAAGCGGAGGGAGCCTTGCCCCGAATGGATGTGACCCTGCCCGGAACGGATATGTCTCCGCCCCGAATGGATTTAGCACCGCCCGAAACGGCGGAATCTCTGCCCAAAGTGGATTTAGCGTTGCCCCAGATGGATATGGCCTTGCCCGGAATGGATATGGCTCTGCCCAAAGCGGATTTGGCTTTGCCCGGAATGGATGTGACCCTGCCCGGAATGGAAAAGGTCTTGCTCCACAGCATTTTAGCACATTTAGCGCCTATTTTATCCGTAAACTGAAAAACGGGTGCTTTCCCTGTAGCACCTCCGGCGGCACCAAGCCCGCCCCCACCCGCAACGCCGAAGTCAGACGAAGAGCGGAAGCGGCGGCGGGAGTCAATGACGCAGACGCACAACGGGGGTTGCTTTTTCTTGCGCTGAAGGCGCAACGGAAATTAGCCAGCTACGAAGTGGCTGGAAGGATGGATTAAGAAACAATTCGTCCCGCAAGGGACGATGGAAAACATCCGGCACAATCCATTGTCCCTTCAGGACACGGTGACATTTTGCGATCCACCAGACACGATGTGTCTGGCTAATTTCCGTTTGTCCCGTTGGGACGAACGCCGTGCCAAAATCATTGTGCAATGGACGTTTGGGGCAATTGGCGTTTGGCCGGCGCGGAGCGCGGGTGTCCTCACCCGCAGCAGCTTCGCCAGACCTGACAGCGTGGGATTTTTTGGATGCGGACTGGACTGTTCACGCGCTGCGGCTGGGACAGCCGCGCTCCGAATTCCGCAGGGGTTACGGGGCGCGTGGCTCACGCACGATGCTTGGCGATGACGGAAAGCTGATACAGGCGGAGTGCAGCCGTCCCCGGCCGCAGCAAGGAACGGACGGCGATGCGCGTTGGATGTTCCGAGGACGGCTTGGTTGGCAACGTTGCTGCGCCCGGGGACGGGCGCGCTCCGGGTTAATTTCCGGTTGGCCCGTGGGGATGAACGCCGTGCCAAAATCATTTTGCGTTGGACGTTTGGGGCAGAAAATTTGTTTTGTCACACGCCCATAATTGGAACATGGTCGCACTGACTGCTTGCGTTTGTGTCTCTGAAACTCTCTAATTATTTTCATGGCATACGATTCAGTAGATAAAATGCAAACAGCACTGGCTGATGGTGTTTTCAGCTACGCGAAAGACCGAAAAAAAGCGGCTGGCCGTTGTTTGGGGACGTTCGTGGAAATCATTACGTTTTACCTTCTGAAATCATGGGGTGTCGCTCCGAGCGTGGGAATCGAACGTGGTTTGTCTGAATACCAAAACCCAGCCATCACTCATAATGTTGAATACTCACTGCATCCGGTCGCTGGGATTGACCGGCTGGGGATCAACGCCTGTGGACTCCCATTAACAACGTCCAAAATCTTCCGACAGTTTGGCGATGCACATCACCTTCACTCTTTCAAACCGACAAACAAATCTCTTCTGACCAAAGAAAAAATTCTCCGCAACAGTTGCGTGCTTGGTGAGAAAGAGCATCAGCTTTTAGTGGGTCTCGTAAGTATGCTCGAAGGCAAAGGCCAAAAGGAACTTCACGACCTCGAACACGGCGGCACAATTGAAAGTCTGGAGTTGGACTTGGTGACGCAATACCGGCAGCCCTACGCCATGTTTGAGTGCAAGCGCGTAGGGGTTGAAGATGGCATGAAGAAAGGCCCGCAAACGATTGAGAAGGCAAAGCAAGGAGCCTATGTCGCCCGCACGGTGTCATCCATGCAAAGAATCCGAACGCACTCCGGTGCCATGCACGGCTTCCTTCCTAAAAAGGACGGCACTTTCTACACGAAGCCTTACGAGGAATTGATGGAGGAAATTATTGCGTCCAACAACCCCGAATTATTGCGGCACTTTATTCTCACCGTGGGCGTGGTCAGCAATCACGGAAACTGGTTCAGTTCGGATAACATGAACAAGGAACTTGTCGTGTTGGCACAGTCTTACGACTGGCTGCTTTTCCTGACGGACGAAGGGCTGGCAGAGTTTATCTATGATATTGTGTTAAGCAAAAAGCCAGAGGTGCTGGCCGCAAAAAATGCGTTCCAAAGCAGCTATTCGGCGCACAAAACAAAGAACTCATTTACGAAAGTTCAAATGGCCTTGGATGCAGACAAGGTTTTGCAGGATTATTTTCGGGCAAACAATAAGAGGATCGAAAGCTGGTTTAACATCATCACCCCGGTCAAACAGCCGATGGCAACTTTGCGAAAGCAAATTAATACGCTGTCGAAGAAAAACTGGGCGGAGATTTTTGAAGCATGAGTGCCGGACGAAAAGTGATCACCGACAACAAGGATTGGGGAACCCCGTCCAAATATGTCGAGGCAGTCAGAGCCTTCTTTGACGGTCAGATTGATTTGGATCCCTGCTCCAATGCCTGGTCAATCGTAAATGCCAAGGTCGAATACCGGCTTCCAAGCCAAGACGGTCTGAAAGAAAGCTGGAACCACAATAAAATCTTCGTGAATCCCCCATACGGGAAAGATCAACAGCGAGGCACTGGTATTAAAGGCTGGATACAACGCTGTGAAATGGCTCATAAAATCCACGCTGCCGAAGTGCTTGCGCTTGTGCCGGTGGCCGTGAATACGGCGCACTGGAAACAATTCATTTTTGGCAAAGCGCGGTCAGTATGCTTCCTTGCCGACACCCGGCTTAAATTTCTGGTAAATGGAAACGACGGCGGCAAGGGTGCGCCAATGGCGTGCTGCATGGTTTATTGGGGAAATGACCATGACCGGTTCCGTAAAGTTTTTAGCAAATACGGCGCCGTAGTGCCACTAGACGAATTGCAAAAGCAAAATCATGTCCATGACTCTGAAAAAGAAGAAGTGGTTCACCGAAAGCTTTTACCGGAAATTCCAAAATCCAACGGTCGTTATCCCGGCCATGAATCCAACAGAAATGAACAAGCAATGTTGTTGGATGCTTCATCTCCCAAACCTACGCCGAAAGCTAAACCAGTGCGTTACTCAATTTCTAAACGGAAAAAGTAAAACTGGCTTTGTTGAAAGCGGTTGGAAAATTTTCTCCGTTGCCGATTGCCGCGAGCCGCTCGGCGCATCTGGGCGGCACGGTGGCGACGATTGGTTTTCCCGAGCTTCCGGGCGTCGCGGAAGCGCGGTTTTGGTGGCGCGGCGGAACGATTTGCGCTTTGATGTCGCCGGATGAAGCGGGAAATCATTTTCATCACCGGCACGGACACCGGCGTCGGCAAAACGGTTTTGACCACGCTGCCCGTGAAATTCCTGCGCGGGGCAAATATTGCGCCGCTGGCCGATACCAATTGACTCCAAACTCAATCTGCATAGCCTCGGTGCGACCATGAACGCCACTTTTTCAAAAGAACCGGATGCGCCGCCCTTGCGCCCATTGCTGCCGTTTTTGCTGCTGCTGTTTTTCGGCAGCGGCTGCGCGGCGCTGATTTACGAAATCGTCTGGTTCCAGATGCTGCAACTGTTCATCGGCTCCTCGGCGGTTTCGCTCGGCGTGCTGGTGGGGACTTACATGGGCGGGATGTGCCTGGGCAGCGTCGTGCTGCCGCGCCTCATCTCCGCCACGCGGCATCCGCTGCGCGTTTATGCGCTGCTGGAATTTGGCATCGGCGTTTTGGGAATTTTAATTCTGTTCGGAATGCCGGAAGCCGCGCAAATTTATTCGGCGCACACCAGCAGCGGCCTGGCGGGAATTTTGCAGCGCGGCTTGTTCGCGGCCATCTGCCTGCTGCCGCCGACCATTTTGATGGGCGCGACGCTGCCGGCGATGGCGCGGCGGATTGAGTCCACGCCACACGGCGTTTCATGGCTCGGGTTTTTCTACGGCGGCAACATCGCCGGCGCGGTGTTCGGCTGCCTGCTCGCGGGATTTTATTTGTTGCGCGTCCACGATTCGGAAGTCGCCACGTTTGTCGCGGCGGCGATCAACGGAACGGTCGCGCTGGCGGCGGTGGCGCTGTCCGTTTCAAGGCGGTTTGAAATTCAGGTCGGAACGCCGGTCTCCCGACCGGCACGAACGGAAAATCAGGCCGGTCAGGAGACCGGCGTTCCGGGAAAATTTCCATGGCCAGTCTATGTCACGATTGCGCTTTCAGGTCTGACGGCGATTGGCGCGGAAGTGGTCTGGACGCGGTTGCTGTCTTTGACGCTGGGCGGAACGGTTTATGCCTTTTCCATCATCCTCGCCGTGTTTCTTTTCGGACTGGGCATCGGCAGCGCGGCGGGCGCGGCGCTGGCGCGGAAAAGTCTGCGGCCCGGAGTTTTGCTCGGCTGGTGCCAGTTTTTTTTGACGGCGGCGATATTCTGGACGGCCTATATGCTGTCGGAATCGCTGCCGTATTGGCCGATTGACCCGTCGCTGACGACAAATGCGTGGTTCAATTTCCAATTGGATCTGGCGCGCTGCCTCTGGGCCTTGCTGCCGGCAACGATTTTGTGGGGCGCGAGTTTTCCGCTCGCGCTGGCGGCGGCGGCGCGCGGGCAGGACCCGGCGCGGCTCGTCGGCGGCGTTTATGCGGCGAACACGGTCGGCGGGATTTTTGGCGGCATCGGCTTCAGCATCATTTTCATTCCGTGGATCGGCACGCAGGACAGCCAGCGGCTTTTAATTGCCGTGGCTGCGTGCGCTGCGCTTTTGATGTTCGTAATGTTCGCGTGGCAATTTTGGAAGAAAATTTCGCCCGATGAAATGATTCGCGGCATTTTAATTTTTGCCGCGCTGGTTTTTTTCACGACGGCGCTGGCGAAACACGTTGAAAAAATTCCCGGCGAACTCGTCGCCTACGGACGCTACATGCCAAGCCGGCTGGGCGAATCGGAGATTCTTTACGTCGGCGAGGGCATGAACAATTCCGTGGCCGTGTCGAAAAATTATTCCACCGGCGTCCGCAATTTCCACATCAGCGGCAAGATCGAGGCGTCGAGCGAGCCGCAGGACATGAGGTTGCAGCGGATGCTCGGGCACATTCCCGCGCTGGTGCATCAGAATCCGCGTTCGGTGCTGATCGTCGGCTGCGGCGCGGGCGTGACGGCGGGGACGTTCACGATCACGCCGGGCGTCACGAACATCACCATCTGCGAAATGGAGCCGCTGGTGCCGCACATTTCCGCGACGTATTTCAGCGCGGAAAATTTCGGCGTCGTGACCGACCCGCGCACGAAGATCATTTTCGACGACGCGCGGCATTATATTTTCACGACGCACGACAAGTTCGACATCATCACGTCCGACCCGATCCATCCGTGGGTCAAAGGCTCGGCCACGCTTTACACGAAGGAATATTTCGAGCTGGTGAAAAGTCATCTGAACCCCGGCGGCATCGTCACGCAATGGGTGCCGCTTTACGAAAGCGATTCCGCCGTCGTGAAAAGCGAGATCGCGACGTTTTTTGAGGTCTTCCCGAACGGCACGATCTGGAGCAACGACGAAAACGGCAAGGGCTACGACGTGGTGCTGCTCGGCCAGGCGGGCGAAACGAAAATCAACCTCGACGAACTCGCGCAACGCCTCGCGCAACCGGAGTTCGCCGACATGGTGCAATCGCTCCAGACCGTCGGTTTTCCGGCCGTGTCCGATTTGTTCGCCACGTTCGCCGGCAATGCGCACGACCTCGCGCCGTGGCTCGCGGACGCCGAGATCAATCACGACTGGAATTTGCGCCTGCAATATCTGGCCGGATTCCACGCGAACCTTTATCAAAGCGAAGGCATCTTCGACGAGATGGTGAAGTATCGCAAATTTCCCGACCAGCTTTTCACCGGCTCGGAAGCCAGCAAACAGGCGGTAAAAGATGCGATGACGAAAGTGCCGGTGAAATAGGTTTTGCAGAAGACTTGAAACGAGAAGGCTGCCAAACGCGTCCTACTTGTTACTAGCAACGTGGCTTGGTTATGAAATTCTTGTTCCTGTCATTTGTTTTGATGTTTTCCGACGTGGCTTTTGCGGACAACCACCTCGCGCGTATATTTGCTGCGCGTTATGACATAACTGGCGGCTTAAAAACGGCTCTCGATCATTTCGAAATTGATTGTGGCCACTATCCCACAACTTCGGAGGGATTTGCCGCACTGATAAATTGTCCGACAAACATTTCCAGCGGACGATGGCGCGGCCCATACATTGCTCAAGTTCCGATAGATCCGTGGGGAAATGTTTACGCTTACCGTTGTCCCGGCATTCATTACACGAATGGCTTTGATCTTTATTCTTGTGGTCCTGATGGAATCAGCAGGAACGAAGGCGATGATCCCGACGATATCAACAATTGGAATCCAAACTCAGGTGAATATGATTTTACTTCCAGAAATCAGTTTTTATCTGGCCTGATTTTGTTAGCTCTCTTAGCTATTCCCTTTTTTGGCGTAGTTCGATTGATTGCCACAATATTTTCACAGCGCGTCCGCGACTCCATTGCCAAGCATCCAAAAGCTCATATCATTTGGTTATTGGTGTCGCTGGCCGCAGTATTTATCTTTTTTCTGTTAGCCATTCCGACTATAGCCGATTAAATCCCTCTGCTTCGCGTCCTTCGCGCGACAAATCCTCCTCGCATTGCTCCGCGACAAAGATTTCTGCGCGAACCGCCCGATTCCGGTTCCCGCCTCCGGTTTTTCTCAACGCGCCAGCCAGCCGCCGTCCATGTTCATGATGGTGCCGTTGAGGTAATCCGCATCCTTTGACGCCAGAAACAGGATGCCGCCCGCAACGTCCTCCGGCGTGCCCCAGCGGGCTTCCGGGATGCGGTCGAGGATGGATTTGCTGCGGACGGGGTCTTCGCGCAAGGGCTTGGTGTTGTCCGTGGCGATGTAGCCGGGGGCGACGGCGTTGAAGTTCATGCGCTCCTTGGCGAGTTCGTTGGCAAACGCCTTGGTGATGCCGGCGATGCCGCTCTTGCTGGCGGTGTAGCCGGGAACAAAAATCCCGCCCTGAAACGAAAGCATGGAGGCGATGTTGACGACCTTGAGCCGCGCATCCGCCGGGGATTTTTCGCGCCCGCCGGTCAGCCACCATTTGCTAACCGCCTGCGTCAGGAAGAACGGCGCGGACAAATTGATTTGCAGGACGGCGTTCCAGTCGGCCTCGGAATGATCCGCGATGGGCGCGCGTTTGATGATGCCGGCGTTGTTGACGAGGATGTCCACGCGCCCGGCGTCCGTCACGGCCTGAGCGATGAGTTCCGCCGCGCGCTTCTGGTTGAGCTTGCCGAAATCCTCGGTGTAGGCGTTGAACTTGGCGCCGAGGGTTTTCATCCTGGCCGTGATTTCCGCCGGGTCGCCGACGCAAACGCTGATGACGTGCGCACCTTCGCGGGCGAACGCGAGTGCGATGGCCTGGCCGATTCCGCGGCAGGCCCCGGTGACGATGGCTACTTTGTTTGAGAATCGTTTGGTTTCCATAATTTGTGCTTTGTTAAAAATTGTTGCATCGTTGAATTGTTGCAGCGTTTCATCGGAACCGATTCACGATTCACAATTCAACGATGCAACGCTTTATTTCAAATCTGCCGGCTTCACTGCGTCCATGTCGTCGAACACCTGGTTTTCGCCGGCCATGCCCCAGATGAACTTGTAATTGCCGGTGCCGCAGCCGCAATGAATGGACCAGTTTGGCGAGAGCGCGACTTCGTCGTTGTGCAGGAACAAATGGCGCGTCTGCTGCGGTTCGCCCATGAAATGCGCCAGGACCTTTTCGCCGAGGTCGAAATAAAAATAAATCTCCGTGCGCCGCCAGTGCGTGTGCGGCGGGAAGGAATTCCAGACGTTGCCCGGTTCCAGCGCCGTGAAGCCCATCACCAGCTGGCAGCTTTGGATGCCGCCCTGATGGATGAATTTGTAAATGGTCCGTTTGTTGGCCGTCTCCTGCGAGCCGAGGGCGACGGGCGAGGCGTCCTTGGATTTCATCATCGCCGCCGGATGCGCCGCGTGCGCGGGACAGCTCAGGAAATAAAACTTCGCGGGAGTTTTCTCATCGCTGCTTTCAAAGGAAACCTGCTTTGTGCCCACCGGCAGATAAACGCAGTCCAGCTTGTCGAGCGCGAACGTTTTTCCGTCGGCAACGACCCTGCCCGCGCCGCCGACGTTGATGGCGCCCAGCTCGCGTTGTTCGAGAAAAAAGGCGCGTCCGGTCTCCTTGTGATTCGGCAGTTCAACGGGTTTTGCCGCCGGCATTACGCCGCCGACCACAAGGCGGTCGAGGTCGGTGAAATGGCCGCGCAATTCTCCCGGCGCGAAAAGGTTGTTGATTTGAAACGTTTCGCGGAGCTGCTCTGTGGACATTCCGGCGACGTCCTGCGGGCGCGGTGTCCGGCGGATGGAATTTTCAAACATGATGCAGCAGTGTAAATCCTCATTCCGCGCGGTCAACGCTGGAATTGCAGCCGCACTTGTGAAAGTGCGGAACATCCGCGTTTTCACAATCGCGGCTGAGTTCAGTTTTCAATTGCACCAATAGTGTTTTACCGGCATTTTTTCCGGCATGAAATCAATTATCTCGCGCCCGGCCGCCTTCGTCGCGGCGGTTTTTTTTCTTGCCAGTTTTCAACTGCCCGCGCAGACCAATTCCACCGACATCACGCCGCAGGCCGTTCTCGGCGTCATGCAGCGCGTGGCCGACTGGCAGCTCGCGCATCCCATCACGCTCCGCCCGACCGGCTGGATTTGTTCCGTCGGCGACGTCGGCATGATGGCGCTGGCGGGAATTTCCGGCGACCCGAAATACCGCGACGCCATGCTCGCCAAGGGCGAGACGAACGCCTGGGTCTTGCCGCAATATCAGGGCCGCAAATATCACGCCGACGACCAGTGCTACGGCCAGGTCTGCGCCGAGCTTTATTTTCTCTACCGCGACAACCGGATGATTGCGCCGATGCGCGAGCATTTCGACTGGATCATCGCCAATCCGCCGCCGTCGCGCGGCCTGGCAAACAATCTGGGGCAGGACCAATGGTCGTGGTGCGACGCGCTCTTCATGGCGCCGCCGACGTGGATGCGGCTTTACGCGGCCACGGACGACACGCGCTACATGGATTTCGCGGTGACGAACTGGTGGCGCACGGCGGATTATCTTTACGACAAGGACGAGCATCTGTTTTTCCGCGACAGCTCGTTCTTCACCAAGACCGAGGCGAACGGGAAGAAAATTTTCTGGAGCCGCGGCAACGGCTGGGTCTTCGCCGCGACCGTCCGGATGCTGCAATACCTGCCGATGAACAGTCCCGAACGCCCGCATTTCGAGCAATTGTTCAAGGACATGGCGGCGAAAATCCTGTCGCTGCAAAAGCCGGACGGGATGTGGCGCGCGAGCCTGCTCGACCCGGACAGTTATCCGACGCCGGAAGCCAGCGGTTCCGGGATGTTCATTTACGGGCTGGCGTGGGGCGTGAATCAAGGCCTGCTCGACCGCTCGACTTACGAGCCGGCGGTGCGCAAGGCATGGCCGGCGTTGGTCGGCTGCGTGGATGCCGACGGCAAACTGACGCACGTTCAACCGGCGGGCAGCGCGCCGGTGAAATTCGCGGAAGATTCAACCGCGCCTTACGGCGGCGGCGTCTTTTTGCTCGCGGGCAGCGAAGTTTATCGGATGGCGGCTTTTGAAAATGCAAAACCAATTCCAATGGCATTCAAAGTTACAAATCCATCTAAATTTCGACGCGATTGTGAAACGGTTGAAATTGGTCAAGGATATGATATGGATACAGCTACTCATCCGGCAAATTTCGCTGTGATGGACAGTCTTTCGTCACGCATTTTGGACTCACAAACTTATTCCAGTCTTGGTGGAACGAATTCATGGCCGGACAAATTACTTTTCCAAGTTGACCTCGCGCCGGGCGAGACGCGAGTATTTTATATTTTCAGTGCTTCAGAGTTGGCCGCCGTGCCGCCGCCCATCGTGAAAACCATGGCGCGTTATGTGCCGGAGCGCATGGACGATTTCGCGTGGGAAAGCGACCGCATCGCGCACCGCATTTACGGCCAGGCACTCATCAAGGGCGAAGGCACCATCACCAGCGGCATTGACGTGTGGATCAAAACGTGGCGCAACCTCATGGTCAACGAAATGTATTCCAGCGGCCATTACCACATGGACAACGGCGATGAGATGGACGATTTCCGCGTCGGCAAAAGCTCCGGCTGCGGCGGCAGCGGCATCTGGGACGGGCAGAAATATCACGCGGCCATCAATTACCGCAATTGGAAGCTCATCACCACCGGCCCGATCCGCTCGGAATTTGAAGTGACTTACGACGCGTGGGACGCCGGCAACGGACGGCAAGTGACCTCGACCAAGCGCATCAGCATTGACGCCGGCTCGTGGTTGAGCAAGGCGCAGGACACGTTTGCTAGCGACGACAAATCGCCGCTGACCGTCGCCGTCGGCCTGGCCGAGCGCGCGTGCCCCACGAACCGCGTGGAATTTATCACGCACGACCAGGACGAAGGCTGGACGGCCTACTGGCAGCCGGAAGACCAGCCGAAAGGCATCATCGGCGACGCCGTGATTCTGCCGAAAGGCGAAGTGCGCGAATTCACAAACGACGCGCCGGGCTTGCCGGATTCCGTCGTCCACGGCAACGTCCCGCAGCCGACGCACGAAGGTTATCCGCCCATCCGCAACATGCTGGCGGTTTCGCAGGCGGAAGTCGGCCAGCCGTTCACCTATTATTTCGGAGCGTGCTGGGACCGCAGCGGCGATTTCACAAACCACATCCAGTGGGAGAATTATGTGAAGCGCTTCGCCGAGCGCCGCGACCAGCCGTTGCAGGTGACGGACGGGAACTGATTTTGACTGGTGGGGCGAGCGTCCCCGCGAGCCGTTTTTGAAAGACAGACGCGCGGCTCGCGAGGACGCTCGCCCCACCGAATTGTTTTTACGCTTTAGCGGTGGAAATAACCTTCATCGCTTCCGCCGTCAACGCGGTGATTTTATCCCACGCTTTTTCCGTGACAAGCTTGCGCTCGGCCATCCACGAGCCGCCGATGGCCGCGACCTGCGGAACCGCCAGATAATTCGGCAGCGTCGCCGCCGTGATGCCGCCGGTCGGAATGAATTTCACGCCGGTGTGGCCGAACGGGCCGGCCAGCGCCTTCAACGCGTTCACGCCGCCAAACGTTTCCGCCGGGAAAAATTTCAGGTTTTTCCAACCAAGTTCCAGCGCACGCATGATTTCGCCCGGCGTGACGACGCCGGGAAAAAGTGGAAACTTATTTTCCTGCGCCGTTTTTGAAACAGATTCGCTCAAGCCAGGAGACACGCCGAATTGCGCGCCCGCGCCGACGGCCTGTTTCACCTGTTCCGCCGTCAGCAACGTCCCCGCGCCGACGATGATTTGCGGAACGCTTTTGCGGATCGCCGCGATTGACTCCGCCGCGCCCGCCGTGCGAAACGTGACCTCGATGCAGTTCAAGCCGCCCGCGAGCAGCGCCTCGGCCAGCGGCACGGCGTCGTCCGGCTGGTCAATGACCGCGACGCAAATTAGCCTTTGTTTGAGAAAAGATTCGGTGTTCATAAGTTGGTGCGCCAATGATACACGGTCCCGGCAGCGAGTGAACTGGAAATTAAAGCGCGATTTTTATTTTTAATTTGTAATTTTTAACTTTTAATTCCGGCATGAACATTTCCGTCGAACACATCGCCATTCCCGCCGCTGATCCCGTCGCATTGAAAAACTGGTATGAACGCGTTCTCGGCGCACGCGAAGTTTTTAGCAACGGCCAGAATCCGCCGACGTGCCTGATTTCATTGGCGAATGTCTGGTTTGAGATTTACAAATCCGAAGCGCCGCTGCCCGAACGTGGCAACAACAAGCTTGCCGGTTTCCGCCACCTCGCGCTGCGTGTGCCGTCGCTCGACGCGGCGAAGGCGGAGCTGGAAAAGCGCGGCGTGAAGTTCACCGAAGAAATCCGTCCGGCGGCGGGTGGTGGAAAAGTTTTGTTTTTTGAAGACGGCGAGGGAAACCTGTTGCACTTCGTCGAGCGCCCGAAAGATTCGCAACTCAAGTAGCGCAGGTTGGAAGCCTGTCTGCGTTATTTTTTCGGCGTGCGAACGAGGAGGATTGGAATCGTCGTTTCGTGCCGGACCTGTGTGATGGTGCTGCCGTGAAAGATGTCACCAAAAAGCCTGTGGCCGTGGCCGGCCATGGCGATGAGGTCGCAGTTTTTTTGCCCGACCCACCTGAGGATTTCCTTCGGAGGATCGCCATAAGCCAGTTCTGACTCGGCGGAAATTCCTGCGGATTGAAACTCCGCGCGAATTTTGTCCAGATATGCGGTGTCCTCGGTGATTTCGGGACTGACCGCATCCGCACCAAAGGTTTGCGCGGCGTAACCGTCCGCCACATGCAGCAGCACGACGCGTCCTTGCGTGAGTTTCGCAAGTTGTTTGACGTGCTCGATGATGGCGCGGTCGGTTGGCGTGCCGTCCAGCGTCAGGAGAATGGTTTTATACATGGGCTTAGGTTTTTTAGTTTATCCGCCTTTGATCACCTGCCAAGCCTGTTTCACGGCGTCCGGCAGACCGTAAAAATCGAAGGCCGTAATCAGCACCGCCGAACCCCATCCGGCGATGAGCAGAAACCAGCCGAGCCGCCATTGCCCCATCCGCTTGCGTGAACTGGCAAAGTGCAGCAGCGGGAACATCGCAAACGGAAGCTGCAACGCCAGCACCACCTGGCTCAGGACGATCAGGTCGGTGATGTTGTTGGCTCCGCGAATGCCGATATAGATGGCCGTGGGGATGATGGCCAGCGAGCGGGTGATGAGGCGCCGCAACCACGGCTTGATCCGCCAGTGCATAAAACCCTCCATCACCACCTGTCCGGCCAGTGTGCCGACAATGGTGGCGCTTTGCCCGCTGGCCAGCAGCGCGACGGCGAACAGCGTGCCGGCGACAGCCTTGCCCATCAGCGGCGCCAAAGTCAGGTAGGCCGCCTGAATCCAGTCCGTTGAA
>Ga0181534_10000716_pt1 | contig 22991 bp, 17 predicted proteins | sample PEATcosm2014_Bin_37_FD_119758 | JGI IMG/M metagenome (GOLD analysis project Ga0181534, IMG submission 119758) | Peatland microbial communities from MTU Mesocosm Facility, Houghton, MI, USA - PEATcosm2014_Bin17_10_metaG | ecosystem: Environmental > Terrestrial > Soil > Wetlands > Peat | place...
GATGCGCCGCTCGATCACATTCGCGATCTGCCGGTAGGCCGGATGATCGTCGAGTGGCTCGAACAGGTCGCTCACCCGGTCTCCCCGAACAGCTCGCGGCCGATCAGCATGCGGCGGATCTCCGAGGTGCCCGCGCCGATCTCGTACAGTTTCGCGTCGCGCAGCAGCCGGCCGGTGGGGTAGTCGTTGATGTAGCCGTTGCCGCCGAGCAGTTGAATCGCATCGAGGGAGGCGCGCGTCGCCGCTTCGGCGCAGAACAGGATGCAGGCCGCGGCATCCTTGCGGGTCGAATCGGCGCGATCGCAGGCCGCGGCCACGGTGTAGGCGTAGCTGCGGCAGGCGTTGAACGCCGCGTACATGTCCGCAAGCTTGCCCTGCACCAGTTCGAAGGTGCCGATGGCCTGCCCGAATTGGCGCCGCTCGCGCACGTAGGGCAGCGTCACGTCGAGCGCGGCGGCCATGATGCCGAGCGGGCCGCCGCTGAGCACCACGCGCTCGTAGTCGAGACCGCGCATCAGCACGCTCACCCCCTGATCCTCCTCGCCGAGCAGATTTTCGGCGGGCACCTCGCATCGATCGAACACCAGTTCGCTGGTGCTCGAGCCGCGCATGCCGAGCTTGTCGAGCTTCTGTGCCGGCTGGAAGCCCGCGAAACCCTGCTCGATGATGAAGGCGCTGATGCCGCGCGCGCCGGCCTCGGGGTTGGTCTTCGCGTACACCACCAGCACCTGCGCCTCCGGTCCGTTGGTGATCCACATCTTGCGCCCATCGAGCACGTAGCGATCGCCGTGCCGGCGGGCGCGCAGCTGCATCGAGACCACGTCCGAACCCGCGCCGGGCTCGGACATGGCGAGCGCCCCCACGTGCTCGCCGCTGATGAGCTTCGGCAGGAAGCGGCGCTTCTGCTCCGCGCTGCCATTGAGCGCGAGCTGATTGACGCACAGATTCGAATGGGCCCCGTAGCTCAAGCCCACGGCGGCCGAGGCGCGCGATATCTCCTCCATGGCCACCGTGTGGGCGAGATAGCCCAAACCGGCGCCGCCATCCTCGGGCGGCACGGTCACACCGAGGAGCCCCAACCCGCCGAGTTCGGGCCACAAATCGCGGGGAAACACGTTGCTGCGATCGATTTCACCGGCGCGCGGCGCGATCCGCTCCTGCGCGAAGCGCCGCACCTGATCGCGCACGGTGTCGATCACCTCGCCGAGACCGAAATTGAACTCGCGGTAGGCTGCACCGGGCATGGTATTCAGCACCCCATTGTCATCGGACCCACAATAGTTGGATAATCGGACTGTCCGACAATTTTGCGCCTCACCGGCGACAATGACAATGGCGGGATAGCACCCACGATGGCCAAGATCGCCTCCCTGATCGACGTCCGCTCAGCCGAGTTCGCCGCCAATCGCGCCGCCATGCAGCGGCTCGTCGATGAGTTGCGCGCGGCATTGCAGCGCAATGCGCAGGGCGGCAGTGCGGCGGCACGCGCCAAGCACGGCGCCGCCGGGAAATTGCTGGCGCGCGAGCGGATCGATGCGCTGCTCGACCCCGGGGCACCGTTTCTCGAACTCTCGCCGCTCGCGGCCCAGGACGTGTACGACGATGAGCTGCCGGGTGCGGGCTTGATCACCGGGATCGGGCCCGTGAGCGGGCGTCCCTGCATGATCGTCGCCAACGATCCGACCGTGAAGGGCGGCACTTATTATCCGCTCACGGTCAAGAAGCATCTGCGCGCCCAGGAGATCGCCGCTGAAAATGCCCTGCCGTGCATCTATCTGGTGGAGAGCGGCGGCGCATTTCTGCCGAAGCAGGACGAGGTGTTTCCGGACCGCGAGCATTTCGGGCGCATTTTTTACAATCAGGCGCGATTGTCGGCCGCGGGCGTCGCGCAGATCGCGGTGGTGCACGGCTCCTGCACCGCGGGCGGCGCGTACGTGCCGGCCATGTCCGACCACGCGATCATCGTGCGCAATCAGGGCCGCGTGTTTCTCGGCGGTCCGCCGCTGGTGCGTGCGGCCACCGGCGAGGAGATCGACGCCGAGTCCCTGGGCGGGGCGGACGTGCACTGCCGCCGCTCCGGGGTGACCGATTACTACGCGCAGAACGACACCCACGCGCTCGCCCTCGCGCGCCGCGCGGTGGCGCGGCTGCACCCGCCGCAGTCCGGCCTGGCGGTGACGGGCGGCAGCGAGCCCGCCTACGATCCGCACGAGTTGTACGGCATCATTCCGCCAAGTACGCGCAGGCCCTACGACGTGCGCGAAATCATCGCGCGGTTGGTCGACGGCTCCTGGTTCGACGAGTTCAAGGCGCTCTATGGGACGACGCTGGTGTGCGGGTTTGCCGACATCCACGGCGTGCCGGTCGGCATCATCGCCAACAACGGCATCCTGTTCTCCGAAAGCGCACTGAAGGGCACGCACTTCATCGAGCTGTGCTGCCGCGAGGGCATTGCGCTGGTCTTCCTGCAGAACATCGCCGGATTCATGGTCGGACAGGCCGCCGAGGCCGGCGGCATCGCCAAGGATGGCGCCAAGATGGTCACCGCCGTGGCCTGCGCCGCTGTGCCCAAATACACCGTGGTGCTCGGCGGCAGCTTCGGCGCCGGCAATTATGCGATGTGCGGGCGGGCGTACGGCCCGCGACTGCTGTTCCAATGGCCGAATGCGCGCACCTCCGTGATGGGCGGGGAACAGGCGGCGAGCGTGCTCGCCACCATCAAGCGCGAGGCGCTGCAACGCGGCGGCGCGGACCTCGACGCGAACGCGGAGGAACAGCTGAAGGCGCCGATCCGCGCACAGTTCGAACTTCAGGGGCGGCCGTTCTACGCCTCCGCCCGGCTCTGGGACGATGGGGTGCTCGATCCGCTCGACACCCGCCGCGCGCTCGGGCTCGCCCTCGCGCTCAACCGCTTGCAGGCCGGCGCGGCAACGCGCTTCGGCATCTTCCGCATGTGAGCGCCGCCGTGCCGCAACCGCCGCTCAACCGACTGCTGATCGCCAACCGCGGCGAGATCGCCTGCCGCGTCGCGCGCAGCGCGCGCGGGCTCGGCATCACCGCCATCGCGGTGTATTCCGATGCGGATCGCGGCGCGCGGCATGTGCGCCTCGCCGACGAGGCGTACCACCTCGGACCCGCGCCCGCCGCCGAGAGCTATCTCGATCAGCGGCGGCTCATCGAACTCGCACGGCGGGTCGGGGCCGATGCCGTGCATCCCGGCTACGGTTTCCTGTCGGAGAATGCGGATTTCGCGCAGGCCTGCGTCGATGCCGGCCTGATCTTCGTCGGCCCGCCGGCCGCGGCGATCCGCGCGATGGGCTCGAAGAGCGCATCGAAGGCCGCGATGGCCGCCGTCGGGGTTCCGGTCGCGCCCGGCTACCACGGCGCCGATCAGTCGGCGCAACGGCTCGAGGCGGAGGCCGTGCGGGTGGGTTTTCCGCTGATCATCAAGGCGAGCGCCGGCGGCGGCGGCAAGGGCATGCAGGTCGTGCACGCCGCGGGCGAGGTGGCCGCGGCGCTTGCCTCGGCCCGCCGGCTGGCCAAGGCGGCATTCGGCGATGAGCGGCTGCTGCTCGAGCGCTATTTCCCGCAGGCGCGTCATGTGGAGGTGCAGGTGTTCGCCGATGCGCACGGCGGGATCCTGACGCTGTTCGACCGGGATTGCTCGGTGCAGCGGCGTCATCAAAAGATCATCGAGGAGGCCCCGGCGCCCGGCATCGAGGCGCCGGTGCGCGCGGCGATGGCGCAGGCGGCCATCACGGCGGCCCGCGCGGTCGGCTACGTGGGTGCGGGCACCGTCGAATTCCTGCTCGATCCGGCGCAGCGCTTCTATTTCATGGAAATGAACACGCGTCTGCAGGTCGAACACCCGGTGACGGAGCTGATCACCGGCATCGACCTGGTCGAGTGGCAACTGCGCGTCGCCCGCGCCGAGCACCTGCCGCGCGAGGCCGTGCCGCCCGCGGCGCGCGGCGCGTCCCTCGAAGCGCGGCTGTATGCCGAGGATCCGGCCCACGACTACCTGCCGAGCGTCGGGCGCATCGTGCATCTCGCCTGGCCGCCGGCGCGTGCGGGCCTGCGGCTCGATGTGGGCGTCGATGCGGGGGACGAGGTGTCGCCGTTCTATGACCCGATGCTGGGCAAGCTCGTCGCCTGGGGTGAGACGCGCGGTGAAGCCGCCGCACTGCTGCGCCAGGCGCTCGGAGAGCTGCAGCTGGTGGGTGTCACCACCAACCGTGCACTGCTCTTGAGCGTGCTCGCCGATGGTGAGTTCCTGCACGCACCGGTGGCCACCGATTTCCTGGCGGTTCGGCGTGCGCACCTTGCGTTCGGCGAGCCTGCCGCCACGGCCGAGGACCATGTGCTCGCGGCGCTGTGGTGCGCCACACGCGAAACGCGGGCGGGCGCGCTGTGGTCGAATACCACCGGGTGGCGCCTCGGCGTCGCGGCCGCTTCCGACTGGCGCTTCGACGGCTTGGACGTGCACCTCGAGTGCGCGGCCGATGGCCTCTATCGCGCCCGCTGCGGGGCTGCGGAATTCGCCGTCCGGCTCATCACGCGCAGCGAGCATGCGCTGCGGGTGGAGATCGCCGGCGCCAGCCTCGAACTCGGCGTGCTCGAACTCGCGGGCGAGCTGCACCTGCTGAGCCGGGGGCGGCACGTGCGGCTGCGTCCGGTGCTGACCGAGGACACGCTGCAGGCGAGCGGCGAAAGCGCCGCGGGTTCCCTGCTCACGCCCTTGCCGGGCACCGTGGTCGCCGTGCACGTGCGGCAGGGCGATGCGGTGGCGCAGGGCGCGGCGCTGCTCACGCTCGAGGCGATGAAAATGGAGCACACGTTGACGGCACCCCATGCCGGCACCATCGAGCGGCTGCCGTTCGGGTTGGCCGACCGCGTGCCGGCGGGCGCGGTGCTGGTCGAAATGTCGCCGCTCTAGGCGACCTCGGCGGCCGCGGCGAGCGGCGGCAGCGTGACCTTGAAACGCGTCTCGTGCCCGAGCAGGCTCGCGAGCGCGATGCGTCCGCCGGCCTCGTGGACATAACGGCGCACCAGGGACATCCCCGTGCCATGCGAGGTGCCGGGCGCGTTCTCGAGGGTCGTGTATCCGGATTTGAAAATGAGCTTGATCGCCTCGCGATCGCGCAGCCGCGCGGCCGCCTCGCCGGTGATCACGCCGCGCGCGATGGCGGTGGCGCGCACCTGATCCGGATCGAGGCCGCTGCCATCGTCCTCGAACAACAGTTCGTAGCCCTTGTCGGGCGAGCTTTTGAATTCGAGCCGCAGCGTGCCGTGCGGCGGTTTGCCGGCCGCTTCGCGCCTCGCCGGAGATTCAATGCCGTGCATGACGGCATTGCGGATCAGCTGGATCGCGACGTTCTTGGTGGCGGCCTGATACGCCGCCGGCACCAGCTGCAGGCCGAGGCATTCGAGTATCACGGTCTTGTTGAATTCCGCCGCGACGTGTTCGGTGAGCGCCTGCAGCGTGCTGTCGAGGCTGCCCGCCTGCGCCTGGCGCTGCGCACCCGGAACGGATTTCGCCGCCGGCTTCTCGGTCACGAATTTCGGCGCGGAGATGATCTGCGTGCCGTTCTCGGTCATGTCCGTCGCCGGCGCGGCCGCCCCGTCGCGCGCTGAACCGGAGGATGCGGTCAGCGACTTGAGCTGGGCGAACTGGCCATAGAGCTGATCGAGCTTGACCGCGAGCGGCAGGAATTCGCTGCCGCTCAAGGAGCTGCGGCTGCGCAGATCGTGCAGCGAGTCCTCGAACAGGCGCGCCGCGCCCTCGAGGGCGGTGAGCTTGAATGCGGCCGCATCGCGCCGCACGCGATCCACCTCGTCGAGCGTCTCCTCGAGCTTGTGCCGGAACGCGTCCTCCTCGCGGGCCGGCTTTTTCAACACCGCATTGATGGTCTTCATCGAGGCATCGGTGCGCTGCAGGAAGGCGCCGAAACGCGCGCCGCCCATCTGCAGCACGGCGCGCAGGATTTCGCCCTGGGTCTGCACCTGCGCGCGCAAATCCTCCAATTCACGCGCCGTTTGCACGCGCAGGGTGATGTCGGTGACCCGCACCAGCCACATGCGCGGTTCATTCGGCAGGTCGACGGGATCGAATTCGAACGAGTAGTGCGCGGCGTCGAAGGTGCCGTCCGGGTTCGTCAGCCGCACTTCGATGTCGCGCAGCGGATTCGAGTCGTCGGCTTCGCGCGTCCCGGTGCCGAGCAGGCCGGCGATGAAATTGCGCGCCACGGTGAGCGTCTTGGCCATGACCAGCGGGGCGAGCAGTTTCTCGAAACTCAGATTGCTGAAATCCTGACGCCGGAACAGCGCGGCGAGCGAGCTCGAGACCTGCGGCTGCACCCGGTCCTTCGCATCGAGGATGAACAGACCCTGCTCGGTGTTCTTGAGGATTGCCTCGGTCAGCCGATTGCTGGAACCGATCAATTCCTGCTTTTCGCGCTCGTGACGCTTGGCCGTGATGAACATTGCCGCTCAAGCGTGCCAAAGCGGCGCGCGGGGGGGCTTGATGGGTGTCACACCCCCGGCGGGTTCATGACATATGCTGCGGCGAGTCAGAATGCACTGTGACGCGGGTCACGCTTTTCAGCCCGTTTTCAGGCGACCTGCGCGACCAGGGGGCCGAGATCGGCCAGCAATTCATCGGCCGAGGCGTAGCGTTGCGATAATTCCTTCGCCATGAGCCGGTCGAGCAGCGCCTGTTGCAGGGCGACATTCTGCGGCAGGCGCGGCACCGGGGAGCTCGCGTGCTGCGCCATGATCGCCATGGCGCTGCGGCCGCTGTAGGGGCGTTGACCGGTGAGCATCTCATAGAACATCACGCCAAGGCTGTAGAGGTCGGTGCGGGCATCGACGCGCTGGCCCTGGGATTGCTCGGGACTGATGTAATACGGGGAACCGAGCACCTGGCCGGCGCCGGTCGTGCTGCCATCGTCCACCGAGCGGCGCGCCAGGCCGAAATCGATGAGCACCGGCGAATTGTCCTCGCGCAGCATCACGTTCGCGGGCTTCAAATCCCGGTGCAAAATGCCGAACACGTGGATGACGCGCAGCGCTTCGGCGATGGAGCGCAAATAATACAGGCTCTCATCGATGCTGAGCGGGTTGCGCAGCCGGTCGCGCAGGTCACCGCAGGGGATGTATTCCATGGCGAGATACTGGTGCTGCGGCAGCGCGCCGAAGTCGTAGATCTCGGCGATGGCGCGATGCGCGATGCTCGAGATGATTTCGTATTCGCGCTGAAAGCGTTCGGCATCGTCCATCTCGCGCGCCGAAGTGCCGCGGTTCATGACTTTGAGCACGACGTTGCGCCGCAGCCGCTCGCTGCGCGCGAGATACACCGAGGAGAAATTGCTGGTGGCGATCTCCTTCACGATGCTGTAGCCCGGCACCCGGATCGAGGGCGTGTCGTTGGCCGGTGCGAGCAGCGCTTCGGCAGCGAGCGTCGCCGCACGCTGCTTGGCGGCCGCCTCGGTCACCGCCTTCAACAGTGAATCGCGGGTGATGCGCGCGAGCGGCAGGTAGTCCTTGGCGCCGCATTTCATCGCGCGAACGGCTGACAACTCGGACCCGTGTTCGGCGAGTATGATGCAGTGGAGTGCCGGTTGGGCGCGCAGCAGCTGGGTCAGGTGGTTGAGGCCGGTGCCGGCGAGCCCTTCGTTGCTGAAGTCGATCTGCAGGAATACACCGTCCGGCGCACGCTCCTGCACGAAGCGCGTCAGCGAGGCTGTGTCGCCGGCGGGCGCGGTGGTAACCTGCGCGCTCGGCCAGTGGCTGGTCACATGATGGGTGAGCCACTGGAGGCGCTTGGTGTCGCCGCCCACCACCAGCAGGATTGGACCGGTCGAATCTGGCATACGCGCTGAAAAGTCTTGGATGACGAAGGGGCAGACTAGCCGCTGCCGTACCCACCCCGCCCGTGGGGAAGTCACACTTCTGGCGGCCTGTCCCGACGAAATGCATGGAATTGGCGCGTAAAAGCCTGGAAAATTGAAACCGCAGCCTTAATTTGGGTGTCGAAAGGACTTATGGCAATGGGAAGCATCAGAACCTGGTCGCTTGCGCTGGCGGCGGGCATTTTCATCGTGGTCGTGGCGCATCATCGCTCGAGCGCCGATGTGGGCCCGGCGGCCGCGGGTTCGACGCCGCCGGTTGCGGCGGCCAGCGCGCCGGCCCCGCCGGCCGCCGGCCGGGTGAGCGGATTGCCCGATTTCTCCGGACTGGTGGCCGAGAATGGCGCCGCGGTGGTCAACATCAGCGTCGTCGAAAAACCGCAAAAGCCGGGCAGCTCGAGCGGGGAAGGGGATGAGGATCCGCTCTCGCAGTTCTTCCATCGCTACCAGCCGAGCCCGGAGCACGTGCCGCCCGGGCACGGGATCGGCTCGGGCTTCATCATCAGCGCCGACGGTTACGTGCTCACCAATGCGCACGTCGTGGCCGATGCTTCCGAGGTCACCGTCAAGCTCACCGACCGGCGCGAGTTCGCGGCCAAGGTCATCGGTGTCGACAAACGCAGCGATGTGGCGCTGATCAAGATTCCCGCCACGGGCCTGCCGAGGGTGCGCTTCGGGGATCCGGCGCGCCTGCGCGCCGGCCAGTGGGCGATCGCCATTGGCTCGCCATTCGGCTTCGAAAACAGCGTCACCGCCGGCGTGGTGAGCGCCATCGGCCGGCCGCTGCCGGACGACAGCGGCAGCTCCTTCGTCACGTTCATCCAAACCGACGCGGCGGTGAACCCCGGGAACTCCGGCGGACCGCTGTTCAATCTGGACGGCGAGGTCATCGGCATCAATTCGCAGATCTACAGCCGCACGGGCGGCTACATGGGGATGTCGTTCGCCATACCGATCGACATCGCGCTGAACGTGAAGGATCAGCTGATGCGCACCGGCAAGGTGAATCGCAGCCGCATCGGCGTTGCGGTGCAGGACATCGGCCAGCAGCTCGCGCAGACCTTCGGGCTGGCCACGCCGCATGGGGCGCTGATCAGCGCGGTCGAACCGCAAAGCCCCGGCGAGCGCGCCGGGCTGAAGCCCGGCGACGTCATCACCAGCGTCAACGGGCGCCCGATCGATCATTCCTACGATCTGCCCGCCGTGATATCGCAGCTAGCACCGGGCAGTGTCGCGACCTTGGGCGTGTGGCACGAGCGCAAGGCGAGAGAGGTGTCGGTCAAGACCGTCTTGCTGGAGGACACACCCGCCCAGGCCGCGCGCAGCGGTGCCGAAGACGGCGGCGGCCGGCTCGGCCTCGCGGTGCGTCCGCTCGATCCGAGCGAGCAGCAGGAGCTGCACACGCGCGGACGGCTGGTGGTCGAGGACGTCACCGGGCCGGCGCTCGCGGCCGGGCTGCAGGCCGGCGACGTGGTGCTCGGTGTCAACGGCTCGGGCGTTTCGACCGTGGCGGAACTCAAGCGCGAGGTCGCGCGGGCGGGGCGCACGGTCGCGCTGTTGATTCAGCGTGAGGATGAGCAGATCTACATCCCGGTCGACCTCGGGTGACGCAGACCGCGCCCGCCGCTCCCGCCGCGCCCGCAGTCCGGCCGGCGCCCTTCCTGCCGACCAGCCGCGCCGAGATGGCGGCGCTCGGCTGGGACTGCTGCGACATCATCATCGTCACCGGCGACGCCTACGTCGACCATCCGAGCTTCGGCATGGCCATCATCGGCCGGGTGCTCGAAGCGCAGGGCTTCCGGGTCGGCATCATCGCCCAGCCCGACTGGCACGCGACCCGTGATTTCGAGGCGCTCGGTGCGCCGCGCCTGTTCTTCGGCGTGACCGGCGGAAACATGGATTCGATGGTCAATCGCTACACCTCGGATCGACGGGTGCGCAGCGACGATGCCTACACCCCCGGCGGCGCCGGCGGCAAGCGGCCGGATCGGTGCGTCATCGTCTACTCGCAGCGGCTGCGCGAAGCCTACAAGGGTGTCCCGATCGTGATCGGCGGCATCGAGGCGAGCCTGCGGCGCATCGCGCATTTTGATTATTGGTCGGAACAGGTGCGCCGTTCGGTCTTGGTCGATGCGAAGGCGGACCTGCTCGTCTACGGCAATGCCGAGCGCCAGATCGGCGCCATTGCCACGCGCATGGCGGCCGGCGAAGCGATCAGCGCAATCACGGATCTGCGCGGCACCGCCTTCGTGCGCCGCGCGCTGCCCGCGGACTGGATCGAGATCGATTCGACCGAGCTCGATGCGCCCGGACCGCTCGCCCCGCGCACCGACCCGTATGCCACGGAAGCGGAGCGGCTGAAGTCGGCCGGTGCGGCGGATGCCGCGCCGGCGCCTGGTGCCGCGCCGCCGGCCGGGCACAGCGTCGTAAAATTCTTCCGCAAGGTGCCGAACGGACAGCGCGAGCGCAGCGTGATCCGCCTGCCGTCCTTCGAGCAGGTGAGCACCGATCCGGTGCTCTACGCCCATGCCTCGCGCATCCTGCATTTGGAGGCGAATCCCGGCAACGCGCGTGCGCTGGTGCAGCGGCACGGCAGCTTCGAGGTGTGGCTCAACCCGCCGCCGATTCCGCTGAGCACCGCCGAGATGGATGCGGTCTACGAGCTGCCCTACACGCGGCGGCCGCACCCGGCCTACGGTCAGGCGAAAATCCCGGCCTATCACATGATCCGGTTCTCGGTCGCGATTCAGCGCGGCTGTTTCGGCGGCTGCACCTTCTGTTCGATCACCGAGCACGAGGGCCGCATCATCCAAAGCCGCTCGGAGGACTCCGTGATCCGCGAGATCGAGACCCTGCGCGACACCGTGCCCGGTTTCACCGGGATCATTTCCGACCTGGGCGGCCCGACCGCGAACATGTACCGCCTGCATTGCAAGAGCTCCGCCATCGAGTCGGCCTGCCGCCGGCCCTCGTGCGTCTATCCGGGCATCTGTCCGAACCTCAACACCGACCATGCGCCGCTCATCAGCCTGTACCGGCGTGCCCGGGCGCTCAAGGGCATCAAGAAGGTGTTGATCGCCTCCGGCGTGCGCTATGACCTCGCCATCGAGTCGCCCGACTACGTCAAGGAACTGGCCACGCACCATACCGGCGGGTATCTCAAGATCGCCCCCGAGGCGATCGGCGAGGGGCCGTTGTCGAAGATGATGAAGCCCGGCGTGGGCGCCTACTACCGCTTCAAGGAACTGTTCGACAAGTACTCGAAGGCGGCCGGCAAGGAGCAATACCTCATCCCGTATTTCATCGCCGCGCACCCGGGGACGCGCGACCTCGACATGCTCGAACTCGCGCTGTGGCTCAAGAAGAACGGTTTTCGCGCCGACCAGGTGCAGGCGTTCCTGCCCTCGCCGATGGCGACCGCCACCGCCATGTACCACTCGGGCAAGAATCCGCTGAAAAGGATCACCCGGTCGAGCGAAGAGGTGGTCATTCCCAAGGGCATCAAGGTGCGAAGGCTGCACAAGGCGTTCCTGCGCTATCACGACCCGCACAATTGGCCGCTGCTGCGCGAGGCGTTGAAGCGCATGGGCCGGGCGGATCTGATCGGCAATGGCAAGCAGCACCTGATCCCCGCCTACCAGCCGGTGGGCGCGGTCGGGGCGGGTTCCGCGCGGGGCGGCCTGCCGCGACCGTTCCGCACCCAGCACACCGGATTGCCGAAATCCGGCAGTGGGGGCGCCTCCGCGCCCACGTCTGCTGCGCGGCGCAAAGTCCGCCCCTAGGCTGGGCGCCCCACGGTTTCGCTTGCTACCCCCCCGGGGGTGCGATTAAAGTTCCGGGCTGTCTAGCGGCTTTCAAGCCGCAATTCATCAACTTAAGGCAACTTTCGGGATGGCGCGCAACGCCTCGTACGGCTTTGAAGCGCGTGTGATATATGGAAAAATGGGTAGTTCATAAGTTCGGCGGTTCGAGCGTCGCCGATGCAGATTGCTTCAGGCGGGTCGCCGACATCGTCGAGGCCTCCGCCAATCCCTGCGAGGCGGTGGTGCTGTCCGCCTGCCGCGGCGTGACCGATGCGCTGCTCGATCTGGTGGCGCTCGCGGAGCGGCCCGAGGGTTACATTCCCTCGGCCATCGAACAGCTCAAGCGACGGCACGAGAAACTCGCCGCTGAGCTGCTGTCGCGGACGGCCTACGAGACTTACTGCACCCATCTGCACAATGATTGCCGGGACATCGCCGGCGTGCTGCAGACCGTGCGCCTGATCCGTGCGGCGACCTATTCGATGCGCGACATCATCTCGGGCTACGGGGAGATCTGGTCGACCCGGCTGTTCGCGCCGTTCCTGCGCGAGCGCGGGCGCATCCCGGGCGAGGTCCTGTGGGTGGATGCGCGCCAGGTGGTCATCGTGGAGTGGGGGCCGCTCGGGCCCGCCGTGCAATGGGCCGCATCCAAGCAAAATCTCGACGGTTTGGTGCCGAAAAATTTCAAGGGACGGCTCATCGTCACCGGCTTCGTGGCCACGACCAGCGCCGGCATGCAAACCACGCTCGGGCGCAACGGCAGCGATTTCTCCGGCTCGATATTCGGCGCCTTGCTCGACGCCGCCGAAGTGATCATCTGGACCGACGTGGACGGGGTGCTGTCGGCCGATCCGCGGCTGGTGCCGAATGCCCAGGTGATCGATCAGCTCTCGTACAACGAGGCGATGGAGCTGGCCTATTTCGGCGCCAAGGTCATCCATCCACAGACCATGGAACCGGCGGTGGCCCGCGACATCCCCATTTACATCCGCAACACCTTCGCGCCCCACAAGCGCGGGACGCTGATCTGCTCGCACCCGGTGTCGGCCCTGACCGTCAAGGGCATCACCACCATTGATCCGGTGGCGCTGGTCAATCTCGAAGGCGCGGGCATGATCGGCGTACCGGGCACCGCCCACCGCCTGTTTGGTGCTTTGCGCGATGCCGGCATCTCGGTGATCCTGATTTCGCAGGGCAGTTCCGAGCATTCGATCTGCTTCGCCATCCCCGCGGCCCAGGCGGTTCGGGCCGAGGAAGCGGTGCGCCGCGCCTTCGATGCGGAGCTGCGCGATGGGCAGATTCAGCGGGTCGACGTGGGCCTGGGTTTGAGCATATTGGCGGTGGTCGGCGACGGCATGGCCGGGGCGCACGGGGTCGCGGCCAAGGTGTTCAATTCGCTCGGCGCCGCGGCGATCAGCGTGCGGGCGATCGCCCAGGGTGCCTCGGAACGCAACATTTCCCTGGTGGTGGAGGGCAAGTTCGCGGCCAAAGCGCTGCGCGCGGTGCACGCCGCGTTCTATTTGTCCCCCAACACGCTCTCGATCGGCCTGATCGGTCCGGGCACCGTCGGCCGCGTCCTGCTCGCGCAGATCGCGAGCCAGGTGCAGCGGCTGCGCGCGCTGAACCTCGATCTGCGGGTGCGCGCCATCGCCGATTCGAAGCGCATGCTGCTCGAACAGAACGCCATCGACCTTGATCACTGGCCCGAACGGCTGGCGGCGGCGGGCGAGCCGCTCGATCTTGAGAAATTCGCGGCCCATGTCCAGGCCGATTACATCCCGCACTCGGTCATCATCGATTGCACGGCGAACGCCCACGTCGCCGGCAACTACGAGGCCTGGCTCGCGCGCGGAATCCACGTGGTCACGCCCAACAAGAAGGCCAACAGCGGACCGCTGCCCGCCTACCGGGCGCTCAAGGAGGCGGCGCGCGCCGCCGGCACGCATTATCTGTATGAGGCCACCGTCGGGGCCGGCCTGCCGGTCATCACCACGGTGCGCGACCTGCGCGAAACGGGTGACGATATCACGCGCATCGAGGGCATTTTCTCGGGCACTCTCGCCTACCTGTTCAACGTGTTCGACGGCCGCGAATCCTTCTCATCCATCGTCCACACCGCGAAGCTCAAGGGCTATACCGAGCCGGATCCGCGCGACGACCTGTCGGGGATGGATGTGGCGCGAAAACTCATCATTCTCGGCCGCGAGATGGGTCTGACCCTGGAGATGGCGGACGTAAAGATCACCGGGCTTGTGCCGCAGGCGCTCATCGATTGCAGCGTCGATGAGTTCATGCGCCGCTTAAGCGAATTCGACGCGAGCATGGCGCAGATGCTCGCCGAGGCCCGCGCGCACGGTGAGGTGCTGCGCTACGTCGGGCGCATCGACTCCGACGGCACGGCCACGGTGGGTTTGACCCGCCTGGAGGCGAAGCATCCGTTCGCGAACATCGCGCTCACCGACAACGTGGTGCGCTTCGCGACCCGCCGCTATTGCGACAATCCGCTCATCGTGCAGGGGCCGGGGGCGGGCCCAGAAGTGACCGCCGGCGGCGTGTTCTCCGACCTGCTGCGCCTCTCGGCCTATCTCGGCGCACATCTGTAACTTTCGAGGATTTTCTCTTGCTCACCGACGTCACCGCCTTCGCCCCCGCCACCGTTGCCAATGTCGGGATCGGCTTCGACATTCTCGGACACACGGTCGAAGCGGTCGGCGACCGGGTGCGGTGCCGGCGCATCGCCGAACCGAAGGTGCGCATCCGCTCGGTCACCGGCGTCGCCGGCGAGCTGCCGGTCGAGCCGAAGCACAACACCGCAGGGCGCGCGCTCGAGGCCCTGCACAGCTTTCTCAAGCTCGATTTCGGCTTCGAAATCGACATCGACAAGGGCATACCGCTCGCGTCCGGCATGGGTGGCTCGGCGGCCTCCGCGGTCGCCGCGGTGGTGGCCGCCAATGCACTGCTCGAGCAGCCCGTGCCGCGCCTGCAGCTGCTCAAATTCGCGATGGAGGGCGAGATCGTCGCGAGCGGGTCGGCGCACCTCGACAACATCGCACCGTGCCTGTTCGGCGGCCTGGTGCTCACCGTGGGCATCGATCATCCGCGCGTGAAGCAAATCCCGGTGCCATCTTCGGTGCGCTGCGTGCTCGCGCATCCGCACATGTTTCTCGGCACGCGCGAGGCGCGCGCCATGCTCAAAACCGACGTCACGCGTTCGGATTTCGTCTGGCAGACCGCGAACCTCGCCGGCTTCATCAGCGGCTGCTATTCGAATGACCTGGAAATGATCCGCGACTCGTTCAACGACGTGATCATCGAGCCGCAGCGCCACTCGCTGATTCCAGGCTTCAAGGACGTGCAGCGTGGGGCGATGTCGGCCGGAGCGCTCGGCTGCTCGATCTCCGGCGCCGGTCCCACGGTGTTCGCGTGGTCGGAATTTCAGCACGCCGAAGCGGTTCGTGGGGCGATGGTGGCGGCCTTCAGGCGTCATCAACTCGCCGCCGACAGCTGGATATCGGCACTCGACAATTACGGCGCCCGGGTGGTGCAGGCCTGATGCCGAACATGGAATACGCCAGTACGCGCGATGCGACCCGCAGCGTCACGCTGAGCAAGGCGATCGAGCGCGGCCTCGCGCCGGACGGCGGTCTGTACGTGCCGACGCGGCTGCCGGGCGTGGACGCGGCCTGGTGCCGCACCGCGCGTGATCTGCCCGCGATCGCGCGCGGCGCGCTCGGCGGTTTCTTCGACGGCGACCGGCTCGGCCCATCACTCGGCGCCATCGCCGATGCGGCCCTTGATTTTCCGGCGCCGACCACCGCGGTGACCCAGGCCCCCGATCCATTGTTCGTGCTCGAGCTCTATCACGGCCCGACCGCGGCGTTCAAGGATTTCGGCGCACGCTTCCTGGCCGAGTCGCTCGAGCGGCTGCAGCGCCCGGCGCAGATCCCGTTGACCCTGCTCGTTGCCACCTCGGGCGATACCGGCGGGGCGGTGGCAGCCGCCTTCCACCGGCGCCCGTGGGTGCGCGTGGTGATCCTGTATCCGAAGGGTCTGGTGAGTGCGCGACAGGAGCAGCAGCTGACCTGCTGGGGCGACAATGTGCTCTCGCTGCGCATCGACGGCACGTTCGACGACTGTCAGCGCCTGGTGAAGGAGGCGTTCGTCGATCCGGCGCTCGGGGCGCGGCACCGGTTCAGCTCCGCCAACAGCATCAACATCGGCCGCCTGCTGCCGCAAATGGTCTACTACGTGGCCTCGAGCCTCGAGATCGAGCGGCGCACGGGCGCAGCGCCGTCCTACATCATACCGTCGGGCAATCTCGGCAACGCGTTCGCGGCGGTGTGGGCGCGGGCCCTTGGTTTTCCCATCAACCGGCTGGTTCTCGCGCACAATGCCAACCGCACGGTGCCGGACTTTCTCGCGAGCGGTGAATGGCGTCCGCGGCCGAGCATCGCCACGCTCGCCTCGGCCATGGATGTCGGCAACCCGAGCAACATGGAACGCATCCGCAACCTGTTTCCGAGCCCGGGCCAGATCGGCGAACACTTGAGCGCGCAGAGCGTCGATGACGCTACAATCCGCCGTCGGATCGCAGAGGACTTCACACAATATGGACGTGAATGGTGTCCGCACACCGCGACCGCGGCGGAGGTGTACGCCCGCCTGGGCGAGCGCGAGCGGCGTTCCGGGCCCTGGGTGCTGGTGGCCACCGCGCATCCCGCCAAGTTCAACGAGGTGGTCGAACCGATCATCGGGCAGGCGATCGACGTGCCCGAAGCTCTGAGCCGGCTGCTCAGCCTGCCGCAGCACTTTCAGGACCTGCCGCCCACGCGCAAGGCACTGGCCGCAGCACTCGAATGAGCGACCTTCGCATCGAGCCGCAATGGATCGCGACCGGGGTGGCGCTGCTGGTGCTGGGTGCCGGCGGCTATTTGGGATATGGGGCATGGCTGCGCCGCGCGCGGCGCAAGTCGCTGCTGGCCCGCCTCGAACGCGTCGCCTACGAAGCGGCGCATCAGGTCCTGGTCCCGGACGGCATGGGCGGCTTCATTCACGTGGATCATCTGCTGCTGACGCCGCGCGGCGTTCTGGTGCTCGACACCCGGCGAGTCGCCGGGTTGATCTTCGGCGGTGATCAGATGAGCGAATGGACCGTCATGGGACGCGGCCGCCGCTACACCTTCGACAATCCCCAGCCGGCGCTCTACGATCGCATCGCGGCGGTCAAGGCGCTGGTCGGTGAGTTCCCGGTCGAGGGGCGGGTGCTGTTCTCCAACCTCGGCAAGTTCACCAAGGGGATGCCGAAGTACGTGCTCATGCTCGACGGCATCGAGGTCGAGTTCCCGGTCGTCGACGCCGGCCTCAAAGGTTCGGAGGAGTTCGCGCCGTTTGCCGAGGCCTGGAGCCGCCTGCTCCCGCAACTCAAGCCGAGCCCGCACCTGTTCACGAATTTATGAGCCCAGGCGGAAGAAACGCAGCGCGTTGCGCGTGGTGGTCGTCGCCAGTGCTTCGGGCGACTCTCCCCTGATCCCGGCCACCGTGCGGGCGATGTGCGGCAGGAAGGCGGGCTCGTTGCGGCGCGACTTGGGAGGCGGTCGAAGATCGCGGGGCAGCAGGTAGGGCGCGTCGGTTTCGATCATGAGCCGCTCAGGCGGGATATGCGGCACCGCCTCGCGCAAGGCGAGGCCGCGCCGCTCATCGCAAACCCAGCCGGTGACACCGATCGAGAGCCCGAGCTCGAGGTAGGCCTCGAGCTCGCCGGCGCCGCCGGTGAAACAGTGCGCGACGCCGCCGATCAATCCGGGACGGTGCTCGGCCAGTATCGCCGTGAAGTCCGCGTGCGCTTCGCGCTGATGCAGGAAGACGGGCTTGGCCACGGCCGCGGCGATCTCGAGCTGCGCGGCGAAGGCGGCGCGCTGCGCCGGCCGCGGTGAAAAATCGCGAAAATAGTCGAGCCCGCATTCCCCGACCGCGACCACGCCCGGCAGCCCGAGCAGCGCGTGCAATTCCTCGCGCCAGCCCGCCTGCAGTGCGTGCGCGTGGTGCGGGTGCACGCCCGCCGTGCTCCACAAGGCGGCCGGATGGGCGGCGCCGATTTGCGCCGCCGCCCGCGAACTCGCCAGATCCGCGCCGGTCACGATCTGCCGCGTGACGCCCGCCGCGGCGGCGCGGCGGATCACCTCGTCCAGGTCATCGGCGAAGCTTTGATGCGCGAGGTTCGCTCCGATGTCGATCAATTCGCCGTTCAAGTGCCGCTCCCACGTTGTGATATCTTCATTTTGCATCCTAATGGCGGGCGCCGCGCGCCTGCCTCGAGCTCGAAAAGGGAGAAGACTTTTGCGAAAGGGTCGACCGGGCGGCCTGCTGCCGCTCTTAGCCATGCTGGCCGCCACTGCCGCCGCGCAGGAGGGCGGCGATCTGCAGGCGCAGATTCTGTACGCTTTCCAGGCCGAAGACACCAACCAGCTCAACGATCTGGTGCAGGCCCTCACCACGCAGGTCAAGGCGGGAGGCGCGGATGCCGCGCTTCGTTACCATCTGGCGCACGCCGAATATCGTTTCGGATTGCTGGCGGGTGAGAAGCGCACGCACGACGCCGCCGAAGCGTTCTCGGAATGCATCGACCAGCTGAAGCCGGTCATCGAGCAAGATGTCAAATCGGCCGAAGCGCTCACGCTGCAGTCCGCCTGCTATGCGCAGCTCGCGTCCCATCGGCGCCTGGAAGCGGTGCTGCTGCGCGCGCACGCCACCGAGCGGCTGAGGGCGGCCTATGCGATCGCACCGCGCAATCCGCGCGTGGCGTATTTCGTCGCCATGGACGGTTTGGCCCGCGCCAAACCCGGCTCGGCGGAATATCAGCGTGCCTTCGCCGAACTCGAGCTGGCGGTGCAATTGTTCGAGCAAACCTCCGCCACCCGGCTCGATGTGCCGGGCTGGGGTCATGCGGAGGCTTATCTGGCGCTCGGCATGCAACTGCAGGCACGCGGTGATCTGCTCGGCGCCCGCAATTGGATCGAGAAGTCCTTGATCGTCGCGCCGGACTACAAGGCGGCGCAGCGGCAGCTGGCAAATCTCGTGCACCGCTGAGGCGGTGAGGCGGTCCCCAGGCCGGCGTCCGCACCCGCGAACCTGGTATCATTCTGCGCGATGAAGCCACAAGGCACGCAGTTATCGCTGTTCGAGACCCGGGGCACGGGCGACCCTTTCGCGGTTCGAGTGAGTCCCCGGGCGCGACGGCTCACGGCCCGCGTCCACGTCGGCGGCCGCGTGGAGATCGTGGTGCCGGTCGGCGTCAATGCGCGCGCCGTGCGCGATTTCGTGCAGCGCTTCACCCCCTGGATCGATCGCAAAGTGGCGGCGATGCAATGCGTGTCGGGACCGGTCGCAGCGGTGCCGCAGCTGATCGAGTTCGCATTCACGCGCGAGCGCTTCGAGGTTCACTGGCAGCCGGCGGCGAAACGCAGAATCGTCGCGCAGCGCGACCGGCTCGCCGTGCACGCCCCGGATGACGTTCAGGCTCGGCTCGTGTTGCAGGGGTGGCTCAAACACGCCGCGACCGAGCGGCTGGCGCCGCAGCTGCTGCAGTTGGCGGAAGATTTGCACTATCCGGTGCAGCGGGTGGTGATCCGCTGCCAGCGCACGCGCTGGGGCAGCTGCTCGACCCGTGGCACCGTAAGCTTGAATTGTTCGCTGGTTTTTCTGCGCCCCGAAGTGGTGCGCTATTTGTTCGTGCACGAACTGGCCCACACCAGGCACATGAACCATTCGGCCGGCTTTTGGCGTCTGGTCGAGTCGCTGGAACCGGACTATCGGCGCCTCGACCGGGAGCTGCTCGCCGGCTGGCGCACCGTGCCCGTCTGGGTCTTCAAGACCTAGCCGTGGAGGAGCCGAAGCCGCTCAGCAGACCCTTCGTCGACTTGAGCGACGAGCAGGTGCATTGGGATCTCGGCGGCTCGCTGAGCTATTCGCAGTACCTGAATCTCGACAAGCTGCTCGGCGCACAGCACCCGCTCTCCTACCAGCACGATGAAATGCTGTTCATCGTCATTCACCAGGTATCCGAACTTTGGATGAAATTGTGCCTGCATGAACTGAACGCGACCGTCGATTGCGTGCGGCGCGACGACCTCGGGCCGACGTTCAAGATGCTGGCGCGGGTGTCGACGATTCAGCAGCAGCTGCTGCAGTCGTGGGACGTGCTCGCGACGATCACGCCGCATGACTATTCCGCCTTCCGCAATACGCTCGGACGCTCTTCCGGATTTCAGTCGGCGCAGTACCGTCTGCTCGAGTTCTTGATCGGCAACAAGAACGCGGACACGATCGAGGTGTTTCGATCGGACCCGCCGGTGTACGAAACGTTGAATCGCGCACTGCGTGCGCCGAGCCTGTACGATGAGGTGTTGCGGCTGCTCAGCCGCAGAGGGCTCGACGTGCCGGCGCAGGCGATCGACCGGAATTTCGCGGAACCCTATCAGGCGAGCAAGCAGGTCGCGGCCGCGTGGCTCAGCGTGTACCACAATTCGGTCAAGGAATGGGACTTGTACGAACTCGCCGAACGGCTGGTCGACCTCGATTACAAATTCCAATTGTGGCGCTTCAGCCACGCGAAGACGGTGGAGCGCATCATCGGCTACAAGCGCGGTACGGGAGGCACCGGCGGCGTGTCGTATCTCACCAAGGCGCTGGAGCTCAAATTTTTTCCCGAACTTTGGACCATCCGAACGTCCATGTAGGCTGCCCCGTGACGAACTTGCAAGATCGATTACAGAACGTGAACGTCGCGTCGAGCGACCTGCTGGCCACGCCCGAGGAGGTCAAGCGGCGGCTGCCGCTCACCGCGCATGCCGCCGAAACGGTGTTCGGCTCGCGCGAGATCCTGCGTGCGATCCTCGAGCGCCGCGATCCGCGGCTGTTCGTGGTGGTCGGCCCCTGTTCGATACACGACGTGAAGGCCGCGCGCGAGTATGCGCAGCGCCTGCGCGCGCTCGCCGAGCAGGTGGCGCCGAGCATGCTGCTCATCATGCGCGTCTACTTCGAGAAGCCGCGGACCACCATAGGCTGGAAGGGTCTGATCAACGATCCCGATCTCGACGACTCGTTTCACATCGAGAAAGGAATCCTTTTGGCGCGCGAGCTGCTGCTCTACGTGGCCGAGCTCGGTTTGCCGGCCGGCACCGAGGCGCTCGATCCGATCATGCCGCAATATCTGTCGGAGCTGATCACCTGGACGGCGATCGGTGCGCGCACGACCGAGTCGCAGACACATCGGGAAATGGCGAGCGGACTGTCGACGCCCGTCGGCTTCAAGAACGGCACCGACGGGGCGCTCGCGACCTCCATCAACGCACTGCAATCGGTGCGCCATCCGCATCATTTTCTCGGCATCACGCAGCAAGGCCAGTCGGCGGTGTTCCGTACCCGCGGCAATCCGCATGCCCACATCGTGTTGCGCGGCGGCGGAGGGCGGGTCAACTACGACGCGGTGAGCATCGCGCTCGCCGAGCGGCAACTGATCGCCGCCGGGCTGCCGCCCACCATCGTGGTCGATTGCAGCCATGGCAACTCGAACAAGGATCCGAGCGTGCAGCCGTTGGTGGCGGAGAATTGCATCACCCAGATCCTCGACGGCAACCGCTCGATCGTCGGGCTCATGCTCGAGAGCCACCTGAAGGCGGGTAATCAGCCGATCCCGAAGGACCTTGCCACGCTCGAATACGGGGTGTCGATCACGGATCCGTGCATCGACTGGCAGGACACCGAGACGCTGCTGCTCAAGCTGCATCGCTCCCTGCAAAGCCTGCAGCGTTAGCCGGCTTGACCGCGGCGGCGGCGTTGCGCTGTTTCCAGATCCGGTAGCCGAGCAGCAGCGCAAGTCCGCAGGCGTAGAGCAGCGGCTCACGGATGTCCTTTTTGACCTGCCACCAAAAGTGCCACACGCCGAGCAGCGCCACCACGTAAATCAACCGGTGCAGGCGGGTCCAGCGCCGTCCCAGCCGCCGCTGCGCCTTGGCGGTCGAGGTGAGCGCGAGCGGAATGAGCAACAGCAGCCCGAGCATGCCGAGGGTGATGTAGGGGCGTTTGACGATTTCGTGCGACAGCGCCCCGAGCTTGCCGGCCTGGTCGAGCAGCACGAAGACCGTGAAGTGCAGCAGCACGTAGAAGAACGCGAACAAGCCGAACATGCGCCGAAAGCGCAGCCAGAACAGCGAGTGGGTCAGATCGCGCAGCGGCGTCATGGCGAGCGTGATCATCAGGAAATTCAAGGTCCATCTTCCGCAGGTGTGCAGCAGTGTCGCCACCGGATCGGTCCCGAGCGAGAGCCCGGCGAAGCCGAACGCCGCGGCGGTCAGGTGCAGCGCCGGCAGCAGGCAGGCCGCGAACACCAGCGGCTTGACGATCCGGTGCAGCGGCCACCGCTGCGCCGGCCGCCGGTCTGCGGTTTTATTCAAAAGTTTCTCCGCAGATCCATCCCGGCATAGAGCGCGGCGACCTCGGTGGCGTAGCCGTTGAACGGCAGGGTGGGGCGGCGCGAATTGAACAGGCTGCCCGCACCGATGTGCCGCTCACTCGCCTGGCTCCAGCGCGGATGATCGACCTCCGGGTTGACGTTCGCGAAGAAACCGTACTCATTCGGAGCCGAACCCGCCCAGGTGGTGCGCGGCATGCGCTCGGTGAATTGGATGGCTACGATGGACTTGATGCCCTTGAACCCGTACTTCCACGGCACGATCAGCCGCAGTGGGGCGCCGTTCTGGTTCGGCAGCACCTTGCCGTACAGGCCGACCGCCATGATGGCGAGCGGGTGCATGGCCTCGTCCATGCGCAGCCCCTCCACATAGGGCCATTCGAGCACGCCCGACCGTTCGCCCGGCATCTGCTTCGGGTCGTACAGGGTCTTGAACCCGACATACCGGGCCTTGGAGGTCGGCTTGAAGCGCTTCAACAAGTCGCCCAAGGGGAAGCCGATCCACGGGATGACCATCGACCACGCCTCCACGCAGCGCAGCCGGTAGATCCGCTCCTCGAGCGGATGCGGTTTGAGAATGTCCTCGAGGCTGTAAGTGCCGGTCACCTCGGCCTCGCCGCTGACCGTCACGTTCCAGGGATTGGTGCGGAATCCCCGCGCGTTTTGCGCCGGGTCGGATTTGTCCGTGCCGAATTCGTAGAAATTATTGTAGGTGGTGATGTCGGTGAACGAATTGGGGGTCTCGGTGGTGCTGAAGCGGCTGTTTTTCGTGAACGGCAGGTCGCCGCTTTCGGCCCGGGCGGGGGTGTTCAA
>Ga0181534_10000717_pt1 | contig 22975 bp, 16 predicted proteins | sample PEATcosm2014_Bin_37_FD_119758 | JGI IMG/M metagenome (GOLD analysis project Ga0181534, IMG submission 119758) | Peatland microbial communities from MTU Mesocosm Facility, Houghton, MI, USA - PEATcosm2014_Bin17_10_metaG | ecosystem: Environmental > Terrestrial > Soil > Wetlands > Peat | place...
CAGCGCCATCAGCACGGCTCCGATCACCCAGGCATCGTAAGGCAGCCAACGCTGGATGATGGCCGCACCGGCCATGGCCTCCACCGGAATCACCACAATCCAGAAATACCAGTACAGCCAGCCGACGGTGAATCCTGCCCAGTCACCCAGGCCCACGCGGGTGAATTCCGTGAACGAGCGGACCTGCGGCATCTCGACTGCCATCTCGCCGAGCATCCGCATGACCAAAAGGACCAGAGTACCGGTCAGCAGATAGCTGAAGATGACCGCGGGACCTACGGCCGCAATGGCCACACTGCTGCCCACGAACAGCCCGGCTCCGATGATCCCGCCGATGGTGATCATCGAAATGTGCCGGGGCTTCAGCGAACGGCTGAGGGCCGGCTCATCGGTCTGCGTAAGAATCTGCGGTGAGGACATATTGTATTTCTTCAGTCCCAGGGGGTGCCTGTACGATAGGGGCAACCGTACCACAGGACCCTCGCTCTCATGCCAAAAGCTAATCTGTGCCTGTACCTTCTGCTCACCGGATTGAGCGTCGAGACCCCGCTGGTCTCGGCAGCTACCTCGTCGCAAGAGGTCAATGACGCCTATTCGCAGGCGTACAAGCTCTACGTCGATTTGCATCAACACCCGGAGCTGTCAGGGAACGAGACGCAGACGGCAGCGAAGGTTGCTGCGGCCCTCAAGGCACAAGGCTATACAGTCACCGAGCACGTTGGCGGAACGGGCGTTGTCGCCATCCTGAAGAACGGTGCCGGGCCGACTATCATGCTGCGCACGGAGCTCGATGCGCTGCCGGTAGAAGAGAAAACGGGACTACCCTACGCGAGCAAAGTCCGCACTAAAGATCCCAATGGACGCGAAGTGAGCGTCGGGCACATGTGCGGCCACGACGTGCACATGAGCGCCTTGGTAGCGACCGCCGGAATCATGTCTCGCAGCAAGGACTCGTGGCACGGGACGCTCATGTTGGTTGGACAGCCCGCGGAGGAGACTATCGCCGGGGCCAAAGCGATGATCAAGGACGGTCTGTTCACGAAGTTCCCCCGCCCGGATGCGGCGCTTGCCCTGCATGTAGGTAACGACCTGCCCGCCGGACAGATCGGGATCCTGTCCGGAATCTACAACACCAATGCCGACTCCATTCGTATCACCATCTACGGAAAGGGTGGCCACGGCTCAGCCCCTCACACTGCCATCGACCCGATCGTAACCGCTGCCCGGACGATCCTCGCGCTGCAGACGATTCCTTCCCGTGAGGTCAAACCTGGCGAGCTGGCCGTCATCACTGTTGGATACATCAACGCCGGCACGAAGAACAACATCATTCCGGATCAGGCGGAAATGGGATTGACGGTCCGCACCTACAAGCAGGACGTCCGCAAGCAGGTGTTGGAGGCCATCACTCGCATTGCCAACGCGGAATCTGTGGCCGCGAACACACCCCGGCCGCCATTGATCGATCGCTACGAAATGACTGATGCCGTCTACAACGACGCGGCGCTCGCCGACAAATTGAAACCCGTACTGGAACAGGCGATCGGCAAGGACAACCTCGTACCGGAACAGCCCATCACCGCTTCCGAGGACTTTTCGGCCTTCCTGGGGGAGAAGATCCCCGGTCTGTTCCTGAGCCTGGGCGGCGCCGATCCGGACAAGCTGGCGCAGGCAAAGGCTGCGGGCACGCTGCTGCCGTCGAATCATTCATCTCTGTTCGCCCCGGATGTTGACCCGGCGTTGCACACTGCGATCACGGCAGAAGTGGCCATGCTGCGCTCAATGTTGAAGTAAGCGAGCGCGTCCACGACTCCCCTCCGGCAGGGAGTCGTGGAGCACCCTGCGCACTGCTTCGCCAGTCCGGGTGTGAGTGAGTACCCCTGCCTCATCACCCAACTGACCACAGACAACTGCCGCGGTCCGGTGCACACGCCAATCGGAATTCGGCGTCTCAAAGCCACTCGTCACTTCCAGCGCCCTGTGTATCGACTCCTTCGCGGCCATGACATCCTGTCGGGCCAGAGCGAGCCGCGCATGCGTATCCCACGCCAGGGCCTGCCACATGCGCTCATCCGACTGATGAGCCTGATCTATGAACAGCTCAACGCGGCGTTGCGCCCCGTCGAGATCACCACTATCCAACAGGAGTCGGGCCGCTGCCCAGTGCAGCGGCAGAACCCAGTACCAGTCCAGGTGGACCGACTGCTGACGCATCGCGGCATCCGCCGCAGCGATGTATTTACCGGCCTGTTCCGCAGCACCCAGCTCGAGGCTCGCGAGCGCGCAGAATATCTGCGCAATGCGCTGCTCGATGGGCAGAATGTGGGCGAACTCCGACTGGCCGGCCTGCAACACAGCCTCGAAGTCCATGGCAAAATACAACAGCACACAGCGGTAAATATTCAGAGCGCAGGCCGAAGGCTGGTCACCATTACGCTCGAAGGTCTCGATAGCGGCAGTGTTTTCGCGCAGCGAACCGCCCAAGTCCCCCAGGAACGTCAGCGACCACGGCGTTCCCAGGTGATACATCCAGATGGCACGCGCGATCTCCGGATCGGTGAGATGCTCGGGGTTGTCCAACAGCAGCCGGTAGTTGTCATGGAAGCTGTCGTGAGCCTCCCGATAGCGCGTGGATATGATGCAGAGCATGCTGAAGTTGATCAGCGACCGGGCAGCGGCGAAGTTGTCGCCGCGGGCTGTGATGCATCGAACTGCCGCTTCACACTGCCGGGCGTCGTCGGGATTCCAACCCGAAACCCAGATCCGGCGGACGCAAATATGTATCCGGGCTACATCGCGCTCCAACGGATCTGCGAGCTCCGCACTGCGCAACAGGGCGATCTCGAGCGCCTCCATGCTGCCGGGGAGATCGCGCCAACTACGGACGTAAGCGAGCCCAAGCAGTCCCCGGACCTCACTCTGGACATCCCCTGCTTCCGCCGCTTCGCGCACGAGCGCTGTGTAGGCCTCGACGGCTCGCGGATCATGTGAGGAGCCAAAAATACTTGCGCGCCGATCGAGAAACTCCAACTGGGCCTGAACCCGCGCTGCACGCGGCAACCGCAGGGCGACCGCACTCGCCTGATCGAGGATAACCAGGGCATCCCGATACGCAAACCGCCGCAGCGCAGTTCGCAAGGCCAGGCGCCAATAGTGGCTGGCCCGCGACCATTCAGCCGCCAGGGTGAAATGCTCCGCGAGCTCACCGACATGCGATTCGTCAGCCGCGGCGGAAAACAGTTGCTCCAGCCGTTCGGCAATCTTCCGATGTTGCAAAGCCAGGCGCGACGGTCCCTGCCGGGAATACAACACCCGGCGGTATAGAACATGATTGAAGGAGTAGGTTCGCGCGTTGGCCGGGGTCGGATGCAAACCGTCCGCACGGATGGCAATGAAAAACCGGCGGCGTGCCAGCTCGTCACAGACCGACTCAAACGCGGCGACTTCCAGGTTGGCCGCCAAACTGGCCACCGCGGCATTGAAGGAGACACCCGCCACACTTCCGGCCTCGAGCGCCCGCTGTTGGTCGCTGGAAAGCCGGGCGAAACGCACCTCGATGAGCCGCGCGAGCGTATCCGGGATTTCAAACTCAGTAGCGGCCGCTACGAGGCGCCCCTGCTCTGCCAGATGTTCCAGCGTAGCGCGCAGGAACAGCGGATTGCCTCCCGAGTGGCTCTGGAGTCGTGCCGCGAGCGCAGAATCCACAACCGGTGTATTGGCGGCGAGATACTCCGCAACAGCGGCTACTGACAGCGGCGCCAACGTCACTTCGGTCGCGAACTTCCGCATCAGAAGGTCCTGCGACAGCTCGTAGAGCGGATGCGCCGCGTCGCGCAGCTCTTCGGTGCGGTAGGTAGCCATGATGAGAACACGCGCCCGTTTCCTGCGCCTCAGCAGCGCACCCAACAGATCGAGGGTGGCGAAGTCCGCGCAATGAATGTCCTCGAGAAGCAACACGAGCGAGCGATCGGCAGCAAGCGATTCGAGCAACTCGCAGGCCTCGCGCAGCATGCGATCGCGGGAGGAGCTGATCAATTGATGTTGGACGCGCTCACGGAGCGCGGGCTGAATCTGCCCCGGCATCTGTAGCGCCCAAGTAGGTGCGTACTGCAGAAGTGCCCGTGTTGCCGCGGTTCCGAACGGCCCTTTGCACAATGCCGCGAATGCTTCAAACACAGCATAAAACGGCTCGCGCGAGCCACCGTAGCCTTCCACACATTGGCCCGCGCAGATCAGTACATCCGAGCGGTTCTCAATTTGCGCCAGGAAGCTGGCAACGAGCGCGGATTTACCGATCCCCGCCTCTCCCGTCACAAACACCAGCTGCCGCGCACCCGTTGCTGTCGCTTCGAAGGCTGCCGCCAGACGCGCCAGAGGAATTTCCCTGCCGAACAGTTTGCCTTCGCCGGGAGCCGCGGTTTCAGCCGCGCCGGAAGTCAGACCAAACGCCGAGAGCGGCCCGATAAACCGATAGCCGCGGCCGCGAACGGTCTCAATAAAACGGGGCGCCGCGGCGCGGTCGCCCAGGACGTTGCGGATGGCCAGGATGTGACTCTTCAACACTTCCTGTTGCACCGGCGCGTTGCTCCACAAGGCGCTCAGCAGCTCTTCGTGAGTGATGAGCCGACCCGCGTTGTCGATGAGATACCTCAGGACCTCACAGGTCTTCGGAGCGAGGTCTACCCGCTCAGCGCCGCGCCACAGCGTGCGATCGGCCGGATCGAGCCGGAATGACAACTCCTCAGTCATGCCGGAACAACCCACCCCGCAGCCCGAGCGACACGGCCTCAGCTCGGGTACGCACATCGAGCTTGGAAAAGATTCTTTTGACGTGGGACTTCACGGTTTCCGGGGTAATCGTGAGGGTATTGGCAATGCGCTTGTTGGTGAGTCCACGGCCGACCAGCGCGAGAATATCGCGTTCGCGGGGGCTCAGGCCATGAATCAGTTTCGGGGCTGGGACGCTCTGCGACCTGGGCAGCGGTCGGGCGGGCAGCACACGATGACGATTGAGCAAGCTGCTGATATAGGGCATCAGCTCCCGGTCCGTCGGCCAGTTACGGACGCGCTCGAGAACCTGGAAAACCAGCGCGCCGCCATCGAGCACGAGCTGAAAGGCACCGGCCGCTCTCGCCGGTCGCAGAATCGACAGCAGGAGTCGTTCAGCTTCGTCGACTGCACCTAGTCTCTCGAAGGCGCAAACCATGTACACGGCGATCGACATCGCCGCATGAAGGTTTCTACGGCTAGTGTATTGCTGGTACAGGCTGCGGAAAGCCTCAACGGTCTTCAGAGACGGTGGCTCGGTCAGCCCGAGATATGCGTTTGCCAAGGCGCGATATTCCCGTACATCCGGCGTGTCGTTGTGTCCCAAACGATCGAACAGGGCAGCCTCCCTGCGTGCGACGGAAAAGGAACCTCGCTGAGAGAACGAACGGACGCGCTCCGCGATACTCATGGCACTCAAACGGGGCCAGTCTCTTTTCTGTCCGAGCAAATCCGCCTCACGCCACAACATCGTGGCTGCCTCGAACTCTCCACGCTCTGCTGCTGCGCGCCCCAGCACCCAATAGGTGCGCAAAACGCAGTCCAACGTTCCCGCCGCTTGAATGGAGGGAAGTCGGCCCCGAACAAGGTCGACCGCTTCGCCGAGGAAGCCCTGTTCGTAGGAAACCATTGCGGCAATGCTTGCTGGGGCGGCGCACAGAGCACTCGACGCCGGGAAACGACTTGCCGCAACAGCCAGTGCATCCATCGCCACATGACGTGCGGCGGTCAATCGCAGCTGTTCAAACTCCAACGCGGCTTCCATGCTCGAGTCGAGAGTTCCCAGGAGTGCCCCTCGCCAGCCTGCCCGCGTACCTCGAGGTAACGAGTAAAAGGCCTCCAGATCGCGGGAACGCCAGTAAGCGTACCGGCACGCGGTCGCTGCGCAGGGCGATAGCTTTTCCTGCTTCGAGCGGGCGAACGACAACGTGAAGCTGGAGTCGTCTCGAAACGCTGCCACCAGCGCGCGCAGTGCCCGGGTCTCGGACACAACAACAGCACTCTCCGGGCACCCCTTATCGAGCTGATCGAGGAGCTCCAGCCCCTGCGAAATGGATTGCCGGAGGATGCATGCGCGAGCCTGCCGCAACTCGCGAAACCGATTCATTCAATATCCTACGTGAGCGCATGCAATGCAGCGGGACCGCAGACTATTAACTCAGCTCGTGGAGAGCGTGAGCACTCGGTGATTTTTCGGTAGTGACTGCGTATGGCTTCGTAATGCCTGCGTGGGCGGTACAGCCCAAGGTCTCAATACCGGGTCTTCTCCCCCGTACGCGGATTGGTGAATTCGAGTTCCCCGGCGCGACTGACCGCGATCTGCAACGGCCAGCGTTCATCCTGGCGTCCCGACAGATTGGCGATGTTGGCCTGAGGCGCATTGGTGTCGGGATGCTGCTCCTGGAAGTGAATCTGCCAGATGCCCTTGATTCGCGGCGTGGCCAGCGCGGCCTGGATGCTTGGAGCGGCAGCGCCCTTGGCGGCGCCGTTATTGAACACAACCACGCGCGGCTGCACGGTGTTCAGAAGCGTCGGGCTGTTGGCGTTATCGGTGCCGTGATTGTCGGCGAACATCAGGTCTACCGGACCGATCAGGTCCTTGGGACAAGCGAGACGGTTCTCGACATTCCAAGTGGTGTCACCGAGGGAGAGCACCCGAGCCTTGCCCCAAGTGATCAGCACCCCGAGCGAGCGCGGATTTTCCTCGCCGCCCAGGTTGTCGTTGGTCGTCGCGGTGGCACAGCTCGCGCCGGACTCGCCCTTTCCCAGCGGCGATTTCAGAACCTCGCCGTCGGCGTCGACAGCCGTGATCTGCATCGCATCAATGGACAGTGTGTCACCGGGTTTGAGGACCCGATGCGGACGCCGGCCAATTGCCTCCAGGTACTTTGGATACAGCGTCGCGGGCGCCATCGCCAGGAACCTGGGATTGGCATTCGGTGACAACTCCTCACGGTTCGGACCGTGATCCAGCACCGTTCCGACTGGCACCAACGACATCAACTCCACTGCGCCGCCAACGTGGTCGACGTGATAGTGAGTTACCAGCAGGTAGTCGATGCCCTTCAGCCCCGCCGCTTTCACTGCGGCGGCTATCCGCTCGGCGCTGCTCGGAGTTGGCGGCAGAGTCTCACCCGGCTCCGGCTTGACGCCGCCCAATCCTGCAGGCCATCCCGTGTCAATCAACAGCGAATGCCCCTGGGGAGTCACGTACAACGTGGCAAATCCGCCTTCCACATCGATAGCCGTAATCTTCAGATCATCCGCGGCGATGACTGTACGGCTCGCCAATAACATTACCAACAATGCGCTGCTGAGTTTCATTCTGCTCTCAAGGAAGTGCAAAAACGTACAAGGTATTGCCCGCGCATATCGCCACGAATTGTGCGCCATCGACGCTGTAGCTCATGGGAGACGCCATAATCGGCCTGTTGGACTGGAAGTGCCACAAGGCTCGACCGGTTCGCGCATCGAGCGCGAGCAGATTGCCTTCGGCGGTTGCCGCAAATACCACGTCGCCCCGGGTAGCCAACACGCCAGCCGGAAGCGTCAACCGCGTCACCGGGAAGGTCCAAAGGGGCTTGCCTGTCAGGACATCGAGCGCCATGACGCCGTGCTCGGGCGGGCGTGTCGGCATGCGGAACTTGCTGAAGTTCGAGCCCGTGAACACCTGACCGCTCTTGTAATCTGACGATTGATACGCGGCGGTGCCCTCGGCATCCAGGTAGTTGAGGAACAACACGCGGCGCTTCGGATCGTACGATGGTGCCTGGAAATTGGTACCGCCCACGCCCGGTGAAATGCTGTGCCCTTGCGGCGTGGCGACCGATTCGGGATCGATAATGGGGCGACCTTTCGCGTCAAAGCCTTTGTTCCAGGTCTGCCTGACAAACGGGACAGCAGATATGAACTGGCCGGTGGCCCGATCGAGCGTATAGAAGAAGCCGTTGCGATCCGCATGCAACAGGACTTTGCGCGACTGCACCTCCGCCAGGATCAGGTCTTCATTGGAATCCCAGTCGTGCGTGTCGTGCGGCGAGAACTGGTAGTGCCAGACGAGCTTGCCGGTATCCGGATTCAGCGCCAGCACGGACGACGTGTAGAGGTTGTCCCCCGCCCGCTTTTCAGGATCGAAGTCGGGGCCGGGATTGCCGACCGCCCAGTACAACAGGTTGAGTTGTGCGTCGTAGCTGCCCGTGAGCCAGGTGCCGCCACTGCCGGTTTTCCAGGAATCACCCGACCAGGTCTCATGACCGGGCTCGCCGGGTCCGGGGACCGTGTTGAAGCGCCACAACTGGTGCCCATCACTGGCATCGTAAGCGTCCAGGAAGCCCCGGATGCCCATCTCACCGCCGGAAATACCCACGATCACCTTGTTGTCCAGCGCCAGCGGGGCGCCGGTCATCGTGTAGCCTTCCATCGTATTGGCGACCTGCTTCTCCCACAGTACGCGGCCACTGCGCGCATCCAGAGCGATCAGTTGATTGTCGAGCGTGACGACGAATACCCGTTGACCCAACACCGCCACACCGCGATTGAAAGGGTTGATCTGGAAGGGATTGACGGTCTGTTGCTTGCGATGGAACCACCAGATCGGGAGGCCGCTGCGTGCATCGAGCGCATACACCTCGCCGGGCACACCCGCCAGATACATGATTCCGTCCACGACGATCGGGGTCGACTCGAGTGGCACGTCGCCAGGCAATGGCGCGGCCCAGCGCGCCTGCAGGGTCTTGACGTTGCTGCGGTTGATTTGGGTCAGCTCGCTGAAATGCTCGGATCGATAGCTGCCCCAGTAGGTCAGCCAGTTTTGCGGCTCCTGGTCGGCGTTCTTCAGACGGGTGAAGCTGACGCCCGTGGGAGGAACTGCAATCGGCGTCGGCGCTCGCTGTTTCTGCTGCGCGAGATACGCCAACAAGTCGCCCATTTGATCCGCGGTGAACCGTTGTGCCAGATCTATCGGCCCCAGAGGGCGCGAGCTGTTGGTCAAGGTCCGGATTCGCTGCCGGTCGAGCAAGTGATAGTCGCTGTCCAGGGTCTGCAGAACGAGCGACAGACTGTCCTCGTTCTTGATGAGGCCGTGCAGCTGCGTCCCGTCCCGCAGAGTGATATCGGCGTAACGTTGGTTCGGCCCATTGAACAGGCGGCGGAAGTCCGGTTTGTGCTCCATTCCCGCCTTGATACGGGAGGGAGTCTGTTTACCGACCTCGGAGAGGTCGGCGGCCAACAGGGAGCCGCGACCGTTGATCTCGTGGCACGTCGTGCACTGCCCGGCACCGAAAAACAGCTGCTCGCCACGACCGGCATCAGCGTTGGCGGGGATTGCTCCCGCGCCGGTGCCGGACTGCGACAGGCTCTTGACGTAGGTGACCAGCTGCCAGAGTTGCTGCGCGCTGAAAGATGAGAACGCAGGCATTTGGGTTCCAGGCACACCTTTCTGGATGGTCTGGAAGATCTCGAAGTCGTCACTGCCGTGTTTGAAACGCCCGGAATCCAGGCCGGGTGCCCGCTCGGTGCCAACACCGGCACCGCCATGACAGGGGGTGCAGGTTGAATCAAACACGTGCTTACCGGCTGCGGCGGCCGCTTCGGCGGCTTTGCCAGTGAAAGGATTCTTCGCGGCATCGGCATCGCCGCCCTGTGCCCACGCCCCCGCGTGGGCCACCAACGTCAGCACGGCGACCTGAGCCAGGCCACGCATCAGGCACAGCAATCTCATCAGTTCACTCGATTTAGCGCTGCGGGCGCCAGTGTGTAAGCGTAAAGCGTATCGCCGGCCGCAATCACCACCCATTGCCGGTCGTCCTGCAGGTAGGTGATGGGGCCGTTGGATTCCGGGGCGCCGGCGCGGAAGTGCCACAGAATCCTCCCCTCGGCGGCGCTGTAGGCGATCAGGTTGCCCTGATCGTCTCCCGTGAACACCAGGTTTCCGGCGGTGGTGAGCAGTCCCGGGCCGAGTGTCGCCGGCGCACCGTTGAGATTCGGATACTCATGCTGCCAGCGGACCTTGCCGGTGTTGATATCCAGCGCCTTCAGAACCCGCGTGGTCGTACCGAGGACGTTCACAGTTCCGCCATACCCGGAAGGTTTGGTGTTAGTGTCCAGGAGGTAGTAAATGCCGAAGCCTTCCACCGAATTCACATAGAACAGCCCGGTCGCGGGACTGTAGCTTGGTGACATCCAGTTGGTGGCACTGATGATGCTCATGCTACCAGCCACGGTCGGTTGGATGGCCGGATCGGGAATCGGCTGGCCGAGTTTATCGGTCCCCTGGGCCCAATTGAGCTTCACGTACGGAGTGCTGACCACTTTCCGGCCGTTGGTTCGGTCCAACACCACAAACCAGCCGTTGCGGGCCGCCTGCGCCAGCAGTTTACGTGGCTTGCCATCGACACCGGCGTCAATGAGAACGGGGGATTCGGTGTTATCCCAATCGTGTGTGTCATGGGGCGACACCTGGAAATGCCAGGCCAGCCTGCCGGTATCCGGATTGAGAGCCACGATACTCGTGGTATAGAGGTTGGAGCCTTTGCGACCCTGCCCGGCGAAGACGGGGTTGGTGTTGCCGGTTCCCCAGTAGATGAGGTTCAGATCGGGATCGTAGGTTCCCGGCAGCCAGGTACCGCCACCGCCATGCATCGCAGCATCCACGGAAGGCCACGTCTCAATTCCAGGCTCGCCGGCAGCGGGAGTGGTCCACCACTTCCACTGGACAGCACCGGTGTCCGGATCGAGCGAAACCAGGAATCCGCGAATATCCATTGCATCGCCACCGACGCCGACCAACACGTGATTCTTGACCACCAGCGGGGCTGTGGTGGTGAAGTATTGCAGGCGGGCGTCGGCGATCTGCTTGCGCCAGTGTTCCTTGCCGGTGTTGGAGTCAACGCAGATGACCCAGTCATCCGGACCGAGGAAGTACAGCCGGTCTTTGTACATGCCGAGGCCGCGATTGCCGACCAGGTGGCCGCCATTGTCTACCCAGGAATAATTCCAGAGCCGGGTACCTGTGCGCGCGTCTACCGCATAGACGTTGTTGGGAAGAGTGAAATACAGGACGCCGTTCACCTGCAGCGGGGTTGCTTTGATGATCGGAACGGGGGCGCCGCGCTGGGCGCCGACTTCGGTTACTCGATAGGACCACTGCAATTGCAGGGAGTCTACATTGGAGGCGTTGATCTGCTGCAGGGTGCTGAAGCGTTTGCCGGTGTAGTCGCCGTTGAAGGTAGGCCATGAGGTGGTGGGTGGGTTACCCAGGGTTGTCATGTCCAGGTCGTTCGCCTGCGCGCACAGGGGGAGCAGAGCCAAGGCTAGCGCGACGCGCTTCATTTGAGCGTCACCAGATAGGCCGTGACGTTGATCATGTCAGGGTCTTTGAGATTTCCGATCATCGCTACGTGGGGTGCCAGGGGGTCGTGGAGTTCGACCTTGGTTGCGGGGCTCCGTTCCACGACGACGAGTTGACCCGACTCGTCGTTTACCAGCGAGATGCGGAAGTCATCTATTTGCTGCACATGGCCTTCCCATGTCCGTTGCCCATCGTGCACTGTTGCAGTGATAGCGCGGGAGGGGGTGCGCGGAGGCATGATCCAGTTGCGCTGCAGGTCGGCTGGGCGCCACTTCTGTCCCAGGCCCCTGAGATCGGTGGTCACCGAGTGACAGGTGAGGCAGTGGGCTGAGACGTAGCGGGCGCCCTTTTTCGGGTTGCCGAGCACGATGTTTTTGATTTCGTAGGTGCCACGGTTGGCGACGTCCTCCACTTGCTGGTGGAGAAACTCGGCGATGTCCTTGCGTTGCTCGTCGGACAAGGTGGCGAATGACGGCATGCCCTTCTCGGGGCGGCCGGCTTTCAGGAATTCGGCGACGGTGGAGCCGTGGGCGTCTTTGAGGACCAGCTCTGAGTAGATGAGGCTGGGCCCTTCGGCGCCGCGAGCCTGGGGGCCGTGGCAGAAGGCGCAATTGGCGGCAAACACGGGCGCACCTCGCTTCGCTGCCTCCGCGTCCGGCGGCGGGCCCAAGCCAAGAAATTCACGTACAGCCTGAGCCGCTCGCGGCGGACCTGCTGGTGCGTTCGGCGCGGGCGCAGGCGCCGGGCCGGATATTGGCGCGGTCGATGGACCCGCCGGTCGTTCGGAGGTCTGTGCTAACAACACCGCAGGCGTTAGGGCTGACGACACGCTTGTCCGACCTTCCTGCGGTGATGCTCCGCTGGGCGCCACCACTTGCGACTGTGCCAACGTAAGCGACGGCGTTGGGGCTGACGGCGCGCTGGCGAGACCTTGCGACGAAAATGCCCCGCTAGGCGGAACCACTTGCGCCTGTGCTGACGGCGTCAGCGGTACACAAGCCAACACTGCGCCAGCCAGGGCGGCGCCGATCGCCGTTGTAACGCGCGTCCGCAACAACTTATTTCGCCGTCCAACCGCCGTCGATGACGATATCGGTGCCGGTGATGAAACCGGCGGATTCGGCGCACAAGTAACACGCCAGCGCACCGATTTCCTCCACCTTCCCCCACCTCCCCACCGGCAAGTTGGCCAGGAAGGTCTTGTTGGCCTCGGGGTTGTTCATGACAACCGCATTCAGCTCCGTACCACACGGCCCCGGGCTGATCCCGTTGACAGTAATGCCATCCGCGGCAACCTCCAGCGCCAGCGCCCGGGTGAAGCCCAGCAGCGCCGATTTGGCCGAAGAGTAAGCCGTCCGCTCGGGCAGCGACACATGACTCAACATCGAAGTCATATTGATGATCCGCCCATACCCCCGCCCCCGCATCTGCCCCAAAAACGCTCTGGACACCAGGAACGTGCTGATCAGGCTCGAATCAATCACGCTGCGAAACTCAGCCAACGTGAAATCCGTAAGCGGTTTGCGAATATTCGTGCCTGCATTGTTGATAACAATATCAACCACGCCCAGTTGCTTAGTGACCGCCTCAGCCATCGCGATCACATCCTGCTCATTGGTCACATCAGCCGTAAACGTCTCCGCCTTCCCGCCAGCAGCCACTATGGCCGCCTGCACTCCGTGCAGGCGCCCAACATCTCGCGCCACCAGCGCGATAGACGCCCCCGCACCAGCCAGCGCCTTGGCCATGGACTCACCCAGGCCACGACTCCCGCCGGTAATCACCGCAGTGTGTCCCGTCAGATCAATTTTCATGTTCGTTCCTCGAGAAAGGCCCAACAGGTCGCCGCCAGCACCGACGCCGCCACCATCAGGTAAATGAGCAAATTCCAGTTATCCGCCGTCTGCGCGAGCAGCTTGCCGCCCAACACCGGCGCCACAAACCCCGCGAAATTGCCAAACATGTTCATGGCCCCTGACAACGTGGCCGTATTGCGCCGGCCAATCTCCACGCAGGCATTCCAGGAGATCGGCATGGTCAGGTCACTGCAGAAGCTGGCCAGCCCCATCGCCACCATGGCAAGCGGTGTACTTTCGATGCGCGTCACACAGAACAGCAGGACAGCCGACAACAGGAAGCCGAACGCTGCAATACCGCGCCTCGGAATCTGTGCGGCAGCATACCCGGCCACCAACGATCCAACCCCACCCAACAGCAGCGGCAACGTCGAAAGTGTCGCGGCCTCAGTGGCCGACACATGCCGTCCCTCCCGCAGATAAGTCGGCAGCCAGGTCACGTAAAAGTACCAGACGAATGAAAAGCAGAAATACTGGAGCAGGAGAATCAGCACCGGTCGCGTAAACAACGCGCGCTGCCACTGCTGCTCCCCTTCCTGGGTCGTCAGCATTCGCGAATCGCGCAGCAATTCCAGCTCTTGCGGGTTCACCCCCGGATGCTGTGCCGGATCATCACGGAACCAGACGTAAAACACCGCAGCCCAGATGAAACCGAGCACCGCTAACACGACAAACGCCCACCGCCACCCTTGCCACTGAACCAAAGCCAGCACCAACAGCGGGGTAAACGCTCCCGCCCAGCGGGAACAGGCCCACATCAACGCCTGCGCACGCAGCCGCGAGCGCAACGGCAGCCAGGTGCTCAGCATGCGTGTCAGATTGGGAAAGCAGCCGGCCTCGCCCGCGCCAAACAGGAAGCGGGCAACCCACATGGAGGTGAAACTCCAGGCAGCACCGGTCAGGGCAGTGAACACGGACCAGGCCACCACGATCCGCGTCAGAGTCGTGCGGACTCCCACCCGATCGCCGAGCAGGCCGTTGGGAATTTCAAACAGTGCGTAGGCGAGTCCGAAAGCTCCAAACACGTGACCGATCTGGTCCTTATCCAGACCGAGGTCTGCCTGGATGCTGGGCGCCGCTTGGGAAATGGCCACGCGTTGCATATACGCGAGCGCCGCGAGGCTGATCGCGAAAGCCGTGACACGGTAACGCGCCGAAGTTGCGGTCACATTGAACACCGGGTGTATACTATATTCACTTTGAACGATGTGAAACTCACACGTCCGGCTCCCACGACCCTGAAATCACACATCTTCCAGGGCCTCCGGGACGCCATCGTCTCCGGCCGTTACCGTCCCGGCGACCGCCTCAACGAAAGCAAAATCGCGCGTGAGTTTGGCATCAGCCGGATTCCAGTCCGCGAGGCGCTGATGCAACTCCAGGAACATGGCCTGGTCATGAACCTGGAGCGACGCGGGATGTTCGTAACCCGGTTGAGTGACGAGGACGTGCAGAGAATCAACAGCCTGCGGGTAGTGCTCGAAGCGGAGGCACTCAAGCTGTGCCGCCTGCGGATCAGCCGGCCGGATGCGACTCGTCTGACCAACATCATGGCGCGGATGGAGGCCTGGACCGAGCGCACGGAGATGGATGCGGCCGCCCTCGACCTCGAATTCCATCGCACGCTGTGGGAGGCGGCCGGTAACCCCTACCTCACCAAGACACTCGACTCGCTCGTGACCTCGTTGTTCGCCCATAAGGCGCTCGAATATGTCAGTGCGGACCTCAAGCGCTGGAGCCTGCATCATCACCGCGCCCTCCTCGACATCGCGCTGGGCAACTCCAACACCGAACCGGAAGCAGCGATCGTTTTCCATATGCGAACGGCCTATGACGAGCCCGAGCGTTTCTCGAGCTATGGAGTGATCCGGCAGCGCCCGCCCGCGGACTGATTCCTGTCAGTCATCAGGTGAAACACCGTACTCGAGTGCAACGTCTGCCCGGGCCGCAACAGTGTTGACGGAAAGCGCGGCTCATTCGGACTGTTTGGATAATGTTCCGTCTCCAGAGCCAGGCCATCTCCCTGACGCAGCGTCGTGCCATTCGCGCTCACCAGCGAGCCGTTGAGGTGATTCGCCGAATAAACCTGGACCCCCGGCTCAGTGGTACGAACCTCCAGCACCCGGCCGCTCGCCGGATCGAACATGCGGACCGCCAACGGCAGTGCTTCACCCGCCGGCTTGCGCAGCACAAAGTTGTGGTCGTAGCCCTTCGCATACAGCATCTGCGGCTCGCTGGAGCGGATGTGCGCGCCGATGGGCGTGAGCTTGCGGAAATCCAGGGCTGTTCCCGCCACCGGCGCCAGCTCACCCGTCGGAATCTGGTCCTCATCGGTCAGCGTGTACTGATCCGCCAGCACCTGCAGCTGTTGGTTGTACACATCCCCGGAACCATTGCCGGCAAGGTTGAAATAAACGTGATTGGTCAGGTTGACGACGGTTGGCGCGTCCGTAGTCGCTTCATAGTCGAGCCGCAGGTCATTCGAATCATTGAGGGTGTACGTCACATTGAGGTGCAGCTCTCCAGGGAAGCCTTGCTCGCCACTCGGGCTGACATGCGACAGAGTCACGCCGGCCCGATCGGCTGCGCGCACGAGCTTTGCATCCCACACGAGCCCGCCCCAGAACGGCCGCCCGGAGTGCAAAGTGACTCCCCTGGGATTGGCGACCAGATCATAATGATGGCCATCGATGGAAAAGCCGCCCTTGATGCGATTGGCGTACCGGCCGATGAGACTGTTGAGACCGCCGTTGGCTTCGTACATGCGCAGGTCGCTGAGGCCGAACACGACATTTTTGACCTGGCCCTGGCGATCCGGGGCATTGAGCTCCGAGATGATTCCGCCATAGTCGAGTATCTTGGCACTCAGACCGTGGCTGTTGCTCAGCGTGTAGACATGGACCGCCTTGCCCTCCGCGGTCACGCCATAGTCGCTGACACTGACCTGGGGAGCGGCCACGGCGCTGGTCGCCGCCAGCATCACAAGGACTGAAGAGGTTGAGACGTGCACGATCAATTAAGCTCCAATGGCCCGAGGGCCATCATCGTGATGGGTGTCTCCGGCAGCGGCAAGTCCACGTTGGGTGGCGCGCTGGCCCATGCGCTCCACTGCACATTCCTGGAGGGGGACCAGTTCCACTCTTCCGAAGCGGTCGCGAAGATGAGATCGGGTGTACCGTTGACCGATGAGGACCGTTGGCCGTGGCTCGATCGTCTGGGACACGCGATCAGCACCCGAGCCACCGATGACGGCCTCGTCGTCGCCGCCTGCTCGGCGCTGCGAAGGGTATACCGTGATCGCTTGCGGCAAGCGATCACGGCACCCCTGAGCTTTATGCTCATGGATGCGGATCATGATGAGCTGCTGCGCAGGATGACCGGACGGCCCGGCCATTACATGCCGCCCAGCCTGCTCACCAGCCAGATCAATACGCTCGAGCGCCCTGATCCGCAGGAGCACATCCTCACGCTCGACTCGCGCCAGCCCGTCACGTCCTTGTGCGCACAGGCACTCACATGGCTCCAGGAAGGTTGACCGAGTACAGCGCATGATGGGTAACAATGAACAGTGTCTGCCCGCTCACCAGCAGTTGCAGCGGCCGGCCGCCAGGCACGTCGATGACGCCCGTCTGCTGCTTGTTGGGGCCATACACAAACACCTGGCCATTGGCGACGTAAACACGGCCAGCCGGGTCAGTCACCACGCTCTCGCCCCCGCGCTCGACAAACATCTCCAGGTTTGTCAGCTCGCCTTTGGGTCCCACTGTAGCCGCATAAGTCCTGGCATCGCCGGCGGAGCTGACGTACACACGGGAACCTGGCCTGGCGGTCAGGAACCCGTAGGTATCCAGTGAATGTGAGAATCGCCAGCCGCGATTGTCCGCCGGACCCTGATGAAACACCCGGTACGCCGGCAGGACGATGCTGCCATCCGGGGACGCATATTCCTGAGCAGGCGCCGTTCCAACATCGGTCGCGAACAGCTCGCCGATGGTTGTGAAATGATCGCTGGCGGGATCGTACTGATCCTTGAATTCGCCATTGACCCACCAGTCCACCGGCAGAACGAACGCTGCGTTCGCGTGACCCCCGGCAGGCTGAGCCTCAATCCGGGTGAGCGCACCATCTGGCGCACCAGGCTTCAGACTGTAAACACTGCCCTGGAGTCCCGCCGACGACAGCACCAGCAGGTTGTCTGACTTATCCACGGCGAGATTGACCGGATCGAGCGGATGGCTGCTGACGATGTTGAGCCCCTGCTCCTGCGTCCAGGAGTAGATGCGATTCATGTTGCGGTCGACAAAATAGAGGGTGCCGTGAGAGTCGATTGCGGCACCGCCCAGTGCCTCAAACCCGGAAACAACCTCCTTTAACTGCGTTCCTGTGGAAACCGGCGGCGGATTAGCCGACACGTCGAGACGTGCAAACTCGTGCTCCCGCACGTCCAACTTGTGCGACATGTCCTGTATAGCGTTGTCGTAGGAGAATTTAGTCAGACGCAGAAAGGTCGCGCAATCGCCGCCCTCACACGTGGCATAGCCGCTTTCCGCATTGACGTGGACATTGCGGAAACGGATGTCGTGCGAGCGGTAGAGCCGGGCCGCCGATGGTGCGGGACCGAGGGTGCGCGTCACACGGTAGCCGTGATAGTTCGCGATCAGAATGTCATGAGAGTCGCGGATCTCGAGGGACACGGCGTTGCGGCTTTCGCCATACTCCTCTTCGGTCTGGGGCGCCAGCAGCTCCCAGTTGGATACTCGGTTCAGAACCATCTCGTTGCGGACGTGATGCTCCACCGAGATTTCGTAGACGTGACCCGGAGTGTCGGTGTCGGACACATACAAGCCTGCGCTGGCGTAGGTATCGGGGCTCCAGATGCCGTTGAATGTCCCGCCGCCCCCGTGGGTAACCCAGAGGCTCGGATACTGGCCGTCCCAACGGCGCGCCGGGTCGGCGTCGGCACTGTGGTTGTCGTTGTAGGGGTTGAACCTCGCGCCGTTGGCCAGAGTGGTCCCGTGGCCACCCTCGAACTTGACGTCATCGACGAGAGAATTTTCGCCTGCGCTCCACAACAATGCTGTCGCGCGCGGATTCACCCCGCCGGTGAACAAACCAACGCCGGACAGGATGGCATCGCCGCCGTCCGCTGATTTTACCAACGCCTTTGGCTCACCCACCCCCGCATAACCGGGAGTGTTGTCGGATAGCGCAATCTGCGTGAGGCTCGGTTGCAGACCAATGAGCACCGTATCCTTCTTGAGCTGGATGGTGTCGGTCACCCGGTACACGCCCAGTGGCAGGTAGACGACGCGATGAGTGTCGATTGCCTTCTGCAATGCGGCCGTGTCATCGGTCTTGCCATCGCCGGTTGCACCGGCGTCGCGCGCGTTGCTCCATTGTCTGACCGGCGGCAGCGCGCGAATAGCCAGGGCGCGCCGGGCTGGAAGGGAGCTGAGTCCTGCGATGTCAACGTGCGTATCAAAGTGACCCAACTGGCCCAGGGCAGGCACCACCAGGCCGTGGCTGAAGTCGCTGACCCGATAGGCAGAGCCCTTGCCGCTCACAGTCTTGCCGCTGTCGCGGAACTTGGCGAACACCGGCGTGTTTTTGGCCAGTGCGTTTTCGAATCCGATCTGGGTGTAGACGTTGGTTTCGTTGGATATGATGATGCCGGCCTGACGGACATTCTCAAAGCGGACGTCCTTGCCCCAGAACCAGTCGCTGTAGCCCTTGTCGATGTCGATACCCACCGGTACGTCGCGGATCGCGACATTGACCAGTGTCAGTTGAGCTTCGTGCTCGCGGATGGCCGCGCTCTTCTGGCCGTCGAAGGTGGAATCAATGAGGGTGAACTGCCAGGCGGGGGATGGTTTTTCCGTCACGATGCCGTAGCGGCCGCCGTGGAAATGCAAGTTGTGGACGACGTTGCCGGCCTGGTAGATGCCGGCAAAGCCGGAGCCCAGGTTGAAGTCCATGTTGCTGAGGAAGGCATGCTGCGCCGTACGAAAGCGGATGCCGGTGGCCGCTGGATTGCCTGCCCCGATCTCGAAATCAACATTGCTCATTGCCGAGTAGAAGGTGCCGGGGTTGGCGTCCCAGATCTTCGGGTCGAAGGGGACAATGGTTGGCGGGGGGAAAGGCACACGGGGAATCTGGGTGTGTTCTACCTGGGCCAACACATTCACCCCGCGCTTGGCCCCCACGAAAGCAACCATGCTTGCCAGGCCCTTGTCGAAGCCGGGCGTGTTGTTGCCCAGAACCAGGACGGGACGGGTTTTGCCGACGCCGTAAAGACGGACGCCCGGCCAGATCAGGATACTGCGGGTGATTCTGTATCGGCCGGAAGGAAGGAATACCACACCGCCCGGGCTGTGCTCGGATGATTCGTCAATTGCCTGCTGGATGGCGTCGGAGTCGTCTGCTTTGCCGTCGGCTTTAGCTTTTACCATAACCGCGCGTGCATCCGCGGGCGCTGATTCGAACGCAGATGTTGAGGCGACGGCTGTCGTAGCGACCGTCGCCAAGGCGACGATACTTAGGGGGAGAATACGCATAGTTAACTATTGGTCGGCGATGTTGATTGGAGAGCCGCAGGCAATGCGCGAATAGGCGACTGGGTCGCGGGTAGTCGCGCGGCAGACGCGGTTGGCGGCTCGGTCGTGGGCGGTTGTGTCGTGGACGCGGCTGGAGGCGTGGTCGCGGATGGTCGTGCAAGGTACCCAGCCGGAGGCGCGGTTGCGGGGCGTTCCGTGGTGGACGCGGCTGGAGGCGTGGTTGAGGGCGGACGTGCAAGGTGCGCAGCTGGCGGCGTGGTTGCGGGGGGCTGCGCACCGGGCGAGCCTGGGGGGCGCGGCGGGGGGCGGTAGTCCACCAACTCTTCCACGGGATGGCGGCCCGCCCAGGCAATCGCTCGCAGCAGCATGTTCTGGATCTGCGGCTCGGAGAAATTGGCGTATTTGTGGCCTTGCATCCACACAAACGCGCGCGCCGGCTGGCCACCCGGCAGTGTGTGCTCGTAAGTCCAGATTTGCGGTACCACTTCGCCCTTGTGCGTGCCAGCGCTGGGCGTTCCGTCGATAACAGTTGTGGCCAACACGTGAATCTTGGGATTGCCGGCCCACGTCATGTTGAAGAAAGCCTCATCGCGCAGGCTGACGCCGGCAATGTCCTTCATCAACGGGCTGCTCGAATCGACCACCGTGTACGGCACGTTCGCCTCGAGCGTGTAATTCACTTCTCCATGCTTCTTTGCCCCGCCCACCAGCGTGGCGAAGTACGCAGGATCCGGCCCACACAAGGCGTCGTGGATGCTAACAATTCCCCCGCCCCGCTTGATGAACCCCTCCAACGCCCTCCGATCCTCATCGGACAGGTATCCCGCATCTCCCTTATAGATGACCAACACCGCCGCCTTGCTCAACTCCTCCGCCAAAGGCGCATGGAGCGAGCCGTTCACGACGGCGCCGTGCTCGGTAAGGAACTTGCTCCAGTCAGCGAGGAATTGGGGGTAGTCGTGGAGCCCGGGACCGTGGGTCTTCAGGCCGGCCCGCAGGTAGACCTGCAGACCACCGGGATTCTGCCCCGGGATCTTGGGAGCCTCAGGCGCCTGCCCCCGGGCAAGACCCCAGAGTGACAGCGACAAAGCGGTGACACACCAAAAACGGCTTTTTAGCGTCGAATTGCCCACTGCGTCCCCCTATACAGCCTGCCTTCCGAGCATAACTGTATACAGTATTCATGTACAAGGGAGCGCTACCATTCTTCAGGAGGAAGGATCACTGGGCGCAATCGGTCCGGCTCGTATCGCTCAGCGAGGCGATCAGCCAGCGCCCGTCCACTTTGACGAGGCTGGCGCTGTCCGTCCCGCAGTGGTCGAGTTTCCCGTTCAGCAGGAAGTCATACCGGGTCCAGATGTAGGCGATGTTGTTATCGACGTGGACCACCGGATCGTAAATACGCTCTTCGCGCATATCCGTCCCTGGTGTGCTCAACCGGTCTGCGAACGTCTCAAACGCCATCTGCACGGGCTTGCCATTGCGCATGAGAGTGGCACTACCGCCCGGCAGAAGCTGAGCGGCAATCATGCTCCTGTCACGTGCTGCGAGCCCGTCCAGCACACCCTGCAGTGGTGCGATCACTGTTTTCTCATCCGGCGTGCGCGGTTTTGGATTCGACGCACAGCCGGCGATGGCAGACACAATTAATATGAGTGCAGTACTTCGAGTTGTCGCCAACATGTTGTGTCCTGCCGACCTTGGTCTGTATCTAAAGGACTCGCAGGTTAAGCCGATAACTCGTGCGAATCAATCAAGGATGGATCTGTCCGGTGCGTGTCAATCTGACTTCAGGAGACAAGGAGCGGATTGTCGTTGGGCAGCCCCTGCCCTTTTCCATCTTCAGCTCGGAAGGCAGCCTGTTGTTGGCTGCGGGACGTGTTGTCGAAACGGGTCACGCACGCGACATTTTGTTGAGTAGTGGCGCGTGCCGGGAGGGTGATAAGAAGACGTGGGCGACTAACGTCGCAGACGACGACTCCACGGAAAGGTTGCGAACCAGCCCGCTCATTGCGTTTCAGAGCGACTATCGGCGCGCGAATCCGGCCCGCGGGTTGCCGATATCCATGGCAAGGAATGGCACTTCGGAAGCATTCCGCACTTTTGTTGCCGGTGTGCACGGGCAGATTTTGATTGTGGATGCTCCACGGCGGGCGGATGGCGCGTTGGTTGCGGTGATGCCTCGGCAGGCGTGGCTGTGCCGAACGTTTCAGGGGACTTCTGCCTTTCGTTTCTCCGGTACTGTGCTGAAAGTCGCGTTTGAGCCGTTCCCGCACTTGTACGTGGAGGTTCCCAAGACGGTGGAACAGCGGAAGATACGCGATCGGACGCGGGCGACTGTGCTCATGTCTGCGGTGATCGAGACGCCGGTGTCAGCGCAATGCGTTGTTGTCGATCTCAGTGTCGGCGGCGGGCGCATTGCAACGTCTGACGAGGTTGCGCTCGAGCGGCATCAACCTATCAGTCTCGAGCTCAGTCTGGAAATGAACGGCACGAAATACAATCTGTCGTTGCGAGCCAAGGTGGCGCGCCTGTTCGGCGCGAGCCATTCGGAGCACCCGCGGGTGACTTTCTACGGTGTCAGTTTTGAGGGGCTGTCAGAGCTAGACGGCTGTGTGTTGAATGGGTATGTCAACAGTGAGCTGGCGCTGGAATTGAACAGCCTGTGGCAGGTGTTGTCGTTGTCCGCGCCAGGCTAGGATTGCGTGGCGAACGCTGCGAGTTCGCGATTGAAGCGGAGCGGGTTTTCCCAGAACGGCATGTGGCCGCAGTTGGGGTAGATGGACAACTTTCCGCGCAGGCGCTGGGCAATGTTCTCCGCCGCTTGCGGCGAGGTCAGCGCGTCGCTGTCGCCGTGCGTTACCAGCACTCGCAGATTCTTCAGCCCGTCGAAGTAACGCCCATAGTCAATGTGCCACGAGCTCGCACCCTGACGAGCAACCAGCGGGACTGCCTTGGCGGCCTCCAGGAATGGCCTTTCCTCCTCCGGACTCAGCGGCTGATTAACACAGGCTCGGACAAAGCTGCCGGGGGCCGGCTTCGACGCACCCAACGGAGTGGAGATGGCAGCACCCGCTGGCTGCAACACACGAGCTGCAATAACATTGAGGCCTGAGACCGACTCAGCACCCCTGGCAAATACGTAATGCACGGCCACCCGACCACCGAGC
>Ga0181534_10000720_pt1 | contig 22961 bp, 21 predicted proteins | sample PEATcosm2014_Bin_37_FD_119758 | JGI IMG/M metagenome (GOLD analysis project Ga0181534, IMG submission 119758) | Peatland microbial communities from MTU Mesocosm Facility, Houghton, MI, USA - PEATcosm2014_Bin17_10_metaG | ecosystem: Environmental > Terrestrial > Soil > Wetlands > Peat | place...
CCGCAATCGGTGCATGGTTGTACGGGGCGAGATCGTCGCCGACATCGTGGATGAGCGCCGCCACCACCATCTCCTCGTCGGCGCCATCCTTGAGCGCCCGCGTGGCCGCCTGCAACGAATGCTCCAGGCGGCTCACGGGATACCCACCGAGCGAATGCTCGAGCTGGCCGAGCGCGGCCAGAATCCGCTCCGGCAGCCGGCTGACGTAGTCGCGCTCGTAGCGCTCCAGCAGTTCGTAATCCTCGCGGGTGCCGTCCTGCATGCGTGTGAATCCGACGATTTGGGTCATCGACGTCAACCTCACTTGGCCGTTTTGATGCGTGTCCAGGTGCGCGTTCGAATGCGTTCCGTGGCCGCGCTCACCTCGGCAGATTTGTACAGCCGCGCTTCGATTTCGGGGGTCGGGTAGAGCGTCGGATCGTCCGTGATGCGCCGATCGACCAGCGGGCGCGCCGCCAGGTTGTCGTTGCCATAGTAGATCGCGTTGGTGATTCCGGCGATCACGTCCGGGCGCAGTATGAAATTGATGAAAAGATACGCCGCTTCGGGGTGCGGCGCGCCCTCCGGAATCAGCAGCGAGGAGAAGGTCTCGTTGGCGCCCTCCTTCGGGACGGTAAAGGCGAGATTGACCTCGACGCCGACCGCTTTGGCGCGGGCGTGGGACTGCGCGTAGTCGCTCGACCACGACATCGCCACGCACACCTCCCGATTGGCGAGACCGTTCAGGTATTCGGACGAATCGAAGGAACGGATGTAGGGCCGCACCTTGAGCAGCAACTCCTCGGCGGCCTTGAAATCCTCGCGCCGGGTGCTGTTCGGATCGAGCCCGAGGTATTGCAGCGCCAGTTGGATGACATCCTCCGCCGAATCGAGGAAGGTGACGCCGCAGTCGGCGAACTTGGCGACCACCTCCGGCTTGAACAACATGTCGAGACTGTCGACCGGGGCGTTCGGCATGCGCGCACGGACCATGTCGACGTTGTAGGCGAACCCGTTGATCGAATGCAGGTACGGGACCGCGTGCGCGTTATGCGGATCGTATTCGGCCTGGATGGCGAGTATGCGCGGGTCGAGATTATGCCAGTTCGGCAGCCGGGATTTGTCGAGCGGCTCGTACACGCCGGCTTTGATTTCGCGGCTGAAGAAATCGGTCGAGGCGCTCACGATGTCGTAACCGGAACTGCCCGCCATCAGGCGCGCCTCCATCGTCTCCTCCGCATCGTACACATCGTAGGTGACCTTGATGCCGGTGAGCTTTTCGAACTGGGCGATCGTGTCCGGCCCGATGAAGTCGTTCCAGTTGTATATGTACAACCGCTTCTCCTCGGCGGCGGTGGCATGGCCGGCCGCCCCGGCGAGCGCCACGCCAAGCAGAAGAAACCCGGTACGCAGCGCACGCCGCGCGCCGGCCGATCGCACCGCTCCGAAGAGCCAAAGTCGCCTGTGAATCATCAACTTAGTTTACCATCGCAGTGGCGCGCTTGGGGTCGCGCTTCGGGTCCCGGAGAATCACTTGAAACATATGCTTCGATTGATCGGCCTGCTGCTCGCGGCGTCGGCCGCACTGATTTCGGCGGCTCCTGCGGCGGCAGCGGCGCCCAACGCCGCGCCGCGCGCGCGCGACCTCGGGGTTCCGTTCGACGGGGTGCCGGGGCCGCTCAATGCCATCACCGATGTGGCGGGCGTGCTGGTGGGCCACACCACTTTGATTTCCGACGACCGCCAGCTCAAGCCCGGCGAGAAGCCGGTCCGCACCGGCGTCACCGCGGTGCTGCCCCGCGGCCTCGAGTCCATCGCGAACCCGGTGTTCGCCGGTTGGTTCGCCCAGAACGGCAACGGCGAGATGACCGGCACCACCTGGGTCGAGGAGTCGGGATTTCTCGAAGGACCCGTGATGATCACCAACACGCACAGCGTGGGCGTGGTGCGCGATGCGGTCATTGCCTGGCGCGTGGCGCACGGCAGTGCGACCGCCGGCGACAACTGGTGGTCGCTGCCGGTGGTCGGTGAAACCTGGGACGGTTGGTTGAACGACGTGAACGGCTTTCACGTCAAGCCGGATCACGTATTTCATGCGTTGGACACGGCGCGCACGGGCCCGGTCGAAGAAGGCAGCGTCGGCGGCGGCACCGGCATGATCTGCAACGGCTACAAGGGTGGCATCGGCACCGCGTCCCGGCGCCTCGATGCAAAGGACGGCGGTTTTCTCGTCGGTGTGCTGGTGCAATGCAATTACGGAACCCGCGACAATCTGCGCATCGGCGGCATCAACGTCGGACGCGAAATACCGGCACCGGAGCCGTATGCGTTCATGCCCTCGGATGTCGCGGAGCGCGGCTCGATCATCGTCATCGTGGCCACCGACGCCCCGCTGCTCGCCCATCAGCTGAAGCGTCTAGCCCGCCGGGTCACGTTGGGGCTCGGGCGCAACGGCAGCATCTCGGGCAACGGCTCGGGCGACATCTTCATCGCTTTCTCCACCGCCAACTCCGGCGCCGCCACGGAGGGCGCCGTGGTGGCCCTTAAAATGCTGCCTAACGATTCGCTCAATCCGGTGTTTCGCGCGACCGTCGAAGCGACCGAGGAAGCCATCGTCAATGCCATGGTCGCGGCGCACGACATGGTCGGCATCGAGGGCCATCGGGTGATCGCCCTGCCCCACGATCGGCTGCGCGCGGTGCTGCAGAAATACAACCGGCTCGCGCCGTGATTCCCGGGCTGCGCGGCGCATGGCTCGCCGCCGCGGCCGCCGTGACGGCCGCGGTGATGCTCGCAGTGACGCCCGTACCCGCCGCGGCCAACCCATCCCCCGCCGACACCGCCGCGAGCGCACGCCTCGCCCGGGCCGAAATCGACTATGCCGACTGGCTCGATGCCACCGCCGCGGTCGCCACCATCGATTCGGGGCTGCTCACGCGCATCGACGGCCGAAATCGGCGCGCCTGGGAGCGGCGCCGTGTGCGGCTCACCGCAGCGCTCGACTTGGCGCTGGCGCGCATCGATGCGACGGCGCTCGGCGCCGAGGATGCGGACGCGCTGCGCGCGATGCGCAAGGGACTGCGCGTCAACGCGCTCGATGCTTCCGACTCCACGCCCGGGCACTGCGCCGACCGGTCCGACGCCGCGCGCTCCGCGGGCGACTCCGACCCCACCGCCCTGCAGGTCGATCTGTACGCCTGCTTCGAGGAAATCGGCAATCACATCCCCTTCGAGGGCCGCACGCTGGTGCGCACCACCGCGCTCGATCTGCTGCAGGTGCTCGACGATCCCGGGCGGCGGCGCCGGTTGTTTCTCGCGCTCGAACCGCTGTGGAGCGCCGTCAACGCGCAGGACGATCCCGACAGCCCCTACCGGCGCATGATGGTCGTGGCCGCCGCCCAGGCGCAGCGCAACGGCGGTACGCCCATCGATGATGCCGCGGCCACCCTCGGCATCTCGAACGCCGATATCGAACGCTGGCTCACCGACATCCTGGACGCGTGGCGGCAGCACCTGCCCGGGCCGCCGATCGAACCCTGGAATTACTGGTATGCGGCGGCCGGAGCCGCGCGGGAACTCGCACCGCTGATTCCGCGCGCAAGCGTGCTGCCGATCAGCGAGCGGTTCTATCATGATCTCGGCGCCGATCTGAACGGGCTCGGCATCCGGCACGATCTCGACGTGCGGCCCGGCAAGGCGCCGCTCGCGTATGCCGATCACGTTCGCATCGGACGGCTCATCGGCACCCGCTGGCGGCCGGCCATTCCGCGGGTCTCCGCGAATTATGAGCAGGGCGGCCTGTTCGTGCTCAACGAACTGATCCACGAGGACGGCCACGCCGTGCACGATGCGGCGCTGCGCACGCGGCCGGCCTTTTATTCGATGGGCGATGACCTGTTCGTCGAGGCGTTCGCCGACGTCCCGTCCTGGAGCACGTTCGAACCGGCCTGGCAGCAGAAGTATCTCGGGCGCGCCACCGACACGCGCGCTTCGCTGCGGGCCTTGTATGCGAACGTGATGCTCGACGTCGCGTGGGGGTTGTTCGAATTGCGCATGCTCAAGGAGCCCGCGTCCGACCCGAATGCGGTGTGGACCGGGATCACCTCGCGTTACTTGAACATCGCTCCGCACCCGGAACTGTCATGGTGGGCACTGCGCGTGCAGCTGGTGCGCTGGCCCGGCTACATGATCAACTATGGATTGGGTGCGGTGCTGACCGCGGATATCCGCAGCCGCACGGCCGAGGCCATCGGGTCCTTCGCGACCGGCAACGCGCGCTGGTATGCATGGACCTCCGAGCACCTGCTGCGCTATGGAACCTCGCTCGACACCCAGGCACTGCTGCGCCAATTCCTCGGCCGGCCGGTCGACACCGCCGCGCTGCTCAACCAGCTGCAGCGCCTCGACTGACGGGCGGCCGCTCGCTCGCCAGCACCTCGGCAAGTGCCGCTTCGAGCAGCGTCACCGCCTCATCCACGTCCGCTTCGCTGATCATGAGCGGGGGCATGAATCGCAGCGTGCTTTGTCCGCAGGAGAGCAAGATGAGCCCGTGATGAAACGCGCTCGTCACCAGGGCGTCGCAGAGTTTCTTGGCCGGCGCCCTGCTCACCTGATCGGTCACGAGTTCCATGCCGATCATCAAACCCTTGCCGCGGATCTCGCCGATGACCGGGAACTTGCCCGCCAGCACGTGCAGTTTCTTCATGAAATAGTCGCCCACCTTGGCGGCATTGGCACGCAAACCATGCTCCACCAGGTCGATGGTTGCGAGCGCGGCCGCGCAACACAGCGGATTGCCGCCGTAGGTGTTGCCGTGCGCGCCGCGGGTCCATTTCTGCATGATGCTGCGCTTGGCGACGACCATGCCGATCGGCATGCCCGAACCCAGGCCCTTCGCCAGGGTCATGATGTCCGGCTCGACGTCCCAGTGCTGGGCGGCGAACATCTTGCCGGTGCGCCCCATCCCCGACTGCACCTCATCGAAAATCAGCAGGATGCCGTGCCGGTCGCACAGTTCGCGCAATCCGGCGAGAAATCCATCCGGCGGCACGAGATAACCCCCCTCGCCCTGGATCGGCTCGATCAGGATTCCGGCGACTTCGCTCGCGGGCACGTTGTGGACGAACAGGACGTCTTCGATGTAACGCAGTACCGCACGGCCCTGGTCCGCACCGGCAAACAGCGGGCGGTAAGTGTTCGGGTACGGCACGTGGGTCACCCCGGGCATGGCGGGAAAAAATCCCTTCTGCTGGGTGTACTTGCTCGACGTGAAAGCCAGCGATCCCATGGTGCGGCCGTGAAAGCCGCCGATGAATCCGATGAAGCGGCCGCGGCCGGTGACGTAGCGGGCGAGCTTGAGGGCCCCTTCCACGCTTTCGGTGCCCGACTGCGCGAAGAAACTCATGGCCGGTACCTTCATCGGCGACAGCTCGTTGATCCGCTCGGCGAGACGCACCTGCCCCTCGTGCCAGTAGTCGGATGAAATGTGCAGGAACCGGTCCGCGGCATCCTTGATCGCCTGAACCACCGCCGGGTGGCTGTGGCCGGTGCTGCACACGGCGATCCCGGCCGCGAAATCGAGGAATCGATTGCCATCGACATCCCAGACTTCGGCGCCGCGGCCGTGCGACATCACGAACGGATAGTCGCGCGGATAGGACGGCGAGACGACGAGCGCGTCGCGCGCCAGCAGCTCACGCGCCTTGGGGCCCGGCAGTTCGGTCTTGATGTGCACCTTTTTCATGTTCTTTCCTGTTGCGGTTCGCGCGCGCCGGAGGTCGGCATATCGGTCGGCGCATTATAAGCGCGCTGCGATGACGTCGGCCGACAGACGCGGACCACCAGTTCTGCTAAAATAGTTAGACTGCTTACTATTAGGAAGCTCCTCAATGGCCGACCTGGAAGAACGTTTCGCCGATGCACTGCACGGCACGGCACGTGCCTGGCGCCAGGCCGTGGACCGGCGGCTCAAATGCGTCGGCCTGAGTCAGGCCAGCTGGATGACCATCGCCGTTGCCGCCAAGGCCGCCAAGCCGTTATCGCAGTCCGAGCTGGCCGACCGCCTGGGAGTCGAGGGCGCGACCATGGTTGCGATGGTGGATCGGCTGGTGAAGGCGGGTCTGTTCGAGCGTCAGCCCTCGGCCACCGACCGGCGCATCAATCGCGTGCTCGTCACCGACGCCGGCAATCGGCTGTTCGCCACCGTCAAGGCCGAGGCGGCCGCGGTGCGCAGGGAAATGCTCGCCGGTGTCGATCCGAAACGGCTCGCCGTTGCCACCGATCTGTTGGAGTCGTTGCAGCGGCTGATCGAGGGCGGCTTGTGAGCCGGCCGCTCAACCGCCGCATGATCACCCTGTCGATCATGGCGGCCACCATCATGCAGACCCTCGACACCACCATCGCGAACGTGGCGCTGCCGCACATGCAGGGGGCCATGTCGGCATCCCAGGATCAAATCGCCTGGGTGCTGACCGCTTACATCGTGGCCGCCGCGATCGCCACGCCGCTCACCGGATGGATGGTGGATCGGTTCGGGCAGCGCAACGTTTTCGTCGCATCCGTGGTCGGCTTCACCGTGGCCTCGGCGTTGTGCGGAATGTCCAACAGCCTGGCGCAGATCGTCGCGGCCCGGCTGCTGCAGGGTGTTTTCGGCGCGGCGCTTGTCCCCATGGCGCAGGTGGTTTTGATGGAGATCAATCCGCCCGCCAAGCAGGGTTCCGCGATGGCGATCTGGGGGATGGGCGTGATGGTCGGTCCGATTCTCGGACCCACGCTCGGAGGATGGCTCACAGACAGTTACAGCTGGCGGTGGGTTTTTTTCATCAACGTGCCGATCGGCGCGCTCGCCACCTACGGCATCTGGCGCTACATCCATCCGCTGCCGGCAACCCGGCGGATGCGTTTCGATCTGTTCGGATTCGCCGCCTTGAGCCTGGCGATCGGTGCGCTGCAGATGCTGCTCGATCGCGGCCAGCAGAATGACTGGTTCTCGTCGGACGAGACCTGGATCGAGGCCATCGTGATGGTGATCGCCTTCACCTACTTCGTCGCGCACACCGCGCTCATGCCCGCGGACAAATCGTTTTTGGATTACCGCCTGCTCAAAAACGGCAACTACGTCACCGGCCTGATGTTCATCTTCATCGTCGGGCTCGTCATGTACGCCACCCGCGCGCTGCTGCCGACCATGCTCGAGGATCTGCTCAATTACCCGGTGACCACGACCGGTCTCGTGACCGCGCCCTCCGGCATCGGCACCATGCTCGCGATGCTCATCGCCGGGCGCATCATCGGGCGGGTGGATTTGCGCTTGATCCTGTTTTCCGGCTTCGCAATCACTTCGCTGTCACTGTGGCAGATGACGGGTTACTCGCTCGATGTGTCCCAACCCGCCATCGTGTGGCCCGGCGTGATCCAGGGCATCGGATTGGGATTCGTGTTCGTGCCGCTGAGCGCGGCCACTTTCGCCACCCTGAGCCCGGAAATGCGCGCGCAGGGCACCGCCATTTTCAGTCTGGTGCGCAACATCGGCAGCAGCATCGGCATCTCCATGGTCCAGACCATCCTGGTACGCAGCACCGTCAGTTCCCATGCCGCCCTGGTCGAACGCATCACCCAGACCAATCCGGCCTGGTCGAACCCGGCCGTGGCCGCGGCCTACGATGTAACCCGGTTGAGCGGCGCCGCGGCGCTCGATGGGATGATCACCCAGCAGGCCGCGATGATCGCCTATATCAACGACTTTCGCCTGATGCTGTATTTAACCCTGGCCATCATTCCGCTGCTGCTGTTCATTCGCACGCCGCGCCGCGCCGCGCCGGAAATGCATGCCGTCATGGAGTAGCTAGCGGCGAAACCCCGCCTCGAGCGCGAAAAATTGCGGCTTGAGCTTGGCGAGCGGACCGCGCAGCTTGGACAATTCCGCCTCCGGACCGTGGATCTCCAGGCGCGTTAGCTCGGAAATCTTCAGCGCCTTGCCCAGCAGTTCGCCGACGTTATCCAGATGCGCGAGCAGGCTGCCGGCATCCTGGTAGCCCTCCCGACAATGCGCCTGATCGTCGAGAAAGGTGAACCCGTAGTACAGGCATTTCGGTTCCGATGCCGTCTTCTCGATGAATTGCCGTCCCAACTCCTTGAAGGCTTCCAATTGTCCCGCGGCGACCTTGAAATAAGGGGCGAGCGAGCAGCACGTGTCTTGAGTTGCCATGGTTTTCTCCTTAAGGTTGGGGCTGATCGAATTTTGCACCCGATGCCGCCGAGCGGTCAAAACCCTGGAGAAACCCCAATGGGACAGATGATTCACTACCAACGCCCCGACGCGATGCGCGTGAACGGCTATCTCGCCGAAGCGGAGCCGGGCGACGCCGCACCCGGAGCGGCGGCGCCCGGCGCATCGGCGCCCGGCATCGTGGTGATCCAGGAATGGTGGGGACTCAATGACCAGATCCGCGGAGTCGCGGATAAATTTGCCAAAGCCGGCTACCGGGCCTTGGTCCCGGATCTGTACCGCGGGAAGCTGGCGCTGGAAGCGAACGAAGCTGAGCATTTGATGAAGGGTCTCGACTTTGGCACGGCCGCCGCGCAGGACGTGCGCGGTGCGGTTCAGTACCTCAAATCCTCCGGCAGCGTAAAGGTCGGTGTGACCGGCTTCTGCATGGGCGGTGCGCTCACCCTGCTGGCCGCCGTGCACGTGCCCGAAGCGGACGCCGAAGTCGTCTGGTACGGCTACCCCCCGCTCGAATACATCGATGCGGCGCGCATCCGCAAGCCGCTGATGGCGCACTGGGCCATCGAAGATGGCGCTTTTCCGATCGCCGGGGTCGATGCGCTCGAGAAGAAACTGCGGGACGCGGGCGCGGCCTTCGAATTTCACCGCTACCATGCCAAGCACGCCTTTGCGAACGAGACCGCGGACGCGAGGAACCTGCCCTACTTGAAGCACGATGCGGCCGCCGCGGAACTCGCCTGGCGCCGCACGCTGGATTTTTTCGCCGGGCATTTGAAGTAGCGGCGCGGCACAGGGCCGCCGGCGGACATAATCGAATGATTGCACACGATTCGTCACTTGACGCCATAGGCGGGCTGCGCGATAAATAATGCGGATGGCGGCCCTGCTCCTGCACGAACGGGACAGCGCCGAAGCGGGGGAGAACATTCACGGGGCCGGACCGCCAGGCGAGCCTCCGCGAACCAGGGATTGACCGGGAGTCGATATGGATTTCAAGGGATTCGCCTGGTCGCTGCCGGCGGCATTGCTCGGCGGGGTCGTCCTGGCCGGAACGGCCGTCCCGCCCCCCTCGGAACCCGCCGCTTCCGTCGCCGCGGCGCCCGCCGAGGTGGCGCCCGCCGAGGTGGCGCCCGGCCCGCCGGCCCCCGCTGCTCATAAGGTGCTCATCCTTCCTCCCGCGTTCACCGAATTTCAAAATGCCGTGGCGGGACTGGAGGCGATACCGGATTGGACCGACGCGGCACGCACGAATCTGGGCGATGCGGCACGCGACACCCTGCAGACCACGGGGGGCCTGGAGCCCGCGGCGCTTCCGAATCTGACGCCGGAGGAACTGGCGATACTGCACGATCACATCGCGCTCGCGCAGCTGATCGTCGCCGCGGGAGTGCAGTATGGTTCCGGAGAGTGGCACAAGCATCGCGCCGATTTCGATCGAAGTTTTGGCGATGGCCTGCGCTTTCTGCACGAGCGAACCGGAGCGGACTACGCACTGCTCATCGATGGCTCCCAGGTCAGGCAATCGGGCGGCCGCGTTGCCATGAAGTGGCTGGGCACTCTGGCCGCGGCGGCCGCGGGCATCCTCATAGTGCCCATGGGCGGGGGCGGAGAGTTTCTCAACGTGTGCCTGCTGGACCTCACCCATGGCACGGTGGTGTGGTTCAATTCCAGCCGTACGGTTGACGTGCTCGCCTCGTCCGGCGCCGATATGCGCAACCCCGCCGCGACGCAGATGGCGATGAAGAAGCTGTTCGCCTCCTACCCGATCATTCCCGCGCTCGTCGACTGATCCGTGGCCTGCACCGCCCGAGACAGCCCATCGGCGCAGAGGCGCCGCGCGCTCGCCGGTCTGTTGGGCGCGGCGCTGTTTGTCTGGAATTCACCGGGCCGCGCCATATCCGAACAGCAGCAGCGCGAGCGAATTCTGTTCGAGACGCGCGAACAGGAGGCGCATCTCACGTCGCTGGGCTTGCTGTATGGCAATGCCGGCCTGGATGCCTACCTTCAGTCGGTGATGGACCGGCTCTACCCGGAACGACATGGCGAGTACCGGGTCCGCGCCTTTCGGGACACCGAGTTCAATGCCTTTGCGGTCGCAACGGGCAACATCTACGTCAACACGGGAGCCTTGCTGCGGCTGCGCAATGAGGCCGAGCTCGCTGCCGTGATGGGGCATGAGGGCGGACACCTCGTGGATGACCATATGTACCGCGGCATCGTCGCGGCCAAGTCGGTCGCACGGATCGGATCGGCGTTCACGCTGGGTCTGACGACGACGCTTCCTGGACTCGGTTCGCTGGTGAACTACTCGACGATGGCGGGCTTCTCGCGCGACTTCGAGCGCGAAGCGGATCATACGGGGTTCGAGCGGCTGACGGCGGCGGGGTACGATCCGAAGGCGGCGGCGCCGGTGTTCGAGCGCATCGCGCACGAAGTGAGCGAGCGCCGCCTCAAGCAGCCGCCGTATGTGTTCGCCGATCATCCGAAGCTGCTCGACCGTGCGCATACCTTCGCCGCTCTGGCCGACGGTTCACACGGGGGTGAATTACGGGCGGACGAATTCATCGCCGCGACGCAGGAAGCGCGAATCATGGCGCTGGAGGAGATCCACGAGCACAAGGACGGGGCGGAACTGATCGCGGTGCTCGCAGATGAGGGCGTGGCCGCGCAATTCGCACCGGCCGGCGAGTACCTGCTCGGTGAGGGCTATCGCTTTCGCGCGACCGACGGCGACGAAGCCCTCGCCCTCGAGCGGTATACGCGTTCGATCGAGCGTTATCCCGATTTTGCACCGGCCTATGGAGCCCGCGGGCGTCTGCATGCCCGGCGCGGGGAACGCGACCGGGCGATTGCGGATCTGGAGCACTTCGTGGCGCTCGCACCCACCGCGCGCGAGACGCCGTTCGCGCGCCAAACCATCGATCGATTGAAGAGGGAGATTGCCGAATGACTCGACGACCGATTGCGATGCTCGCCCTGCTCCTGCCGGGTCTCGCGTGCGCGGGCTGGAAGCCCGTCGATCCGTCCAAGCCGGTGGGACCTGGAAAGGCGGATTTCTCGGTGCTGCTGCCCGACGGATGGCTGTACGATACTTCATCGAATTCCCTCAGCGCCTCGCACGATGGCATCGGACTCAATCAAATCTCGATCGCCATCACTGCGCACAAAAAAGCATTCAAAGAGGCCAAAAAGGAATCCACTCCGAAGACCACCCCGGAGGATCTCGCCGAGGACTACATCGCGGAACTTCACGCCGGACCGAATGCGCTCAATGACCTGGTCGTCCTGTCCAACGAACCGGCCGAACTCGCCGGCAAACCCGCTTTTCGGTTACACCTCAAATATCGCGCGCCGCAATCGGCCGGAGGGGCGCAGATGGAATCCGTAACGATCGGAACGGCGCTCGAGACCGGCGTCATGTTGGCAACCTATCAGGCACCATCGATTCATTACTTCGACCGTTGGATCGCCAATTTCGACACCGCGGCCGGCAGCTTGAGCCTCTCGGCGCCGCCCAAGTAGTCATCGCGCGGGCAATGCGGTGCGGCGGCGCAGTCCTCAGCGCATCGCACGGGCGGCGGATCTCGCCGCGTCGCGGTACCAATCACCGAATCGAATCACGAAATCCTCGGCCTCCGGCGAGTAAAGCCCCGGGGTATAGCCAAGACCGTTGACGCCCCGTTGGTTGTTCTCGGCCAGATCCCGGTCCTGCAGGTTGGTCTTGGTCCACGCCTCGGTCAGACTCTCGAAGGTGTAGTCGACGCCCTCGACGGCATCTTGGTGAACCAGCCATTTGGACACGACGCGGGTTTCCTGCGGACCGACCGGAATGGCGCAAAACATGAAGGCGTAATCGGAAAAGGCATGGCAGAAATTATTCGGTTCGGTGGCCCACCACAGTGCCCCGAGCCCAGCCCCCTCCATGCCGATAAGCCGGCGCTTCACCACCGCCTTGCCGTCCATGGACAGGCTCTCCATCCCCGGATTCAGGGCATAGCGTTCGGCATGCCACCAACTGCCCTCGATCGGCGTGGCCGCCAGACCCAATTTCTCCATGCGGTCGGCGAATTGCCGGTTGTAATCCGTCGCGCCGAAATCTCGTCCGACCATGACAGGATAGGTGCGTTTGAGTTCCGGGTGGCAGGCCGCGCAGTGATAGCATTCGCGCGCGTTTTCCATCACGAGTTTCCAGTTGGCCTTCTCGATGAGCGTGCTTTCGAAGGCCACTTTGGCGTCGGCCATGTGGTAAGGGGCGAGCAGCGGCGCAACGGCAGCGCGGAATGGCGCGAAATCGGGGGCGCCCTCGCCGAGTGCAATGTAAAGGCACCCGGCCAGGCATTCGACCCTGAGGGCGCGCAAACCATGATCCGCCAGTCCGAAGTCCTCCGGCATGCGGGCCGCGCCGATCAGCCGCCCATCCAACTCGTAGGTCCATTTGTGATACGGGCACACCAACCGGGGCTGGCGCCCGTGCCCGTCGGCGCAGATCTGCGCGCCGCGATGCCGGCAGGTGTTGTGAAAGCCGCGAATGACCCCATCGCGGCCGCGGACCACGAAGACCGGGTTCTTGCCGACACTGAGCGCGAGGTACGAGCCGGTCTCGGGCAATTCGGCCTCGAAGCCGATCATCAACCAGGAACGGCTGAACACCGCCGCCACGTCGAACTCGTAGACATCCGCGTCCGTATAGAACGCCTGCGGCAGCGTGGTGGCGCCGGTGGAGTGTTCAAGCATCCCCAGAATCCTGCTGGCATCGATCATCGTGCGTTTACTCCCGAAACCGGCTCCGATGGCGTGCGCAACGGCTCGGCCAGCAACTTGGCCGCCTTGGGTGCGACCCAGCGCTCGACGTCGTCGAACACCGTGAACACCGCCGGCACGATCACCAGCGTGAGCAACGTCGAGGTGATCAGCCCGCCGATGACGGCGATCGCCATGGGTGAGCGAAAATCGCTGTCCCCGCCCCAGCCGACCGCCACCGGCAGCATGCCGGCCACCATCGCCACGGTGGTCATGACGATGGGCCGCGCGCGCTTGTGTCCCGCCTCGAGAATGGCCTCGAGCCGCGGCTTGCCGGCTCGCATCTCCTCGATGGCGAAGTCCACCAGCAGGATCGAGTTCTTCGCGACGATGCCCATGAGCATGAGAATGCCGATGACCACGGCGATCGAAAACGGTCTTCCCGTGAGCAGCAGCGCAAGCGCCGCACCACCGAGCGAGAGCGGCAGTGCCGAGAGAATGGTGATCGGCTGAAACAGGCGCGCAAACAGCAGCACCAGCACCGCCAGCACCATCAATATGCCGGCACCGAGCGCCAGCGCAAAATTCTGCATCATCTCCTGAAAGTATTCGGTGTTGCCGCGCTTGATCAAATGCACGTCCCGCGGCAGATGCGTGAGTGTCGGCAGGGCAAAAATCTTGTCCGTCGCGGTGCCAAGCTCCACGCCGGGACTTAAATCCGCCTCGATGAACACGCGCCGGCTCTGGTTGTAGCGCCGCACCACCGAGGGACCTTGGCCGAAGCTCAAAGTCGCCACCGCCTTCAACGGCACCGCGCCGCCGGCCGCCGTCGGTACCGGCAGGTTCTCAAGCGTCGATAGGTCGCGCCGCGCCCCCTCGAGCAGGCTCACGCGGATCGGGATCTGCCGATCCTCCAGGGAGAACTTGGCGCCGTTCTGCGGCAGGTCCCCCAATGTGGCGATCCTGATGGTCTGGCTGATGCTCTGCACGCTCACGCCGAGTTGGGCGGCGAGGTCGAGCCGCGGATGCACCACGATCTCAGGCCGCGGCAGATCGCCCTTGATGCGCGGACTGCGGATTTCGTTCAATTTCTGCATCTCGGCCACGACCTGGTGGGCGGTCCGCTCCACCAGGGGGGCGTCGTCACCGGTCAGGTAGATCTGAATGTCACGCCCGCCGCCGCCGCTCTGACTCGAGAAGCTGACATGTCCATCGGGCACCTGCTCGAGAAGGGGCTGCATGCTCTGCTCCCACTCCTTCTGGCTTTGCGTGCGCTGGCTGCGCGGCAGAAGATTGACATAAATGGTCGAGAAACGGATTTCCCCATCGTCGCTGCCGATGAACTCGATGGTGTCGATCACGTCGGGGGATTTCTTCAGCAGTGCCACCGCGGCGGCCGAGACGCGCGCGGTGTCCTGCAGCGTGCCGCCCGGCGGCACCTCGACGTCGAGTTCCGAACTGGCAAAATCCTCGGCCGGTAGGAACGCCTTCGGGATGATCCACATGGCACCGAGCGAGAGCGCGAAAAAAGCCATGCCCGCGATGATGGTCTTCCAGCGGTTCGCGACGCACCAACGCAGTGAGGACAAGTACAGACTCATCACCGGGCCGTCCGCATGCGCCGCGGACAGCTCATCGCGGCGCAGCGTGAACGCGGCGAGCACCGGCGTGATCAGCCGCGCGACCAGCAGCGAAATGAACACGGCCACCGCCACGGTCAGGCCGAATTGGCGAAAATACTGCCCGGTCAGGCCGCCCATGAAACTCACCGGCAGGAAAACCGCGATGATGGTGAACGAGGTCGCGACCACCGCGAGGCCGATCTCGTCGGCCGCGTCGAGCGCGGCTTGATAGCCGCTTTTTCCCATGCGGATGTGCCGCACGATGTTCTCGATCTCGACGATGGCATCGTCCACCAAAACACCGGCCACCAGCGAGAGCGCCAGCAGGGTGATCTGGTTGAGCGTGAACCCCATCCACTGCATGAAGGCGAACGTGGGCACGGCGGACAGGGGGATGGCGAGCGCCGAGATCAGCGTCGCGCGCCAACTGCGCAGGAACAGCCACACGACGACCACCGCGAGGATCGACCCCTCGACCAGGGTGGTGAGCGAGGAGTGGTAGGTGCGCAGCGTATGATCGACCGTCGAGAAGGTGAGCGTCATGCTCACCGCCGGCGATTCGATTCGCAGCTTGTCGAGCTCCGCCTGTACCGCCCGCGAGACGCTCACGTCCGAGGCGCCCTTGGCCTTGAAGACGCCGAATGCCACGGCCGGCCGGCCGTTGAGCCGCGCGAGCGTGCGCACCTCGGCGACGCCGTCGCGCACCTCGGCGATCTCACGCAAGCGGATGGATCGGCCGCCGCTCGCGCTGATTTGCGTGTCCGCGAGATCCTGCGCGGATTTGGCCCCACCGAGCACCCGGATCGCCTGCTCGCCGCCGCCGACCTGCGCCCGGCCGCCCGCGGCATCGAGGTTGAGCGCCCGCAATTGATCGTTGACCTCGACCGCGGTGAGCCCCAGGGCCTGCATGCGGCCCGGATCGAGCTCCACGCGGATTTCCCGGCTCACGCCGCCGCTGCGCGAGACCTGGGCAACCCCGGGCACCGCGAGCAGACGCTTGGTGACGGTGTTGTCGATGAACCAACTGAGTTCCTGCGGCGTGTACGAGGTGGTGGTGACCGCGTAATAGGAAATTGCACCGCCCTCCACGTTCTCGCGCTGAACCAGCGGCTCCATGATGCCCTGCGGCAGATCGCTGCGGACCTTCGCCACGGCATCGCGCACATCGGTGACCGCCCGGTCGATCGGCGTGCCGATCTGGAACTCGAGAAAGATGTTGACCGATCCTTCGACGATGTAGGTGGTGATGTTGCGCACATTGCCGATGCTCGAGATCGAGCCTTCGACCTTTTGCGCGATCTGCGTTTCGAGTTCGGTGGGCGCGGCACCCGGCTGCGCGATCGACACGTCGACCAGCGGATAGGCGATGTCCGGATTCAGATCGATCGGCAAACGAAAGAAGGCGACCAATCCCAGAAAAAACAACACCACGAACAGCACGATCGGGGTGATCGGGTGGCGGATGGCCCAGGCGGAAATGTTCTTCATGACCTGCCCGGATTGCTGAAAATCGGCTTGACGACTTCGCCCTCCTGCAGAAACGCTCCGGCCGAGGCGACCACCCGCTCCTTGTCGTTGAGACCGTCGGTGATGATGACCCCGCTCTCCACCATGCCGGCGAGGTGCACGGCGCGCCGCTGCACGGTATTGCCGCTGCCGACGACGAGCACGTAGCTGCCGTTGTCATCGGTCAGAATCGCGGTCTGCGGCAGCACGATGCGCTCGGCATTGCTCACCGTCACATCGGCACGCGCGAACGCGCCCGGGCGCAGATTCGGATCGGGCGCGAGCGTGACGCGCACCAGCCCGAGGCGCGACTGCGGATCGATCACGGCGCCGAGCAGCCGTACCTTGCCCGGGTACACCTTCGTCGTGCCGGTCAAACGCACACTCGCCGGTTGCCCCACCTTGAGCAGCGGCAGGTCCTGTTCGGCAACCTCGCCGCGCAGTTCCACCTCGCCGCCCTCGGCCAGGCGAAACAACGCACCGCCGCCCGGCGCGGCGGTCTGTCCGACCTCGATGCTGCGCGTGAGAATCACGCCGTCGGCGGGGGCCCGTACCTGGGCGCGCGCCAGACGGGCCTGCGCCTCGGCCAGTTGCGCCGCCGCCACCTTGACCCGCGCCGCCGCCGTGACCGAACTCGAGCGGCGCCGCTCGGTCTCCTCGGCCGACAAGGCGCCCGAAGCGCCCACCGCCAGCGCACGACGATATTCGGCGGCCGCGAGTTCCGCCTCCGCGCGCGACAATTCCAGCGCGGCTTCCAGGTTGGCGACCTGCGGCTCGAGCACCGACACATCGAGCCGTGCGAGCACCTGCCCGCGCCTGACATGATCGCCGGCCTCGACGTAGATGGCCGCCACCCGCCCCCCGTCGCCCTCGACGCCGATCGGCGTGTCGTAACGCGCTCCGATGGTGCCGATGACGTGGACGATGGACGGCATCAGGCTGCGGCCCACCTCGAGCACCGACACCGTCGGCACGCCGATCTTGTTCGACACGGCGCCCTTCGCGGCAATCGCCTGGGTCAGGCGCACCGCCAACAGCACGGCGACGATCAAACCGGCAAGCGACGCGAGCCACACGGCCCGGCGCGCCGTAAACCACGGATTCACCGCCGGTGAGCGCACCTTATTGCGTCACCCGATCGATGATGAGATCGCGGACTCCGTCGCGGCCCACATCGTAGGTGAGTTCGCCGAACAAATCGCCCGGCGAAGGCAGCGGCTGGCCGCTGAAGGACACCCGCGCCGTGATCGATACGTGCTGTCCGGCCGCCAACCCGTGCCCCGGCATCATCGAATCGGCCGAGGAAAGATGGATCTGCGTACCGATCGCCGCGCTCGTCAGGCGTTTCGCCGCCAGTGGCGGACCCTGGGTGCCGGGCTCGCGTGCGAATACGAATATCTGCGCCGCGCCGGTCAAACGCGATTTGAGCGCCGGATCGATGCTGAGGTTGATGGTGGCCTGCGCCGCGGGCGCATCGGCGCCGGCGGCATTCGTGCCGGGCGTCGCCACGCCGGGCGTGGCCATGCCGGTCACCGACGCGGTGTCAGGGCCGAGTTCGGCCATGCGCTGCTCGAGCATCGCCGCGAGCTCCGGTGGTGGATGCAGCCCCAAGAGTGCCTGCCAGCGGCTGCGCGCAAGTGCCCGATCACCGCGCACCATGGCGGCAAAGCCTCCGTACAGCAACGCCTTCGGATTGTCGGGCGCCGCCTTGACCGCCTGTTCGAACAGTTGCGCCGCCGGCGGCGACAGATCCCCGCCCGCCCGCATGCTCAACGCTTCGCCGAGCCCGATCATCGCATCGACATTGTTGGCATCCAGCTGGTGCGCATGGTCGTAAGCGCTCACCGCATCATCGACGCGCTCGAGCGCGAGGTACGAGCGTCCCAACATCAGCCAACCCTTCAGGTCATTCGGCTGTTCACGCAACCGCTGCTCGAGCTTGCCGACCATCGCGAGCACGTCCGGGTTCTGCAACGTGGGACTCGCCGGGGCATGCCAGTCGAAGGTCGACCACAACGGATACAGCCCCGCCGCGGCGACGATCACCAGCACCCCGGCCGCCGCACCGATGAGGCGGCCCGAGCCGTTGCGCAGCAGCGGCCATGCCACGGCGCCTGCGGCAATCGCGGCCATGCAGGCCGCGATGAATAGAAATGTGTTCATGGATTACGTGGGTCCCGCTGAGGGTTCATCGTCGAGCGGCAACCGCGACCGCTGCCGGGCAACGCGATAAATGATGCCCGCGCCCACGATCAGCATGACGAACGGTGCGCCCCAGATGAGCAGGGTTTTGGGCTCAAGCGGCGGATTGAAGCGCACGAACTCTCCGTAGCGATCCGTCATGAAGGCGTAGATCGCATCATCGCTCTTCCCGGCGAGCAGCATTTCACGCACCTGTCGGCGCAGATCCGAAGCCAGCTCCACGTTCGAATCGGCGATTGATTCATTTTGACACACCAGGCAGCGCAGTTGAGACGTGATGTGCTCGAAGCGGGCCTGCAGCGCCGGGTCTTCGATCTGCCCGTAGGCGTCGAGCGCGCGCACCGCCGCGCCCGGCATGCCCAGCGCCCCCACGCCGACCGCCACGGCGATCATGAGCGCGGCGCTGCCGCGGACGATGCCGCGGCGGCAAACGGCGATCGCGCTCATGCGCCGCCCCGCCGCGCGGCTTCGATGCGCGGCACGAACTCGCGCTGCCAGATCTCGGTGGTGATCGGCGAGATGAATTTGTAGACGACCCGCCCGTTGCCGTCCACCAGGAACGTTTCCGGCGCGCCGTACACACCCCAGTCGATGGCCGTGCGCCCATCGGTATCGAAGGCAACCGCCGTGTAGGGGTTGCCCAATTGATCCAGCCATTGCTTCGCCTTGGCCCGCTCATCCATGTAGTCGAGTCCGATGATGGGCACCATCTTGAGGTTTGCAATGTTCATCAGGGCTTCCTGCTCCTGGCGACAGGCTCCGCACCATGTACCCCAGACGTTCAGCACGTACACCTGCCCTTTGAGATCCGCATTGCTGACGATGCGGGTCGGATCCGAGACGTCGGTGAGCGTGAACAGGGGCGCCGCTTTGCCGATCAAGGGCGAGGGCAACGCGTGGATGTCGCGCTTCGGGTTGAGACCGAAGGCGAACAGCACCGCGAGTGCAATGAACGCCGCGAAGGGTAGAAGAAACTTCCACATCAGGCTGACCTCAACCGCGGTCCCGGCCCGGGCGGCGCGGCCACCCCCTCGGCGGACACCGCCTTGACACGCAGCCGGTAGCGCCGATCGGTGGCGGCGATCACCCCGCCGAGCGCCATCACGAACGCGCCGAGCCAGATGTAGCGGACCAGCGGTTTGTACTGGATGCGCATGCTCCAGGCGCCCTCACCCAAGGGATTGCCCATGGCGACGAACAAATCGCGTGCCCAGCCCACCGAGATCGCGGCCGCGCTGTTGTCGGTTTGCTGCACCCAAAAGTGGCGCTTTTGCGGGGTCAGGGACGCCACCGGCCTGCCGCCGCGCGTCACCTCCACCTGCGCCTGCACCGCGTCGTAATTCGGCCCCCGCACGTCGCTCGCCTTGACGAATCGAAACTCGTAGCCGGCGATCGCGAAAGTGCCGCCGGGCTTCAGCGCCACGTCCTTCTCGATCTTGTAGCTCTCCACCCCGCTCGCCCCGATGGCGAACATGCCGACTCCGATGTGGGCGATCGCCATGCCAAGCAGTCCGGCGGTGAGCGTCTGGCGCTGCCGCAGCCGCCGCAGCGGATCGAGCAAGGCGGAAAATATGATCCAGAATCCGAAGGTGAAACCGATCAACCCGATCCAGTGTATGGCGCCGAAGACCCATTCCTGGATGCCGAGCGACACGAGCAGCGCGAGCCCGAGCAGCCATCCCAGCGGCTGGGCGGCCGGGCTCAACCGGCCGCGCCGCCAGGTCGAATGCATGCCCACCGCCAGAAAGACCATCAAGGGCAGCATCGGCACCAGGAACATCACCGCGAACACCGGTGGCCCGACCGATATCTTGCCGATTCCGAGGATTTCATACGCCAGGGGCGAGAGCGTTCCCCACAACACGAGGCCCGCCACGCTCACCAGAATGACGTTGTTCACCAGCAGGAAAAACTCGCGCGAAAAAAGTTCGAAGCCGCCGGGCACGTAGAGTTTCGGCGCGCGCCAGGCGTACAGGGTGAGCGAACCGCCGATGGTGATCACCAGGAACGCGAGAATGTACAAACCGCGCGTCGGGTCGCTCGCGAACGAATGGACCGAGACGAGAACACCGGAGCGGACCAGGAACGTGCCGACCAGGCTGAGTGAAAAGGCGAAGATGGCCAGCAGCAGCGTCCAGCTCTTGAAAATGCCGCGCTTCTCCGTGACGCTCAAGGAGTGGATCAGCGCCGTGCCCACCAACCACGGCATGAACGAGGCGTTCTCGACCGGATCCCAGAACCACCAGCCGCCCCAACCGAGTTCGTAGTAGGCCCACCAACTGCCGAGCGCGATGCCGATGGTTTGGAAAATCCACGCGAAGATGGTCCAGGGCCGCGTCCATTTCGCCCAGGCCTGGTCGAGCCGGCCCTCGAGCATGGCCGCGCAGGCGAATGCGAAGGCCACCGAAAATCCGACATAGCCGGTGTACAGCATGGGCGGATGGATCGCGAGTGCGAAATCCTGCAGCACCGGATTCAAATCGGCGCCGTCCTGCGCCGCGGGCAGCAGCCGCTGAAACGGATTGGAGGTCCACAACGTGAACAGCATGAATCCGCTGCTCACCAGCCCCATCACGCCGAGCACCCGGCTCGCGAAGCTCGCCGGCAATTGGCGGCTGAACGCGGCCACCGCCACGCTCCAGATCGACAGGATCAAAATCCACAGCAGCAGCGAGCCTTCGTGGGCACCCCACAACGCCGCGACCCGATAGAAGATCGGCAACTGCGAATTGGAGTTGCGCGCGACGTACAGCACCGAGAAATCGTTGTTGACGAACGCGTACACCAGACAGCCGAACGCCATCACCACGAACACGAATTGCCCGGTCACCGCGGGGCGCGCGACGCTCATCCAGGCGGGATTGGCGCGCCAGGCGCCTCCCAAGCCGAAAAACGCCTGCGAGACGCTGAGCACGAAGGCCAGTATGAGGGCGAATATTCCGAGTTCTGGTGCCATGGATCCTCTCTTACGAGCCGCCGTCCTTCTGCTTTTTCAGGGAGGCGGCCACCTCCGGCGGCATGTACTTCTCGTCGTGCTTGGCGAGTACTTCGTCGGCCACGAAGGCGCCATTCGGCCCCATGGTGCCGTGCGCAATGATGCCCTGCCCCTCGCGAAACAAATCGGGCAGCACACCGGTGTACTCAACCGGCACCTGGTGGGCAAAATCGGTCAGGACGAACCGGACCTGCAGGTCGCCGGGCTTGCGCGACACGCTGCCCTTCACCACCATGCCGCCGACCCGAAAGCGTTTGAAGGTCGGCGCCTTGCCGGCCGCGATCTGGCTCGGATCGTAATAGAACATAATGTTCTCGCGCGAGGCCATGACGGCGAGCGAGACCGAAGCGGCGACGCCGCCGAGGATGGCGAGAACGACGTACAAGCGTTTGCGACGTGGCGTCATGGTTGATGGTTTCCGGCCTGCTCAGCGGGGTTCATGGCCAGATTGCGCAACGCACGCTTGCGCGCCTCGAGGTGAAAGCGCCGCGCCGACCACAGATTCCAGACGAGCACAGTACAGACAAACGCGAAACACGGCCAGACATACCGCGCATAGCCGCCCATGGACCAAAAGGCGCCCGCGCTCATGATTTGACCGCCTCGCGCACCCAGGTGGCCTGGCGCTCGCGATTGAGGATCTCGCCGCGCAGCCGCAGGCACAGCACCGCCCCGTAGAAGCACATGAAACCGAGCAGATTGGACAGCAGGGGCCAGAGCATGCTGCCGGGCATCGCCGGCATTCCAAACCTGGCAACCGTGGCGCCCTGGTGCAGGGAGTTCCACCATAGCACCGAAAAATGAATGATCGGCACATTGATCACGCCGACGATGGCCAGAAGCGCCGCCGCACGATCACCGCGCCCGGAGTCCTCGAATGCCGAGCGCAGCGACATCACCCCGACATACAGGAACAGCAGGATCAGCTCCGAGGTCAGGCGCGGGTCCCAGGCCCAATAGGTACCCCACATCGGCCGTCCCCACAAGGAGCCGGTGACCAACCCGGCCAGGGTGAAGGATGCACCGATCGGGGCGCTCGCCGCGGCCACTGCATGGCCCATTTTGATGCGCCAGATGAGCCCGATCGCGCCCGCCACCGCCATGGTGCTGTAGATGAACATCGACATCCACGCGCTCGGGGCATGGACATAGATGATTCGGAAGGCATCACCCTGCTGGTAGTCGGGTGGCGCAAAGACCAGGCCATCGATCACTCCATAGCCGATCATGAGCACCGCCACGCCCAAAAACCACGGCATCAAGGCCGCGGCGACCCGATATACGTAGGGCGGCGAGGCGAGTCTGTAAAACCAGGTCCACATAGTTCGGAGCGTCTCAATCCAGCGTGATGCGCAACGCAGCCGTCGCCGCGAAGGGCGCAAGAGTACACGTGAATACGCATAACGCGGCTAAAAAATACAGCGCTCCGAGCGCGCTCACGCCCGAAATCGCCCGATCGGTGGCCCCGGCGCCAAAGATCAGCAGGGGCATGGCGAGCGGCAGCACGATCAAGGACAAAAGGACGTTGCCGCGCCGCAAACCGACCGTCAGGCCGGCGCCGATCGCACCGAGCCAGCTCAAGGTCAGCGTCCCGAGCGCAAGGCTCAGCAGCATGGTCGGAAAGGCCGCCACGGGGATGCCGAGCGCGGTCGCGACCACCGGGGAGACCAGTACCAGCGCCGCACCGCTC
>Ga0181534_10000721_pt1 | contig 22948 bp, 18 predicted proteins | sample PEATcosm2014_Bin_37_FD_119758 | JGI IMG/M metagenome (GOLD analysis project Ga0181534, IMG submission 119758) | Peatland microbial communities from MTU Mesocosm Facility, Houghton, MI, USA - PEATcosm2014_Bin17_10_metaG | ecosystem: Environmental > Terrestrial > Soil > Wetlands > Peat | place...
ATTGTTCGGCGCGGCTGCATCGAGATCCTGACGGGTCAGATTGCGCTTCTCGGCGAGTCGGGCCTCGTCCCAGCCGTATCCGGTGATCCATTCGCCTGGTCCCAATTCACGTGCCTTGGCCTGCAGCATCTGTTGGATTTCGAGGATGGACCGCGCTTTGTCGGGCTCAATGTCCCGCCGCGAGAAAGCCGTGATATGCAGGTGGGTGTCCATGAAGCCCGGCATCAGGATCCGACCTTGCAGATCGACGCGAGTCCGCGCCGTGTAACGTTGGGTCAGCTCATTGCCACCGACCGCCACAATTTTCCCATCCCGGACGGCCACCGCGCTCTTGATTGAAAACGCGGGGTCGACGGTCAACACCTTGCCGTTGAAGAGGAGCAGGTCGGCCTTCTCCTGAGCAGCAGCTGACGCAACGGCCGCCACCGCTATCAGAATGAACCAGCCGCGCAGACGGACACTCACGGTCTTACTCCAGCACCGCACCTTTGTCGCCCGGCAGGAGCAACTGCCGGTGTGCCCACCAGGGCGCGATTCCATCTGTCATCACCCGCTCGTGAAACTCCCTCAGGTCAAAGGAGCTGCCGCGGGCCTTCTGATAGTCACGGCGAAGCTTGTAAGCGGCCAACTTGCCTAAGGCGTAGCCACCGTACGTAGGATCGTAGGTGCCGCGCACGGCCTCCCGGTTCGCGGCCGCCTTGGGCAGGTGAGCCTCGCGCTGAAAGAATTCGCCAGCCTGCTCGACCGTCCACTGACCGCTATGCAAGTTGATACCCGCAATGAGCCGGCACAGTCGATTCAACGACTCGGCCAGCATGGCGAGCCGATAGCGCGGATCATTCGCCTCGAATCCCTGCTCGCTCACCATCTGCTCGGCATAGTGCGCCCAGCCATCCTGACCGGATGAGGGCTGTGGAAATGGGTTCAGGCCGATCCAGATGCGACGGACTTTTCCGGGAGTCTTGCGCATGTAGAGGCTGTGTACGAAATGCCCGGGAGCCACTTCGTGCGCGCTGATGTCAGCGAGCGTTGCGTAGTTGAATAAGCTTGGGTCGGTATCCGTGATGTAGTAATAGCTTTGGACCGGCCGCGGCTCGAGCGGCGGTGACGAGTGCATGGATGCGAGCCCTAGGTCGTAGGCCGGGGCGGGCGCCACCACAATTTTGTGGTCAGCAGGGAGTCGCATCAACTGGTGTTGCTCAATGAATGCAAACAGCTCGTCAACGACGGCACGGGCCGCGGGTACCACCTGGCCGGGGGCAGGGTGGTTGTCCTGCACCGCGCGCCAGACATCGAGAGCCGGCCGCTTTGCATCTATCCTGGCCGCGGTCTGCGTGAACTCCTGCTGCGTCCTGGCGAGCTCGCGCTCGCCGATAGCCAGGAGCTGACTGGCCGGCAAATCAATCAACTCCTCCGCGCGATACCGTGCCTCAACATTCGCGACGCCTACGGCATAACTTCCAGTAGCTGCCGGCAGCGTTGCCTGCAGGTACTCGCGAAAGGCGACGACCTGAGCCCGGGAAGCGGCGGCGTCCTGCATCGGCGCGTCACGGAACGCCAGGGCGAGGTCGTGCGAGAGGAGATCCTCGAGACCACCCAACATCGCAATCGCCCGCTGTACAAATACTGCAGGCGGGGCTTTCACATTCGCCTTCTCGGCTGCGATCAGACCCGGCAGCGCGTGGAGCTTGCTCGTGACATTGTGTAGTCGCACGTCCGCTGGCGCGGACTCCATGGCGATCAGATCATGCAAGCCGTCCGAGATCGCGGACACATAAACCATCGGATTGCGCTGCCACGTCCGGACGGTCTCGAGATCCAGCAGCCAGCCGTCGACGATTCCTTGCAGGATCTTTCGATCCACGCGCTCATCAGCCGTCAGATCCTTATCAACAAACCCATCCAGCTCCCGCCGTGCCCCATGCAGCCACTCTATTTCCCTGGCGATGGACTGCGCCGAAAAATCCTCCAGCTCCGCATCGTGCGCATGCAATCCATTGCCCGCCGCGATCGACGGATGGAAGTGACCGAACTGATCGAGGTATCTGTCAACAAACGTCGCAAAGCTTCCCTGCGCCGCAGCGGCACTGCCGCAGGCCACCATCCCCACGAGAGCCAGCCATACTCGTTTCACCGCGGCTACATCCGCATCCGCTCTCCAGCCGGATCAAACAACGGCTCGTGGAGAATCGTTGCCGTGCGGCGCTCGCCGATGATCTCGATTTCGAAGGCACCGCTGCCGAGATTGCCGGCCAGCGCGGCGGGGATGTAGCCCTGTGCGAGCGACTTGTCGACGAAGTGCCCATAACCACCGGAAGTGACCCAGCCAACCACCTGCCCGTTGTGCCAGACAGGCTCGTCGCCGAGCACATCGGCATTGCCGGCGTCGACGGCAAAACTCACTCGGCGCAGCTTCCCACCACTGGCCTTTTCCGCCAGCGCCGCCTCACGACCGATAAAGCCGGGCTTGTTGAAATCAATGAAGCGTGCGACATCCGCCTCGATCGGGCCGTAGATGGGCCGCAGCTCCCGGTACCAGGTCGGGAAGTTCTTTTCCAACCGCAATGACAGCAGCGCGCGCATGCCGAAGTGAATGAGGCCCAGGTCCCGGCCGGCCGCGCGGATGCCTTCATACAACCGCCGCTGATACTCCGGAGCGACCCAGATCTCGTATCCCAGGTCACCGGTGTAGGTAACCCGGTTGACCATGGCCGGGCAGTTGGCAATATCCATGGAGCGGTGGTCCATGAATTTGAACGCCGTGTTGGACACGTCCTCGTCGGTGAGCCGCGCCAGCAGCTCGCGCGAGCGGGGCCCCGCAATCGACAGACCCACGAGTCCCATATCGTAGCGATGCAGGCGCACCGATCCGTCCGTCGGTTGATGTTTCTCAAACCAACGCAGGTGATAAACCTGCGCCTGCGACGAGCCCCACATGAGGAATCGTTCGGGCGCAGCCCGGGCAATCGTGAAGTCGCCGATCAACTTGCCCGCCGGGTTGAGCATCGGCGTCAGGATGAGCCGACCGACCTTGGGTAACTTGTTGGTCATGAGGTGAGACAGAAACGCCTCGGCACCCGGACCGGAAATCTCGTACTTGGCGAAGTTGGCAATCTCAGTGACGCCGACCCCATTGCGAACCCCGAGGCATTCCGCCTTCACATGCGGAAAATCATTGGACCGTTCGAAGGAGACCACATCCTTCGGCTCGACTCCGGGTGGCGCGAACCACAGCGGTGTCTCCAGACCCCAGCTGTCGCCCATGACCGCTCCAGCGGCAAGCAGCACGTCGTACAGCGCAGTGGTCTGTTGAGGACGCGCGGCCGGCAGCTCCTCGTTAGGGAAACGGATGGAGAATCGGCGGGAGTAGTTCTCGCGGACCTTCTCATTCGTGTAGCTGCGCGTGGCCCAGCCGCCGTACCGCGCGACGTCCATCGCCCAGACATCGAAGCCAGGATCACCGTTGACCATCCACTGTGACAGTGCAAGGCCAACACCACCGCCCTGACTGAAGCCCGCCATGACTGCGCAAGCACACCAGAATCCGGGCAGTCCCTGAACGGGTCCAACCAGTGGATTACCGTCCGGTGAGAACGTGAATGGGCCGTTGACGACACGTCGGATGCCGACGTTTTCCATAGCTGGGAAGTGTTTGTATCCAATCTCCAGCGAGGGCGCTATGCGTTCCAGGTCCGGTTCGAGCAACTGCGCACCAAAGTCCCACGGCGTGTTCTTGGGGCTCCAGGGCACGCACGCCTTCTCGTACGTGCCGAGTACCATCCCCTTGCGCTCCTGGCGCATGTAGATCTCAGCCTTGAAGTCGATCGCGTGCGGCAGCTCGTGCCCGCGCTCGCGATTGAATTCGACAACTTCCGGCATGTCGTCCGTAACGAGATACATGTGCTCCATGGCGAGCACAGGCAGCTCAATCCCAACCATTCGTCCGACTTCGCGTGCCCAAAGGCCACCGCAATTCACGACGTGTTCGGCGTTGATGGTGCCTTCGTTGGTGACAACATCCCAAGTACCGTTCGACCGACGCGAAACCGCGGTCACGGGATTTTTGAGGTAGATCTCCGCGCCAGCCATCTTGGCCGCCTTGGCATACGCGTGGGTCGTGCCGTAGGGATCGAGGTTGCCGTCTGCGGCGTCCAGCATGGCGCCGACGAAATACTTCTCCTCAATCAAGGGCAGCATCTGCTTCGCTTCGCTCGGAGTCAGGAGCGATGTCTCGAGGCCCAGATAGCGAGCGCGTGCATGCGCCATTTTGAGCCACTGCATGCGCTCGGGCGTGTCCGCCAGCAGCAGCCCGCCCGAACGGTGAAGTCCGCAGGACTGACCCGTGATCCGCTCGAGCTCGTCATACAATCCAATGGTGTAGCCCTGAAGTTTTGCGACATTGGGGTCGCCGTTCAGCGTATGGAAGCCACCGGCAGCGTGCCAGGTCGAACCGGATGTAAGCTGGTCGCGTTCAATCAAAACGACGTCGGTCCAACCGGCCTTCGTCAGGTGATACAACACGCTGCAACCAACAACGCCGCCGCCGATGACGGCTACTCGAGTATGTGTTTTCATGCTGGGATCGTAATGGTGGTGGCTCTGGGTCTCGATGCGAAAAACTACGCGTCCTACGAGAAAATCTTCGCTGACGGTCCCTATTCTAGCCGTCATCGCTCTATTTATGACCCTGTCGACGGCGGAGGCCGATCCGGTTCATCAGCACCCGCTGGAGCAGCAATCCCAGTCCGTCGAGGGTGCCCTCGGGGTCATTCATTTTGAGAATTCGGGGTCGCGCCGGGCCCAGCCGGCCTTTATCCGGGGCCTGCTCCTGCTTCATAGCTTTGAATACCCCGCGGCGCGGCGCGAGTTTCAGAAGGCGCAGGAGATCGACCCTTCATTCGCCATGGCTGTCTGGGGGGAGGCCCTTAGCTATAACCACACGCTGTGGAATGAGCAGGACACTGCCGCGGCGCGCGCGGCGCTTGCGAAGTTGGGCCCCAAGCCCGAGGAAAGGGGGAAGACGGCGCGAGAGCGCGAGTATCTTCGCTCCGTCACACTCTTGTACGGTCCGGGAGAGAAACTCGAACGCGACGCGGCTTACAGCGCCGCTCTAAGTGACCTTTCGAAGCGTTACCCAAAGGATTTAGACGCACGATCGCTGTACGCGCTTTCCCTTCTGGGTCTTTCGCCGAAGCGTGACTTCCGAACCTATATGCGAGCAGCGGCCGAAGCCGAAGCCGTGTACGAAATCGACCGAAATCATCCCGGTGCGCTGCATTACCTGATTCACGCCTATGACGACCCGGTGCATGCACCTTTGGGTCTGCGCGCCGCCCGGCTGTACGCCAAAGTTGCGCCTGCCGCTTCGCATGCGCAGCACATGACCTCACATATTTTCTTCGCGCTCGGACTTTGGGACGATGCGATAGCGGCGAATGAGGCGTCGGTGCGGGTGGCAGCGGAGCAGGGCGAACACGCGTATCACTCGTTGCTCTGGCTCGAGTACGCCTACCTACAGGAGAACAAGCGTCAAGCCGCTGAAGCTCTCGTGCAATCGCTGACGCATGACGTCGCCACCGGCCCAACCCTGGAGAACCGCCTAAGGGCAGCCTACATCCGCGCCACGTGGCTGGTAGAAACGCGCGGAGCGCCCGATCCCGATGCCATGCAGGTCGTGGATAGCAGCGGCGTAACTTCAATCGGATATTTCGCCGTCCACGATTTCGCGCGTGGCCTTGCGTCCATAAAGGACCTCCCGGCGGCTCGCGCAGCATTGGCGCAACTGCAGGCCCGGATCGACGCGGCCCACGTTGTCTCGACCGGCGAACACTGGTTCGGTGCGTTGAGTGAGAACGACCTGGCCCAGGCAAGAGCATTGGCGACCGCACTGGAAGGCGCAATCGAATTTGCAGATGGCCAGCACGCGGCCGGCATTGCGAAAGTCCGGGAGGCCATATCGGCCACGGCTCTCATGGAATTCGAATACGGTCCGCCCTGGTCCGCGAAGCCATTCGACGAGTTGCTCGGCGAGCTGCTCCTGGCGGATGGACAAAACGCGGAAGCAGCGGCGGCCTTTCAACGCGTGCTCGTCACTTACCCGAATCGCCGTCTCGCCGTAGAAGGCCTTGCCGCAACGAGGACCGCCCCCGCCGGTGACGGGCGCACCAGCCAGCAGGATCTCATCGGTGCCTGGCGCCTGGTGGACATTGAAGTCCAGGGCCCCGCCGGCCGCGAAGCCGATCCGTTCTACGGCAACGGCACCCACGGCCTGCTCATCTACGATGCCTCCGGTTGGTTCAGTGTCCAGATTGAGAATGCGGATCGACCCAAGCTGCAAGTGCCTGCGGTGCGACCCGTCCCGGCCGCGAGCGACGCCGACTCAAAAGCGCTCAACTCCTACTACGCCTACTTCGGCACCTGGTCGTTCGACCCGCACACATCAACAGTCACGCACCACGCGACAGGTGCGCTATATCCAGGTGAAGACGCAGCTGTCTATCCCCAACATGTTGAAGTGCAGGGACGCCGCATGATCTTTTCGCGGACCCAGAATGGCAAAACGCAACGAAAGCTCTGGGAGCGCGTTACGGGGTAGCGAGCCACTGCACAAACTCGCCGACGACTTTGTTCCGTTTGTTTGATTGGGCATGAACGACACAATAGTCGTACTGCAGGGACATCCAATGCGAAAACGGTGTAACTAGCGCACCGGTGGCGAGCTCATCGGCCGCCAGCATCTCCTGCCCGAGCACGACGCCCATCCCGCTGCAGGCCAGATCGACGGCAATGCTGGATGTATCGGTCGTATGACCCAACTCGCGACGCGGATGCGCGGTCAGCCCCTGGCTCGCAAACCAGTCCGACCACTCCGGATAAGAAGAAAACCCCGCGCGCCACGCCACGTGGATCAGGCGGTCATCAGTCAGAGAGGCGGGTGATTCCCAATCGATCCCGAGCCCGGGACGACACATGGCCGTTACCCGATCGCGCTTGAACGGCACCGTCACGAACTCCGGGTACAGATGCTCGCCATAACAAACCCGCACGTCGATCCGGTTGCGAAAGAAATCGACCGGATCCTCTTCCAGGCGCAGGTCGATGCGCACATCCGGATGCGCCTGCAGAAACACGGGCAGCCGCCGGTTCAGCCAGCGAACCGCCAGTGATGGCAATACACTGACAATCAGGTTCGAGCGCACGGGACCGCCCAGCAACTGGTCGGTCAGCTCCGCCAGCCCGTTCATCATCTGCGAGCTCGCCGCGTGCACCGTGCGGGCGATATCCGTGAGCAACAGTTGGTTGTTGTGGCGGATGAACAGTTGCCGCCCGTAGAAGTCTTCCAGCTTCTTGATGTGTTGGGAGATCGCGCTCGGCGACACATTCAGCTCCGCGGCAGCCAGCACGAAGCTGCCCAGGCGGGCGCTGGCCTCAAAGGCCTTCAAAGCATTGAGAGGCGGCAGTTTGCGAGACACGATAAGCTTTTCTACACCTAGCGCGCCTCAATCGCAATCTGCCGTTACAATTTCTGGTGGTGGCGGTACCTCTACAGGCTGATAGGCACGACAGTGACGAGGGGTGCACCATGATCGCCATGCGCAAAATATTGGGGCTCTGCCTGCTGGTACCGGCATTTTCCCTCCATGCCGCAGACCTCGACACCGTAGAGCAGAGAGCACTTCCGTGCTTGCCGTGCCATGGCAAGGAGGGCCGTGCCGGTCCCGATGGGTATTACCCACGCATCGCCGGCAAACCCGCAAAGTATCTGCTCAATCAGCTCGTCAATTTTCGGGATGGCCGGCGTTACTTCCCGATGATGAACTACCTGGCCGAGCGTCAGCCGGATGCCTATCTTGCGGAGCTCGCAGAGTATTTTTCATCGCAGCAGCTTCCATACGACTCCGTGTCGTCGGAAGGCGTGCCGGAAGCAACACTGGCGCGTGGCAAAGTCCTCGCGAAGGACGGTGACAAGTCGACCGACCTGCCGGCGTGTAGCGCGTGTCACGGTGACAATCTGCTGGGTGCACTGCCCGCGGTCCCGGGCCTGTTGGGTGTGTCCCGCTCTTATCTGGATGCACAGCTCGCCGCGTGGAGGACAGGCCTGCGTCACGCCAAGGCGCCTGACTGCATGGCGACCATCGCAAAGAAGCTGACTCCTGCCGACATCGAGGCGGTGACCGGGTGGCTGGCAACCCAAGCCGTTCCGGAGGGCGCAGGTCCACAGAAATCCGTGCCCAGCCCGCAACCGGTCGAGTGCGGGAGCATCTCATGAAGCTGAGGATCACGTTGTGGGTGGTCCTGCTGTGCCTGGTTGCTGCCGGCGCGCTGTTATTTTGGCCGCGCGACCACGAAGCCGGCACGGCTCCTGCGTCCGCGAGCACTGCTCAATCAAACCCGATGTCCCGGGGTCGGGCCCTGGTTACTTTGGGCAACTGTGAGGGGTGTCATACGGCCCGGGGCGGGCCGCCCTTTGCCGGCGGACGCAGCATCGCCACTGGCTTTGGGACATTCTTTTCTCCCAACATCACGCAGTACGGAATCGGCAGTTGGAGCGCAGAGGACTTCTGGAACGCCCTGCACAAGGGGTATGCGCCTGGCGGCAAGTTGCTGTACCCCACCTTCCCGTACACCAACTTCACGAAAATCAGCCGGGCCGACGCGGACGCGATGTTTGCGTACCTGAAGACAGTGCCCGCTGTCCCGGTGGCCAATCGGGAGCACCGCCTCAAATTTCCCTACAACCAGCGTTGGTTGCTGGCCGTGTGGCGCGGGTTGTTCTTTACACGGGGCGTGTACGAGGCCGATGTGCAACACGACGCCCAATGGAATCGAGGTGCCTATCTCGTCCAGGGCGTAGCGCACTGCAGTGCCTGCCACGAAGCCCGCAATGCACTCGGTGCCGTGAGATCCAAAGACAATCCGTCCGGCGGGTTGGTGTTGAGCTGGTATGCCCCGTCGCTGTCCGTCGCAACCGAGGCAGGCGTGCAGGCCTGGAGTGAGACCGATATCGTGCAACTGCTGCGAGCCGGTGTCGTCAACGGTGAGCATCAGGGTTACACCTTCGGCCCCATGGCCGAAGTCGTGTTTGAGAGTTTGCAGCATACCGATGTGGCGGATCTGCAAGCGATTGCGGTCTATCTGAAGTCACTACCCCCGGCGGAGGCGCGACCCGTAGCCAGCCGGGTAGGGCTCGCCCCATCGGCCATCCCCATCATCATGAATACGGGTCAGCAGGTCTACAAAGACAACTGCGCCCGCTGTCACGGCGACAACGGCGAAGCGGGCACGCACGCGCCTGCCCTGAAAAACAGCCGCATGGTCAATATGAACCCCGCTATCGACGGCATTCGAATGGTTCTGTATGGCGGCTATGCGCCCGGCACGGAATTGAATCCGCGTCCGTTCGGAATGCCGCCGTTCTATCCGACGCTGTCCGCGGAACAGATTGCCAGTGTACTGACTTATATACGTGGGTCGTGGGGCAACGCTTCGCCGCCGATCCTGCCTGATGACGTGGAAGCGGGCATGACCGGACCCCTCTGGTGATGATCCGCAGGAGTAATGACCGATGACTGACTATGTACCGCCCAAGGTGTGGACCTGGGATAAACAGAATGGCGGGCAGTTCGCCAACATCAACCGCCCGATCGCCGGCCCGACGCACGAGCAGGAATTGCCGGTGGGGCGACACCCGCTGCAACTGTATTCGCTGGCAACACCGAACGGCCAGAAGGTCACGATCCTGCTCGAGGAGTTGCTGGCCGCGGGTTGCAAAGGTGCCGAATACGATGCCTGGTTGATCCGGATCAACGAGGGCAAGCAGTTCGGCAGTGGTTTTGTGGCCGTCAATCCAAACTCGAAGATTCCGGCGCTGCTGGACCGCAGCGGGGCCAAGCCCGTGCGGGTGTTTGAGTCCGGCGCGATCCTGTTGTATCTCGCGGAGAAGTTCGGCGTGTTCGTGCCTGCGAAGGAGTCGCCCGAGCGGGCCGAATGCCTGTCGTGGCTGTTCTGGCAGATGGGCAGTGGGCCGTACCTGGGCGGCGGCTTCGGCCACTTCTACGCCTATGCCCCCGAGAAAATGCAGTATCCGATCGATCGCTTCGCGATGGAGGTCAAACGCCAGCTCGACGTCCTCGATCGCCAGCTCGCCCACAACGAATATGTGACGGGAAACGAATACACCATAGCCGACATGGCCATCTGGCCTTGGTACGGTGGACTGGTGCAAGGCGCGCTCTATGGAGGGTCTGCGGAATTCCTGTCAGTGCAGGAATACAAAAACGTACAACGTTGGGCCGCCACGGTCGGAACGCGTCCCGCCGTAAAACGCGGCCGGATGGTGAACCGAGTCAACGGGCCCTTGTCGGAACAGTTGCACGAGCGACATGACGCATCAGACTTTGTTCAGCGGACGCAGGATAAAATAGCCCCGAATGGCTAGGGCCGTGGTTCAGCCCGATGTCGCGCCGTCAAGGTGTTGCTTCGCAGTAAACCGCTGTTTTTACGGGATGTGTGCGGCATCTCACAGGTCCCATTTACATAGTTAGCCGGCATGCGCATTTTCCAAGCTTCGGACCCCTTAGGCTGCGACCTACATAGAAGGCAAAGAGTGCCATGCTTCGGTTGCTGATCATTGAAGATGACGAGTCCGCGGCAGAGCTGACGCTGAGAAGTCTCTCGGCGGCAGGGTTGTCGTGCGCCGTCGAGCGAGTGGGGACCGAAGTTGAGTTCCGCGGCGCGCTCGCCAGGACGCCGGACCTCATCCTCTCCGATTCCAATGTACCGGGATTTGACGGCATGGCCGCGCTCACGATCGCCAAGGCCGAGCAGCCCGCGATTCCCTTCGTGTTTCTGTCCGGCCACATGAGCGATTCGGCCGTGCGGCGCGCCCGCGCCGGTGGCGCGACGGAATGTCTTTCAAAGTCCGAGCTGCAGCGGTTGCCCCGTATCGTGAGGTCAGTGTTGAACGGCGGCATTGAACCCCCAACGCAGGAGTCTGCGGCGGAGGAAGAAGAATCCCTCGAGAGGTCGGCACATTACCTCCTGCAGCGGCAGGAGGTGCTCGAGCAAGCGGAAGAAGGTCCGGGCGCGGCCGGGTTGTCGGGACTGTTGCGGCGCTCGCCGCCGAGTCCGGCAGCGCTCGTCATGATCGACTCGGTTGAGATTCGTGAGCGCTATCTGAAAGTCCTCGGCATGGCGGATGTCCAGACCGAAATTGCCACCGATGCGCAGGATGCTCTGCTGCAGCTCACCGCCAAGATTCACGCTCTGTTGTTTACCGACCGGCTCGACCTGATCTCGCAAGTGCGTCAGTTGGAAGCCGGTTCCGCGACCCACGTAGTGTTTATCGGCGCTGATGTCCGTTCGGACGCGCTGCGTGCCGGGGCGAACGATGTGATGTCGGGCGAGGCCCGGGGTGAGTTGTTCTGGGCCCAATTGACGGTGGCCCGTCGAATCATCAGCTTTGCGGACAGCTTGCGTTCCGCCGTGACTGACAACCAGTTGTTGTCCACCATCGATGAGATGACGCGGGTCGGCAATCGCCGCTACTTCGATCACCAATGGGCCCGGGAAGTGACCCGCGCCGTGCGCAGCCAGCGCCCGTTGTCGCTCGTCATCTGCGACATCGATCATTTCAAGTCCATCAACGACCGGTTTGGCCATGCTGTGGGCGATGCCGTCCTTACGGAATTCGGTGACCGGTTGACGCACGGACTGCGACTGGGCGAGGACTGGGTCGCCCGTATTGGTGGCGAGGAGTTCGCCGTCGTGTTGCCCGAAACCGGCCGATTCCAGGCGCTCGCCATTGCGGAACGGCTGCGCGAGCGGGTCAGCCAGACACCTTTCCTGGGCAGCACTCATTCCGCGTCGGTGACCGCCAGTTTCGGCTTCTGCTCGCTGCAGCGCGCGGCACCCAACGCTCCCGGTTTGAAAGACAGCCTGCTGTTGGCCGCGGACGCCGCGCTTTACGACAGCAAACGCTCCGGCCGCAATCGCGTCACCGAAGGATGGTTACCCTCCGCCTGACTTCCGTTGGGAGTCGTCCGAGAGGGGGTGTTCGTTGAGCGCATCCTCCAACAGCTCGTCCTGCGCCGCCAGGTCGTCGGAGATCTCCGCCCGCCGGATGTCGCGATAATCCTCGCGGCGTCGGTTTCGTATCCACCCAACGAGCACGGCGACAGCAATCACCGCGATGACAATGTTGACAATCCAGATCATCACTCAGTGAGGCCATTGCGCCGCGCACAGCAAGTCTACCAATCGCTGGCCGGTTCGACCCAACTTACGGTCCGATCTTCGCACCAACCGCGGCGTGAAGCTGAAGCGGGAGCCGCCCGTATATTTCACTTCGCGCAACTGTCCCCGTTTGACCTCGTCGCGGACGAGGTAGGCGGGCATCCAACCAAACCCGACACCCATTAACAGCGCCTGCTTCTTCGCCTGGAAGCTGGACAGGTAGAAGCCGCGCTCGCAGCCGAAAAAGTGGCGGTCAGAGCGTTGCTCCTCGTTGGAGTTCTGTACCGACAGCTCCACCTGTTCTTGCAGCTCCGCCAGGGAAACAGAGCGTTTGCGGGCCAGTGGGTGACTCGCGGCGACACACAGAATGCACTCCATTTCGGGCAGCGTCTGCTCTTCGTGCCGCGGTCGGTTGTCCGAGTCGACGAGCAGCATCAGATCGCCCTGCTCGCGCTCGAAGCGGGCCGCCACCCCGCTCAGGAATTCAACTTTCAGCTGGATGCGCGTGGGCAGGCCCTCCGCGGCAAAGGTCTTGAGTCCCTCGAGGATGGGATCGAGGGGCAGGATCCCGTCGACGATGACCAGCAATCGCGGCTCCCAACCCTGCGTAAGCTGCTGCGCCACTGATCCCACGAGCGCGGCCTGCGACAGGAGCCGGCGGCCTTCCGCAAGCACGGCTTCGCCGGCCGGAGTCAACTGCACGCGGTAATGATCCCGGTTGAAGAGCTCGACACCCAACTGTTCTTCGAGCTTGCGGACCTGGTGACTGACGGCTGACTGAGCCTTGTGCAACCGCTGCGCGGCGCGGCCGATTCCACCGCAATCCACCACGGCCACGAAGGCCTCGAGCCCATTCAGATCGAACGGCATGACGATCTCAAAATTCGATGGAGTCCATCTAAAATATACTCTTTTTCAGATGGAGCCAGTGAGCTACTCTCACGCCTCCGTTCGAACGAGACTAGCACCTTGTCCAGCCGTTATTCGGCGCTTTCGCTGGCACGCCACGCGCTGTCCGATGCGCCGTGGCCGCGCGCTTGGGGCGGCGCCGAGCCCAAACCCAGCTACGAAGTCCTGGTCATTGGCGGCGGCGGCCACGGGCTCGCCACTGCCTACTATCTGGCGAAGAACCACGGCATCAAGAACGTCGCCGTTCTCGAGCGAGCCTACATCGGCTCCGGGAATGTCGGACGCAACACCACCCTGGTGCGCTCGAACTATGTGATCGATGGCAACACCCAGTTCTTCGAGCACTCGCTGCAACTGTGGGAGGGCCTGTCGCATGAGTTGAATTTCAACGTCATGCTGTCCCAGCGAGGCCAGATCGTCCTGGCGCACGGCCCCGCGCAACATGACGTCCTGGCCCGCAAGGGCAATATCATGCGTCTGAATGGCATTGACGCGGAGTTGCTGGATCGCGGCGATGTCATGCGGATCCTGCCGTATCTGGATTACTCGGACGAAGCGCGATTTCCCATCTATGGTGGTCTGTTGCAGCGGCGCGCCGGAACGGTGCGTCACGACGCAGTAGCCTGGGGCTATGCGCGGGCTGCGACTGAGCTCGGCGTCGACATCATCGAGGGCTGCGAGGTCACGGGCTTTGTGATGACGGAAGGCAAGGTGACCGGTGTTGAGACCACCCGGGGCCGAATCCTGGCCGGCCGGACAGCCATTGCGGTCGCGGGTCATTCATCGCATCTCGCCGCCATGGCGGGGTTGCGGCTGCCGATCGAGAGTCACCTGTTGCAGGCATTCGTCTCGGAGCCCATCAAGCCGTTTGTGGATCACGTGATCTCCTTCGGCGCCGAGCTGTTTTACATCTCGCAATCCGACAAGGGCGGGTTGGTCTTCGGTGGACACATCGACGGCTTCAACACCTACACCCAGAGAGGTCAGTTTCCCAAGGTTCAGACCGTTGCCGAATGCGCTGTAGCGTTGATCCCGTCAATCTCTCGGATCCGTCTGCTGCGCCATTGGGCCGGCATCCAGGATATGACCCCGGACGGCAGTCCCTATATTGGTCGCACGCCTTTGCGCAATCTCTATATAGATGGCGGTTGGTGTTATCAGGGATTCAAGGCCACTCCCGCCGCGGGTTGGTGCCTGGCGCACACAATCGCGCACGATGAAGAACACCCCCTGAACCGCTGCTATGCCCTCGATCGGTTCGAGCGTGGCGGCGAGCTCGATGACTACGGCATCGGCAACTGGACCTACAAGCAGTAACGGTATGTTGAGGATAACCTGTCCATTCTGCGGCGAACGCGACTATACAGAGTTCCGATACGGCGGGGATGCCACCAAACCCCGGCCCGTCCACGGCACCTCCAGCAGCCAGGCCTGGCACGACTTCGTGTTCCTGTTTGACAACCCGAAAGGGCCGCACCGGGAGTATTGGCAACACGTGTTGGGCTGCCGGCAGTGGCTCGTGCTCGACCGCAATACCGCGACCAACACGGTGGGCGACTCGCACGTGCCGCGCGAGGTTGCCGCCAAATGACCCGTCTATCCTCAGGCGGTCGTATCAATCGCGACCAACGTATAAATTTCTCTCTCGACGGTCGTGCGCTCAGCGGCTGCCGGGGAGATACCCTGGCGTCTGCTTTGCTTGCGAATGGCGTCAAGCTCATCGGCCGCAGCTTCAAATACCATCGTCCGCGCGGCTTCGTAGCGGCTGGGGTCGAAGAGCCCAACGGCCTGTTCACGCTGGGCCGGGGCGGGCGTACCGACCCGAACGTCGCGGGCACGGTCACTGAGCTGTTCGAGGGCCTCGAGGCCCGGTGTCAAAATGCATGGCCGTCGGTGCAATTCGATCTGATGGCGGTCAACTCGTTGGCGTCGCCACTGCTGTCCGCAGGGTTTTACTACAAGACGTTCATGGGTCCGAGTCGCGGATCCTGGATGTTTTATGAGCCGTTCATTCGCAGGGCGGCGGGTCTCGGCACTGCCGTGCACGAACGCGACCCGGATCGATATGAAACTCGTCATGCCTTTGCCGATGTGCTCGTCATTGGCGCCGGTCCCGCGGGGTTGAGCGCTGCGGTGACGGCAGGTCGCGCTGGCAAGCGAGTCGTGCTCGCCGAGCAGGACTTCCTCCTGGGCGGCAGCCTTCTGTTGGAAAATATCGATAGCCCGGCAGAATCCTGGCGTCGCGAGAGGGTCATGGAGCTCGGGGCTCTCCCGAACGTCGAGGTTCTGACCAGCACCACGGCATTTGGTCTCTACGACGGCAATACGGTCGCCCTGGTAGAGCGTCGCGACAAAAAAGTCCGACAGGTTGTTATCACCCTGCGCGCCCAATCCATTGTGTTTGCAACCGGCGCGACCGAACGACCGCTGGTGTTTCGGAACAATGATCTTCCCGGTGTCATGCTGACTTCGGCGGTACGCACCTACTTGAATCGCTTCGCCGTGCTGTGCGGCAAGAAGATCGTCGTCGTGACCAACAACGACAGCGCCGCGGCCGCCGTGGCAGACCTGCAAAGAGCCGGCGCCGAAGTGTCAGTCGCTGATTTGCGCAAAGGCGTGTCCTCCGTCGAGGTGGTCGGTGGCAAGAGCGTGGAGGGTGTCGATGTGGATGGCCGCAGAATTGCCTGCGACCTGGTCTGCATGTCAGGCGGCTGGACGCCCGCTGTCCACCTGACTTCCCACTGCGGCATCAAGCCGAAGTACCGCGAGGATATTCACGCGTTGGTACCGGGCGGTTACGCCGCAAGTCACCACGGCGCCGGAGCGCTCAACGGCACTTGCACCTGGCAAGACGCTATCGAGGAGGGCGCTCGGGCGGTCAACGGCACCGCCGAGCCTCAGCGCCTGACCGATACTGCGCAACCTGGTTATGGCATCGCGCCAATCTGGCAGCCTCCGAAGGGCTCTATGAGGAAGGCGTTTGTCGATTTTCAGAATGACGTGGGTGTCAAAGACATCGAGATTGCTCACCAGGAAGGCTACCTGTCGGTTGAACACCTGAAGCGTTACACCACGCTGGGCATGGGCACCGACCAGGGCAAGACCAGCAATCTCAACGCGCTGACCATCATGGCGGGCTTGCGCGGCATCGACATTCCCGCTGCCGGCACAACAACATTCAGGCCGCCGTTTACGCCAGTGGCTATTGGCGCTCTTGCGGGACGCTCGACTGGCAAACACTTCCGCGCCACTCGTCGCTCGCCATTGCACGATTGGCACATTGCCAACGGCGCACAGATGATCGAGGCCGGGCCGTGGCTGCGCGCGTGGTGGTATCGCTGGGCTGGAGAAAACGTAGGGGCGGCGTATATCGAGGAGATGCGGCTGGTGCGCCGCGCTGTTGGTCTGTCCGATGTCTCGACTCTCGGCAAGATCGACGTCCAGGGTCCGGACGCCGCCGAGCTTCTGAATCGCGTCTACGTCAACGGCTTCGCCAAGCTGCCTGTAGGTAAGGCCCGCTACGGCGTGATGTTGAACGATGACGGCGTTCTGTTGGATGACGGCACTACGACACGCCTGTCTGAAACACGCTATTTCATGACGACGACGACCGCACAGGCGGGCGAAGTCATGTCCTGGCTGGAGTTCCTCCTCCAGACAGCGTGGACTGACCTGAAGGTACACGTGACTTCCATAACCGACGAATGGGCGGGCATGGTTGTCTCAGGTCCGAAAGCTCGCGCGACTTTAGAGCTTGCATTCCCTGGTCAGGATGTCTCGGACGCCAGGTTGCCCTACATGGGGTGTTTGGAGTTCGACTTCGATGGCGTGCCGCTGCGCTTGATCCGCTTGAGCTTCTCGGGCGAGCTGGCCTATGAGATCTATACGCCGGCGGACTACGGTGTAGCGCTTTGGGAGCATCTGCTGAAGAGCGGGGCTCCGTTGGGAATCAAGCCTTATGGCTTAGAGGCACTGGCGTCACTGCGGATTGAGAAGGGCCACGTGGCGGGCGGCGAGCTCGACCACCGCAACACGCTGGACGATCTGGGCCTGGGAAAAATGGCCAGCAAGGAAAAGGCCTTTGTGGGCCGCGAGCTGCGCCAGCGGCCGCTGTTGCAGGCGCCGGAGCGCTGGAGCTTGATTGGGATCGAGTTGCTGGATGCGGGCCAAAAGCTGCGCGGCGGCTCGATCCTGTTCGCCGCGACCGATGCGATCAAAGGTCACGGTCGCGGCTATATCACCTCGGTGACCTGGTCCACCGAGCTGGAGAAGTTCATCGCGCTGGGGTTGTATCAGGGTGGGTTGAAGCATGCCGGCGAAGAGATCATCTGCGCCTTCCCGCTCAAAAACGAGCAGGTGAGGGCACGGATCGTGTCGCCCATGTTCATTGATCCCAACGGGGAGCGCCTCCGTGTTTGAAAGACAGTCGGCTCTGGGTAACGTCTCGGGCGAAGTGCGTGGTTGGTCGTTGGTGCAGGCCGCGGCCTTTCACTCGACACACGCTGAATTCCGTGAGGCTTTGCGGGCTGTGTTGGGTACCGAGCTGCCGTCGAAGATCGGCGAGGTTGTTCGTGCCAACGGTCGCATGCTGTTGAAGACAGGCGCCGAGCAGTATTGGATCATCATGCCTGATGCGGATGACCTGATGCTCGCCATTCCCGCGCCCATGGGGGCAATTACCTCGCTGTCACACAGCCGCACCTGCCTGTTCATCGAGGGCCCTCAGGCTGCCGCGGTGCTCGCGAAAGGTGTGCCGCTCGACTTCCATCCGGATGTGTTTCGCGTCGATCACTTTGCGCTGACGGGTATTCATCACACACCCGTGTTGATCCACCGCTCAGCGGAATATCGCTACGAGATTTACGCTCTGCGAACCTACGCGCTGACAGTATGGGAATGGCTGACGGACGCGGCCGTTAGCTAGCGGATTCGCCCTTGGCGAAGTGCCGGAGTGAGTCCGGCACGAACGACAGATCGCTCGCTTCGCGCACCGCCAGCCGAATCTGCTTGTCCAATACATCCTCCGGCACAGGATTCTGATAGCCCCGCAGGCAATCCGACAAAGCAGCCGCGCCCGACACGCCCTGCGTGCGGTGCAGACGATATGCCTTCATGACCAGCACTTCCGCGGCACCCGGAGTCAGCATCAAGGGGAGAAATCCATCCAACTCCTGCAACTCGTCGGATGATACCGGCAGCTCATAACGGCGCGCGAGCGCTGCAATGAGGTCGCGGCTCTCCGTCCGGGTCGTCGTGGGCAGGATCGGTACCTTGAGGTCAATGCGGCCGGGGCGTTTCAAATCCACCTCGATCAGATCCGGCCGCGAGGAAGCGAGCACCCAAACGACCTTGCCGCGATTGTTGGTATCGGACATCTCCTGGGCAATCATGGAGTACAGCCGTCCGGATAAGCCGCTGTCGTGATTGCCGGAGTCGCGCCGGCCCAGTGTCTGGTCTGCCTCGTCAATGAATACGATGCAGCGGCCGAGCGCGCGGATCAGCCGGAATATCTTCTCCAGGTTGCCTTCGCTCGATCCCACCCATTTTTCGCGGAAGTTTTTCAGCTTCACCACCGGCACGCCCGCTTCACCCGCCAGGCATTCGACCAGGAAGGTCTTCCCCGTCCCGATCGGCCCGCACAGCAGGTACCCCATGGGAAGCGCGCGCAGATCATTCTTCTGCCACAGCTCCACATCCTGGCGGAACCAGGACTTCAGGGCCTCCTGGCCGTGATAGTCCCGCAGGGTCCGTTTGGACTCGAGGAACTCAACGAGCCCGGGCGCATCGTGCTCGACCATCTCTTTCTTCAGTATTGAGAAATCCGACGGCTGCAGCACCTGGCGCCGATGGGCGCGCACCTTCGTCAGCTGCTCGAGCGTGCTGATGGACACTCCTGTCATGGAAGCCGCCAGCGCCGCGAGGTTGGTCCGATGTGGAATGGTCTGCGGATAATCCCGTTGCAACACTGATAGTGCCGCCTGCAACTCGGGGACGGAGGGCAGCGGGATCTTCACCAGTGCAGACTGTTGTCCGAAGGCTACCAGTGGCTCGAGATCGTGCAGATTATCCGAGATCAGCAGGCTCGCAAACGCGATATCCGTGAACGGCGCGCTGGAGCCCCACTCCCGCACCAGGGTGGTGAGGCTGCCATGCTCAAATCCGTTGCCGTTGGCCGGCAGAAGCTGGTCAGCGCCGCGGACAATGATGGCCACCTGCGTACGGTCATTCTTGCCGATCGCGCGCAGGTTGGCGAGATAACGCCCGAACCGGCTCACGAACCGGATCGCCGCCAGCGGATCGCGCGGCAGGCTCTGCATCACCGCCGGCACCCACTCGGCGAGCCGTTCGGAGCCGCGCTGCACTGTCAGTCCGTTGCCCAGGTCATAACAGAACAACACCTCGAAATCCGCCAGCAGCCCCTGCTCGATGTAGTTTTCGATGTTGACCAGCTGCTCGCCGACAGCGAGGCGATCGTGCACATTGCCGTACAGGATGAATTGCCCGGCCGCGCCGCTCACAAACGAGGTGTAAAGGTCGACAGCCCAATGCGGCGCCCCGGCGGGAACTGCCATCAGGTGCTCCCGTTTTTCAACAGGATCCGGCCGCCGGACACTCGTTCCGCTGGCAGGTGATAGTTCTTCGCCAGTACTCCGTCCAGATCGGTTGCGTCGATCTTGTGCACAAAATGCTGCCCCGGCTCGACGTCCGCCACTTCCAACGCCTCGATGGTGGTGTCTGCGGAAGTCATGTTGTTTCTCAGCCTGAGATAGGCGGGCGTGTCGGGCTCATCACGACGCTCATAGAGCACCGTCACCTGTCCCTCCGCGACAATGAGCTCAACCGTGTCAGGCGTGACGACGCGAACATCGAAGCGAGTACCGGTTGCCTGCAGCTTGTGGTTGTGACCGGCACGCACAAAAAAGGGCCGCTCCGCATCGTGCGCGACAGTGAAGCTGGCCTCGCCCCGGGCGAGATAGATATCCCGCTCGCGCATGGAATAGAACACCGTCGCCGTGGAGCCCGTGTTGAGCAGCATGGTGCTGCCATCCGCCAGCCTGATTTCGCGCTGCTGCCCGGTCGCCGTGGAAAAATCACCGCGCGTCAGGGGCGGAACAATCTGCCCAACCTTTACAAATCGATGGTTGTTGAAGGTCCAGGTCGCTGTGCCGAGTACCAGGGCGGCCGCGGCTATCGAAACCAGAACTCCCGCGGGCCCGCGCGGGGGTGCCTGCGGCCCTGGAGTCAGGGTGATGGGAATGAGCTCGGACAGCAGAGCCATGACATCGGGAGAGGCCTGCTGGCGTGCGATTTCCAGGATCGCCGTTCGATGGGCAGTGGGTTGCAGCCATTTGCGCAGCTCCGGCCCTTCGTTTAAGCGCAAGCCACGTTCGAGTTTGGCCAGCCACTGAGAGGCCTGCTCTCGGGCTGAATGACGTTCCAGGTCCATTGAGAAGATTGATATCACAATCGACCGCCAGTTGCCGCACGGAGGGCAGCATCTGCTCCTCCAGGCAGGTCTACTATAAATATAGTTGACGACCCCCGCCGCGCGGCCTAGCATCTACTATAGTCATAGTAGATGGAGCCGCCGTGAGCATCGTGCTGACCGACCGTGAGGCCGATGTCATGCAGGTCCTCTGGGACCACGGGCCTTCGGTGGTCGCCGATGTGCGCCGCCATCTGCCTGACAAGCTCGCTTACACAACGGTGCTCACCGTCCTCAGGGTGTTGGAATCCAAGGGCTATGTAGGTCACGAGGAAGAGGGACGGGTGCATCGTTATTTTGCCGCCGTCCAACAGAACGCGGCCCAGAAAAGCGCCCTGTCACACCTGACCAGCAAGCTGTTCAACGGCTCGGTCGAGCTCCTGTTCACCCACCTGGTGTCCGATAAGAAACTCACGGCGGAGCAGCTGCGCCGCATGCGCAAAATCCTGGATGATGAGCCGGAGTAGGAGATGCCCCAATGTTGACCTGGATGGTCTATGTGGTGACTGTGTCAGCCGTTCTGTGTGGCGCCGCGCTCGCCGCTGAGTATCAGGCGCGCCTGCGTCGTACGGCCACGCGCTGGATCTGGATCGCCATGATCGTGGCCTCGCTCCTGTTGCCGACGGTAATCGCCTCGGTGTCGGTGCAATTGGCGGGCATATTCGATTCTGCCGTCTCACCCAAAGTGGTTGCGATTCGCGAGGTGACCACGACGCGCCTGTCGCCGGCCAGTTGGCTGGCTGCCGATGCCGGCTTGCAGATGACTGTGCGTGGCTGGGACTGGGTATTGCGCCGCGCATGGATCACGGCGTCGGCACTGATGCTGGCGGCATTGATCGGCAGTGGCGTGCTGTTGTTCCGGCGTATCCGCACATGGCGCCCGGCAACGATTGCCGGAACTCAGGTGTATGTGTCTGACAAAGCCGGTCCTGCGGTTGTTGGGTTACTACGATCGCGCATCGTCGTCCCCGCCTGGCTTCTGAGCGCTCCTGAAGCACAACAGAATGCGGTCATTGCTCACGAGCAGTCCCACCTGGAGGCCGGTGATCCGCTGATGCTGACGATTGCCTTGAGCCTGCTCGTGCTGATGCCGTGGAACCTGCCGTTGTGGTGGCAGCTACGGCGCCTCCGTCGTGCCATCGAGGTGGATTGTGACAGCCGGGTGCTGAGGAGGGGAATAGACCGCAGGAGTTATGGAGAGACTCTGTTGGATGTGAGCGCGCGCCAGTCCGGTTACATCGGCTCGGTGGCCGCCATGTCGGAGTCCAGTTCGTTTCTGGAACAAAGGATCAAACTCATCATGAACACATCGACCAAACGCTGGCAGGTCCTCGGGGCCGGCCTGGGATTGTTGTCATTGGCACTGTTCGCGGTGGCCGCTGAAGTCAGCCCGCCCAATGCGGGCAACGGCGCGAACCCTGTAGAAACAAAGCTTCCGGCGTCTGTGTTGGACGACTACGTCGGGTACTACCAGCTCAGCGGCAGTCTCGTCGAGCACATCACGCGCAAGGACGATCAACTCTATGCACAGATGACGGGGCAGCTCAGGGTCGAAATCTATCCGTCCAGCCCGACCGAGTTCTTTTTCAAGGCCGTGAAGGCACGGATCGATTTTGTGAAAAGCGGCTCCGGGCCCGCGACGGCGCTGGTTATCCATCAGGCCGGATCCGAACGTACGATGCCGAGGATAGATGGCGCCGTCGCACAGCAGCTCGAGGCGCAGTTGCAGGCGAGGGTGGATGCTCAGACACCTCTCCGCGGGTCCGAGGCCGCGGTGCGCCTCATGCTCGCAGGCACCGAGTCCAACAACCCACCTTATGAGCGCATGAGCCCGGAGCTCGCCAAGGCGGTTCGCGAGCAACTGCCGCGAGCCAATGCAATATCCAAACAACTCGGCGCGGTGAAATCCGTCCAGTTCAAGAGCGTCGGTGCCATGGGTTGGGATGACTACGAGGTCAAATTCGAGAACGGCACCATGCATTACAAAATTGCCCTGGGCGATGACGGCACCATCGAGGGAGCGCTACTGACCATGATGCCGTGAACGAGCTGCGACCAACGTCCAGGGCACGGCCCAACTTTCGCGAACCGAGACTCTCATGAAACTGTGATCGAAATGAAACATGCGCTCGGCAGCATCTGCCCATTGTTAAAAAGACATGGGAGATGTCATGTATCGCTCGTTGGTTCGTTGCCTGGTCCTGTTGGTCGGCGTGTGCGGGATGGCCGCACACGCCGGCGAAGACAAATTCAGCATTGCCGTCATCCCTGACACGCAATATCTGTTCGACGAAGATCGCTACAACCCCGAAGTGCTGA
>Ga0181534_10000722_pt1 | contig 22918 bp, 25 predicted proteins | sample PEATcosm2014_Bin_37_FD_119758 | JGI IMG/M metagenome (GOLD analysis project Ga0181534, IMG submission 119758) | Peatland microbial communities from MTU Mesocosm Facility, Houghton, MI, USA - PEATcosm2014_Bin17_10_metaG | ecosystem: Environmental > Terrestrial > Soil > Wetlands > Peat | place...
GATCTGCGCGACGGCGGCACGCTGCTGCTGTTTCCGGAGGGCACGCGTTCGGGGCGTTCGCCCATTGGTCCGCTGAGCAAGAGCGTCGGTGTGATTGCGCGCCGCGCGGGCATTGCGGTGCAGTCACTGCTGATCGAGACCGATTCCGATTATCTCGGCAAGGGCTGCTCACCCTGGGCGCGGACCTCGCTGCCCATTGCCTACCGCATCCGGCTCGGGCGCCGGTTCGAACCACCGGCCGATGCCGATGCGTTCAGCCTCGAGCTCGAGGGTTACTTCCGCAGCGAATTGCAGCCGGACACGTGTCGCTGATCGTCCCCTCGACGACGCACCTGGTTCTCATTCCAAGCTACAACCCTGGATCCAGGGTGTACGACACCGTACGCGCCGCGCGCGCGCAGTGGTCCCCGGTCTGGGTCGTCGTCGACGGCAGTACCGACGACAGCGCACAGCGGCTCGGCGCCATGGCCCGGGAAGATCCGGGACTTCGCGTGGAAATCCTGCCGCGCAATTGCGGCAAGGGCGCCGCGGTACTGCACGGCGCGCGACTGGCACTCGCAGCCGGCTTCACGCACATGCTCACCATGGACTCGGATGGCCAGCATCCGGCCGGCCTGATCGGCAGTTTCATGGCCGCATCGCTCGCTGCGCCCAGGGCCCTGGTACTCGGCGACCCGCGGTTCGACTCGAGCGCACCGCCTCTGCGCGTGCAGGGACGAAAGATCTCTAACGCTTTCGCCAACCTGTGGACCCTCTGGGCCGGGATTCACGACTCCCTGTTCGGCTTCCGCGTCTACCCGATCGCACCGCTCATACGGGTCATGAGCCGGCAGCCCTGGATGCGCCGCTTCGACTTCGATGTCGAAGTCGCCGTGCGCCTGTGCTGGCTTGGACTTACACCGCTGAACATCGTCGCACCGGTACGCTACTTCCGGGCCGATGAGGGCGGGGTCTCGCACTTTCACTATTGGCGCGATAACGCGCTGCTCACCTGGATGCATGCGCGATTACTGATCGGCTTCCTGCTGCGCCTGCCCTGGCTGCTCTGGCTGCTGTGTCGGCGTCCGCCGACGCCCGGTTGATGCTTGAGCCTACGCACCGCTCGCGCGCCGAACAATGTAGATATAATGACCCGCAATCGGCCAAGGATACGCAAGGCCACACAAGTTCATCCGGTATGTCCGAAACATTGCCACAATCCACCGCGGAGCGAGCCGATCCGCTGGCTCTGGAGCGAGAAATCGCACGGCTGATCGTGCAGGGGCTTAATCTCCCCGACGCTCCCGAGACCATCGATCCCGAGGCGCCGTTGTATGGCGAAGGGCTCGGACTCGATTCCATCGATATCCTGGAGATTGCCCTGATCGTCTCCAAGCAGTACGGCGTGGTGCTGCGCGCGGACGACCAGGAGAATGAGCGCATCTTCCGCTCGCTGCGACACTTCGCACACTACGTCGCGGCCCATCGAACCAAGTGAAGCCCGAATCGCTGCCCCTGTTCGCGCACGAGGGGCCCGATTCAATCGTGGCCTGGCGTGATCACCAGCCCATCAATGCGCGGCGATTCCTGGCTGATGTGCGCGAACTCGCGCAGCGCCTGCCGGCCGGTCGGCACATGCTCAATCTGTGTGCCGATCGCTACCGGTTCACGGTGGGCTTTGCCGCCAGCCTGCTGACCGGCAAGTGCAGTCTGCTGCCCCCGGCACACGCGCCCGAGGTATTCCGCCAGCTGCATGCCTTCGCGCCCGACGCCTTCTGCCTTACCGACGATGCCGACTGCACCCTCGAATTGCCGCTGCTGTTCTATCGAGATGGCATCGCGGATATCGGCAACGAGGATTGGGTGGTACCGCAGATCGACGCGGCGCAGTTGGCGGCATACATCTTTACCTCCGGCTCGACCGGGGCTCCGGTACCCCATCGCAAGACCTGGGGCCGGCTGGTGCGCTGCGTACAGCTCGAGGCGGCGCAACTTGCGCCACTGCAGCAGCGCGGCTGCGCGATTCTCGGCACCGTGCCGCCACAGCATATGTACGGTTTCGAATCCACCGTCATGCTGCCGCTGCAAAGCGGCGCCGCGCTCTGCACGGCGCGCCCGTTCTTCCCCGCCGACATCGCCACGGCGCTCGATAGGCTGCCGCGACCGCGCGTACTGATCACCACGCCTGTACACCTGCGCTCGCTGATTGCCGCCGATGTCGTGCTGCCCGCGGTCGATCTGATCGTTTCGGCCACGGCGATGCTGCCTGCCAATCTCGCGCGCGAAGTGGAGCGGCGTTACGCCGTGCCGCTGCTCGAAATCTACGGTTCCACCGAGACCGGCGAGATCGCGGCGCGACGCACGGCGGTCGAAGAGCAGTGGCGGCTGTGGCCCGAAGTGCGGCTGGAGATCATCGAAGGACGCTGCTGGGCGCAGGGCGGGCATGTGGAGCAGGCGATCGCGCTCGCCGATGAGATCGAGCTGCGTGGCCCGGACCGCTTCGTGCTGGTCGGACGGACGGCCGACCTGGTGAATATCGCCGGCAGGCGCAGCTCGCTCAGCTATCTGAACCATCAGCTCAACGATATTCCAGGCGTCCTCGACGGCGCCTTCTTCGTCCGCGAGGATGAACACAATTCGGTGGCAGGCGTCTCGCGGCTCGCCGCGCTGGTGGTGGCGCCGGGACTCGATGCAGCACAGATCCTCATGCAGCTGCGCGATCGTATCGACCCGGTGTTCCTGCCGCGCCCGTTGCTGCTGGTGGAATCCCTGCCCCGCAATGAGACGGGCAAGCTGCCGCGGCAGACGCTGCATGCCCTGGTGGCGCAGGCAGCGGTGCGTGAACCGCATCTGTTTGCATGAACGCGCGCAGCGCGTGGCTGCGCGTCGCGTCCGATCATCCGGGGCTGGCCGGACATTTTCCCGGGTATCCGATCGTACCGGGCGCGCTGCTGCTGGATGAAGCGCTGTATGCCATCGACGCGGCCGCGGCCTCCTGGCACATCGCCAGCCTGAAATTTCACCGCATCGTGCGCGCCGAAGAGGCGCTGCGGCTCGAATGCAGCAGGCAACCTGGCGGCGCGCTGCGCTTCGAATTGCGAGCCGATGACGCCCTGGTCATGAGCGGGCTGCTCGAGCCTCCTCCGGCATGAACGCCGCAACGCAGACCGCGGCGTGGCGCCGCCAGCGCGAGCGCGGCAGTCCGGCACTGCTGCGTACCATGGCATGGCTGGCGCTGCACTTCGGGCGCGTGGCCGTCTATCCGCTGGTGCATCTCATCGCCTCCTATTTCTTTCTGTTTGCGCCCGAGATGCGGCGCCATATGCGCGCCTTTCTGCGGCGTGCACTCGGACGCGAGCCCACGGCCACCGATCGCTATCGACTGATTCTCTGGTTCGCCACGTCGGTTCTGGATCGCCTGCTGCTGCTGGCGGGGCGCCAGGACCAGTTCCAGGTGTCGCTCGAAGGAGAAGAGTTGATACGCGAGGTGGCCGGCAACGGCAGCGGCGCGCTGCTGTTCGGGGCGCACATGGGCAGCTTCGAGGTGCTGCGCACGCTGGGCGATCGCCAGCCGGGACTGGCGATCGCGATGGCGATGTACGAGGACAATGCGCGCAAGGTCAACGCCATCATGGCCGCCGCCCGTCTCCGCGATCCGCCCGAGATCATCGCGCTGGGCCATCTCGATGCCATGCTCAAGGTTCGGGAACGCCTCGACGAGGGGGCCCTGGTCGGGGTACTGGCCGACCGGACCCTGGGCGATGAAGCCTCGTTGCAGGTCAGCTTTCTGGGCGCGACGGCGCGACTGCCACTGGGGCCCATGCGCGCCGCGGCGCTGCTGCGACGGCGCGTGCTGTTCATGCTGGGACTCTATCGCGGCGGCCGGCGCTACCACATCGTGTTCGCACCGCTTGCGGACTTCACCCACGTCGGCCGCGCCGAACGCGCCGTCGCCGTCGAGACCGCGGTTGCGCGATATGCCAGTCTGCTGGAACGCTACTGCCGCAGCGATCCTTACAACTGGTTCAACTTCTTCGATTTCTGGGCCGAGCCGACCGGCGGCACAGACTCCCCATGTGCCTGATCGCGGGCCTGGGGGCGATCCCCGTCCTTGCCTTCATGGCCTTCACCGCAGGATCGGCGGCTGCCGCCGGCGCTGACGATACGCTTGGAAATCTCATGGCCCTGCTGGCGCAGCGCCGGCACGGCGTTGCCGATTTTACCCAGACCCAGTACCTGGCCGTGCTCAAACAGCCCCAGCGTTCCGAGGGCGTGCTCAGCTACGACGCCCCGGATCACCTCGAGCAGCGCACGCTCAAGCCGCACCCTCAGACCGCGGTGCTGGACCATGGGGTGTTGACGCTGGCACGGGGATCGCGTCAGCGAACCGTGCGCCTCGATGAGTATCCCCAGCTGGCGCCATTGATCGATAGTGTGCGCGCGACCCTGGCCGGCGATCTGCCCTCGCTCGAGCGGCGCTTCGAGCTTCACCTGACGGGCGATCTCGACCACTGGCGGATCGACCTGACGCCGCGCGAGGCCGGACTCGCACTGGGTGTGCAGCAAATCCAGCTCAGCGGCGAGCGCGATCGGATCCTGCAGGTCGAGGTACAACAGGCCAGCGGCGATCACTCGCTGATGACCATCAAGCCGCGCGAATGAGGCCGGCGCGCGCGCTCGTCCTGGGGGTGTGGCTGCTCGGCGTGGCAGTGGTGGTGCTCATCGTCGCGCGCGCGCGCTTCAGCGCCGACCTGTCAGCCTTCCTGCCGCGCCTGCCCTCGCCCGCGCAGCGGCTGCTGGTCGATCAGCTGCAGAACGGCCTGGCAGCCCATCTGGTGCTGGTCGGTATCGAGGGCGGCGATGCCAGCGAACGCGCGCGTGCCGCCACCGCGATGACCGCGCAGTTGGCCACGCAAAGCGCCTTCGTGAGCGTCAATGACGGGGAGAATTCCATCGAGCAGCGCGATCGCAGCTTCGTGTTCGAACACCGCTACCTGCTCAGCACCGCGGTGACGCCGGACCGATTCAGTGTCGCCGGCCTGCGCTCGGCCATGGAAGCCAGCCTCGAGCTCATCGACTCCCCGGCCGGCGCGCTGGTGCAGCCGCTGCTGCGCGCCGATCCGACCGGCGAGACCCTGCAGGTGATCGATCAGCTTGATTCGGGCGGTGCTCCGCATCGCGAGCAGGGCGTGTGGAGTTCGGCCGATGGCCAGCGTGCGCTGCTGATAGTCGAGACACGCGCATCCGGATCTGACACCGACGCCCAGGCCGCGGCGTTGACCGCCATCCGTGCCGCCTTTGCCGCCTCGACGCCGCCCGCTTCCGCCCTGCGACTGCTGCTGAGCGGCCCCGCGGTCTTCACGGTCGACGCGCGCGACACCATCAAGCGCCAGGTGACACGGCTCTCGCTGCTCAGCAGCGTGCTGATCGTGAGCCTGCTGCTGCTGGTCTATCGCTCGGGCACGATGCTGCTGCTGGGCCTGCTGCCGGTCATCTCGGGCGCACTGACCGGCGTCGCCGCCGTGGCGCTGGGCGCCGGCATCGTGCATGGCATCACGCTCGGATTTGGCATCACGCTGATCGGCGAGTCGGTGGATTACTCCGTGTATCTGCTGATCCAGGCACGCCGCGATCCGCGAGGCTCAGGGTCTCTGCAGGTTCCCGCGCGGCTGTGGCGCACGATCGGCCTGGGCGTGCTGACTTCCATCTGCGGCTTCGCCTCGCTGCTGCCCTCAAGTTTTCCGGGCCTCTCGCAGCTCGGATTGTTCTCAATCTGTGGACTGGCCGCGGCAGCAGCCACGACGCGGTGGGTGCTGCCGCAGCTGATCCCGCAGCGGCTGCACCTGCGCGACCTGCGGCCCTTCGGCGCCGCCTCGATGCGGCTGCTGTCGCGCCTGCGCGGATTCGGGATCGCGGCCATTGTGCTGGGGATGTGGTGTGCCATCTTCCTGTATGCGCACCGGGACACGCTCTGGAATCGCGATCTTGCCGCGCTCAGTCCGGTGGCCGCGGCCGCACAGGCGCTCGATGGACAGCTGCGCAGCGAGCTCGGCGCCCCCGACATCAGCAATCTCGTGGTCGTCAGCGGCGCCAACCAGGAGTCGGTGCTGCAGCGGGCCGAGATCGTCGGCAGCCAGCTCGATGCGCTCAAGGCGCGCGGCGCCATCGCCGGCTACGACAGCCCGGCTCGCTACCTGCCGAGCCGCCGGACACAGAGCCTGCGCCTTGCGAGCCTGCCGGATGCCGCGACGCTGCGCGAGCGGGTGCGGGCGGCGACGGCAACGCTGTCGCTGCGGCCGGAGGCGCTCGGGGACTTTATTCAAGGTATCGAGACGGCGCGCGCCGCCGCGCCGCTCGAAGGCGATGCATTGGCCCACACTTCCATGGCGCTGGCGCTCGATGCGCTGCTCTGGCATCACGGCGACCTTTGGTTTGGACTGCTGCCGCTGCGCGCCGATCGCAGCGGCGCCGCGGCGGGCCAGGCGCCGGGCAGCGGCGACATCGACATCGCGCAGGTGCGGGCCGCGATTGCGGACAATCCGCCGGGCACCGTGCTGGCATTCAACATGAAGCAGGAAACCGACGCCCTCTACGCCGGCTACCTGCACGAGGCCGTGCGTCTCTCGCTATGGGGTCTCGGTGCCATCGTGCTGCTGCTGAGTCTCACGCTGCGCAGCGCGAGCCGTATCACCCGGGTCATCGCGCCACTGGTACTGGCCGTGCTCGTGGTCGGCGCGGCGCTGGTCGCGGGCGGCGTGGAGCTGACGATACTGCACCTGATCGGATTGCTGTTGATCGTCGCGGTCGGATCCAACTACGCCCTGTTCTTCGACCGGCCCACCACAGCCGGTGCCGCCGATCTGCCCTTGACGCTGGCCTCGCTGCTGATCGCCAACGCCTGCACCGTCATCGGCTTCGGCGTGCTGGGTCTGTCCAACCTGCCCGTACTCAGCGCGCTCGGCACCACCGTGGCGCCGGGAGCCCTGCTCGCGCTGTGGTTTTCGGCCTGGCTGGCCCCGCGTGGACTGTTCGCCTGAGATGCGAACCCTGCGCGTCAGGCCCGCGGCGCCCGCCCACGTTGCCAGCGATGCTGCCGATGCTGGCAATGCCGGCTGCATCGTGCTGCTGCCTGCCGCACGGCAACGCCTCGAGGATTTCATCGACGCCGGCTTCGATCGCGCCTTGCAGGCCCGCGGCGCAGCCTTCGAACTGATCCTGGCCGATCCCATGCCGTCGCATCTGAACGATCGCAGCTGGATGAGCCGCTTGCGCGATGAAATCGTGCTGCCCGCGCGCGCTGCCGGCCGGCCGCTCTGGCTGGGTGGCATTTCCCTCGGCGCATTCATGGCCTTGCGGTTCGCGGCTGAGGCATCGCAGGCGATTGACGGACTGTGTCTGATCGCCCCTTACCTGGGCAGCCGCATCGTCGCGGCCGACATTGCGCGCCACGCGGATCTGCGCGACTGGACACCGGGGGAACTGACGGAAGAGGATGACGAGCGCATCGTGTGGCGTTTCGTGCGCGACCTGCACACCTCACCGTCCCAGCTATTCCTGGGGCTCGGCGATAAGGACCGCTTTGCGGACACTCAGCAGCTGCTGGCCCGCTCACTGCCTCCCGCCTGCTGTCTGATGCTCGAGGGCGGTCATGAGTGGCCGGTGTGGCGCCGACTCTGGGACAATTTCCTCGAGCGCCACCTGGTGAGAGGCGCACAATCGATGGGCTCGGAACATTCATGACTACCGATTCCTCCGCCATCCTCCCGATGCTGCGATCCTGGCAGGCGACACCGCTGCTGCGGCTCTCATTGGCGGGGCACCTGATCGCGCTGGTATTGGTGCTGCTGCGACCGCATTGGTGGCCGTGGATACTCGCCGCCGTGATCGCCGACCATCTGCTGCTGACGGGCATCGGCCTGTGGCCGCGCAGTCGGGCGCTGGGTTCAAACTGGACGCGACTGCCGGAACGCGCCGCCACACGCGGCGAGGTGGCCATCTCGATCGACGATGGGCCGGATCCGGACATCACACCGCAGGTACTGACGATTCTGGCCGCACACCGCGCACGCGCAACCTTCTTTTGCATCGGCGAGCGGGTCGCAAGATTTCCGCAGCTGGCGCACGAGTGCGTCGCGCAGGGTCATGCTGTGGAAAACCACAGCGATCGGCATCGATACGTGTTTCCACTGCTGGGTCTGCGCGCCCTGCGCAATGATGTGCAGCGCGCGCAGCGAACTATCGAGGGCGCCTGCGGCGTCGCGCCCCGCTTCTTCCGCGCACCCGCGGGATTGCGCAACCCGCTGCTCGATCCGGTGCTGCAGCGGCTTGGCCTGCAGCTGGCCAGCTGGACGCGCCGCGGTTTCGACACCGTCGAGCGCGATGGCGGCGTGGTGCTGGCGCGCCTGGTGAGCAAGCTGCGCGCGGGCGACATCCTGCTGCTGCATGACGGGCACGCCGCCCGTACCAGCGATGGCAAGCCGGTCGTGCTGGAGGTGTTGCCGTCATTGCTCGAGGCCATCGAACAACGCGGACTGCGCACCGTGACGCTGCGCGAGGCATTGGCATGAGCGCGATTTCGCCGCTCTGCATCTCGCACTACACGGCCACCAGCTGCCTCGGAGCGGGCCTGGCAGCCACGCAGGCGGCCCTGGAACGCGAGCGCAGCGGATTGGCGGCCTGCGATTTCGAAACCGTGTCACTCGAGACGCAGATCGGCAAGGTTGCCGGCGTCGATGCCGTGGCGTTGCCGGCACACCTGCGTGCCTTCGACTGCCGCAACAATCGACTCGCGCAACTCGGACTCGAGCAGGATGGCTTTCTGGCCGCGGTCGGGGCGAGTGCCGCGCGCTGGGGACGGGAGCGCGTGGGCGTATTCATCGGCACCAGCACCTCGGGCATCCTGGAGACCGAGATCGCCTTTCGCGCGCGCGATTCGCTGGGCGGCGCGTTGCCCGCAGGCTTCGACTACCAGCATCGCCAGAACTCATTTTCGGTCAGCGACTACGTGCGTCGCCGGCTCGAACTCACCGGCCCGGCGGCTTCGCTCTGCACCGCCTGTTCTTCCAGCGCCAAGGCATTTGCCCTCGCGCAACGCCTGATCGAGGCGAATCTGATCGATGCGGCCGTGGTGGGAGGCGTCGACTCGCTGTGCCTGACCACGCTGTACGGATTTCACGCGCTGCAGCTGATGGCGCGCACGGCCTGCCGGCCCTTTGATCGGCGCCGCGACGGTCTGTCGATCGGCGAAGCGGCCGCCTTCGCACTCATCGAGCGCGCGCCGTCGGGGCGCCCAGTGCGCGAACCCGACGAGGATACGATCCTGCTGCTGGGCGCCGGCGAATCGAGCGATGCGCATCACATGTCTGCACCGCACCCCGAGGGCGCGGGGGCACGCATGGCCATGCAGCGGGCGCTCGACGCCGCGGGACTGGCACCGGCTGAGATCGATTACATCAATCTGCACGGCACCGGCACACCCAGCAACGATGCGGCGGAGGCATTGGCGGTGCATTCACTGTTCGGGGCGGACACGCCCTGCAGTTCCACCAAGGCCGCAACCGGCCACACGCTCGGGGCTGCCGGCGCGCTCGAAGCGGTCATCTGCCTGCTCGTGCTCCGACACGGCGTGCTGCCGGCGGGATTGAATCTCTCCGAGCTCGACCCGCAATGCACGGTCAATTACCTGGCGCGTTCGCGCCAGGCATCGCCGCGCACGGCGCTGAGTAATTCTTTCGGTTTCGGCGGCGTCAACTGCGCGTTGCTGTTCGGCCGCGGCGCTGGCGCATGACGAGCCTCGCGGCCGCCATCGAGGGCGTCGGCGTGCTGGGCCCCGGTCTCGATAGCTGGCTCTCGACCGCCGCGGTGCTCGCCGGCAAGCGCGATTACGAACCGGCCCGCACGCTACTGCCCGCACCCAGCGCGCTGCCCGCCGCGGAGCGGCGCCGCGCCGGGCGCGTCATCAAACTGGCACTTGCGGTCGGCGCCGAGGCGGTTGCGCAGTCCGGCCGCTCGGCGCAATCCCTGCCCAGCGTTTTCGCCTCATCGGGCGGCGATGGCGATAATTGTCATGAGATCTGCAGCGCGCTGACCGAACCGGAGCGATCGATCTCACCCACGCGTTTTCACAACTCGGTCCATAACGCCGCTGCCGGTTATTGGAGTGTCGCCCACGGCTGCACGGAAGCTTCGGTGACGTTATGCGCCTTTGACGGCAGCTTTGCCGCAGGACTGCTCGAGGCGCTCTCGCAGGTGGCGCAATCGCGCGGTCCCGTGCTGCTGGTCGCCTACGACTCCGATTATCCCGCGCCGCTGCAGCTTCACCGCCGCATTCCGGATGCGTTCGGACTCAGCCTGCTGCTCGCCCCGCCGGATTCACCGCGCGCGCTGGCGACTGTGCGCGCAGGACTTTCCAAGCAGCCGCCCAGTCACCTGGAGCACCCGGGGCTCGAGGCACTGAGGCTCGCCATTCCGGCCGCGCGCGGCCTGCCGCTGCTCGAACGCCTGGCGCGAGGAGATGCCGCTGCCATCGCGCTGGAGTACCTGGACACGACGCGACTGGCCGTGGAGATCGGCGCATGAGGTTCGATCGCCGCTGGATCGAGGCGCACATTCCGCACCAGGGCCGCATGTGCCTGCTGGATGAAGTGCGCGCCTGGGACCAGGCCAGCGTCGAATGCGCCAGCCGCACGCATCGCGCACCGGACCATCCCTTGCGGGCGCACGGACGGCTCGGTTCGGCCTGCCTGCTCGAATATGCCGCCCAGGCCATGGCGGTACACGGTGCACTGCGGTTCCCTGGCATCGGCCCGGTAGGGGTGCTCGCCAGCGCGCGCAGCGTCGAGCTGCTGGTCGCCGGACTGGACGATGTCGCCGAGGAGTTGCTGATCCGTGCCGAGCGGCAACACAGCGATCAGCGCGGAGCGCTCTACGAATTTCGCATCAGCACCGCGGCAAGGCTGCTGGCGCATGGCCGCGCAGCGGTACTGTTCGGTGCCGCATTGGGTCCGGCGCCATGACCACGGCCGTCCGCCGGGCGCTGGTCACGGGTGCCAGCGGCAGCATCGGCGCGGCGATCGCGCGCCGACTCGCGCGCTCAGGCTTCCAGATGTATCTGCACGCGCATCGCGGCGGCGAGCGCATCGAGGCGCTGGCGCAGGAGCTCAATGCTGCACGGGAATGCGCGCAGCTGCTGCGCTTTGACGTCACGGATGCCGCAGCCGTTCAGAGCGCGCTCGAGACAGTGCTCGTGGCGGGCCCGATCCAGGTACTGGTCAACAATGCGGGCATCCACGATGACGCGGTGTTTCCCGGCATGAGCGCCCACCAGTGGCACCGCGTGATCGATGTCACCCTCAACGGCTTCTACCACGTCACGCATGCGCTGCTGATGCCGATGATCCGTACGCGCTGGGGCCGCATCGTCAACATTTCCTCGGTCGCGGCCCTGACCGGCAACCGGGGCCAGGTCAACTATGCCGCCGCCAAAGGCGCGATGAATTCCGCCACGCGCGCGCTGGCAATCGAACTTGCCAGTCGCGGAATCACCGTCAACGCCGTGGCGCCGGGCATCATCCGCAGCGAGATGAGCGAGGGACATTTCGACGCCGCAACCATCGGGCGGCTGGTACCGATGCAGCGCGCGGGTGAGGCGGACGAGGTGGCAAACCTGGTTGACTTCCTTTGTAGCGATTCTGCCGCCTACATCACGGGCCAGGTCGTCTCGATCAATGGCGGCATGATCTAGCCTCCGATAGAATCAGCGGATGAAGCGGATGCCGCACGCCAACGCAGTCTTGACCACCGCGCTCATCGTGGCGCTGATCGTGGCGCTGACCGGCACGCTGACCCCGGTGGTAGCCACTGCCGCGCAGGCGCCGTTGATATTCCCGCTCAACAAGGGCCGTCAGCCCGGCAAGACCGTCACCGCCGGCGCGCGACAGACGGTCGCACCCATCGGCAATCGGCGCGTGGTGAAGCCTTTGGGCGGCACCAGGCCGCCGGCAAAAACCATTCTCGCCAAACGACCCGGCTAAGGCGCCGCCGCCTGGGTGGCGCTCATTTGCGCCGGAGGCGCGAGCTTCCAGCGCCGATGCGACCACATCCAGTTGGCGGGATCCGACCGGATGCTGGCCTCCAGTAATTGCGCGTAGCGTGCCGTGAAGGCCTCCGGCTCCAGGCGCTCGCCTGCCGCGGTCAGCGGCTGGAACTGAAGCACGTACTGACCGCGCGCGACGCGGTGCATATCCGCGAAGAAGGTCGCGTAACCGGTGGCGTGCGCAATTTCGGCCGGACCCGGATAGAACGCGGTCGGCTGGCCCAGGAAGGTCAGCCAATGCCGCGCACTGCCACTCGACATTGGAATCTGGTCGGCCATCAAGGCGATGGCTCGCACCTGGTTGCGATGCCGCGCCACCGCCCGCAGCAGCTTCTTGGCTGCGACCATGCGCGCGCCGAAGCGCGAGCGCAGCAGCAGCAGTGCGCGATCGGCGCTGGCCAGGTGCAACGGCTTGTAGGCCGCATCGAACGGCACGCCGAGCTGGGTGACCGCGCCCTGGAGCTGCCACTCCCAGTTACCCAGGTGTGCGGCCAGCAGGATGATCGAACGGCCCGCGTCCGTCTCGGCGCGCAGCACAGCGATGTTCGGCAAGCTCACGTGACGTCCCATGTCCACGGCGGACAAGGCGGGGATCTTCAGGCACTCAACCGCAATCTCCCCGAGCCGCCGGTAGTACTGATTCAGGATCGGGCGGATTTCCGCCGTCGACAAAGCCGGAAAGCTGTTGTGCAGATTCGAGGTCGCGGTTGCGACCCGATGCCGCAGCACATAGCGAAGCAGGAACGATCCCAGCGCGCCCAGGGCATAGAGCAGCCCAAAGGGCAGTTGCGCGATCAGCCGCATCCAGAGCGGCAGCGGTGCGGCGGGCGCAGCCGGCGGCGAGGGAGCGATGGCGTTCACATGTGCGTCCGACATGCCTGCAAGTGTAGGATGTCGCGCGCGCAGCGCCAAACGACGGACCTGTCAACGAAACTTCGCATGCTGTGGATCAAAGCGTTTCACCTGATCGCCGTCATCGCCTGGCTTGCGGGACTGTTCTATCTGCCGCGCATCTTCGTGCACTACGCCGAAGGCCATGCGCGAGGCGAGGATGTCCGGCGGCTGGTAATCATGGGTACCCGGCTGTTCGGCTTCATGACCGTCATGGGCACGCTCGCGCTGATCCTGGGGCTTTGGCTATGGCTCGGGTTCAACGACGCCGGACTTTGGCTGATGATCAAGCTGCTGTTCGTGCTCGGCCTGATCGGCTACCACATCGCCAGTGGCCTGCTGCTCGGCCGCATGCGGCGCGCAGCACCGATGCCCTCGGGCCTGGCGCTGCGTCTGTTCAACGAAGCCGCATTGCTGCTGGTCGTTCCCATCATCCTGCTGGCGGTGGTCAAGCCATTCTGACGGTTATGCGATGCGGCTGAAGAGCCCCTGGTCGGGCGCGCGGCGCGACAGGCGCGCATCGAAGGCCATGCAGATATTGCGCAGGAATGCACGCCCGTTCGGAGTGATCCGACACGCGGTGGCATCCAGTTCCAGCAAGCCATCGGCCGCAGGACCTGCCAGTCGCTGCGGGATCGTTGCCAGGTGGGCGGTGTAATCGTCCGGCGAGTCCCAGCGCGTCTGCAGGGTCGTCATGAGGCGCAGGATGTGCCGGCGCAACACCTGGTCTTCCCCGTCCAGCACATGACCGCGATGAATCGGCAGCTCGCCCGCCCCGACGCGCTGCTGGTAGAGACGCAGATCCTTTTCGTTCTGGACGTAGGCGTCACCCGCATCGCCAATGGAGCTCACGCCCAATCCGATCAAAGGCTCGGCACGCGCGGTCGTATAGCCCATGAAATTCCGGTGCAACGCGCCCGAGCGCTGCGCCGTCCAGAGTGCATCGGAATCGAGCGCGAAATGGTCGAAGCCGATCTCATGGTAGCCGCAGCGTTCGAGTCGCTCGCGCCCGTGTTCATAGAGCTGGCGCTTCTCATCGCCCTGCGGCACATCCAGTTCCGTGAAGCGCCGCTGGCCAGGCCTGATCCACGGTACATGGGCGTAGCCGTAGAGGGCGACGCGGTCTGGCTGCAGCCGGCAGACAGCGTCCATGGTGGCATCGATGCTCGCCAGCGTTTGCAGCGGCAGGCCATAGATGAGATCGAAACTGATGCTTTCAAAGCCGCGCGCCCGCGCGGCGAGCGTGACCTCCTCGACGCATGCCACGCTCTGCACGCGGTTGACGATGTGCTGCACGCGCGGATCGAAGTCCTGCACACCCAGGCTCAATCCACCAAAGCCGTGCCGGCGCAGCACCTCGAGCTGCGCGGCATCGGTGACGCGCGGATCCACTTCGATGGAGCAGCTCGCGCACTCGCGGCGCGATAACCGCCGGGACAGTCCGGTCAGCAGCGCATCGAGTTCCTGAGCGGTGAGGAAGGTGGGCGTGCCCCCGCCCAGATGCAGTTCGGCGAGTTCGATGCGTTCGCGACCCAGTGCGCGCAGGTACAGGTCCAATTCCGACAGCAATGCCTCCACGTAGGGCGCTACGAAACTGTGACTGCGTGTAATGCGGGTGTTGCAGCCGCAGAAGGTACACAGATCGTGGCAGAACGGGATGTGTATATAGATCGCTGCCCCCTGCGCCGCATGCCGATCGAAGGCCTGCGCAATGTGCCCGATCCACTGTGCCTCCCCAGGCGTAGCATCCCAAAGCGGCACGGTCGGATAGCTCGTATAGCGCGGCCCCGGAACGTCATACCTCGCGAGCAGCGAATCGGCGATCGCCGCGCTCACGCGAACATCTCCCGCTGCACCCTCAGGGCCAGTCTGACATTGGATTCGGGCGTGGTCTGCAGCACCCCGTGCCCCAAGCCGCAGACCCAGCCCGAACGCAGCGCTGCGGGCGCCTCGAGCAGCCGCGCGAAGTACTGCCGCAGCCGCGGTTCGAGCTCCGATGCCTCGAGCAGCAACCACTGCGGATCGATGTTTCCCTGCACGCTGCGGGACTGCACGCCGCCGCCGCGCTGCTCGCGCAGCACCTCGACCGGATCGTGCCGCCAATCGACCCCCAGGCATTGCAGGTCAAGCCCGCGCAGCGCCTCCCAGTGCACCGGTCCGGTATCGCGCGAGTAGTAGATCACCGGCGTTTGCGGGCACTGCGCGCGGAAGCTGCGCAGCACCGCGGCCAGCGGTGCGGCGGCATGCAAGGCAAATTGCGCCGGATCCAGTGTGCCGGCGGCGGTGTCGAACACCGCGACGCAGTCCGCGCCGCCGCGCGCCTGCAACGCCATGTTGCCCGCCAGCAGCTCGCACAGGCGCTCATTGAATCCCTGGTAGAGCCCGTTCTCCAGGCCGCTCAGACCACCGCGGGCAAAGCCCTCGTGCGACCCGGCGGTGGCGTAGGCGTAGAGCGTAAAGGGACCACCGACGAAGCCGATGAGGCCGGTTTCGGCCGGCAATCGCGCGCGCAGTCGTTCGAGCGCGCGCGCCTGAAAATTCATGTGCTCGGCTTGGGCGGCGCCGCCGCGCAGCCGCGCCAGATCGGAGAGTTCGCGCAGATGCCAGTCGAGCTGCGGCCCGGGTGCGTAGCGCAATCCCATCCCCATCGCTTCGAGTGGAAACAGCAGGTCCGAAAAGAGAATGGCCGCGTCGAAACCGAATTCCTCGATCGGTCCCAGCGTCACTTCGGTCGCCAGTTCCGGGATCCGGCACAAATCGATGAAGTCGTGCCGTGCGCGCAAGGCCTGGTAATGCCGGTGGTAGCGGCCGGCCTGGCGCATGAACCATACCGGCGGCCGCCCGGCATTGCGGCAGGCCAGCGCGGCGAGCAGCCGCGGCTCAGTCACGGTGCATCTCCGTGAGCAGATAGCCGACGCCGCGGATGCTGCGGATCACGCGCGGGTCGGCAGCGTCGATTTCCACCAGCTTGCGCAGCCGCACGATGAAGTTGTCCACCGTACGCGAGGTCGGAAATTCGTCTGCCGACCAAGCGCGATCGAGAATCTCATCGCGGCTCACCGCCTTGCCGGCGCGCTCGGCCAGCAGGCGCAGCACCGCGCATTCCTTGTGTGTCAGCGACTGGGTCTCGCCGTCGACGGTGGCGATGAAGCGTTCGAAATCCACGCGCGCACGGCCGATATGCACCTGGCCGCGCATCTCCCCGGGCACCTGCGCCAGATCCTGCGCGCGCTTGAGGCAATTCTGGATGCGCAGCAGCAGCTCGCGAAAATGAAACGGCTTGGCGACATAGTCATCGGCGCCGATCTCGAGCCCGCGAATGCGATCCTCGGCATTCGCATGCGCGGTCAGGAACAGGATCGCGGTAGTGGGTGCGCGCGCGCGCAGCTGGCGTGCCAGATCAAAGCCGCTGCCATCGGGCAGACCCACATCGAGAATCGCCAGCTGAAAGCCGCTCTCGGCGATGGCGCGGCGTGCGCTGGCCAGCGAATCGGCCCGCGTGACCGCGAACCCCGCAGCCCCGAGCCGCTCGATCAGCGTCTGGGCAACGTTGCGCTCATCTTCCAGCAGCAGCAGTTTGGCCGGTGTGCTCATGTGCTGACCGGAAACCACAGCTCGGCGCGAAATCCCTCGCCCGGTGCGGTGTTGAACTTGGCATGGCCGCCCATGCGCTGCATCAGTCGTCGCACGAGGTACAGGCCCACCCCGGCACCGCTGGAGTGCGGGCCGCGCCCGAACAGGCGACCGAGGCGCCTGGCCCCGGCATCGACACCCTGGCCGTTGTCCTGGTATTCCAGCACCAGCTGCGCGCCGCGCGCCGCCGCCGTGAGACGCACATTGACCGGGTTCACGCGCGCGTGACGCACCGAGTTCTCCACCAGATTGCGCAGGATCATCTGCAGCGCGCCCGTGTCGGCCTGTATGGGCGGCAGTCCCGGCTCCAGGTGCGCACGCAGATCGAGCGCTGCACCGTGCGCCTGCGCGATGCCGTCGAGCGAGTGGGCGATCCAGGCCTGCAGCGGAATGGACTGTTCGCGCAACGGCCCGCCGCCCTCGATGCGCGCGAGCTCCAGTGTCTTGTCGATCTGCGATTCCAGGCGGTGCGAATCCTCGAGCAGGCGCGTCGCGAGCTCGGCGCGCTGTTCGCCTTCCGCGATCGCTTCGGCCTGCAGGCGAATGCTGGTCAGCGGGGTGCGCAACTCGTGCGTGACCGAAGCAAAGAAGGCCTGCATCGCGCGCGCGCGCCGGTGCTCGCGCCAGTAGAGCCAGGCGAGCAGCAATGACACCACCGCCAGCAGCGCCAGCGAGGTGGTGGATTCGCCGACGAGCATGAGCCGGGTACGCGACCACTGCGCCGCGGCCTGATCCGCATTGCCGCCCTGCAGCGCCTCGAGTTGCGCGATCTGTCCCGCCTGGCGCTCGATGACGGTGGCCCACCAGACCACCAGCGCCAGCTGCAGCGACAACCACAGTGCCGCGGCCACGGCCAGCCAGCGCGCGCGGCGCATCGGGGCCTGGCTCAGGCCACCTTTCCCGGCATTGTCTTTCACGAGTTCGCGCTCGCGGACTCAAGCCAGGTGCGCCATTGAACGGCTGAGGGAAACATGCGCAGATTCTGCACCCGCGCGCGCCGCAGGTGCGCAAAGGTCTTGCCGGGACCGCAGGCGTGCTGCGCCGAGGCGTTCACCGAGCCATGCCAGCGATCGAACTGTGCGCTGCTGTGCCAATAGCAATGCGTCGTGTCCGCAGGCGGCGCGGCGGCCGCCTCCTGCGCCGAAGGGACATCCACATGACGATAGGTGGCGATGGCCTGTGCGGGAGCCCAGTTATCCGCGGCCTCCGCGTGCGTGAGCACGGTCCAGCGCGCATCGGGCGGAAGCTGCAGCAGCGGCTCGCGCAGCAGCGACTCGAGCTGCCCGAATCCCAATCCGTCCGCGCATCCCTCGATCCAGAGGCCCTGGGCCGCGAGCGCCTTCCAGGTCGCAAGCCCCGGCACGTAAATGCGGCAGCCCGGCCGAATGGCGGCACGCGCCTCGGCCGGCAATGCGCGGGTGTGCGCGATAAAAACCGCCTGGCTGCTTGCCAGATGCCGCGCGCTGGCGGCGATTCCTTCAGCGATCGGCTCGATGGCGGCGCGCTGCGCGCGGCTGCCGTCCCATGCTCGCACCGGTCCAGCCGGCGCCGACAGCGTCACGGGCGGCGTCCAGCGCAACTGTCCTTCCTCGCCGTCCTCACGCACATAGAGCAGCGTGCCCAGGTCCGGCAGCTCGATCTGTGTTGCCCCAAAGCGCTGATGACAACCGCCACCGCGCGCGCCCAGCAGCGCCCGCTCGGCTTCGATGGCGCGCCGCGTGGGCCGGTCGTCGATCTCGGCCAGCAGGCGCGCGGTCGCCTCATCCTCGGCACGACACTCGATGCCCAGGGCGCCCTGTGCGGGCGCCGTCGGGCAACTCGACAGCGGCAGAACCATTCGCGGCAATGGCGCAAACAGTTGCTCGAGCAGGCGCCGCCCCTCTTCATCGGCCCAAAGCCGCGCCAGACCGGCAAAGGCCAGCACGATGCCATCCAGGTGCCGCGCCGCGCCGCGCGGTTCGTGCAGCCGCCGCAGTCGCGAGTCGACGTTGCCGCGCAGTTCGGCGAGGCGGATGTCGGCACCATCGCTGCGCTGGCCCGCCGGCAAGGCCTGGCGCAGAAAATCCGGTACCAGGCTCATGCGTCGCGGGGATGAAGTGCCGATCGTCAACGGCAGTCCGGCGGCCAGCCGCTCGGGGACATCGCGCGCGAAGATGGCGATGTCGTGCGGCTGCTCGCGCGGCGGTACGGCGGCGAGCTTCAGGCGCGGCGTGCGATCGAGACTCAGATCCTTGTAGGAGTGGACCGTAAAATCGATCTGGCCTTCGAGCAGCGCACGATCTATTTCAGCGGTAAAGAATTCCTTGCCGTCGACCGAGGACAGCGGCCGATCCTGGATGCGATCGCCGCGGGTCTCGATACCAACCAGTTCGACGCTGAGGCCTGCACCGGCGTGCAGCCGTTCGAGATGGCGCGCAACGGCGGCGCTTTGTGCACGGGCGAGCGCGGAGCGGCGCGTGCCGAGTTTCACCACACGCGGCGGCATGCGTCAAACGGCCATTCGTCAGGCGACGTTGAAAGCCGCCAGATCTTCCCAGCTATGGGGGTGGGAGGCATTGGCGCCGAGTCCCCGCAGCAGCGCCTTCTCGCGGCACGCCGCGCGCGCACGCTCGATCTGACGCCGCCGCACGTCCGAGTGCGCCTGCAGCATATCGAACAGGGCGCCGAGACTGACGAATTCGGGCAGGTCCTTCCAGGGTGCCGTGGCCTCGGCGCCCGCGCCCAGATGAATGATTCTGCCGCCGCTGCCGGTGCGTTCGCGCCAGGCGGCAATCCGCAATCGATCCGACTCCGCTTCCGGGGGCACGCAGATCACGATCTGACGCGCGCCGCGCCAGCCCGCCAGTTCGCCCTCGACGCCGTCCTCGAGCACGCGCACCGGGCGTTCGGGGCTGCGCTTGCCCAGTTCGCGCGCGAGTTCGCGTGCCCGGGCCGCGGTCCGATTGGAGAGCCACAATTCCGATCCCGTCAGCCAGGGCGCGACCGCCTGCGCGAGTTGACCCGCGCCGATCAGCAGGGTCGGCCCCGCGGCCGCATCCTCGCCCAGCAGTCGGCGCACCTGGGATCCATAGGATGCGCTGCCAAGGCTACCGAGATAGTGCGCACGGATTTCCTTGGCATCGCAAAACAGGTGCTGCATCCAGGGGGACAGCTGTTGGGCCAGGCGCGAGCCGCCGGAGGAGAAATCCCGCCAGGCCTGCTTGATCTGCCCAAAAATTTCGGTCTCGGCAACCAGCTTGCTCTCGAGCCCGCAGCAGATTCGCAGCAGGAACGCATAGGCGGCGGCTCCCTCGAACTGCTCGAGCGCCCCATCGTCCGGAAACTGCGCGCGGGCCGCCGCGAGCGCCTCGAAGCCGTTCAGGATGACGACACTGCGCTGGCAGGTGCGGATCTCGAATCCAGGGGTCGCTGCGGCTGGGGCGACCCGCGAGTGCAGGATGTTCAGGAGGCGTAAATCCATGGTTCCCAAGGCTAGCGATCCGGGATCCGGCTGTGTCATGGCCGTGTCACGGCCGCGGCCGAACTTGCCCTTCCAGATCGCATTTTTGACCCCGAAAGCGGGATGTAATGCGGGATGTCCGGCCTGCCTCGTTATGCCATCATCCGCCCATGGACCAGGCGGCGACTGACGACCGCGGCAGCCAAGCCGCGCTGCAGAACCTCCAGTCGGTACTGACGGCCGATGAGAAGCTCGAGGCATGGGCCATCCAGCGGCGTCTGTTCGCGCTGAACCACCGGCGGGTGGCCCTGGGTGCCACCAGCGGCCGGTTCCTGGCGGTGACGCGACCCCTGTTTGGCGGTTTCGATCTGGCCGATGTGCGCTGGCAGGACCTCAAGGAGGTCCACCTGCGCGTCGGCATTCTGGGCGCCAGCCTGCAACTGACCGCGCTGGTGGGTTCCGATCTGGCATCTGCCGCCGGTCCGACGCGCACCTTGCTCTACGAGGGGTTGTGCAAGGACCAGGCTCAGGCGCTATATCGGATCTGCCAGGCGCATGATCAGGCCTGGCGCGAAAAGCGACGCGTGCGGGACCTGGAAGAACTGCGCGCGCGCTCGGGCGGCATTCAGCTCGGTGCCGGCGGCGCCTCGTCCGCGCCGTCGGCGGCCGACGGCGATGCCGCCAGCCGCCTGCGCAGCGCCAAATCGATGCTCGAATCGGGCCTCATCACCGATGCCGAGTACGAGGCCCTGAAGGCCAAGATCATCAGCAACGTCTAGGGCGTCTTGTCGACCCGCTTGAATCCCGCGGGCACTTCAAAGCTGCCGCCCGGGATCGGATCGGTGCGGATCGAGACGGTCTCGGTGACCATCTGGAACATCTGCACCATGCCCGGAGCGACCGGCGCGGCTGCCGCGGTCTGCTGCGAGTCGTCCTTCTTGTGCAGCTTGCTGAACAGTCCCAGCGCGGCGCTGCCGATTGCGGCGCTGGGCGAAGTCGGCACGCTGCTGGCGCTGGAGGAATCGCTGCCGGCACCACCGCTGCTGCCGGCGCTGCTGTCATCCTTGCATTGCGGGCCACCGAATTGCATGGCCGCGATCGTCTTGAGCGGGAAGCCCTTGAGACTGGCGGCCTGCTTCGCGGCCTCGCCCCAGCCATTCTTGTAGCGGTCGAACACCGGCTGGGAGCCGCCGCCCTGCAGGCCGTTGAATTCACCGGTGAGATTGAGTTTCCTGGCGTAGTTGTGCCAGAACTCGCGCGTTTCCGCGGTGCCGGGCACATCGGCTGCCAGCCACTCATCCATCACAAAGACGAAGTCGCAGCTGGTGCCCTTGGTGGGATCGGTGCAGGTGGTCGTCACGGTGATGGTTGCGCGGCTGGTATCCGTGCCCGCGATGCTGGCGTGCTCGCCGCTCTGCTTGAGCTCGGCGCGCGGGGGCGACCATTGGCATTTGCTGTCATCGACCGGCGCTCCGGAAGGCGCTTCCTGCTGCTGCCTCGCCGGCTGCGACTGCGCCTCCTGCAGCGCCTTGGCGGTGGCATCGCGCATCTGCTGGAACGTCATTTCGCTGTACTGCTTGTTGGCGACGTCGATCTCGTCGATCACTTCCGCATCCAGCCGGACGATGCGGACCGTATTGGTGTTGGCGCTCTTGGCGAGCGCGCGCAGTAGCCGCGACTTGAATTGATTCTGCTGCTCGGTGCGCGACTTGTTTCCGGAAATGGCAGTGCTCGAGCGACCCTCCATGGCGCCGAACTTGCTGGGCCCGAACCCATCGGTGCTGATCTGCTGTTCGATCGTAATGTCGGCCTGCACCATCCCGGCCAGACCAGCGGCTACCAGGGCCGCCATGCATTTCCCCGCAACGCGACTTAACGGCATTCTAAAACTCCCTCATTCCTTAAGTGATGTGCCGATTCCGGCGGGCAGAGCCTACCCCAACCACCGCGACCGCCGCGACCGCCGCGACCGCCGCGCCCGCCGCGACCGCCGCGGCCGGCCGATTGATTGTTTGACCTGCTGGCGTACTCTATCCGGGTGTTTCCCGCGTTGTGCTCAGATCGACCCGCGATTATGTCGTCCCCTCCTAACCGATGAGGCTACCTGTATGAAACACACCCTGAAATGGATTGCCGCCACCGCGGTCGCCGCCTCGCTGGCTTGCACCGCCGCCGGTGCGGCGCCGACTCCGACTTCGACCACGACTCCGGAGGCCACCGCGTGGCAACATCACAGTGCAAAGTTCAATTACAGCGGCTTCACCTCCGCCTATACCTGCGACGGAATGGAAGGGAAAGTCCGGGAAATCATGCAATTCCTGGGTGCCCGCAAGGATATGACGGTCAACGCCAGCGGCTGTCCCCGCGGGTCGAACTCCCCCTCGCATCTGGTTTGGGTCACGCTGGAATTCGACACGCTGGCGCCCGCGCCTGCCGGAGCGGCGAGCGCTGAGCTGGTGCCTGCCCAATGGACCGAGTTCAGGCTGACCGCGCAACGTCCGTTCTTCATGGACGCGGGCGATTGCGAGCTCATCGAGGCCATGAAGCCCATGCTGACGGCCAACTTCAGCCTGCGCGCGCTCGACTACAGCACCACCTGCACGCCGCATGAAGTGACGTTTGCCGACTTCCGCATCAGGGGCGAAGTGCTCAAGGCCGATCCCGAGCACGCCGGCTGAGGCACACACAGGCATCATGCTTCGTATCGTTCTGGTCCGACATGGCAGCGTCCCCGGCATAGAACCCGAACGATTTCGAGGCGGCTCGACATTCCAGCTCACCGAGCGCGGGATCGAGGAAGCGCGGCTTACCGCACGCCGCATCGCGCAGCATTGGCAGCCCGCGATGGTCTACACCAGCCCGCGGCAGCGATGCATCGATAC
>Ga0181534_10000724_pt1 | contig 22914 bp, 22 predicted proteins | sample PEATcosm2014_Bin_37_FD_119758 | JGI IMG/M metagenome (GOLD analysis project Ga0181534, IMG submission 119758) | Peatland microbial communities from MTU Mesocosm Facility, Houghton, MI, USA - PEATcosm2014_Bin17_10_metaG | ecosystem: Environmental > Terrestrial > Soil > Wetlands > Peat | place...
AGCGCACGCTCACGGCCGGCACGCGCTGGCAGCAGACCATCGTGATGCTCGCGGCGCTCGGCGCCGCACTGTTCTACTGCGATGCACTGATCACGCCCGCGATCTCGGTGCTGAGCGCGGTGGAAGGCCTGGAGAATCTCAATCCCGACATGGCTGGCGCGGTGGTGCCGATCACGCTCCTGATCATCATCGCGCTGTTTGCCATCCAGTATCGCGGCACCGAGCGGGTCGGGCGCCTGTTCGGACCGATCATGGTGTTGTGGTTCATCGTGCTGGCCGTCACCGGCACGCGCGCGCTGCTGCGCAATCCTTCGGTGCTGGTCGCGTTGAGTCCCAGCTATGGCATCTGGCTGCTGCTGCAGCGTCCGGGGGTCGCGCTGGCCATCCTGGGCGGCGTGTTCCTGGCCATGACGGGCGGCGAGGCGCTCTACGCGGATATGGGTCATTTTGGCAAGAAGCCGGTTCGCATCGCCTGGTTTGCGGTGGTGTGGCCATCGCTGGTGCTCAGCTACTTCGGGCAGGGTGCGCTGATACTGCAGCGTCCGGAGGCCGCGCATCTGCCGCTCTACCAACTGGTGCCGGTATCGCTGCTGCCGATGATGGTGCTGCTGGCCACGGTGGCGACGGTCATCGCCTCGCAGGCCACGATCACCGGTGCGTTCTCGGTCACGCGCCAGTGCATCCAACTGGATCTGCTGCCGCGGCTGCGCATCACTCAGACCTCGGCGCGCGAGCACAGCCAGATCTATGTCCCGGCAGTCAACTGGACTGTGCTGCTGGCGGTGTGCCTGTTCGTGCTCGGATTCCGTTCCTCGGACGCACTCGGTGCCGCCTACGGCGCGGCGGTCGCCGGCACGATGTTCATCACCACACTGCTCGGCGCCCAACTGGCGCTGGCGCAATGGCGCTGGCCGCAGCATCGCGTCGCGCTGGTGTTTGGTCCGCTGATGCTCGTCGACCTCGTCTACCTGACTGGCAATCTGACCAAGTTTGCGCAGGGCGCCTGGGTACCGCTCACGCTCGCGAGCCTGCTGTTCTGCGTCTTCATGATCTGGCGCAGCGGCCGGCGGCTCATGCGGCGTGCGCTGCGTTCGGTGGCGGTGCCGCTGTCGCAACTACCGAAACTGCTGAAAGACGTGCCGCGCGTGCCCGGCACCGCGGTGTTCCTGGCGAGCGATCCGGATTACGTGCCGACCGCGCTGTTGCGCAACCTCGAACACAATCACGTGGCGCATCAGCGCATCGTGTTCCTGAATGTCGAGATCACGCGCTCGCCGCGCCAGGACCCCGCCGATCGGGTGCGCATCGCGATGCTGATGCCGGAGATCTACACCATCGCCGCGCGCTTCGGCTTCATGGAGACCCCGGATGTGAGCGAGGCACTCAAGCAGTGCCGAGTTCGCGGTCTGAAATTGTTTGGGCAGGACAGCTCGTTCTTTCTCGGCTGGCACCTGGTCGCGCCGCGGCCGCGCGGCGGCTATGAGGGATTGCGGCGACGATTGTTTGCCTGGATGCAGCGAAGCAATACCCAGGCGGTGGAGTTTTTCCGCATGCCCGAACGTCGCGTGATCGTACTCGCGACGCAGGTCGAACTCTGAGACGCGGGTGTCCGCGCCCGTCGTCCTGGTGGTGGCCGTCGCCGACAATGGGGTCATCGGCCGCGGCGGCACGCTGCCCTGGCACCTGCCCGATGACCTGAAATTCTTCAAGACCGTGACCATGGGCAAGGCGCTGCTGATGGGACGGCTTACCTTCGAGTCGATCGGTAAGCCGCTGCCTGGGCGCCGCAACCTGGTGCTCACCCGCGGCGCGACCGCATTTCCGGCGGGGGTCGAAGCTGTTGCCAGTATCGATGCGGCGCTGGCGCTGCTGCCGGACACACCCGAACTGTGCGTGATCGGCGGCGCGGCGCTGTTTGCACAGACTCTGCCCGTCGCCCGTCGCCTCTACCTGACGGAGGTCCATGCCGCAGTTGCGGGGGACGTTTACTTCCCGCACTGGGATCGCGCCGACTGGCGCGAAACCGACCGGCGCGAACACCCAGCCGATGAACGGCACCTCTACGCGATGAGCTTCGTGACGTTCGAGCGCCGCTAGCGGCTGCCAGCTACTGCAGCGCTGCCCGCTACTGCAGCCGGCGATACTCGATCAGCGGCCCGACGTCGGGCGGACCGCCGTAGAAATCCCTGAACAGCAATTGCGGTTCCTCGCTGCGGCCGCGCGAAAGAATCTTGGCGCGCAGTACCTCGCCGTTCGCGCGCGTCAGGCCGCCATGCGCATGTATCCAGGCGCCGGTATCGCGCGCCAGCACCTCGCTCCACAGATAGGAGTAGTAGCGCGCCGCATAATCGTTGGAGAAGATGTGCAGAAAATAGGGAAAGTGATAGCGCGGCGGTATCGGTGCATAGTCGAGGCCGCGAGTCTTCAGGGCGGTGCTTTCGAATGCCAGCAGCTGATCCGCGGCCGGCACGCCCTCCGCGGGGAGCTGGTGAATCGCCAGGTCGGTCAGTGCGGCCTCGACATACTCCAATGCCCGGAAACCCTCATCGAACTGTTGCGAGGCAATCACCTGCTCGAGCAGTGCGGCTGGCAGCGGCTCCCCGGTCTGGTAATGCCGCGCGAAATGTGCCACCACCGCAGGTTCCCGTGCCCACATTTCGTTGAACTGCGAGGGGTACTCCACGAAATCGTTGGGCACGCTGGTGCCGGACAGGTAGGGATACCGGACATTCGAGAGCATGCCGTGCAGCGCATGACCGAATTCGTGGAATAGCGCGATCACATCGTCGAAGGACAGCAGGGTCGGTTCGCCCGGCTCGGGCTTGGGGAAGTTCAGATGATTGGCGACTACGGCCTTCTGCCCGAGCAGCGTCGACTGATTGACGAAATTATCCATCCACGCGCCGCCCTGCTTGCCGTCGCGCGCGTAGTAGTCGCCCAGGAACAGCGCCAGCGGCGAGCCGTCCGCATCGGAAACCTCGAACACGCGCACGTCCGGCTCATACACCGGCAGATCGTGGCGTTCCCTGAAATTCAGGCCGTAGAGCTCGTGCGCAGCGTAGAACACCCCATCCTCGATAACCCGGTTGAGCTCGAAGTAGGGTTTTATCCGCGCGTCGTCGAAATGGTAGCGCCGGCGGCGCAATTGCTCCGCGTAGTACTGCCAGTCCCAGGGCTGGGGCGCAAAGCCGGCCAGTTGCTGCAGCTCGGCCGCATCGCGGCGGGCGGCCCGCAGCGCTGCGTCGCCGATCTGCTGCAGCAGCTTTTCGGCCGCCGCCGGATCCTGCGCGGTCTGGTCCTCCAGCGCGTACGCCGCGTACGATGCATAGCCGAGCAGGTGGGCCCGCTCGGCGCGCGCGCGCACCAGGCGCGTAATGACGACAGTGTTGTCGTACTTGCCGCCGCGTGCGCGTTCGATGGAGGCGCGGTAAATGCGCTCGCGCAGCGCGCGGTTCTTCAATTGCGCCAGCCACGGCTGCGTCGTGGTGTTCTGTAATGCGATCAGCCAATGCCCGGGGAGCTTGCGCTCCCGGGCGGCCGCGGCCGCGCTGCTGAGCTGCTCGGGCGAGAGCCCATCCAGTTGCGCGACATCGTCGACTACGATCGCGCCGCTGCTGCCGGCCTTCAGCACGTTCTGTCGAAATTTGGTGGTAAGAGCGGCGATCTGCTGGTTCAAGCGCCGCAGCTTGCGCTGCTCGGCCGCTCCGAGGCGCGCACCCGCGCGCAGGAAATCGATGTGATAGCGCTCGAGCAGCTGTCGCGACTCCGGATCCAGCTGCAGTCGGTCGCGTTGGTCATAGAGTGCATCGATGCGGGCGAACAGCTTCGCATTGAGGTAAATCTCATCCTCGTGCGCGGCGAGCTTCGGCGTGATGTCGGTTTCGAGCGTCAGCAACGCATCGTCGCTATTGGCGGAGATCAGATTGGAGAAGGCCAGGTTCACACGATTGAGTAATTCGCCGCTGCGCTCCATTGCGACGACGGTGTTGTCGAAGGTCGCAGGCTCGGGATTGCCAGCGATATTCGCAATCTCGGCCAGCTGCAGCGCCATGCCAGCCTTGAATGCGGGCGCATAATCCTGATCGTGGATGCGATCGAAGGGCGGCAGCTCGAAGGGCAATGCGCTGGGCTTGGCAAAGGGATTGTCGGGCGATAGATCTGCGGCCCGCGCGCCCGAACCCATTGTCAGTGCGGCCAGCATCAGTATCGGCAACCGCGTCGATAGTCCGGTCGGCATAAGCAAACCCCGTGGCGAGTCCAATGGTAAACCAATTCAGTGCGCCTGCTGTCGCGGGTCGATCTGGCGGCGGGCATGAGTCGCGGCGAGAATCTGGCGCACCGGTTCGCCGATCAGCTCGTAGATCGCCTCATAGGATTGCAGCAGCGCCCTGGCAGTGGGCACCAAATCGTCCACGCCGTGCGGCGTGTTCTCCAGCGAGTCGGTCGGAGCAGGCAGAACCGTAAGACCGGTGGCAGCAAATTCGCGTACCGAGCGCCGCATGTGGACGGACGTGGTTATCAGGATGATGCGCTCGATACCATCGTGCCGGAACAAAGCGGCGGCGTTGCGCGCATTCTCGAACGTGTCGTACGCATCGCGGTCTATCCAGCGGGGCTGGATATCGAAATTCGTGTGCAGCGTTGCCTGCATGGCGTCGGACTCAGCGCGGTAGCCGGTGATCAGGATCGGCAGATCCGCGCGCCGCGAGAGGTAGGCACCGTAGGCGAGTTTGTCCAGCAATTCCGGTCCGGCGGCCGGAGCGCCTCCGTACGCGGGAGACACGGCGTGAGTGACGCCGCCACCCAGGATCGCAATGGCCTGCGCACCGTCGAGCCGCGACTGATCAAGCGCCGGGTAGGACTGCGCCAGCATCACGATCGAGTGGGAAATCAGCCGCGTGGAGATCAGCCACAGGAAACCGAGCGCGAATCCGATCAACACGCGTGCCAGTCGCGGGCGACGTCGCAGCAGCAGCAGTCCGGCAAATCCCACCAGCAGCGGGCCGGCGGGTGGCAGCAGCAGCTGGCGCAGCAGCGTCTTGAGGTAGAGCAGCGCCATGGGTGCTGAATTGCCCTAAGGAATGGCCTTGAGCGCCTCGCCCACCGTGGCGAACATCTGCTCGATCTGTGCCGGCTCGACGATCAGCGGCGGCGAGAGGGCCAGGATGTCGGCGGTATAGCGCACCAGCACGCCGCGCTCCAGGCATCGCAGAAAGACTTCGTAACCGCGGCTGCCGGGGCGTCCTTCGCGCGATTCGAGTTCGATGCCGGCCACGAGCCCGAGGTTGCGGATGTCGCGCAGGTGCGGCGCGCCGCGCAATGCGTGTGCCGCCTGCTCGAACTGGCCCGACAGCGAACGGGCACGCTCGAACAGCCCATCGCGCTGGTAGATATCGAGTGCCGCCACGGTGGCGGCCGCGGCCAGCGGGTGCGCCGAGTAGGTGTAGCCGTGGAACAGCTCGATGCTGTCCGGATTGGCGGCATTGATCACGGTGTCGTAGATCGGACGGTTGACCGCGACCGCGCCGAGCGGCACCGAAGCATTGTTGATGCCCTTGGCGAGCGTGATGATGTCCGGCTTGACGCCGAAGTACTCGGAGGCCGTGGCGGCGCCGAGACGGCCAAAAGCGGTGATGACTTCATCGAATATCAGCAGCAGGCCATGCCGGGAGCAGATCGCTCGCAGGCGTTCCAGGTAGCCCTGCGGCGGCACCAGCACGCCGGTCGAGCCGGCCAGCGGCTCGACGATGACCCCGGCGATGGTGGAGGCATCATGCAGCGCGACGATGCGCTCAAGATCGTCGGCCAGGTGCGCGCCCCACTGCGGCTGTCCGCGGGAAAATCCCGCCTCGGCGATGTTGAGCGTGTGAGGCAGATGATCGACGCCCGGCATGAGGTTGGCGCTGAAGGTCTTGCGGTTGCCGCCGATGCCGCCGACCGAGATGCCGCCGAAGCCCACACCATGGTAGCCACGTTCCCGGCCGATGAATCGATGCCGCTGGCCCTCGCCGCGAGCGCGATGATAGGCCAGCGCGATCTTCAGCGCGGTATCGGCGGATTCGGAACCGGAATTGGTGAAGAAGATGCGGTCGAGGCCCGGCGGCATGATGCGCGCCACGCGGCTGGCCGCTTCGAAAGCCATCGGATGGCCCATCTGAAAGCCCGGGGCGTAGTCGAGCTCGCGGCTCTGACGCGCGATTGCCTCTGCGATCTCGGTTCGGCAATGACCCGCGTTGACACACCACAGGCCGGAAGTTCCGTCCAGCACGCGCCGCCCGTCGTGGGTGGTGTAGTACATGCCGCTGGCGCCGACCAGAAAGCGCGGCGCGGCCTTGAATTGCCGGTTTGCGGTAAACGGCATCCACAGTGCATCGGTATCGGGCAGAGGCTTGGCTTGGGCGTTCATGGCAACTCCAGTCCGGCAAGGGCTCCGTGGGCAGGGCGCGACATTCTACAGCCCCGCCCGTTCGAGCAGCGCCTGGGCACCGTCGGCTTCGCCGCCCTGGGGTTCGGCGCGCGAGAGCAGGGCATCGAGCACGCGCTGCTGCGCGAGGCCGCGGCGTTGCGCCTCCGAATAGGCGATCTCGGGGTGGAACATCACCATCGAATAGCGCGGGATGAATCTGCCCGGGAAGGCGCGCTCGAGCTGTGCGGCGAGCGCCTGGCGTCGCAGGAACTCCGGTGAGCGCACGGTGTCGCGCATCTCCTGGTAGTTCTCCAGCGCCATGGCGGCGATGGCATCGGTGTCGGCGTGTCGTTCCCGTTCGAATTGCTGCAACAGCCCCTCGCGCACCCGCGGATCATCCGCGCCCGGAACGCAGAGCAGCCGATCGAGCAGCCGGCAGTCCTCGAAGCCGCAATTGAGACCCTGGCCGTGGAAGGGCACGATGGCATGGGCCGCATCGCCGATGAGCAGCAGCCGGCCGTCCACCTGCCAGCGCTGGCAATAGAGCGTGCCCAGCCGACCCTGTGGATGCGCCGCAAATTGCGCGGCGAGGTCCGGGATGGCGCGCGCGGCATCCGGGAACTGGGCATCGAAGAAGCGCGTCACGGCCGCATCGCTCCGCAACCGGCCGAATCCCGGATCCCCATCGCGCGACAGGAACAGCGTCGCCGTGAATGTGCCGTCCGTGTTGGGCAAGGCAATCAGCATGTAGCCGCCTCGCGGCCAGATGTGCAGCGCCCGCGGTTCAAAGGCGTAGCGCCCCGACGCATCGGCGGCCGGGATGATGAGTTCTTTGTAGTCGTGATCGAGCGGCTGCTCCTGCGCACGTACCAGCTCGCGCGCCACCAGCGCATTGCGCACGGCCGAGCCGGCGCCGTCGGCACCGAGCAGCACGTCGAAACTCTCCTGGTAGTTGCGGCCGTCGCGCTCATCGCGCAGCGCCACGGTGCCCGCTGCGACATCGACGTCCAGGCAGCGCGTGCCGAATCGCAGCTCGATGCCCGGGCACTCGGCCGCGGCATCGATCAGGATGCGATTGAGCCGTTCCCGGCTCAGCGCGTAGATAATCTCCTGATCGTTCTGGCCATAGCGCAGGAACGCAGGCGTGCCGGTTCCATCGTGCACCATGCGTCCAGGCATCGGCATCAGCGCTGGCGTCACCCGACCGGCCAGTCCCGCATGCTCGAGCGCCAGCATGCCGCGCGCGGCCATCGCCAGATTGATGGAGCGGCCGCGTTCCGGCGGCGCGATGCGCGCATCGGCTCGACGTTCGATCAGCCTCACCGATCGACCGCGATTGGCGAGCATGAGCGCCATGAGGGTGCCCACCGGCCCGGCGCCGATCACCGTGTAGCGTTGCATCGTTCTTTCAGGATGCCGGCGAGGCGCTGCGCAGCCTGCCAGACCTCTTCGAAGCCGTTGTAGAGGGGCACCGGGGCCAGGCGAATGATGTCGGGTTCGCGCCAGTCGCAGACCACGCCGCTGCGGTTCAGCGCCTCGTAGACCTCCCGTCCGGCTCCCGAGCGCAGGCGCACCGACAACTGGCAGCCGTGCTCCAGCGGCGCGGCGGGCGTGACCACGGTCAATTCCTCGCCCGCCAGTTCCAGCAGCAGGGTCTTGAGATAGTCGGTCAAGGCAAGCGACTTGCGGCGCAGTGCCGCCATGCCTGCTTCGGCGAAGATCGGCAGCGATGCGCGCAGCGGAGCGGTCGAGAAGATCGGTGGATTGCTGAGAGCCCAGGCCAAGGCCCCGGCTGCCGCCTTGAACACGGGGCTCATCTGGAACCGCGTCAGCGCCTCATGACCCCACCAGCCGGTCAGCCGCGGCAAACGGTCATGCGCCAGGTGCCGTGCATGCACGAAGGCGCCGCCGATCGCACCGGGGCCGCCGTTGAGGTATTTGTAGCTGCACCAGACCGCGAAATCGGCCTCATCATCATGCAATTGCAGCGGCACATTGCCGATCGAGTGCGCCAGGTCGAATCCGGCCGAAGCGCCCACGGCATGCGCCGCACGTGCGATGCGGGCAAGATCGAAGCACTGCCCGGTGCGGTACTGCACGCCGGGCCACAGCACCAACGCCAGGCGACCGCTCAAGGCTGCGATCTGCCGCTCGATATCCTCCGCGCGCAGGCACTCCTCCCCGGGGCGTGGGGCGAGCTCAATCAGTTCGCGCGCGGGATCCAGCCCGTGCCAGGCGATCTGCGAGGCGACGATGTGGCGGTCGGATGAGAATGCGCCCGCCTCGATCAGCACGGCGCCGCGGTCCGGCACGGGTCGATAGAAGCTGGCCAGCAGCAGATGCAGATTTACGCTGAGGGAGTTCATCGCCACGACTTCCGTGGCGCCGGCGCCGCAGAGCTGTGCGAGCGGTGCCTGCAACTGCTCGGCATAGCCGATCCACGGCGATCGGGCCTCCTCGTGACCAAGCACGCCGAGCCGCTCCCAGTCTTCGACCTCGTCCGTAACGCACTCGCGCGCGGCCAGCGGCGCCAACCCCAATGAATGGCCGCACAGGTACAGCAGCGGTTGGCCGTCACGGCTGCGTGGATGGGCAAAGCGTGCCCGCAGTGCGCGCAGCGGATCGCGCGCATCCTCGGCACGGGCCCAGGATTGGTCCGTCATAGCGGCTACGCCGCCCTGAGCGGATACAACACCGGCTTCGAGGGCACGGCGTCGCCGGCCATGGCAGGCGCCTGCAGGCTAAGCAGATACCAGCCGTCGGCGAGCGCAGCGCCGATGTAAGCCAGCTCGGTGATGGTGCAGCCCGGTCGCTGTGCCTGCGCCAGTTGCGTGCTGCCGGGCGGCAACCCGAAGAACAGGCGGTGTGCCGTCAATGCGCCGCCGTCGCTGCTGCGGTCGGCGGAGGGCACATCCAGCACCAGGTGTTCGATGCCCCGCTCGACGAGGTACGAGGCGGCTTCGGCCGACAGGAACGGCGCGGCGGCGCGATACTCCTCGGTGAATTTTTGCGGATCGTTGGGCTGAGTACGGATCACCAGCGCGTGCGCGCCCAGGCGAGGCGCCAGCGGTGCCAGCGGCGCGGGCCATGCTTCCTCGAGCCGCGCGCGCGTGATCAGCAGGTCCGCATCCGCAGCTTCAGGCTCGCTGCCTTCGCGGCTGTCGGCCGCGATCTCAGGTTCGACCGTGATCAGCGCTGCCAGCAGCAATCGCTGCGGCACCAGGCCATGGACGTCCACGCGTTCGACGGTGAGATGGCCGACGCTCTCAGTGTGCGTGCCGTTGGCATGCGGGGTGAGCGTGAGGGTGCTGCAGTTGCAGCTTGCCCCGCGCACCACGCGGCCATTGAAGCTTGCAACTTCCAGCGGCACGCTGCTGGCCGCCGGTGCGCCGAAGCAGCGCAGCTGCGGACCCTGGAAATCGAGCACGCGCGCCAGGCTGGTACCCGCGGCCAGATCGGACAGCAGCGCTACGCCGTCGATGTCCAGGCGCGCCCATTGCGCGCGGTCATTGCGAGCCATGGTCGGCGCCCGCCATCGCCGGCGGCTCCATGACGGCACCGCAGTGCCTGCAGGTGCGCAAGGACTGGCTGCCGAAAAAGCGCTTGAACACGGGTGGAAACTGCGTCTCGATATCGGTGAGCTCGAAGAACTCTTCGTACAGCAGATGCTGGCAGCGCTCGCAATACCACTGCAGGCCATCGAGCTCGCCTTCCCGCCGCCGCCGCTCGATCACCAGCCCCACCGAGGCCGCTGCGCGCTGCGGCGAATGCGGCACGCCCGCCGGCAGCAGCAGGATCTCGCCTGCGCGGATTGGCAGATCGCTGATAGCCCCATCCTGCACCACGCGCAGCACCATCTCGCCTTCGATCTGCTGGAAGAATTCCTCCGCCGGGTCGACGTGGAAATCCTTGCGGCTGTTGGGACCTCCGACTGCCATGACGATGAATTCGCTGTCCTGGTAGATGACCTTGTTGCCCACGGGCGGTCGCAGCAAATGACGGTTGCTGTCGATCCAATGCCTGAGGTCGATGGGATGAAGGGGGCGCATAATGCGGGTCTATTCGCGTATGGTAAGCACATTGCCGCGGGGTGGCGACTTTCGGACACTTGGCATATGTCGAATCGCGGAATCTCGAACGCATCGCAGTCGATACGCGCCGCACTCGTGCTGCTGCTGTGCGTGGCACTGACCGCCTGCGGTGTCCACTGGCCGTGGCGCCACCGCAAGCCTGGTCAGCCGCCCCCGGTGCAGGAGCTCGCCATCGCCCCGGCGGAAGCCACCACGGCGGCACCCATACTTCAGTACTGGCACCGCAATGCGCTGCAGCTGGACCTGACCGGCGTGAGCGGCCAGGGCGCAGCGACGCTGCGGACGCTGCCAGGCCATGCCTGGCCCATACGCCTCGAGTTCAAAGTGCAGCCCGGCCGCTTCGCACAGCTGGAAGCGATCGGCGCGCAGCGCGTGGTGTTCGAAGTGCCTGCGCAGGGCGCGCCGGTGGTGTTCAGGCTGGCGCCCGGCAGCTACACGAAGGATACGGCGCAGATCACTGTTCGATGGAGCGCGGCTGACGGCTCGGCACACTGACCGGGCGGGAACCCGGCTCATCCAGATTCAGCGCCGTGAGCGCGCCACCCCAGACGCAGCCGGTATCCAGTCCCACCACGCCATCGGCGTTGTAATAACCGAGCGCCGACCAATGGCCGAAGACGATCCGCGTGCCGGCCGCGGCGCGCCGCGGTGCCTTGAACCAGGGCATCCACGGCGGCGGCGCCGAGTCGGGCTTTCCCTTCTGCCTGAAATCAATGCGGCCCTCGGCAGTGCAGAACCGCAGCCGCGTCAGCACGTTGACCGCAAAGCGCAGGCGATCGGTCCCTGTGAGCGATGGCTGCCAGCGATCAGGCTCATCGCCATACATGGCCGCGAGCAGTGCCGCCGGATCGGAACGCAGCGCCTGCTGCACTTCCGAAGCCAGGGCAAGCGTCTCATCGACGCTCCACTGCGGCACCACGCCCGCATGCACCAGCAGGTCGTCCGCGTCGGTTTCGTAATGCGCCAGCGGCAGCTGCGTCAGCCAGTCGATGAGCGTATTGCGGTCCGGTGCTTCGAGTATGGGCTTGAGCGTATCGCTCTTGCGCAGCTTCGCCTTCACAAGTGCGACGGCAAGCAGGTGCAGATCGTGGTTGCCGAGTACGCAGAGCGCATTGTCTGCCAGGCCGCGCACCAGCCGCAGGGCCTTCAGGGAGTCGGGCCCGCGGTTGACCAGGTCGCCGACGAACCAGATCTGATCGCGATCGCTCCGGAAGCCGATCCGCGCGATCAGCGCGGTGAGCTCATCGGCACAGCCCTGGATATCGCCTATGGCCCAACGCGCCATGCCTCGTCAAAGCGGGAAGGTCAATGCAGCATGCCCGGCATGGCCAGCCGGAATGCCGGGATGTTCGCATCAAAGGTCGCGCCATCGTCGGCGACCATCTGATAACTGCCCTGCATGGCGCCGACCGGCGTTTCAAGTACCGCGCCGCTGGAGTAGCGAAAGCCCTGTCCGGGTTTCAGATACGGCTGCTCGCCCACCACGCCATCGCCACGCACTTCCTGCACGCGTCCGTTGGCATCGGTGATGACCCAGTGGCGGGTCAGTAGCTTTGCGGGCACGTCGCCTTCATTGCGGATGGTGATCGTGTAGGAGAACACATAGCGGCGCTCGCGCGGCTCGGATTGATCCTCGAGGTACGAGGTTTCCACTTCGACGCTGATCTTGTGGCGGATGGTCTCCACGATCAGCGCGTACGCACGGCCAGCACATCGCAGGGCGCGCCGTGCAGCACCGAGTCTTCGGTGCGATGAATCAGGATCGAGAGCCCGTGTCGCTCGCGCGCGCCGAGTACGATCAGATCGCAGCGGCGCTCGCGCGCGTGTCGCAGCACTTCGCTCTGGGCGTTGCCGGCCTCGACGCTGCCTGAATCGGCCGGCAGTCCGAGTTCCTGCGCGAGCTTTTCAATCTGCGTCCGCGCACGAGCGATGATCTGATTGTCGATCTGCATCACGGGAATCAGCGAGTCGCTCATGGGTTCGATCGGCACGAATTCCACCACGTGCAGCAGCCACACGCTGCCCTGGCCGACGCGCGCGAGTTCGCAGGCCCGCTCCGCCACGGCGCGACTGCCTTCGGTCAGGTCCACCGCGGCGAGAATGCGACTATATGCTTTCATGGCAACTTCGCTGCCAAGCTTAACGGATCGCCGCCGCGGCCGCGCGCGCGGCTGCGGCGGCCTGTGCCAATGCGCCAAACTGGGGCGGCGATAGCGTCTCGGCGCGCGCGCCCGGGTCGATGCCCAGTGCAGTCATTGCCTCCCCCGACAGGTAGTTGCGCAGCGAATTGCGCAGGGTCTTGCGGCGTTGCCCGAACGCCGCCGTGACCACCTCGCCATAGAGAGGTTCGCGCGACCAGGCCGGGGGCGTCTGGATGACATCCAGCCGCACGAACGCCGAAGTCACCTTGGGCGGCGGCTGGAAGGCGCCTGCACCGACATCGAACAGGCGGGTGGCCGCGGCGCGCGGCGCGAGCATCACGCCCAGGCGTCCGTAGTCGCGGCTGCCCGGAGCCGCGACGATGCGATCGACGACTTCCTTCTGCAGCATGAAATGCATGTCGCTGATGACATCCCCGGCCTCGAGCAGGCGGAACAGCAGCGGCGTGGATATGTTGTAGGGCAGATTGCCGAGCACGCGCAGCCGGCTGCCGCGAGTCGCCGCCAGGGCCCGCCAATCGAACTCGAGCGCATCGGCGCGATGCAGATGCCAGCGCGGCTGACTGCCGAAACGCGCCTGCAGCGCATCGGCCAGATCCCGGTCGATCTCGATTGCGTCCAGGGAGCCGGCCGTGGCGAGCAGCTGTGCCGTCAGCGCGCCGCGACCCGGACCGATCTCGACCGCACTGTCGGTGGCCTGGGTGGCGATCGACTGCACGATGCGCGCGATGACCGCCGGATCGTGCAGGAAGTGCTGGCCGAATCGCCTGCGGGCGCGGATCACGCTCGCTGGGCCATGGCGGCGGCAAGCGCGATGGCCGCCAGCAGGCTGCCGGCGTCGGCGCGTCCAGTACCCGCCAGGTCCAGCGCGGTGCCGTGATCGACCGAGGTGCGCACGATGGGCAATCCCAAGGTGACGTTGACGGCCTCACCAAACCCGGCGTGCTTGAGCACCGGCAGTCCCTGGTCGTGATACATGGCCAGCACCACGTCGTAGCCTTCGAGATGGCGCGGCACGAACAGCGTGTCGGCGGGTATCGGGCCGTGCACATCCAGTCCCTGAGCGCGCGCCTGCGCGATGGCAGGAGAGATGACGCGCAGTTCTTCATCGCCCAGATGCCCGCCTTCTCCGGCGTGAGGATTCAGGCCGCACACCGCGATGCGGGCGCGTGCGAGTCCCCAGAAGCGACGCAGATCGGCCGACAGGATCGTCAGCAGCTGCAGCAGTCCTGGCGTGCTGAGGGCCTCGCTGACGGCGCGCAGCGGCAGGTGGGTGGTCGCGAGCGCGACGCGCAGCGCGCCGGCCACCAGCATCATGACCGGCAGCGGCGCGTGCGTGCGTGCGGCGATGTATTCGGTGTGACCCATGAAGTCGAAGCCGGCCTCGATGATGAGGCTCTTCTGCACCGGTGCGGTCACGCAGGCGCTGAAGGTGCCGGCAAGGCAGCCGTCCACGGCCCGATCGATCAACCCGAGCACGGCCGCGCCGTTGGCGCGATCCAGCCGGCCCGGAATGCAGGCGGCGGCGAGTGGCTGATGCAGCACGCTGAGCGTGCCGGCCGCGGTTTCCACTGCCTGGCCGACCGACCAGTCCTCGAGCCGCACATCCAATCCCAGCAGTTGCGAACGCTGCTCGAGCATGGCGTGGTCGGCGAGGCAGACCAGCGGCCAGCTGCGCGCCCGCGTGGCCGCCGCCAGGCACAGATCGGGGCCGATGCCGGCCGGTTCTCCGGAGGTCAGTGCGAGCGGTGCCGTCGGCGTCAGAGACGTAGCTCGATGAAGGATTCGTCGCGAATCTGTTGCAGCCACAGCTCGGTCGCTTCTTCGACGCGGCTGTCGCGCAGGGCTTCGAAGGCGCGCTCACGCGCCGCATCGGCGGTGTTGTCGAAGTCGCGGTGCCCGAGCATCTGCACGATGTGCCAGCCGTACTGGGTGCGAAATGGCTGGCTGATCTCATCGGGTTTGAGCGACTCGGCGGTCGCCGCGAATTCGGGCACAAAGGCATCGGCCTGGGTCCAGCCCAGGTCGCCGCCGTTGATGGCAGAGCTGGCATCCTGCGAGTTGGTCTTGGCCAGCACCGCGAAGTCTTCCTTGCCCGAGACGATCTGATCGCGCATGTGCGTGAGTTTCTGCCGCACCGTGGCGTCATCCTCGATTTCCGTGGTCTTGAGCAGGATGTGCCGCAGGTGCACCTGCTGGATGATCTGTGCGCCGCCGGCCGCGCGCGTCTCATTGAGCTTCACGATGTGAAAACCGCTCGGCGTCTGCATGACCTCGCTGACACTGCCGGGCTTCATGCGCGCGATGACGTCGGCCAGAAAGGTCGGCAGTTCCGTGCCTTTGCGCCAGCCGAGCGAGCCGCCATCGAGCGCGGTTTCGCTGGCCGAGTAAGTGATCGCGAGCTTGCCGAAATCCTCGCCGCCGCGTGCGCGATCATCGACATCCTTGGCGCGTGCCGCGGCTGCCGCGAGCTGCGCGGGCGAGGCGTCCTGCGCCACCGCTATGAGAATGTGCGAGACGTTGTACTCATTGGTCGCCGAGGCGGTTTTCTTTTCGTGTTCCAGGTACTGATCCAGTTCGCGCGGCGTGATGGTGATGCGCTGCACGACATCGCGCGAGCGCAGGATCTGGCGCGCAATTTCACGCTTGAGCTCGGTGCGGTACTCGGCGTAGTCGATTCCGTCCGCGGCCAGTTTGGCGGGTAGCTGCTCCAGCGTGATGCCCTGTCGTTTGGCGATGTCGTCCATCGCCGCGTTGACCTGCTCGTCCGATACCTTGATGCCGGCGCGATCGGCGTGCTGCGCCTGGATCTCCTCGAGCACCAGTCGGTCAAGCACCTGCGAGCGCATGACATCCGAACTCGGCAGCGCCACGTTCTGCCCGCGCAGCCGCAAGGTGATCTCCCGCGTCTGCGATTCGAGCTCGCTTTCGAGCACCAGTCCGTCGTTGACCAGGGCGACCACCCGGTCGAGCATCACCCCCTCGGTGGAGAGGTCCTTGTGCGGCCCGGCGGGCGCATCGGGGGTACCGGCTTCCTTGGCGGCGTCGGTGGTGGTGGCGTCGGGCTTGGCGGGGGTCTTGCTGCGCGCAGCCTCGGCGATGCCGCCCGCGGCCAGCAGTGCCGCGGCTGCGAGCGCCACGCAGGCGCGTTGGGTGACGGTACGCACAGGCATTAAATGTCTATTTGCCTCAGTAGGTTAAGTTCAAAAGAGGGGCTGTCTGTTCGCGGAGCTGGAGTATCCCCGAATCGACTGCTCAAGGAAAGACGTGACCTGGCTTCCGACACTTGAGAGGCCGGTGAGTTCCAGCTGGAAGGAGACACCGCTGCTCTGGATGCCGGTGCGGGTGCTGATCGAGCGTTGCCAGAGTGCCCGGATGTTCCAGCAGGCGCCCCGATACTGGAAGCCGGCGAAGTCTTCGATCGAGCCCGGACGCACCGCCGGCGTGGCCGAGGGGTTGTCGAGAAACGAGTAGACCGCGCGCGCATAGGCATCCCAATGGCTGGCGATGGGCCAGGCCACCGACGCATCCACCTGCGAGAGCTCGCCGGCGCGGTAGCGGTAGCTTAAGTTGGCCACCTGCTGGTTGCTGGGGTGGTATTGCAGCGTGATCTGATCCTGTGCCACCGCCGAGACATCCGGGTTGGAGGCGATATCGAACTGCAGATTCCAGTTGTGATAGGCCGTCAGGATCACTTCGGCGATGAGGCTCGAAGTGTTGACCGATTGCAGCGCCTCGCCGGGCAGCGTCACGCGCGCAGGCTCGAAATAGATGGCCTGGCCGATGGTGGCGCTCAGGAAACGTGTGCCGCTGGCGGTGTCGAAGGTCTGCGAGGTCAGGCCGAGCGTCAGGCCGTTTTCATCGCCCACGCGATCGGTACCGACGAAGCGATTCGGCCGGAACAGCTCGATCAGGTTCGGATCGGGAATGCCGGTATCGAACACCGGCAGGTCATTCTGATTGCGGTAGGGGATGTAGACATACATGGCCCGCGGCTCGAGCGTGATGGTGCGCGTCGAACTGGCGCTCAGACGTTCGAAGGTCAGTCCGCTGTCGATGCTGAAGATCGGCAGGTTGCGCTGCGGGGAGGAGCTCTCACCGATGTCGTTGTAGCTATCGCGCAGTGCGTACTGGGTGAATTCCCAGCCGACATTCGGGCGCAGGAAGTACCCCGGCCCGGAGAAGTCCAGCCCGAAGTGGGGCATCGCGTCCAGCCGCCAGCCGTCGACGTTGGCCATTGGGTCGAGCGGTGCGTTGGAGAGATTGCAGGGATTGGGAACGTTGCAGGCGCCGACCGCGGGGCAGGGGATGCAGTTCGCGCGCGTGAAATTCACCAGCTCGCTCTCAAAGCCGGTGCTCATCTGCGCTATGTTCCAGGGCGACCAGTGCGCGGCCGCCGTCAGGCGCGGCAGCTGTATGTAGGGCCGCTCATCCACCGGCAGCGTGTCGTCCAGGGTCTGGTAGCTGGCCACCTCGGCGTGCAGAGTCCAGATGTCGTCGCGATGCGTGATGCCGATGCTGCGCGGCAGGAAGGGCGTGCTGGTGCTCTCGGTGCCCTGAGTGAAGTCCTCGAAATAGGCATCGTCGCTGACGTTCTCGATGGTGGTGTCGATGCGCGTGTTCCAGCCCAGCTGGTAGCGGTCGATGAGCTTCACGAAGCTGCGGTCGTCGTCGGTCTGCCGGTCATGGGGCATGAAATTGGCATCGAGGGTGCCGCGCGTGGATTCCGTCAACAGCCGATACTCGGCACCCAGGTCGATGCCGCGGGTCGAGTAGATCGTCGGTGTGAAAGTCGCATCCTGGTTGGGCGCTATGTTCCAGTACCACGGCACGCCCAGGAAGGCGCCGCTCAGGCTGGAGCTGCCGAAGTTCGGAAACAGCACGCCGCTCTGCCGGGCACTGTTCAGCGGGAAGGAGATCCACGGCAGGTAGAGGATCGGCACGTTCTCGAAGTCCACGACCGCGCCGTGGCCGACGCCGCGTCCGGCGCTGGTGTCGAGCGTGAGATCGCGCGCGATGATCATCCAGTCGTTGTGCGCCTTCGGGCAGCTGCTGTAGGTGACATGCTTCAGCGTGATCACCTTCTCCGGCGTCATCGATATCTGGTCGGCCGTGCCGTGGCCGGGCTGCTTGAGCAATTCGAACTTGCCGTGACTGAAGTCCGCGCTCTGCTCGTCGTAGTGTCCGGTATCGCCCTGCAACAGCACGATGGGGTCGCGATAGCGCACGGCGCCGCTGGCGGTGAGGTTGTTGTTGTCACGGTCGTAGGTCAGTTTGTCGGCCAGGATTTCGCGATCGCCCATGTGGACATCGACATTGCCGGTGAGCTCCATGAGCCCGTCGGAGGTGTAGTCGAACTGATCGGCGCGGTAGGTGATGTCGCCGCCGGGCCCTCGATGCCCGGGCGTCCCGGCCGCGGGCGCGAGCGCCGGCGCGGGCGCAAGCGGGTTCGCGGCCGCAAGCAATGTGGGCGCGGTTTGCCACGGCTCGACGCAAGGTCCGTCGGCGGCCCGCGTCGCGAGTGGCAGAGCGCAGCAAAGCGCCGCGCCCCACAGCGCGCGCAGATGCGGGGAAGAACTCATGTGCGTCTCATTATAATGACGGGTTGCAGCATAAGGTTTGTTCCTCATCATGAGCAGCAGCGACCCGCGCCTCGATCAATTGCGACATTGGCTTGCCACCGAGCAGCGCTGGCCGCTCGCACGGCTGGCGCCAGCCTCGGCCGATGCCAGTTTTCGTCGCTATTTCCGCGCCTGGAGCAGCGATGGTTCCACGCGCGTGGTCATGGACGCGCCTCCGGACAAGGAGGATGTGGCGCCTTATCTCGCGGTTTCGGCGCTGCTCGAGCGCTGCGGGGTGCATGTGCCCCGGATCGAGGCCAGCGATGCGCGGCAGGGATTCGTGCTGCTGGAAGACCTGGGCACGGTGTCCTACCTGTCGCGCCTGCAGCAGCCGGCGACCGCCGATGCGCTCTATGGGGACGCGCTCGCGGCGCTGCTGCGCATCCAGTTGCGGGGGCGCGAGCTGTGCGCGCAACTGCCCCCCTACGACCGCGCCGTGCTGGCGCGCGAGATGGCGCTCATGCCCGAGTGGTTCTGCGCGCGCCATCTCAAGCTCACGCTCGATGAGCGCGAGCGCACGCTGATCGAAGCCGCGTTCGGATTGCTGATCGAGGAGGCGCTGATGCAGCCGACGGTGCTCGTGCACCGCGATTATCACTCGCGCAACCTCATGGTTGTTCCGCAGCACAACCCGGGCATCATCGATTTCCAGGACGCGCTGGCCGGTCCCTGCGGCTACGACCTGGTATCGCTGCTCAAGGACTGCTACATCGATTGGCCGCGCGCGCGCGTCGAGGCCTGGGTTTTGGGCTACCGCCAGCAATGGATCGCCGGCGGCGGCGATGGCGGCCGCGATGCGGCCATGTTCCTGCGCTGGTTCGACCTGGTAGGCCTGCAGCGCCACATCAAGGTACTCGGCATCTTTGCGCGCCTGTGGTATCGCGACGGCAAGAGCGGTTACCTCGCCGATCTGCCGCGCACACTCGACTACGTATGCGATGCGGCCCGGCGCTATGCGGAGCTGCGCGAATTCTCGCAGTGGGTCGAGAGTCGTCTGCTGCCGCAGCTGCCGCAGGCCAACGCCCGCGAGCTGGCCCGGAGTCCAACATGAGCCTGTATGCGCGTCGTGCCATGGTGCTCGCGGCCGGCCGCGGCGAGCGCATGCGGCCGCTGACCGACCAGGTGCCCAAGCCGCTGTTATCGGTGCGCGGCAAGCCGCTGATCGTGCATCACCTGGAGCGGCTGGCGCGCTGCGGCGTGCGTGATGTGGTCATCAACGTGGCGTGGCTGGGTGACCGCATCCGGGCCGCGCTCGGGGATGGGGCCGCCTTCGGCGTCTCGATCCACTACAGTGAGGAGGGCGCGCGGGCGCTGGAGACGGGCGGCGGAATTCTGCGAGCGCTGCCCTGGCTGGGCAGCGAGCCGTTCCTGGTCGTGAACGGCGATGTGTTCACCGACTTCGACTTCGCGGAGCTCTCGATCGCGCCCGAGGCGTGGGCGCATCTATTGCTCGTGCCCAACCCCGTGCAGCACCCGCGAGGCGACTTCGCGCTCGAGGACGGTCGCGTGGTCGAGACCGGGGCCACGCGGTGGACATATTCCGGCATCGGGCTGTATCGCGCGCAGCTCTTCGATGGCTGCCAGCCCGGGCGCTTCCCGCTGTTGCCGCTGTTCCGGCGCGCCATGGGGGCAGGACGCCTGTCCGGCCAGATTTACCACGGATGCTGGAGCGATGTGGGCACAGTCGAGCGGCTGGCCGCACTGCAGTAGTATGGACTGCCCTTCGGGGCCTTATGCGTAAACCTGACGACATGCCGGCGAGCCCCGTCCGCAGCGGCGAGAAGTACCACACGCCGCAGGGATTCAGTGCCATCAAGGATGGCGTCCGTGCGCGCGGGGAGGTCGATCGCAGCGCACTTACCGGAAAGCCGCCCTGGCTGCGCGCGCGGATCGCGACGGGCGAGGGCTACGATTTCGTGCGCCGCACGGTGCGCGAGCACCGGCTCTCGACCGTCTGCGAAGAGGCCAAGTGCCCCAATATCGGCGAATGCTGGAACGCCGGCACCGCCACCATCATGCTCATGGGCGCCGTCTGCACGCGCGCCTGCCGCTTCTGTGCCGTCGATACCGGCAATCCGCGCGGCTGGCTGGATCCCGAGGAACCGCGCAACCTGGCCGAGAGCGTGGCGCTGATGCGGCTCAGATACGTGGTGCTCACCTCCGTCAATCGTGATGACCTGGCCGATGGCGGTGCCCCGCACTACGCGGCCTGCATCCGCGCCATCAAGGGACTTGATGCCGAGGTCGCGGTCGAAGCGCTGACACCCGATTTCCAGGGCGTGCTGCGCGATGTCGAGACCGTGGTCGATGCCGGGCCGGAGGTATTCGCGCAGAACATCGAGACCGTGCGCCGGCTGACCCACCCGGTGCGCGATCCGCGCGCGGGATACGAGCAGACGCTCGCCGTGCTGGCCCACGCCAAGCATCACCGGCCCGCGGTGCTGACCAAGAGCAGCCTGATGCTCGGACTGGGCGAGAGCGAGCCGGAGATCATCGAGTGCATGGAGGATCTGCGCGCCGCATCGGTCGATGTGCTGACGCTGGGACAGTATCTGCGCCCGACCGCGCATCATCTGCCGGTGCGGCGCTTCGTCGAGCCGGCGCAGTTCGAGCAGTATCGGCGCTGGGGCCTCGAGCGCGGCTTTCGCGAATGCGTCGCCGGTCCGCTGGTGCGTTCCAGCTATCGCGCCGAGCGTGTGCTGGCGGGTAACAACGTCGGCCTTACGCTGCGATGAGCGTCCCGGCAACGGCCGTGGCCGATGCGGCAGCGGCGGAAACCCTCTGGCTCGGCCGCTGTGCCTACGCGCCGACCTGGCGCGCGATGCAGCGCTACACGCAGGAGCGCGGGCCGGATTCGCCCGATCAGATCTGGCTGCTCGAGCACGAGCCGGTGTTCACGCTGGGCATGAATGCCGATGCCTCGCATGTACTCGCGCCGGGCGACATCCCCGTGCTGCGGATCGACCGCGGCGGACAGGTGACCTATCACGGGCCCGGACAACTGGTGGTGTATCCGCTGATCGATATGCGGCGCGCGCAGCTCACCGTGCGGGATCTTCTGAATGCGCTCGAACGCAGCGTGATCGAGTATGTCGCGCGCTTCGGTATCGAGGCCCGCTGCCGCGCCGCTGCGCCCGGGGTCTACGTCGAGGAGCGCAAGCTTGCAAGCGTGGGGCTGCGTATCCGCCGCGGCGGCAGCTATCACGGGCTGGCGCTCAATGTGTGCATGGACCTGGCGCCCTTTGCGCGTATCAATCCATGCGGTTATGCCGGACTGCAGATGACGCAGCTCTCGGACTTGAACGGTCCGGGCGATGTGGCGCAGGTGGCGGCCGAGTTTGCGCCGCTGCTGGCAGCGAAGCTGTCGCGGTGAGGGCGCCGCGGCGATGACGGTGAATACACGCATCCGCCTGGCCGTCACGCAGGATGCGGCCCTGATCGCCGAGATGTCGCGCGACTACGTCGAGCATGGCCTCGGCTGGAGCTGGACGCCGGCTCGCGTGCTCGCGGCCGTGAACAACAGGGCAACCAATGTTGCGGTGGCAGGTGAGCTGCTGGGCTTCGGCATCATGCATTATGGCGACGACAGTGCTCACCTCGCGCTGCTGGCGGTGCGTCCTGCCCGGCAGCGCTGCGGTCTGGGGACACTGCTGCTGGAGTGGCTCGAGAAACCGGCACGCGTGGCGGGCATCGAGTGCATTCGCCTCGAGGCCCGAGTGGACAATCCCGGCGCCATCGCCTTCTACCGTCACCAGGGATTCCGCGAAGCGGGCTGCCTCGCGGGCTACTACCGCGGCACGGTCGATGCGGTGCGGATGGAGAAGCGCCTCGACGTGGCGCTGCATGTACCGCCGCGCTGACAGCGCAAACCGCGGCACATTGAAGCCGCTGCTGCTGCAGCGTAGCATCGAGTCATGAAACGGCTGTTGGTGCATCTGATCGTCACCGCGCTGCTGCTGCTGCTGATCAGCCAGATCGTGGACGGCATCCATGTCGACGGCTTCGGCTACGCGCTGCTGGCCGCGCTGGTGCTCGGCATCGTGAATTTCCTGGTACGCCCGATCCTGATCCTGATCACTCTGCCCGTGACCATCCTGACGCTCGGGCTGTTCCTGATCGTCGTGAACGCGCTGATGCTGAAACTCACCAGCGCGCTCGTGTCCGGTTTCCACGTGGTCGGCTTCGTGCCGGCATTGATCGGCGCGGTGCTGCTCGGTCTCTTCAACCTGATCGTCAGCGCGCTGATGCATCGGCGCACCGCCGGGGTCTGATTGCATAAGAGCAAGCTGGCCGGCTTCATCATCGACTGCCAGACCGAAGAACTGCAGGCTGCGGCGGCCTTCTGGGGCGCGGCGTTGGGCATGCCGACGCGCCCGCTGCCGGCGGCCGAAGGGCAGAAATACGTCGAGTTGCTCGACCCGCAGGGGTTGCACGTGGAGGTGCAGTCGGTCAGCCACCCCAGCCGGGTTCACCTGGACATCGAGACCGACGACATCGGGGCCGAGGTGCGCCGTCTCGAGACCCTGGGTGCCAGGCGCGTGGCCCAGATCGGCAGCTGGTGGGTCATGGAAGCCCCGACCGGCCAGCGATTCTGCGTGGTGCGCAGCGCATCGCCGAATTTTGCGGCCGAGGCCAGG
>Ga0181534_10000725_pt1 | contig 22912 bp, 25 predicted proteins | sample PEATcosm2014_Bin_37_FD_119758 | JGI IMG/M metagenome (GOLD analysis project Ga0181534, IMG submission 119758) | Peatland microbial communities from MTU Mesocosm Facility, Houghton, MI, USA - PEATcosm2014_Bin17_10_metaG | ecosystem: Environmental > Terrestrial > Soil > Wetlands > Peat | place...
GAGTGGGGCGCGGATATCGTGGTCAACTCGGCCACCAAGTTTCTCGGTGGCCACGGCACCACCATTGGCGGCGTCATCGTGGACGCGGGCAAGTTCGACTGGGCCACATCGGGGCGCTTCAAGTCTTTCACGGAGCCGGACCCGTCGTATCACGGGCTCTCTTTCACGGAGGCCTTCGGTCCGCTGGCCTTCATTCTCAAGGCGCGCGTGCAGGGCTTGCGCGATACCGGAGCATCGCTCTCGCCCTTCAACTCTTTCCTGCTACTGCAAGGCATTGAGACGCTGCACCTGCGCATGCAGCGGCACTCCGAGAATGCGCTGGCGGTGGCCAGGCATCTGGCTGAGCATCCCGGCGTGGAGTGGGTCAACTATCCGGGACTTGAATCCAGCCCGTATTACAGCCGGGCACGGAAGTATCTGCCGGTTGGGCAGGGGGCGCTGATCACCTTTGGAATCAAACCTGGGCCTGCGGGGAGCGGCTACGAGGCGGGGAAAAAGCTGATCGACTCATTGGAGCTATTTTCGCTGGTGGCCAACATCGGCGACGCAAAATCGCTGGTGATTCACCCGGCCTCGACTACCCACCAACAGCTTTCGGCTGAAGAGCAGGCCAGCACCGGCACGACTGCCGAACTGGTGCGGCTGAGCGTGGGCATAGAAGATATTCGCGACATTTTGGCCGATCTTGATCAGGCCATTGAGGCGGCCAACGGCTTCGCCTTTAGCGCCGCTACCGCAGGCCATGCGGCACGATGAGCACCTTGACTGAACCGCGAACCGAGGCAACGCAGGTCAGCACTCCGGCTCTGCAACCCACCTATGAGGGCGACTTTGTTCTCGACGAGCATTTGCTGCTGGAGTGTGGCCGTACGCTGGTTAGCCCGACGCTGCATTATGCGGTGTACGGCAGGCTGAACGCGGCTCACGATAACGCCGTGCTGGTCTGCCATGCACTCTCCGGTTCGGCGCTGGTCGGTGCGTGGTGGCCGGAGCTTTTTGCGCCCGGCGCGATGCTGCATCTGGAGCGCGATTGTGTAATTTGCATCAACCTGCTGGGCTCCTGCTATGGTTCCACGGGGCCCGGTTCAGTGAACCCAGAAACAGGCGAGATCTACGGTCCGGACTTCCCGTTGATTTCCATTCGCGACAATGTACGCACGCAGGCCAGGCTGTTGGACTCGCTGAAGATCCGCCGTCTGCGGCTGGTGCTGGGCGGCTCCATCGGTGGAATGCAGGCGCTGGACTGGTCGATTCTCTATCCCGACCGCGTTGAGAGGGCCGCAATTATCGCGGTGGCGCCGCTTGGCGCTATGGGATTGGCGCTCAACCATTTGCAGCGTCAGGCTATCCTCAATGATCCAGATTGGGGGGGCGGACGCTATACGCCGCAACACCAGCCGAGACGCGGCTTGGCGCTGGCCAGGCAGATTGCCATGCTCAGCTATAAGTCCGCTGCTCTCTTCGAGGAGCGGTTTGGCCGCAATCCCAACCGCAATGGAGAAGATCCGTGGGGGCTGGACAATTTGGGCGGCGGCCTGGTTGGCGGGCGATTCGACATTGCCGGTTACCTAGACCACCAGGGACAGCGGTTCATCGACCGCTTCGACGCCAATTCTTATCTGGCTATTCTGCGCACAATGGAGACCTGGGATCCGCTGCACGGGCTTTCTTCGCCACAGCAGGCCTTCGGAAGCATCCGCGCGCGGCTCACATTTGTCGGCATCAGTTCCGACTGGCTCTTTCCGCTGGAAGATGTGCGCCGTTTTGCCGCTACGATTCGCTCTGCCGGGGTTGATGCCGAATTCCGCGAGATGGCCAGCGCTCACGGTCACGACGCATTCCTGGCGGAGCAAACGGAACTTGCGCAGATCCTGCGGTAAAAGGGATTCTCTGACTGTATGAAAATGCCGCAGTCTGCTCTTGCTCTCGCAAGTTGCTGCCATACCGGAGAGACGGAGCCGGCCTGATAGGCGTTTTAGAGTGGTACCTTAATTTCCGTGAGTGGTTGAAATTGCGCGAGGCGGCTTTTCTTGAGAAAGACCGCTTAAAAGCATTCACTCCGCTTTACCCCAATTGGAGAACGCGATGACGCGCTCAAACAAAACTTTACAAGAGTTTTCCAATTTTCCTGTACACTTCCCTTGTCAGAGGGTGCGTAGCTTTCTATAATCCTTCCAACACTCATCTGGGCGCCGCGGGTTTGTTCTCTGGTTTCCCGCAGCATCAACGGCCAAAGAAGCTGGTTGTCATTTCCAGAAACGGGTGCAAGAATGTTGTTCACCAACTCGGTAATTCCCAGGAGCACTGAATGAAGAAGTTAGTCTTTGCGTCAGTTTTGGCTTTGGCGAGTGTAAGCCTGCTTTCCCCGCCTGCGATGCACGCCCAGGATTCGGACCAGATCACAATCAAGGATCCGACCGAATACAACGCATATACAACCGCGACCACCCAGACGGACCCGAAGGCCAAGGCAGCCGCGCTGGAGAGCTTTCTGCAGAATTATCCGCAGAGCGTGGTCAAGAAGGCTGTGTTGGACATGCTGTTGGACACCTACCAGGCGCTCGGCGACGCAGATCATCAACTGAGCGCCGCGAACCGGATACTCCAGTTGGATCCGAATAACTCGAAGGCAATTCTCTATTCGGTGTTGATCAAAAAAGTGCAGTGCCAGAGGAGCGCCGATCCGAAGACGGGAGCGCTGGCCGATCCGCAGCCCTGCGACGATGCAATCGCCCTGGCGCAGAAGGGGCTGGGCCTTACGAAGCCGGCAAGCACTCCGGAGGCCGACTGGAAGAAGCTGACGGACTTTGCTTATCCGACTTATCACTCGACCATCGCTACGGCGTCTGGCCTGAAGAAGGATTTCAAGACCGCCATTGCCGAATACCGCGCCGAGCTGATGCTGTATACGGACGATCAGTCAAAGACGGCTGGGTTGTCTGACACACTCAAGCTTGCCGAAGCGTATGTGCAGCCGGGACCGAGCAAGGATCCGGTGCAGGCCTGCTGGTTCTACTCCCGTGTTTGGGACTATGCTCCGGCACAGTACAAGGCGCAGATTGAGCCTGAGCTTGAGCGCGCTTACAGGAAGTACCACGGTGGCCTGGATGGGCTGGATGATCTGAAGAAGCAGGCTGCCGCCACGACCTTCCCTCCAGGAACGCTCAACATCGCAAAGGCCAAGACGCCAGCTGAGTTGATTCACGCTACGCTCGTTTCGACTTCGGACTGGAATACGCTGGCTCTCGAAGACAAGGAGACTGTTCTGGCGGTTGGTTCCCAGGAAGACCGGGACAAACTGTGGGCTTTGATGAAGGGCAAGCAAACGCAGGTTCCGGGCGTGGTGATCAGCGCCACCGCATCGGTGATCAACGTTGCTGTAACAAGCGATGCCAGGGATGCCAAGATTGCCGACTTTGTTGTGAACATGAAGACGGCGTTGACGGACAAGGAGACCCCGAAGGCAGGGGACGAGTTCAAGGCTCAGCCTGCGGCGGAACTGGATGCGACCTACGATTCATACACGCAGATTCCGGCCACTGACACCACCGCCGCTTCAGCGCAGATTGTGTTAAAGGACGGCGCGATTCAGCCAGCCGAGAAGAAGAAGCCCGTTCCGGCGCACAAGCCAGCGGCAGGCCACCACACGGCATCGCATTAATTCAACCGTGGCGGATTCAAGCCGAGTTCGCCTGGATTCATTCCTGGGAAACCGAAGGGCAGCCTGCATAGGCTGCCCTTTTACATGTGGCTGTGGCGCTACTCTTGTCCAAAATTCCGCTCCATGCAATGGTGGTAGGCTAGGGGAGTATGGAATTGCGCCACGTCATTCTTACTGTCCTTATCGCTGTTGAGATTGCTGTGAGCGGTTCCGCTCAACAGGCGCAGAGCGCCGGGGAACCATCCACAACGTATCTCAAGATCAAGCAGCTGCCGCAGATCGTGCGGCCCATGCCTTTTCCTCCGGGGAGCGAAGCGCCGGGACGGGTGCGGACGATTGAGTTTCGTGCGCCTGAGCAGATGACAGCGGAAGATCGTACCCTGGAAGCCGGCGGCGAGGCCTCGATCCGCGAGCGGGCCGGCTTTGATGGGCTGGAGCTTAACCAGGGCAAGTGGAGCTATAGCCAGATTGTTTGCCCGGCGCTGCCCAACCATCTGCTCTTGCAATTTACGCGCAACAATGGCGCGGCAGACGTGAGCGTCTTTTCCGCATCCATTCCGCGCGGTGGCAATGGACGGGTACGGATCATTCCGATTCTGCGCCGCGGCTATTCGCTCTTTTCGCCCGCGCCGGTTAATACGCTGACGATTTCAGCCTTCAACCATATCCGCGACGAGGAGCATGCCGGCAAGGCGCCGGATTGGCTGGAAACAGGACTCTGCTACGCTGCTTTGGCCGGAGAGCATCCGGTGGCGGCGTTGCTGGCTGAAAACCCCGCGGACCAGAAATTCCCGGCAGCGATGCCCGCGGTGATGGAAATTCCCAACCAGGGCGGAGCGGTGATCCGTTTTGCCGACACGGCTGCAATTCCACGCCCGATGGAATGGGCGATGACCTTCGACGGAAAAGGCAAGCTGCTCAAAGCCACGCATACGCCCGCCGATCTGGTTCGCGAGAAGGCGACAAAGCAGACCATTGTGCAAGCCAAAGGCAAGCCGTTGCCGCAGGTGATTGTGGATGCGAAGGGCAAGCCGATTGCCTCGATTGACCCGAACCCGGCCTCGAAGCCGGTTCCGCAGCCGGCAATCGACAAAGGAACGCCAGTTCCGCCGACTCCTGCTGAACTGCACGGAACGCTTGCGCAAAAGATTGCGATTGCTGATCCGCCTGCGACCAATCAATAGCCAGCTTACTCGCCCAGCATGATGCGCTGAATTGCCGATGCGCGGCCGGTGTGCGGGTCGCAGGTGACCAGCGCGGCGCACATCTTGGGATTCCCCTTGGCGGCCTCAAATTTGTTCGAGATGCCAGTAAGAAACCGGCTCAGCACCAATTCTGTTTCCACGCCAATCACGCTGTCATAGGGACCGCTCATGCCGACGTCGGTCTGGTAGGCGGTGCCACCGGGCAGTACGCGCTGATCGGCGGTGGGGATGTGTGTATGCGTACCGAGGACGGCGGTGACACGGCCATCGAGATGCCAGCCCATCGCAACCTTCTCGCTGGTGGCCTCGGCATGGAAATCCACGACAATGACTTTGGCTTTGATGCCGGCCAGCGCATCATTCGCCGCGTGAAACGGGTCGTTGGTGGCGTTCATGAAGACGCGGCCCATCAGTTGAATCACTGCGTAATCAATGCCGCTCGCAGTGGTTCCCTCATAGACGCCGTAGCCGGGGAGCTTGGGTTGCAGATTCAATGGCCGCAGTACGCGGCGGGCGCGTTCGTGGCTGTCGGCAGGGACAGAGTTCATGTATTCGATCAGTTCGCGCTTGTCCCATACATGGTTGCCCATCGTCAAAACGTCAGCGCCCAGCTCGAAGAGGTCCTCGGCAAGCCCGGGAGTGAGGCCGAAGCCGCCTGCCGCGTTCTCCGCGTTGATGACGGTTAGATCGACAGCGTTTTCTTTGCGGACGTGGCCGATATGCTCACGGACGATCTTGCGCCCCGCGCTGCCGAATACGTCGCCGATGAAGAGGATGTTCAAGGTGGGTAGAAGCTCCATGAAAAGGGACTGAGGGACTAGGGACTAAGGGACTCAGGACGGTTTTGCGCGAAGGGACTTCATCAGCCCGCCGAGAAGCCGCCCAACATTGTTGCAAAGAGACTCAGTTGATTCGAGATTTGGAATTGCACCGAATCCTAATTTTTTGGCAATCACGATTTGTGTTTCGAGTTCAGAGCATGATCCGCGCGCATGGCCAAGGGATTGGACATACTCTCCTTTGGTCGCGCGGCCGTATCCTTCCGCGATATTGCTCGCTATTGATACGGAAGCTCTCCGCATCTGGTTGGTGAGGCCGAAACGCTCGGCGTCAGGAAATTGTCCGGTGAGCTTGTACACATCGACAGTGAGGTCGATTGCCTTCTGCCACACGACGAGATCTTTGAATGATTGCCCCATTGGATACAGGCCTCCGCCGGTCTAGTCTCTCAGTCCCTATTCCCTAGTCCCTGCTCTTTCCTCATCAGCGGAAACAGAATCACATCTCGAATTGACCGGGAGCCGGTGAGGAGCATCACGAGCCGGTCGATGCCGATGCCTTCGCCGGCGGTGGGAGGCAGGCCGTAAGCCAGGGCGCGCACGTAATCTTCGTCCATCTGGTGGGCTTCGTCGTCGCCGCGGTCGCGCTCGGCCAACTGCTGGCGGAAGCGCTTCTCCTGCTCGACGGGATCGTTCAGCTCGCTGAAGGCGTTGCCCAGCTCAAATCCGCCGCAGAAGAACTCGAATCGTTCGACGTGCGCGGGGTCATCAGGCTTGGCCTTACTAAGCGGCGAGACCTCGACCGGGTAGTCGTAGATGATCGTCGGCTGGACGAGGAACGGCTCGACCACCGCCTCAAAGAGGTTATAGACCGATTTGCCGATGGGCGCGCCCTTCATCGAGTCATAATAAACAGCAGTGATTGCGCCGAGAATCGTCTTCAGAATTGCCAGCCGTTCGGGCGTAGTGTGTGCCGTTTCGCCGGCGGCCTTCTCCAGCGAACTCATCGCTGCGTGAAGGCGCTTCTGCATTACATCGGCGGATTCAAAGGCCGTGATTGCGGGCTTTGCGCCAGCCTCCTCGGGCCAGAACTCGCGGATGGCCTCGCGCATCGTCAGCCGCGTCCACTTGGCCAAATCAATTTCAACGCCGTTGAACTCAGTGATCGTGGTTCCATTGACTTCCTTGGCGACAAACTCTACCAGCTCCTCGGTCAACTGCATCAGGTCGTGGTAATTCGCGTAGGCCTGATAGAACTCCAGCATCGTGAACTCGGGATTGTGCTGGGTGCTCACGCCTTCGTTGCGGAAGTTGCGATTGATCTCGTAAACGCGGTCCAAGCCGCCGACGACCAGGCGCTTCAGGTACAGCTCGGGAGCGATGCGCAGAAAAAGATCCTGATCGAGGGCATTGTGATGCGTCTTGAATGGCCGGGCCGCCGCGCCGCCGGCCACCTGTTGCATCATCGGGGTTTCGACTTCTAAATAATCACGACTGTCAAAAAACGTTCGCAGTGCGCGCAGCACCTTGGCGCGCTTGACGAAGACGGCGCGGCTGTCGAGGTTGGCGAAGAGATCGACGTAGCGCTGGCGATAGCGCAGCTCGACATCGGCCAATCCATGAAACTTCTCAGGCAAGGCCAGCATGGCTTTTGCGAGGAAAGTCAGCCGCTCGACGTGGATGGTCAGCTCGCCGGTGCGGGTGCGGAAAAGATAGCCGGAGACGCCGATGTGGTCGCCGAGATCGAGGAGTTTGTAGAGCGCAAAGGCCTGCTCGCCAACGGCGTCGAGGCGCACATAGATTTGCAGCTTCTCGCCGCCTTGTTGCAGCACGGCAAAGCAGGCCTTGCCCTGAGAGCGGATAGCCATCAGCCGTCCTGCGACGGCGACCGTGGTGCGATGGGACTCCAGATCCTCGGATTGCGTCTCGCCCCACTGGGCGCGTACCTGCGGCACCGTATGCGAGGCAGGGAACTGGTTGGGGTAGGCCTCCTGGCCCAGCTTCTCGATCTCTTCCAGCTTGGTCTTGCGCAACTCAAAGAGTCCGCGCTCAAACTCCGAATCAAACACGTTTCATCCTCTGCGGGAAACCGGCCCCGCGCCAACAGTCAGTATATCGTTTGGTGGGTAGACGTGGATCAGTTACACACTGTTGTCGGGCAAATAGGCTTGCGGGATCCGAAAACAAATTCATTGACCGGATTGGCGGGGCAGCTTGTAGGATTGGAGCCATGAAAACAAAATTTGTTTTGCTCCTGCTTTGTTTCTCCCTGGCCTCTGCGATGGAAGCTAAGGCTAAGACGGTTCTGCCGGATGCCTGCGGCGACGACAAAATTAAATTCGATGTCAAGACAGAAAAGGATCAGCCAGCGCCTTCCGCTCCGGCACCGGGCAAGGCGCAAATCGCGTTTGTCGAGGATGGCGATGTTAGAGTGGGTTCTTTTGGCCACCCAATAGTTCGCTACGGCCTGGATGGAACCTGGGTGGGTGCTAACTATGGCAACTCATATTTCACAGTGGATGTAGAGCCGGGTGTGCACCACCTCTGCGCAAATTGGCAATCTTCCAACCACGCCTTAAAGAAGAGCGTGAATGCAGCGTCATTTACCGCTGAGCCTGGGAAAGTATACTACTTTGCGGTTAAGACCGGTTACAGTGGCGGAGGTGGCGGCTATGTGGCGCCCACGATGGGCGCGAATGGTGCTATGACCGGCGGCGGTATGGTGCAAGGGGCGCCAGGCAATGTCGTCTTTATACTGACTCAGTTGCCAGAAGATGAAGGCAAGTACCGCGTCAAAGCCTGGAAGCTAGCCACCTGGAAAACGAAATAGCTTGAATTGTATTTAGCATCCAAGGCCATCCCTCGTGTATAACCACGATGGATGGCCTTTCATCGCCCGATACCGGAGTCGAAGCTGCCACGAGCAAAGGCGGAGGGCGGCATTGCATCGGTGGTGCAAGCGGAAAAACTGATGCAGATCGCCTTTGTACTGCCCTCGGCGGTGTTGATTGGCTGGCTGCTGGGAGCTTGGGCCGACCACCACTTCCAGCAAAAATGGATGATGCTGACGGGGATCGGGTTTGGCTGCGTCGCTGGGCTTTTTTCCGTGATCCGGATGGCGATAGACGCCGAGAAGGCCACGCGCTCCGAAGATACCCCCAGCGATGGCTCCGGTGGAAATTGAGCCGGCGATCCGTCTTCTTCCGAACTGGCGCGGTAGAATCAAAAAGTGGAACTGAGTCCGGCTAAGAAACCGGAAACGGAACCGCACCCACCGACGAATGAGCCAGGAATCCCACCCAATCGTTAGTCTGACGGACGCTGATTTGCAGGCGATGCTGCGCCGCGCCCTGCGCAACACGCTGATTCTGGGGCTGGTTGCGGCCGTGGCGGTGTGGATTGGCGGAGGCTGGCGCTCTGCGGCGATGCTGGGAACAGGCACACTGATTTCCGCGGCTAGCATCTGGGAGTGGCGTAATCTGGTGCGGGTGATCAACGCGCGGATGGACAGCCAGAAGACTCCGGCAAATGCCGGAGTGGTTGTTCTCTTCTTTGTGCTGCGGCTCACGCTCTTTGCCGGGGTGATTTATGGTAGCCTAAAGTGTTTCCATGGCACGGTTGCAGCGCTCTTGTGCGGTCTCAGCCTGGCGGTTTTGACCATCGGCTGGGAGATCATCCGGCTGCTGCGCGATTGATGGAAATCTGAGCCAAATGACAGGAAAAAAGCCCAGCGGCGGATAGCAAGTGGATCCGCCCCGGAGGCAGAAAGAAATTCATGCCGGAATCCTTAGCATTGACCCGTTTGTTGAATGAGTTGTTCGGCGGGGTTGTCTCGTCAGTGATGCAGGCCGTGGGTGTGCATCCGTTGAATCCGGACGCGCCGATCAATGACGCTTTTACGTTGCAACTGCTGGTCGTCGCCGGCCTCATCGCATTCTTCGTCGCGGTGCGCGCAAGCCTGTCGGTCGAGAAGCCCGGCTCGCTGCAGCAGCTTGCGGAGATGGTGCATGAATTTGTCGGCGGCCAGTCGGATCAGATTATCGGCCACGGCTATCAGCGGTTTCAAGCCTTTGTGACCTGCATTTTTCTCTTTGTGCTGATCAACAATCTGCTGGGGCTGATTCCGGGCATTACCGCGCCTACCAGTTCGCCGCTGGTGCCGCTGGGCCTCGCGATTCCGACCTTCCTCTATTATAATTTTTACGGTGTGCGTGAACAGGGCGTAGTGGGCTATCTTAAGCACTTTGCCGGGCCGGTCTGGTGGCTGATTCCGCTGCTGTTCCCGATCGAGGTTGTTTCTCATCTGGCGCGCATCATGTCGCTGACCATTCGTCTTTATGCCAATATGTTTGCTGGCGATCAGGTGACTCTGGTGGCGTTTTCGATGGTGCCGCTGGGTCTGCCAGTGGCTGCATTGGGGCTGCATTTCGCGGTTTCCATCATTCAGGCATTTGTGTTCATGCTGCTCGCGATGATTTATCTCTCCCTGGCGGTTGCGCACGAGCACTAGAGATAGTTATCAGCCTTCAGCTCTCAGTTATCAGCGATGAGTTTTAGCTGAAATCTGACGGCTAAAAGCTGTAAGCTGATCGCTGAAAGCTGATTCAAAAAAGATTCTGCCGGAGAGCGCTTCCGCTCCGGGCAAACAGAGGGCCGCAAGCGTGAGGGGGCCAAAGGCATCTGCAATGGATCGCGGATGCCGGCACGGTGAGCCTCAACCACCCACTGGCGGCTAATTCAAAGGGAAGCTGGAGAAATATGAAGACACTTCAATATGTGTTTATGGCCCTGGCAGTTCTTTGCTTCGCAGTTCCGGCCTTCGCGGACGGCGGCTCTGTCGCTCTGAATCTGGTGCCGATCGGTGCCGGCCTTGGCATGGGCTTGGCTGCTGGCCTCTGCGGTCTCGGTCAGGGCAAGGCCGTTGGCTCTGCTGTCGAAGCACTGGCTCGCAACCCTGGCGCACGTGCCGGCATCTTCACCTTCCTGATTCTCGGACTGGCTTTTATCGAGTCCCTCACCCTGTTCACCCTGGTCATTGTTTTCGTCAAGATGTAAGCAGCGGGATTTCATCCCAAACAAAACGACCTCACTCCGCAATGGGTGAGGCCGTTCTGTTTGGTTGGTAGTACGCCGCTATTTGGGGCTGTTGCCGCGCAGCAGCTTGATCGCATCCTGATAGCTCAGGTTCGCGGGCAGCGGCTCAAACTGGGTATAGACTTGGTCGCTGTCTGAATTCTTGGTCTTGAAGAGCACCCGCGTGTTCATCTTCAGTTTCAAGTGCACTATCCGCCACTGATGGCCGCCGACATCCGCCTGCTCGATCTCTACCCAGCCGCCTTTGTCGAGGGCGACAAGGCCCAGAGCCAGCTCCTTGTCCTGCTGCAGGCTGCCCGCTAGGCGCACTACACGCTCCTGTACGGGGTCAACCCAGATCTCGCCGGCCATTGCCGTCAGCACACCGGTTTCAAGGTCAGGAGGCGAGAAGTTCGGATTGGGCATGAAGGTGAATTTCTCGACGGCGCCGGTCGAAGCCTGCACCGTGCCTGCGAACTGGTAGAGGAATGCGGTCGGCAGCACGCGCAGAACCTTCAAGGCGCGCTCGGTATCATTTTCCTCGCTTTGCTTGCGGTGTTCCTGGAGTTTGGGATCGCTGAGGAATGCGTCGAGCCGGGCCTGCTCCCTTTGCTCGTCCTCGGCGTTGAGTGGCTGATCGTTGATGGCGATCAGGCGGGCTACGGCGCCGTCTTTGGTCTCGGCAATTTCCTTGGTGGTGGTGAGCCGGGGGCTGGATTTGCGCAGCCGGTAGCGCATGGGATGACTGATCTGAAAATCCTGTGCTGCGTGGGACTCGGTGGTCAATGCCCGCTCCACCAGCGCCTGCGCCTGCTGGGGAGTGAGCGCTGTTTGGCCATGAGCCAGCGCGGGCAGCGTGAGCAGCAGAAAAAGTGAGGGATGAAAACGCATCCTGTTTAGTTTAGAGGCCTCCGCCGCTCCTGCCCTATCGAGTTAACACACAACCCTTAGACGCAAAAGCACCGGCCTCGGCTACACTCATTGACTCAAGTGCCAGATTTGCACAGCTTCATTGAAGCAGACGGCCAGTTTGGGTATAGTTCGTTAAGGGATTCTAAAATACAGACCCCGGAAGGAAACCCAAGATGGCAACAGACAACTCTCCCGCGCGCATCGGCAAGACAGTCGTCATCCGTGGCGAAGTCAAAGGCAGTGAGGACCTGGTCGTGGATGGGCGGGTCGAGGGAACGGTCACCCTTGCCGAAAATCGCCTGACCATTGGCGCAACCGCCAACGTAGCCGCGGATCTGGCCGCCAAGGACGTGCTGGTGCTGGGCCAGGTGCATGGCAACATCGTCGCCAGCGGCCGCGTGGAACTGCGCGCGGGCTGCATAGTCGAGGGCGACATTCACGCGCTACGCCTCTCCGTCGAAGACAATGCGATCTTCCGCGGCAAGGTGGATCTGACGCAGGATGGCGTCAAAGCGCTGGGCAGCGCCCCACAGACTGCCGGCGTATACTAGCTTTTTTATGAGCCTATTGTGCTCCATGCCGAGAGGCCTTCAGGTTGATCAACCGTTTTTTTGCCAATAAACAGGAATCGAATCCAGCGCCGGCCGATGCGGGCCTGACCGGTCCGCGTGTGCCGCGCCACTCCGGCGGCTGGGCGATGGTGCGCAAGCGTTTGCAGTCCTGTGAAGGGCTGCGCGTGCTGGACGTTGGGTATACGTCTCCGGCCAACGTGCATTACATTGCCGGCCTTGGCCATAGTATTTTTCTGGCGGATATTGTTGCGGATGCCTGCACCGGCGAGTGGCAAACCGGCGTAGACGAAGAGGACCATCCGGTCTGGAATAACGAAGGATTTCTCGAAAAGGCTCTCAACTTTGACGGGCGCACCTTCGACGTGGCGCTGTTGTGGACCAGTCTCGACTATCTGCCCGAGCCGCTGGTTGCTCCGGTTGTCGCGCATCTTTTTAAGTCAATGAATACCGACGGCCAGGTTCTGGCTCTCTTCCACACGCGGATGCAGGGCGAGGAAACGGTGCATTGCCGCTTCCATGTTACGGACAGCGACGATGTTGAGGTGCAGTTGGCGCGCCCCTTTCCCATTCAACGCGCCTTTACCAACCGGTCGATTGAGCGCCTCTTCGCCGGCTGGACAAGCCACCGCCAGTTTCTGGCGAAAGACAGTGTTTCTGAAGTTGTAATTACGCGCTAGCCTATTTTCGGCTAGCATTCTCAACTGGAGGTTCAATCCCCATGAGCTTGTTGAAGGGAACGCGCGTTATCTGGCTGGGCCACTCGACTGTACTGGTGCAGACTCCGGCGGGCACGAATATTCTGATCGATCCGTTCATTGCCGGAAACCCGAAATATCCGAAAGATTTTCAACTTCCGGAAAAGATTCATTACATCCTGCTGACGCACGGCCACGGCGATCATATCTCCGATACCGTGCCGGTTGCGTTGAAGCACGAGTCAACGGTGGTGGCAGTCTATGAGCTGGCAGGATATATCGGAGGCAAGGGAGTTACTCAAACCATCGGAATGAATCTGGGCGGGACAGCGCAGTTAGCCGATGTGGCGGCCACGATGGTCGAGGCCAAGCATTCTTCGACAGCGACCGACGAGCAGGGATCGCATGCGGTCGGCATTGCGACTGGGTTTGTACTCACCATCAAGGACGGCCCCGTTCTTTATCATGCGGGGGATACAGCGGTCTTTGGAGATATGAAGCTGATTGCCGAGTTATACCGGCCGGAGATAGCAATGCTGCCGATTGGCGGCCATTTCACGATGGGACCGCGAGAGGCCGCGTTGGCGGTACGCTATCTGGAGCCGAAGCTGGTCCTGCCCCTGCATTTTGGCACATTTCCGCCGCTGAAAGGCACACCGCTGGAACTGGCTGCTCTGCTCGGTGACTCGGTTCCGGTCGCACTCTGCGCGCCGGGAGAAGGCATCTGATTCGGCTGGCGCGAACTCAATCAGTGCAACAGATAGCTTCCAGAGACGAATCTTCAGCCTGGCAGCGATCGGTTGCACTGAATGAAAGATTTATTTTCCAGAGGCTTTCTTGGCCTCTGCCCAACGGCGCTTGACGGCCTCGGCAATGCGCTTGCGGCCTTCAGGCGAGATATTCCTTTTCTTTTTCTTGCCAACCTTCACTGGGGGTAGAGTTGCTGCCTTCGGTGGCCTTCCTACAGGCCTCTTCACTGCTGGAGCAGGCACGCCTGTCAATAGTGTGCGCGCATGCTGTAACTGGGCGATCTCACGGTCAATCTCAGCAAGAATATTTGATACTGCCACGGTTCCTCCTGTCAGGTACGGTAAATTGTGACCACTTCTCGGGCGCTTAAGTATAGGGTACGCGCCGATATGGCCTTTGGTTACAGTTAAACTGTACTCAAGTGTTTACTATTTTACAAATAAAATGTACGCAGATTGCAATAGATGAAAGATTTTGCGCAAAAACTCCATGCAATCGGTCCATTGCGCCACAGGCGCAGGGAAGCAGGAGGAGTACTGGGCGTGACTGCGGAGCGCCGCGAGTAACTGCGAGAGATGGCCACAGCCAAGCGATGGCTGGAGCATTTTCTGAATATGCGTACAGCCTGTCTCATAAATAGCACTCTGCAAATTTGCCGGCTGTGAGACCCCCATCAAAGCGGGTTGAATGCACTTCGCGAGTCAAAGAATTCGGTTTATGAGACAGGTCCTAGACCTCTCGCATCGGTGAAAGGTGGTTTTTCTTGATAAGAAAGCCGCTTGAATGTGTGCTTTTGGGCTGCAGCCATTCCGAAAATGCTATAAGTGGAAAATAAATCCCCGCATGCTTTAGGAGCAGGCGGGGAATGTGGGCATATATTGGTTGAGATGGCGCGGCTTTTAGAGTTTATTCGTGTGTCTTGGGCGGGGCAGGCAAATTGGTTGCCGGAGCAGGAGTTATGCTCGACAGATCATTTCCCCCCAGACGAAGACTGATCGGCGCATCGGCAGCCTGATAATTGCGCAGATCACGCAGGATCTCCTGCTTGTCGCGCGCGTACTGGCCGGCCAGGCGGGTGAGAGCGTAGGTGATGATGTCGCTATGATGCAGGTCGGGAATGGAAGGGTCGCGGCGCATGTTGACCCAGAGCCGGTGAACCAGTTGCACATCGTCTGGACGTAAGGCCGGCGCGTGCGGCCCAATGTAAAAGACCTTGGCCTCGCCGCCCGGAGCAACGACATAGAAATTGAATTGGCGCTTGGGCTCCGGCAGCGCTTCCCAGGCCTGTCCCATGTGGAAAGCCTGGTCTTCAGCGGTCATTTTGGTAGAAAGCCCACTGATCACCGAATCCACTTGCAACGAGTTCGCTCCCTGCGCCAGAGCCGCAAAGATATCTCCGGCGGGAACTACCAGCAGCGAGACTTTTTTACCGAAACTCTCGGCCACGGAGATGGCTTTGGTAAAGACCATCTGCTCGTGCTCGCTGAAGTTCTGATCCTCCGGATTGAGAAACTCTGGCCCGCCGACGCCCATCATGCGTACGCTGATGACAACCACGTCCTGCTCGTCCGTGCGGGTATGCGCGAGAGTCCACTTCAGCGCGAAGGGATTGGATGGGTCGCGTACCGTGACCATGACGCCGCCCGCCCGGATGCCCACCGATTCATGGCTCACCGTGTCCTGGTGCTCCATCTGAAAGTGGTCTTTCATCTGGCGCGCGGTCAGCGCGTGCTGCCGCTTGTTTCTGGTCTCGGAGAGAGAGAAGATGACATAAAAAGCAGCTGCGAAGGCAATTCCGCTGACCGTTGCGACCGATTTTGTGAACAGGTTCACTACGGCAGTTGAGAGCAGCACCAGAAAGACGCAGAAGAGTCCAACCGGGAACTCAGTCTTTCCGATTTTGAAATTCGGCGGCACCTTCCAGCCGCGCTCGCCGTGGTACTTCCAGCGCAGCACCAGCATGGCAAGACTATTGAAGGTGAAAGACCAGATGACGCCGAAGGCATAGGCCTCGCCGAGGGTGATGATATTGCCGGCGGTCACGATAATCGTGAACATCTGCAGGCCGAAGACCAAATTGATGATGCGGTAGCTGGTGCCGAAGCGAGGATGGGGCTTGCGGAACCAATCGGTCAAAACGCCGTCTTCTGCCACGCGCATCAGAACGCCGGTAGACCCGATCATCGACGTATTAATTGCGCCCGACAAAATCAAAAAGCCGACCAGCACGACAAAGATGCGGAAGACGATGCGCCAGAACAACGGGCCGACCATGTACATGGCCAACCCGGCGATCAGGTTGTCCGGATAAACATGTGTCCGTTCGTAGTCGGGAATCAACATCGACGCAAGCAGCGTTGCCCCGCCGGTAAACACGAGACTATAGATGGCGATGACGATCGCCGCGCGCTTCAGGTTCTTCAGCTTGGGGTGCTGGATTTCGCGGTTGACCTGCGCCAGGCTTTCTTCGCCGCTCATCGCCAAAAGCGAGTGGCCAAAGGCCATCAGGATGCCGAAGAGGCCGAGCAGCGGAACCAGCCTGGTTCCCTTCAGGAATCCAAGGGCATCGTCACTGAAATGCAGATTCGAGGGGATGGGCGCCGGAGGCAACTGCGCGCCCTTCATCAGCACTGTGTATGCGCCCCATACCAGCAGAATGACGACCATGACGGTCGTGATCTGCATAACCCGCAACGCCTTGCTGCTGGATTCCTCAATGCCCTTGATGTTCTCCCACCAGTAATAGATGGTGACGACGGCGGCAAAGACTGCCGAGGTCCCGTTCATGTTGAACTGGAATGCGTTGCCGTGGGCGTCCATCAGCGCCGGAGGAAGCCAGTGGCTGGTCGCCGCCACGGTCATCAGCTCGTTCATCAGGCCGGTAATATATTGGCCGGCGGAGACACCGGAGATCGGCCCGGTAAGAATGTAATCGAACATCAGCGCCGAAACGCTGAGCTTGGCAAAAGTGCCGCCAAGGGCTTCTTTCACCACGCGGTAAACGCCGCCGCGGGTAAACATCGAACAGCTCTCGACATAGACTGCTCGCACCGCGAAGCTGAAGAGCATAATGCCCAGAATGAACCAGGGCGCGGCTTTGCCGACGGCTTCTTCGGCAATGCCGCCGGCATAAAATGCCGAAGAGCCTAAATCGCAGAGAACAATGGCTGCCGCGCGCCAGAAGGAGATAAATGTGAGCATCACCGAGGAAGCCACGATGAGCCGGACGCGGTCGGATTTGGGAGCAAATGTCGTGCGGGTAGAAGTAGATGCCATAGGGATAGGCCGACTCGTCGGGCGGCTGTCTGATTCCTGTGAGCGGCTAGTATCGCCCGCCCCTTCGGTGAGTTTAGGGTTGAATGTACAGCCAGTCAACTGAAATCGCTGTGGCAGTTGCTTTCGGCGGGGAAGGCGCCGAGTGCGAGGGCTATAGCGAAACCAGGGATGGTGTATCCCGAAAGCACGTCCGTCCAGTTGACGCGACCATCAGGGAGCGGCAACCTTGAACAAAACTCAACAGGACACAGTAACCCTGGTTTCGCTCTAATCGGAGCCGAAAAGCTCCTTGGCGTCCTCAACAAAACTGATCAGTACTACAATGGTCGAACCAGCCAGCCCGACGAAAAACATCGCTTCCAGGAGCTTCATCCCGATTTGTGCAAAAATTACCCAGTCCATACTGTGAATTTTATCGCGGCTGGCTATGATGATCCCGTAAGCAAATGCAGATCTTACGAAAAAAATATGCCTTTTTGATACCGTCTGATCTCTGAACTGGAATTATTCAGACTGCAATGGCGGGGAATCTTCACCAGCCGGGCATCCAGGTTACACAATTCCAATGACCTCGATAAGGTAAACTCTGCCCAGTATGGAACGCCAATCATTGAAGTTGTGGGCTGCCGCCATTCTCTCCGCCGGGTTGCTGGAGCTGCCTTTTCCCATTGCTGGGCCAATGCCGGCCTGGCGGTCAATCTTTGCCTGGTTCGCGCTGGTTCCGCTGCTGCTGGCCCTGCTGTCGAAGAATTCCGTTGGCGCGCCGCGGCCACTACGCCGGGGCTTTTTGCTCGGCTATCTCTGCGGCGTTCTCTGGTACGCGGGCAACTGCTACTGGATCTATGACACGATGCTGATTCACGGCGGGTTGCCGCCGGCGGTTTCGGCGTTGCTGCTGCTGGGCTTTAGCGTGGTTCTGGGACTGTACTTTGGGTTTTTCGGCCTGGGAGTCGCACTGCTGCGCAAGGCCACCGGGAGCACACGCATTGCACTCGCCGCCGCGCCTTTCCTCTGGACCGCGCTGGAACTGGCAGGGGCGCGGATTACCTCTGTGCCTTGGGATCAGTTGGGCTACTCGCAGGTGGATAACGGGCTGGTGAATCAGCTCGCACCGTGGACCGGCGTTTACGGGATCAGCTTTCTGTTGATTGCCGTAAATGCGCTGCTAGCCGGTGGGTTGTTGCTGGAGCATAGCTCACAGAAGAAATTCAGTTCGCGCTGGGCATGGGCGGTCATCGGTGCGTTGCTGCTCGCTCTAGGGAGCGCTGGATTATCACTCAAGCCGACAAAGCCGGAAGCCACCGCCACAGCCGTTCTCGTTCAGCCCAATCTCGATGTGGCGGGGGAGAACAGTTGGGGCCGGCCCGGTGAATGGCAGCAGCATATTGCCGAATACACAAAGCTCTCCAATGAAGAGTGCAAGACATATATCGCCGGAATTCCGGAGACGAATGCGCCCACCGGCGAGATCGTATGCCCGCCCTACGCGACGCATCCCGACTTGATCGCCTGGCCGGAGTCGCCCGCGCCGTTTTACGAGGGTGAACAGCGCTTTACGCACGATATTCCAGCGCTCGCCCGCTCTACTGAAACACCGTTGGTCGTCGGCAGTATCGGCTGGAGCCTTTCCAGCGAGGACAAGCAGTGGCAGTACTACAACTCCGCGATGGTAATCGGCGCGGATGGCGCGCGCGTCGGACGCTACGACAAAATCCATCTCGTTCCCTACGGCGAGTACATTCCCTATAAGGATCTCTTCAGCTTTGCACACAAGCTGACCGGCAAAGTTTCCGAGTTCACACCCGGCGATGAGCGCAAGGTCTTCAACCTAACCACGCAGAACGGCCAGCATCATCGCTACGGCGTCTTTATCTGCTACGAAGCGGTCTTTGCCGACGAGGTCCGCCACTTTGCACAGCTCGGCGCGGAGGTGCTGGTCAACATCAGCGACGATGGCTGGTACGGCGACACCAGCGCCCCTTGGCAGCATCTGAACATGGCGCGGATGCGGGCAATTGAGAACCGCCGCTGGATTCTCAGGGACACAAACAACGGAGTCACCGCATCCATCGACCCCTACGGCGCCGTCCGCCAAAGCATCCCCCGCCACGCCATCGACGCCCTGCCCGCCCAGTTCGGCTTCCGCAACGACATCACCTTCTACACGACGCATGGAGATGTGTTTGCATGGCTCTGTGCGCTGGTCTCGATAGTGCTGATTGCCTGGGCGCTGCGGTTGAATCTGCGGCTGAGCCTGCGTGTAAAGCCCCGCTGATTTTCCGCCTTTGGCAACTTGCTAAATATTTACCAAGTAGGTTAATATTCTCATATGGAGAAACGCACTCCGCACTGCACGTTGGCGGTTGTTAAAGCATTGATTGATGCTGGCAAAGTGCAAACCACCCACTCGGCGCGCATTGGCGCCAACGCAATTGGCTTCGACTTTGCCGGCATGCTGGCTGTGGTGCTTGCGCTCAAGCCGGAGGACTTCTACAAAAGCATGACCACATATGCCGACAACACAATTTGGCAAGACGTCTATCGCCCCAAGACTCCGGCAGGGGATGTGTATTTGAAGCTGACAGTGATTGATGATGTACTGATTGTTTCTTTCAAGGAGTTATGACGATGAAATGTCCCGTATGCGGCGCTGCTGAGTTAGTCCACGATACCCGTGAAATTCCCTATACCTACAAGGGCGAGACCACCCTTTTGAAAACGACAGGGGATTTCTGCCCGGCTTGCGGCGAATCCATCCACGATGCTGAGGACTCCGAGCGAGTAATGCGTGAGATGCAGACATTCGCCAAGCAGGTGAATGCAGCTATTGTCGATCCGGAATTCATTGTCAAGGTGCGGAAAAAGCTAGCGCTCGACCAGCGCGAAGCAGCGGAGATCTTCGGCGGCGGCGTCAATGCCTTCTCGCGCTACGAAAACGGCAAGACCAAGCCCCCGTTGGCGCTGGTAAAGCTGCTCAAAGTGCTGGATAGGCATCCTGATCTGCTTGATGAGGTCAAGGTGGCGTAGCAGCGAGTGGCTAAAGGAACTGGCTGTTCGATGCCAAACTCAAAAATCCTGACTCGATACGCTCTGTATGCAGCTACGGTACAAAGTTTTGATTTCGAAAGTACTTTGTTCTCAATTGAGAGAATTCCACCAAATGAGCCGTTAATCTCTTGAGCATTTCCGGCTCATTCGATAGCCGATCATGAAAAGAGCTATATGTAGACTTGAACATGTCGAGCGCACACATAATTAGCAACAGAATGTTCTTGGTTATCTCCCCTTGGTCAACCTCAAAGAACTCTAGCCTCCAAAGTACATCAGTGTCTGAGGTCGTAGTAGTAGAGGAAATACCAAGCGATGTCACGTTTGGGTGTGGCCCGGCATCGCAGAGCATCTGCCAGATTCCATGAAGATGAGCGAGACCCGAATTATCTGGAAATAGACTGGCTTTGAATTTCTCCTTGAAATGCCTGTTGTATTCAGCAATATTCGAATCGCGTGAGAGCCAAACGATCCCGAGTTCTGGCTGTCGCAATATCTTTTGAGCCTGCACAAAAGACTCAATCGCAGTCCTGAGATGGCTGTACCCAAGCGTCGTGCAGCACGAGAATAAGAGCTCCGCACCTAAACGTAGTTCGCGAAAACAAAAGATTGTCAGCTGGGCCGGAACAATCCAGTTCTCATTCTGGTTATGTCCGATGGCAGCAATCGCATCTATCCAATTCTGGTCTACCCGAAAATACAGATCACTGAGGTCGCGATAGTTGTTGATCGTTGCAACAAAATTGTAGCGCTTAGTTAGAAAATATCTGCGAAAATTCCCTACGACAATACCGTCCTCTTCCTTGAAGAGAAATCTATCGAGGTTCGTGCCGTCGAATTGAGAATCTGTCATCATGCCTCCAGTATTGATTACCGGGTACCCCAGATCTCGCTTCTCGGACGTAGGATGTGTTTATCCTCTGCGCCGAAGGCCGCTGGCCCCACCAGAGGTGGTCTGCGCCTCAACATAAGCGCGCAACACTGCATTCATCCGCGTCAAATGCCCTTTGCCGCGCGCCCGGAACCACTCCACCACGTCGCTATCCACGCGCAGGTGAACTGAAGTCTTGCCCGTCGGCATCACCACTCGCGCCTTGCTCCAGAACACTGCGCCCAGCGACTCAGCCTCTGGCGCATCAGCGTGGGTCATGTCTTGGCCCCGCTCACGCTTGGCCTTGATCTCGCTCAGCGAATGTCTCACGATAGTAGATTTCCCGTTCATCTTTACTCGCTTTCTGTGCGCTGATCAGGCGGACTAAATTCTCGCCACGCCAGGTAAACACCACACGATAGATCACGTCCTCAACCCGTCCCAAGGCAATCCAGCGTACCTCACCGTAATCCTCGCGGTCGTCGATGCGCTCTAATCGCGGACCCCAAAAGATAGCGGCGGCGGTGAGAAACGAAACTCCATGCTTCTTCAGATTTGTTCTGGCCTTGGCTTCGTCCCACTCGAACTCGAGTTCCTAAGCCGTTACTCTTACCTCTCATTATGGACACAAATGTGTACACAGTCAAGCCGATTGGTGCCTCAATCCACTCACGCCCCGGCGTAAGCCTCCACTTCCCGCTCAATCGTTTTGCTCAACTCTAACCGGGCCTTTGACAGGTCGTGCATCTGCTGAAGATTCAGCCAGAACTCGGGACTATTGCCGAAGAACTGCGCCAGGCGCAGAGCGGTGTCTGGAGTGACCGCTCGCCGGCCGTGAACGATGTCGCCAATGCGCGTGGCGGGGACGCGAATTTTCATCGCCAGCGCGTTCTGGGTAATGCCCAGCGGGAGAAGAAACTCCTCGCGCAGCATCTCGCCCGGATGCGTCGTGACGCGCTGTAACTTCCATCCCGCAGTGGGTCTTTTGATCGTCATTCTCGCTCTCCCATCTGGATTCATCGGCGCTTCAGTGGTAATCGACAATCTCAACCTCGTGCGCTCCATCGTTCTTCCACACAAAGCAGACGCGATATTGATCGTTGATCCGAATGCTGTGCTGGCCGCTCCGGTCGCCCTTCAATGCTTCCAGCCGGTTTCCCGGAGGAGTGCGCAGGTCGTCGAGCGAGTTAGAGCTTTCAATCTGGTCCAGTTTCCGCTGTCCCGCTGCCCGGATACTCGCCCAGCGCCTGCCGGAGCCGGACTCGTAGAATTCCTTCGTCCAAGCGTCTTTGAAGCTCTGAATCATCTACTATCAGGGTATACCGAGGTGCGTTATATGTAAAGCGATATATCCGGATCAGTTGGATATTGAAAGCCGCTAAATATGCCGCGCAGGACGGCTCTTTGTCTGTCAAGTAAAGAACGAGTATCATCTTCACTATGGCCACGACCCACATTTCGGAAGCCGAGGCAATCCGCGACATCCGTGGATTGCTTGTCCGCGCCCATCTGGGCGAGGAGATCGTTATCGAAAAGGAAGCTGCGCCTTCGATTGTGCTGCGCAAGGCCGCGCCGCCGCGCCGGTCCGTCTCCGAGTCCATTGCTCTGGCCGAGGCCCGCTCGAAAGAGCTTGGCTATAAGCCGGTGATGGATGCCGGGTTCGCCGCTGACTTAGAAGAGATCATTGCCAAGCGCAAGCCGCGCGATACTTCTGCGTGGGACTGACTCTCGATTCCGGTAAAATCCGCCGTCTGAAACCGGCGGTGATATTCTAAGTCAGTCAAGAAAAAGCAGAAAAAAGTCCAAATCAAGTCAGGTCCGAGCAAAAGTATGTCGTTGAACGATCTCGAATTCGCATACGCTCCCGTCCGCGATCAAGTGCGCGACCTGCGGGAGTATCTTTGACCCCGCTCGCATCCGGCGCGAACTCGCCGCAATTGAAGAAAAACTAGCCGATCCTGCGCTCTGGAACGATCCCAACGCGACCAAACCCATCATGCGCGACAAAAAGCGCCTGGAGTCTCTCGTCGCCGACGATGAGGAACTGGTGCGCCGCTCCAGCGACATCGA
>Ga0181534_10000726_pt1 | contig 22873 bp, 17 predicted proteins | sample PEATcosm2014_Bin_37_FD_119758 | JGI IMG/M metagenome (GOLD analysis project Ga0181534, IMG submission 119758) | Peatland microbial communities from MTU Mesocosm Facility, Houghton, MI, USA - PEATcosm2014_Bin17_10_metaG | ecosystem: Environmental > Terrestrial > Soil > Wetlands > Peat | place...
CGTGACATTGCCCTGGGGGTTGCCGAGCGACTCGACGAACAGCGCCTTGGTCTTCGCATCGATCAGCGGCGCGAACGTCTCGGGGCGGCGGTAATCGGCAAAGCGCGCCTCAATGCCGTATTGGGGCAGCGTGTGCGCAAACAGGTTGTACGTGCCCCCGTAAAGCGCGCTCGATGCGACGATGTTGTCTCCCGCCTCAGCGATCGTGAGGATCGAGTAGGTGACGGCCGCCTGCCCCGATGCCAGCGCGAGGGCCGCGATTCCGCCCTCGAGCGCCGCCAGGCGCTGTTCGAGCACGTCCTGGGTCGGATTCATGATGCGGGTATAGATGTTCCCCGGCACCTTGAGATCGAACAGGTCGGCGCCGTGCTGCGCATTGTCGAACGCATAAGCGACGGTCTGATAAATCGGCACCGCCACCGCATGGGTGGTCGGATCGGGGGAGTAGCCGCCGTGAACGGCCAGCGTGTCGAAGTGCCAGTTGGCGCGGTGGTTCGTTGCGGACATGCCGGTGCTCCGGTGGTTGGTGAAAGAAGCGAGGGTAAGAGGATGGGGTGACTGTGCCCAATCAGAAATCGGCATGAGCTTATCCAGATGCGGCATGGGCCGAAGATGCGTAAGCTGCGCGGGATGAACACGCTTCGTGCCTTGCTCGCGGCTCTTGCCCTATGTGGCCCGCCCTCGTTTGCCGTCTCGCCGCCCGCGCACGCCGTCGATCTCGCGGCTTTCGATGCGCTGAAGAAAACCGCCGCGCTGCCGAATGGCGAGGTTCTCGCCTACATCGACACGGGCAGGGCGTCCGGCCCTCCCGTGGTGCTGATCCACGGCTATACCGACAGTGCCCGCGATTGGGTGCCGATGCTGCCGTATCTGTCGAAAGGTTTCCGCCTGATCCTGGTCGACATTCGCGGGCACGGCCGCTCGAGCAAACCGGAGTGCTGCTATACGCGCCCCGATTTTGCCTACGACATCAAACTGCTGCTCGACGCGCTCAAGGTGCCGAAGGCCGACCTTGTGGGCCACTCGCTCGGCACGATCATTGCGCAGACTCTTGCGGAGTACTGGCCCGAGCGCACCGGCCGCGTGGTGCTGATATCCTCGACCGGTGGCAGCCCGCCCGGCACCGCGCCGCCAAAGTACGACTTCCCCGCCCAGATCCGCCAATTGAAGGAACCGATACGCGCGGACTCGCCCTTCATGATCGAGTGGTGGAGTTCGCCGACCCCGGTCGATGCGGATTTCATCCGCCGCGAGCGTGAGGATGCGGCGGCCATCCCGCTGCGCGTCTGGCTGGCGGTCATCGATCAAGCCTTGTCGGGCGATCTGTATGCCGATCTGCAAAGCACCCTGCCGCGCCTCAAAGCGCCGACGCTGCTGATCTGGGGCAGCCAGGACCCGATCATGGAGGAGCCGGCCCGCAAGAGTTTGCGCGACGCCCTGCCGAATGCCGAGGTCCGGGTGTTCGACGGCCTGGGCCACAACCCCTTTTGGGAGGACCCCGAAGGGGTCGCCCAGGCCATCAACCGCTTCCTCGCCCCGCCGCCCTGACCCTTAAAAGTTATTCCGGTACTGCAACAGGACGGTCAGCGGCTGCAACGTGGCCACCTGCGGCATGACCGTGCCTGAACTGCTGAACTGCGCGTAGCCGATATAGCCGATGTCGCCGAGGTTCGGCTTCGCATTGCCCAGGTTATGCACGTTGAGCGATAGCTCCTGCCGATCGTGCTGCACCCCGAAGCGCAGATTGGCGAGCGAATAGCCCGGCCGCTCGGCCAGCGCACCGAAGCCGCTGTTGAGCAGCGAAACGCTGTCGCCGGTGTAGCTGTAGTCGGCGGCCACGAAGCCGTCGTATTGCGCGCTGAGCGGGTGCGTGTACACCGCGCCGACCGAGCCGGTCCAGGCCGGCGTCTCGAGGATGCGCGAACCGGGTTCGATTCCCAGAACCGACAAAACCCCGGGGTCGTTGATATCGGTTTTTTCATAGCCGAGCCCGAAACGGAATTGCAGCGAAGATGCCAGCCGCCCCGTCAACTCGATCTCCGCGCCGTTGATGCGCGCCTGCTCCCCGTTCAACTCCAGGTAAAAGCCGCAGGGCAGCGCCACCTGCTGCTGCAGGTTGCTCCAATCGATGTGAAACGCGGCGACCGACAGCAGCAAACCCGGCTGCGGAAATTGAATTTTGGTGCCAAGCTCGTAGCTCCACAGCGTGTCGGACTGCAAATGCTCGATGTCGCTGGTCGGCAGCCCCGGAAAGGAGCAGGCCGGGAAATTCGCCTGGGCACCGCCCGCCCGAAAGCCCTTCGAGGCCGATGCATACACCATCGCATCGGTGGTCGCCTGGTAGGCGAGGCCGTATTTCGGATCGAGGCCGGACTGCGTGCTTTGCGTCGGGCTGCTCGGGGTCGGACCGAAGTTCATGAAACCATCCGCCGTGTAGTCGGTGGTCTGCTTGAGCCAGTACTGACGTGCGCCGAGAGTCGCGGTGAATTTTTCGAGAAATTTGTAATAAAGCTCGCCGAAGATCGAGGTGTCCTTCTGCGTACCCGGATTGTTCTGGGTCCAGATCAAATCATTCGGCCAGGGGCCGACCACGGTGTTGCCCGCAGTCGCGGCCACCAACCCGCTGGCATAGGTGGGCGGAATGGAAAACTTCGAACGGGTATTTGAATAGAAAGCCCCGAACGTCCCGCTCAACCCGTGAATCGGATCGAACGACAGGCGCAATTCCTCGGTGACCTGGTTGTGGTAATGCTCGCCGTCCCACAGGAACGGCTGGTTGGGCAGGCCGCTGACCGCATAATAGCCGGTGAGGATCTGCTGCGTGCCGTAGGTCGAATCTTCCAGATCGTGGTTGTGCCGGTAGAAATAGCTCGACGAGGAGACGACGCTGAACCCGTCGCCGCGATAACTTAGATCGAGGGACGGCAACGCCCAGCGGTCCATCGCATCGGGCTGCACGTCGAAGGCGCGATTGAGCGTGTATACGGGCTGAAACGCCGGCAGTGGGGCAAAGGTCGCGGGAAACCCGTGATCCTCGGTGTCCTGGTACATGACGCGCAGCCGCGCCTCGAGGGCATCGCTCAGCTTGATGAGCGCGGCGGCCGAGCCGCCATAGCTCGTCTGCGCACCTTGATCGCCGACGCTGGTGCGCGGCACGGACAGAAACGGATCCCCGGTCGCGGGGCTGGTGGCTGCGGGAAAAGTTCGGGTCAAATAGCCGGCGTCGTGGTTGGCGAACAGCACCACGCGCAGCGCCGCCACATCGGGGCTCAACACCAGGTTGCCGATGATCCCGCCGCCGCCGTCGGCACTGCCGCCGCCAGAAGTCGCGCCCGCCTGCACCATGTAGCCGATGTCATCGGTGTTGAGATTCGGCCGTTTGGTGATCAGGCGCACGTTGCCGCCGAGCGAGCTTTCGCCGAACAGCGTGCCCTGCGGCCCCTTCAGCACCTCGATGTTGTCGATGTCGAGCACGCGCGGATCGATCGAGCCCGGCACCGGCGTATCGTCGATGTAAAAGCCCGTGGCGCCTCCGGTGCCGAACAAATTTTGTCCGGTGATGCCGCGAATCGCCACGGTGCGTGCATCGGAAATGCCGGTCGGACCACCGCCGTAGGCAAAGGAGATGTTCGGCGTCTTGGTCGCATAATCATCGAAGGACTGGATGTTGTACGCACCGAGCGCCTGGGCGTTGAACACCGTGATGCTGACGGGCACATCGGCGAGCGACTCGTCCCGCTTGCGGGCGGTGACCATGATGGTATCGAGCGTATTCGCGTCGGCCGTGGAAGCCGTCGTTTGCGCGGCGCACGGACCCGAGCCGGCAAGCAGCGCGGCCGCCCCGAGAACCCCCAAGGAAATCAAATGATTCGCGCGAAGCATGTGGCGTCCGTCTCCCTTCTTGCATACCCGCGCGCAGCATAGCGGAATCCCCTGCAGGGAACCGGGCTGCCATACACGGATGTGCAGCATTTTCAGGGTTATCCTTACAACGTCGTCGACGCGCCCCAGTCCTACGTCATGGCCTGGCGATCGCCGGACTGCGACGCGACCCGCTGTCCCCGACACTTGCGGGGAAACAGCAAACGGGGCACATCATGGATATCAGCGCCAGCCAATGGGCCGTTCTCATCGTCATCCTGCTCGTCGCATGCGCCGTGGCGGCGTGGGGCTATCGCGCCAGGCGCGATCAGTCGCAGCGCCTGCGGCAGCGCTTCGGTCCGGAGTATGCGCGGGCCGTCGACCGTCTCGGCGGCCGCGCCAAGGCCGAGGCAGAATTGCGCGCCCGCGAAAAGCGCGTCGAAAAACTCAACATCGTGCCGCTGAGCGCGGCGGATGCCGGCCGGTTTAACCAGTCGTGGAATGCGCTGCAGGGCCGGTTCATCGACAATCCCAAGGGCGTCGTGGTCGAAGCGGATCATCTGGTGTACGAATTGATGGCCCGGCGCGGCTACCCGATGGGCGACTTCGAGCGGCGTGCGGCGGATATATCGGTGGATCATCCGGGGGTGGTCGCCAATTATCGATCGGCGCGCGCCATCGCGCTGCGCGACGAGCGCGGCGAAGCGGACACGGAGGAACTGCGCAGAGCCGTGGTGCACTACCGTGCCCTGTTCGACGAACTGCTGCGCACGCCGTCGCTGACCGAATCCGGGGCGCTTGCGGATCGACGGGTATCAGCCTAGCCGGCCGCTGCGGCCCGGATGAAGGCATCGACGTCCGCGCGCTCGGTGGCATACGAGGTGACCATGCGAAATGCGATTGCGTCGGTGAGCGGATGCTGCGGCCAGCGATAGAATCGAAATCCGGCCTGCTCCAACGCCGCGACCCGCCCTTCGGGCAGCGCCGCGAACACTTCATTGGCCTGCACCGCCTGCAGCACGCGCGCTCCCGGGATCTCGCGCAATCCCTGCGCCAGGACGCCGGCCATGGCGTTGGCCTGACGGGCATTGTGCAACCACAAATCCTCGCTCAAGTAGGCCAGCAACTGGGCACTTAAGTACCGCTGCTTGGACCATAAATGACCCGCGCGCTTGCGCCGCCGTTCGAAATTCCGTGCCACCGCCGCATCGAAAAACACCACCGCCTCCGCACACAGCGCCCCATTCTTGGTGGCGCCGAGCGTGAGCACATCGACGCCGCACTTCCAGGTCAATTCGGCCGCCGAGCAGTTCAAGTGCGCGGCCGCGTTCGCAAAACGCGCCCCGTCCATGTGCACGAGCAAGCCCTGCTGCTTGGCGACCGCACCGAGCGCCGCCAATTCCGCCGGGTCATAGACCGTGCCCCACTCGGTCGCCTGCGTGACACTGAGCGCCGCGGGCTGCACGTGGTGCACACCCATTTCATTCGCCAATGCGATCGCGCTGCGCACGGATTCGGGCAGGATCTTGCCGTCGGCGGCCGGCAGCCCCAAGAGCTTGGCGCCCCCCGTGAAGAATTCCGGAGCTCCGCATTCATCGGTGACGATGTGTGCCGCCTCGTAACAATAAACCCCTCCAAAGGGGGGCGCGATTTGGGCAAGCGCCAGGGAATTGGCCGCCGTGCCGCTCGCCACCGGGTAGATCGCCACCTCGGTTTCGAACACCGCACAAGCCACCTTCGTCAGCTCATCGGTGAGGACATCGGCCCCATACGAGCCCATCACGCCCGTATTGGCCGCATTGATGGCGGCCATGATCGGCGGGCAAACGGGCGTCACATTGTCGCTGGTGAAATTCCGGTTGATGGCCTTCATGGGATTACGCGCATTCTCCAAAGCGCCGCAGCGGCGCACGGCCGCGTAGTATGCGGTGCTCAGGCGCGAATGGCGACCCGCGCCCCACACGCCCGCCGGTTGAGCGCGAGCACCCCGGCCACCTCCCCCTCCGGGAGAGGCCGGTACAACAGATAGCCTTGCACCGCATCGCAACGCTGGGTGCGCAGGAACGTGAGTTGGTCCTCCGTTTCGACCCCTTCGGCGACCACCTTGAGCCGCATGCTGTGGGCCATCGCGATGATGGCGCGGGTGATTTTCTTGTCGTCGGAATCAGCCGGAATGTCGCGGATGAACGAGCGGTCGATCTTGATGGCGTCGATCGGGAAGCGCTTGAGATAGGCGAGCGAGGAGTAGCCGGTTCCAAAATCGTCGATCGCGATCTGAACGCCCAGGGACTTCAGGCTCTCGAGCACCTTCACGGCGTTCTCACCATGCGACATGACCATGCTTTCGGTGATCTCCAATTCGAGGCTCGAGGGATCGAGCCCGCTTTCCGCGATGATGCGCGTGAGCTTCGGCAGCAGCAGCGGATCGGCGAACTGGCGTGCCGACAAATTGACCGCCACCGTCATTTTGGAAAGGCCCTGCTCCTGCCAGGTCTTGTTGCAGGCACAGGCGGTGGCGAGCGCCCACTCGCCGATCGGCCCGATCAGCCCGGTCTCCTCGGCGAGGCCGATGAAATCCATCGGCGGAACCAGACCGCGCTGCGGATGCTTCCAGCGCAGCAAGGCTTCGACGCCGGTGATCAAACCGCTGCTCAAGTCGATCTTCGGTTGGTAGTGCAGCAGAAATTCACCCCGCTCGAGCGCGCGGCGCAAATCCGATTCGAGCTCGAGGCGCTCCACGGTATGCACGTTCATATGGGGCGAGTAGTAGAGAAAGTTGTTCCGCCCGCTTTCCTTGGCCCGGTACATGGCCACATCGGCGGCCTTGAGCAGCGCCTGCGAGTCCTCGCCGTCGCCGGGGAACAGGCTGATGCCGACGCTGATGGTGACGTGACAGTCCTTTTTCCCAAGCGGGTACGGCGCGCTCATTTGTTCAACCAGGCGCTGCGCGCAGGTCGAGATATCCGCCAGACTCGCCTGATTCTCGATGAGCATGACGAACTCATCCCCGCCCATGCGGGCCACCGTGTCGCCGAGACGCGAGTGGTTGCGCAGCCGCTCCGCCACCAGGCGCAGCAGTTCATCGCCGACCTCGTGACCGAGCGAGTCGTTGATGACCTTGAAGCGGTCCAGGTCCATGAACAGCACCGCCATTTGCGTTCCGGCACGCCGATGCCGGCTGAGTGCCTGCTCGAGTCTCTGATTGAGCATCAGGCGGTTGGGAAGTGCCGTGAGGTCGTCATGCAGCGCGAGATGATTGACCCGCTCCTCGGTGCGTTTGCGTTGCTGCAGTATCCGCATCGACAGCACCGTGCCGAGCAGCAGCAGGCCGGGGGTCGCGGCGAGAATGATGCTCTGCAACAGGCGGTAGGTCATGCGCGATGCCGCACTCAGCGCGTCGACGAATTGATTTTCGATCGGCGTGAGCTGCTCGTTGATCCGGGCGATGTCGGCAAGAACGGCGCGAATGCGCACCTCGTCCGGCGCCGGGGACTCGATTTCACTCTGCAACCGGTTGCCGGCCTCGTTGAGCAGCACGATGTAGCGGTCTCCCTGCGTCCAGGCCGCGACCGCGAGCCGCATGAAGCTCACCCACTCGAACCGGCGGTACAGGTCGAACATACCCTCGATGTCGTCCGGATGATTGCCGCCGGCCAAAAAGCCGGCCCGTACGCGCGCGAAGTCCGGGTGCGCCTTGTTCATCTCCAGCCGGGCGGCTTGATCACCCAGGGGAATCGCGATATCGGCGCGGAACTCGCGCAACTCGCCGGGCGCATGGGAAATCGCGTAGCTCTGCAGGTGAAAAACGGCATCTTTCTGCGCCTTCGACCACAGACTCTCCCCGCCCACGTAGGCGCGCACCGAGGAGAGCAGGCCGAAACTGAAATTCGACAGCGCGAGCAGGCACAGCACGATGGCCGCGAACATCCATACGATGGCAAACGGCGAGAGCGGCTCGCGGGCGCGCGACGCGGTGAGCTCCCTCGGATCTCTCGGATTCACGATGGGTTACCCCGGGAACGCCATCGGTTCATGCGACATAAGGAGTGCTGTATCAGGCTGATATGAAGGCCGATCATTGGGTCCATCGGCAATACCGCGCCAACCTTGAGCGCGGGGACGCTGACGGGGCGCTTACGGGCCGTGCAGGCGGCCGGCCAGCGCCAGCAGCGCCCGATCCGTCCCGCCGCGGGCCGCGAGCGTCACGCCGAATGGCAGCCCGTCGGTACGAAACCCGGCCGGAACGGCGATGCCCGCCAGCTCGAGCAGGTTCATGAAATTGGCATAGAACCCGAGCGTGGCATTCAGCCGGATCGGGTCGGCATCGACCGCGGCGCTGCGGTAAATGGTGCCGGCCGTCGGCAGCATCAGCACATCGACCCTGCTCCACAGGCGATCCACCTCGCGCCTGAGCGCCATCAGGCGATGTTGGGCATGAAACAATTCAACCGCGCTGGGCACTGCGCCCGCCTCGATCACCTCACGCGTGACGGGATGCACCGCCGCGGCGTTCGCGCGAATGAACTCTCCGACGGCGGCATGGCGTTCGGCCACCCACGGACCCCCATACAGCAGCCGCCCCGCCTCCAAAAACGGCGCCAGATCGATCTCGACCCGCGAGCCCCCCACGCCATCGATGCGTTCGAGGGCGCGGTCGAACAGGCGCGCATACTCGTCGTCACCGAAGAACTCCAATTGTGCCGGCCGCGGCACGCCGAACCGGACGCCCGGTATCGGCACCTCGCCGACGTGACGGGAGTACGGGTCGGCGCCATCGAAGCCCTCGGCCACCGCGAGCACGCGGCCGGCATCGTCGCTGCAGAGGGCGAAAATCGCGACGCAATCGAGCGAGCGGCACGCCGGCACGATGCCACGCGTGCTGATGCGGCCCATGCTCGGCTTCAGGCCGATGAGGTTGTTGAATGCCGCCGGCACGCGGCCGGATCCGGCGGTATCGGTGCCGAGCGCAAAGCTCGCGAGCCCGGTGGCCACCGCCACGGCGGAGCCGGAACTCGAACCGCCGGAAATGTAATCCGGATGATAGGCATTCCGGCACACGCCATAGGGCGAGCGCGTGCCGACCAAGCCGGTGGCGAATTGATCGAGATTGGACTTGCCGAGGGCGATCGCGCCGGCGTCCTGCAGCCTTTGCACCACCGGGGCGGATTCGGCGGGCAGATAGGCATAGCGCGCGCAACCCGCCGTGGTCGGAACGCCCGCGAGATCGATGTTGTCCTTGATGACGAAGGGGATTCCCCACAGCGCGAGCCCCTCGCTCGAGCGCCGCTCGAGCGCACGCGCCTGCGCCAGCAAATCCTCGCGCGGCAGACGCGTGATCCACACGTTGCGTTGCGGCGCCTGCTCGGCCCGCTCGAGCGCCGCTTCGATCACTTGAGTCGGAGTCAATCGGCCGGTCCGGTACCGCCGATGAAGCTCACTGATTCGAAGACTGTCGGATGGCTGCATGGCGGCGAAAATACCGCAAATCCGCGCGCTGTGGTTAGATAGGGCGATGAGAAAAGAACTGCTCGCGGCGGATGTCGAATTCGCGGTCAAAGGGGGCTCGGTTTATGGATGCGGCGGCGGCGGCTTTGCCGACCATGGCCGCACCCTGGGAAATCTTGCGACCTCGATCGGCCGCCCCGAACTCGTCAGCGTGGATGAGCTCGACCCGGATGCATTGGTTGCCACCATGGCGGCCATCGGCGCACCCGGCGGCCTCACGCACTGGGAGATGCGTGGCGTCGACTACCTGAGGGCCGTCGAGTTGCTGCAGCAAGCCTCGGATGCGCCGATCGTCGGATTGATGATTGGCCAGAACGGCATGTCGAGCACCCTCAACGCGTGGCTGCCGGGCGCGGTGCTCGGCCTTGCCGTGGTCGACGCCGTCGGGGACCTGCGCGCACATCCGACCGGCGACATGGGATCGCTTGGCCTCGCGAACAGTCTCGAACCGATGATTCAGACGGCCGCCGGCGGCAATCGCGACCGCGGCGCCTATCTCGAGGCGGTCATGCGCGGGCCGACCGCACGGGTTTCCCCCGCGCTGCGCACGGCGGCCAACGAAGCCGGGGGTTTCATCGCGAGCTGCCGCAATGCCATACCCGCGCGCATGGTGGCTGAACGCGCGGTGCTCGGCGGCATCAGCCAGGCGCTCGCCGTCGGGCGCGCGATCGTCGATGCCGAGCCGCACGGCGGCGAGGCGGTCATCGCCGCGATTTGCGCAGCCACCGGCGGCGGCATCATCGCGAGCGGCACCGTGACGCATACGGGTCTCGCCTATACCCGGGAGGCGTTCGATTGCGGCCGCATCGAGATCGCGACGCCGCGCGGCCGCATCACGGCCCACGTCCTCAATGAGTACATGGCGCTCGAGTGCGACGGTGAGCGCATCGCCACCTATCCCGACGTGATCACCACCCTCACCCCGGCGGGGCTGCCGATCAGCGCCGGACGCCTGACCGCAGGGGCGGCGGTGCACATCCTGCACGTGCCCGCACATCGCATTCCGTTATCGGCCAGCGTGCGCGATCCGTCGGTGTACCCGTCGGTGGAAAAGGCGCTCGGCATCGAAATCGCGGGCTATGCACTCGGGCTGCCGGCGTGAGCGAACCGCGCACGTTCCCGGCGGACCGCATCGGGCTGCGCTGCCGCGGTTGGCGCCAGGAAGGACTGCTGCGGCTGCTCGAAAACGTCTTGACGGTGGCCGAAGATCCGGAAAACTTGGTGGTCTATGCGGCGCTCGGCAAAGCGGCGCGCAACCGACCTGCCTATGAGGCCATCGTGGCGGCCCTCAAGGACCTGCGCGATGACGAGACCCTGATTGTGCAATCGGGCAAACCGATCGGCGTGCTCACGACCCACGCACGCGCGCCGCTGGTGCTCATGGCCAATTGCAATATCGTCGGCCGCTGGGCCAATGAAGAAGTCTTCTACGATCTCGAACAGCGCGGCCTCATCTGTTGGGGCGGCCTGACCGCCGGGTGCTGGCAATATATCGGCTCGCAAGGCGTGCTGCAGGGCACGTACGAGATTCTGGCCCGCGCCGCCGAGCGATTGGGCGCGGCCGACCTGCGCGGGCGGTTTTTCCTCACCGCCGGCCTCGGCGGAATGGGCTCCGCGCAGCCGCGTGCCGCCGCGCTCTTGGGCGCAGCCAGCATCGTGGTCGAGGTCGATGCCGAGCGTGCCGCCAAGCGGCTGGAAAGCGGCGCGGTCGATGCGCTCACCCATTCTCTGCCGGATGCGCTCGCCGCCGTCGAAGCCGCGATGCGGGAACGGCGGCCCTGGTCGGTGGCGCTGGTGGCCAATGCAGCCGACGTCTTTCCGGAAATCGCCGCCGGCACGCTCCGGCCCGATGTGGTGACCGATCAGACCGCCGCCCATGATCTGCTCTACGGCTATGTGCCGCAAGGCTACTCGCCGGCCGACGCACGGCGCGCGCGCACGGCGAACCCCGCCGAACTCACCGCGGCGGGTCTGCGTTCGATCGGCCTGCACGTGCGGGCGATGCTGCGATTCCAGGAACTCGGCGCCATCGTGTTCGACAACGGCAACCTGATCCGCAGTCAGGCGGCACGCGCCGGAGTGACCCGCGCCTTCGAGATTCCGGTATTCACCGAGGCATTCCTGCGGCCCTTGTTCTGCCAGGGCATCGGGCCGTTCCGCTGGATCGCGCTGTCCGGCGACGGCGCCGACATCCGCGCCATCGACGATCATCTGCTCTGCGCCTTCGCGCACGACGCATCGATCACCAACTGGATCCGTATCGCACGCGAGAAGGTGCCGTTCGAGGGACTGCCGGCACGCATCGCGTGGCTCGGCCACGGTGCGCGCACCGCGCTCGGCCTCGCCGTGAACGACATGGTGCGATCCGGTGAACTCAAGGGTCCGATCGCCTTCACCCGGGATCATCTCGACGCCGGCGCCATGACCCACCCGAAGATCATGACCGAAAACATGCGCGACGGCAGCGACGCCATCACCGATTGGCCGCTGCTCAACGCGCTGGCGAACTGTGCCTCGCAGGCGGACCTCGTCGCGATTCATTCGGGCGGCGGCGGATACGCCGGGTTCATGACCAGTTCCGGCGTGACCGTCATCGCCGACGGCACGCGCACGGCCGAAGAACGGCTGCGCCTCACCCTCACCAACGACACCTCGCTCGGTGTGCTGCGATATGCCGACGCGGGCTACGAAGAGGCGGTCAAGACCGCGCAGAACGCGGGTTTGCGCCGCCTGTCCCCTTGAGGACAATAAAAACTACGGGCGCATCCGCAGGTTGGCAAGGCGCGCTTCGCGCAGATCGAGATCGCGTTCGATCCGCAGGCGCGGCCCGCTGCGCAACTGTCCGGTGCGGTACAGTTCATTGATCAAATCCCGTTCGGCCTCGAGCAGCCGCAGCTCGACCTCATCATGCAGGAGGCTCGATGAGTCCGCTTCTTCGTCCTCCGCGCGGCGCCGCCCGATGGCGGTGAGCCGGTCGGCGAAGCGCGCGCGCAGCGGCTGTATGACCTCCGGCGCCAGGGAATACTCCTGCGCGAGCGTGTCGAGACGCCGGATCGCGACCTCGACGGCCTGCCGGCGGGCCGCGATTTCCTCGCGCAGTTCCGCGGCGTACTCGAGCCGGCCGGCATCCGCCAACCCGAGCGAGCGCATGACCGCGGGAAACAGCAGACCCTGCCCCACCAGGGTGACCAGGATGACCGCAAAGGTGAGGATGAGAATCAGGTCGCGGTGAGGAAATGGCTCACCGCCGCCGGTCACGAGCGGAATGGCGAGCGCGGCGGCGAGCGACACGACGCCGCGGATACCGGTGAAAGCGAGGGCAAACGGCCACTGCCACGGCGGCGCCGGGTCCCGCCGCGCCAGGGACGGTAACAGCCAGCGCGGCAGATAGGTGGCTGGATACATCCAGATGAAACGCGCCAGGATCACCACCGCGCACACGATGACCGCGGACTCCAGCAGTTCGGTCTTCGAGTAGGAGGCGAAGCCGGTCATGATCTCGCGCGCCTGCAGACCGGTCACGAGGAACACCATGCCCTCGGTGAGATAGATGAAAAAATCCCAAAAGAAAATACCCTGCAGGCGGGTACGGGCGCTGATCAATCGCAATCCGTTCCAACTGATGTAAAGACCGGTCGTCACGGTGGCGAGCACCCCCGACCCGCCCAGGTGCACCGGCGGCCAGTACGCCACGAAGGGCGTCAGCACCGAGAGCATGATCTCCAGGCGCGGATCGTCGACCCAGCGGCGCAGGCGCAGCATGATCCAGCCGACCGCGAGTCCCCACAGCAGTTCGCCCGCGGTGATGGCGACGAAGTCCTCGAGCCCATGGCCGAAAGAGAAGCCGCCGGCGCTCACCGCCACCACCGCAAAGCGATACAGGATGAGCGCCGTGGCGTCGTTGGCGAGCCCCTCACCCTCGAGCACGACGAGCAGGCGGCGCGGGATCTGCATCCGACTCGCGATCGCCAAGGGCGCCACGGGGTCGGGCGGCGAGACGATGGCGCCGAGCACGAATCCTTCCGCCCACGTGAGTCCGAGCAGCCAATGGCTGGCGGCCGCGGCGGCGAGGGTCGTGAACGCCACGCAGCCGATCGCGAGCAGCGAAATGGGGCGCAGATTGAATCGAAACTCGCGCCAATCCATCGCCACGGCCGAGGCGTAGATCACGGGCGGCAGCACGCACAGCAGGACGAATGGTGGCGTGAGCTTGACGGTCGGCAGGCCGGGAATGAGTGCGAGCGCGACGCCCGTCAGCACCAGGAGGATGGCGGGGGGCGTCCCGAGCCGGGTGGCGAGCACCGAGACGGCCACGATGACGATCGGCAGCAGTAGCAGGATTTCGATATTCGGCATCATGGATCGGGCGTCGGCTGCGGAGGCGGTGAATGGTTGGCCGCAGCTCCGTATGATTGTACACGGGGGATATTCGCGCCAAGCGCGCCATCGAGGCAGGGGGTAAGAAGTGCAATCATCGGCCGGCGACGGCGGGCAACCCGAGCTCCTCGAAGCCCATTCGGCAGCCGAGTTCGCCGTCGGCCGGGTGCTGTTCGAGGAATACGCGGCACAACTCGGCGTCGACTTGTGCTTTCAGAATTTCGCCGCGGAACTCGAGCGGCTGCCGCAAATGTATGGCGCACCCTCGGGCTGCCTGCTGCTCGCGCGCCAGAACGGCAGCGAGGTCGGCTGCGGCGCCGTGCGGCATCTGTCAGGCACGGTGTGCGAGATGAAGCGCCTCTACGTCAAGCCGCCGCTGCGCGGTTCGGGGCTCGGGCGGCGGCTCGCCGTCGGCCTGATCGACAAGGGCATCGCGCTCGGCTACACGCACATGGTGCTCGACACCCTCAAGACCATGACCGCGGCCTTGCGTCTGTATCACTCGCTCGGGTTTCGGGAAATACCGGCCTATTACGCCAATCCGATGCCTGAGGTTGCGTATCTGGAGCGGGTCCTGACCGGGGGCTCAGGCGCCCACCTGGGTCAAAAGTGAAGCCCGCCTCAGTCCGCCAGGATTCCATCTGCTAGATTTCATGGGATGCAGCAGGACGACCTCGAGGTATTGCTCCGTTCGCGGGTGCCGCTGATCGCCGTCGAATCGCGCGATGAGTCGGAGGTGCTGAAAGCCCTCGCCCGCGCCTGCAAGCGCCTGGCGCCCACGCCCGGAGCCGGCCCCGCCGCCATTGCGGGCACCGCCGGTGCGGGCGCCGCCGGAATGCCGCTGTTTCAGTGGACCGTGACGGACGGGCTCAAACGACTCGACATGGAAATGGGACCGCCGCAGCGAACGGTCACGGAACCGTTGGACGTCCTCAAGCACTTGCGGGCCACCGGATTCGCCGGAACCTACGCACTGCTGGATTTTCACCCCTACCTGCAGAACCCCACGCTGATCCGCCTGCTCAAGGACATCGCGCAGGACTATGACCGGTTCGCGCGCACCATCGTGCTGATCAGCTACGAGATCGCGATTCCGCACGAGATCGAACACCTCACCGCGCACTGCTCACTCGCCCTGCCCGACCGCAACGAGCGGCGCCAGCTGGTGGAGGACGTTGCCCGGCAATGGATGCGCAACAACCCTCAGCATCCGCTGAAGATCGATGCCCACGCGCTTGCCCTGCTGGTCGAGAACATGAACGGCCTGACCGCCTCGGACACCCAACGTCTGGCGCGCAAGGCGATATTCGAAGATGGCGCCCTGCAGGTTTCCGATGTGCCTTCCGTCATGCGCGCCAAATACGATCTGCTCAATCACAACGGCATCCTGCGCTACGAACACGACACGGCGCGCTTCGCCGACGTCGGCGGACTGTCGAATCTCAAGGCGTGGCTCGAAAAGCGCCGCGACGCCTTCGACGGCTCGGCACCGCAACTCGACCCGCCCAAGGGAATCATGCTGCTCGGCGTTCAAGGCTGCGGCAAGAGTCTGGCCGCGCGCGCGAGTGCCGGGATCTTCAACGTGCCGCTGCTGCGGCTCGATTGCGGCGCGCTGTTCGACAAATTCGTCGGCGAATCGGAACGAAATTTGCGCGAATCGCTGGCCACGGCCGATCTGCTCGCACCGTGCGTTCTTTGGATCGATGAGATCGAGAAAGGCTTTGCCTCCGGCGAGACCGATGGCGGAGCCACGCGGCGCGTCCTCGGCGCCTTTCTCACCTGGTTGGCGGAGAAAAAGAGCCGTGTCTTCGTCGTCGCCACCGCCAACGACATCACCGCCCTGCCGCCCGAACTGATCCGCAAGGGCCGCTTCGATGAGATCTTCTTTGTCGACCTGCCCGACCTCAACACGCGCACCGAAATTCTGCGTATTCATACGGCGCGGCGCGGCATCGCGATCGATCCGGCCTCTTTGAACGCGCTGGCCCAGGCATGCGAAGGTTTTGCCGGGGCGGAAATCGAGCAGGCCGTGGTGGCGGCGCTCTATACCGCGCATGCGCAAAAGACCGTGGCGAGTGCGCGCCTGCTCGCGGCCGAGATTGCCGCGACCCGTCCGCTCGAGGTGGTCATGTCGGAAAAGGTCGCCGCCCTGCGCAACTGGGCCAGGGATCGGACCGTCGCGGCGGATTAAGAAGTTCCGACCTCGCTCCCGGGGTCGGAGCTGGAGGCGGCGGCAAGCTCGCCCTGCATGCGGGCGATCCGGTTCTCGCAGGCCAGCCATTTGCCCTGCGCGCATTCCCCGACGCGGCAGCCGGTTTCACATTGCGCCAGTTCCGGCGGCATGTCGCCGATCAGGGGCGCCGTGCAGGCGACTTTGAATTTTTTGAAGAAACCGGACATGCTAAATAGATTACCCTTCCGCAGCCCTGCCGCCATTCGCGCTTTTACGAGCCTGTCTGCGGGATCCACGTAGGACGCCGCCCAATATGGAGCATTGCCCGATGAGCCTCCCCCATGAGTAAAGTCTCGGAAAAGATCAAGGAAGAGTTCCTGGCGCTGCTGCCGCCGACCATCTTCTTCTTCATCGCGCTGCACATCGTGGCGCTGGTGCGCTCCTTGATGGAGCGGGCGACCGGGCTCTCGGCGTTCTCCAGCGCCTCCATCGCCGTGGCGGCGCTGATCCTCGGCAAGGCCGTGTTGATCGCCGACATGCTCCCCATCATCAACCGCTACCCGGACAAGCCGCTCATCTATAACGTGGCATGGAAGACCCTGATCTACCTCGTGGTCTCCGCCATCATTCATTATCTGGAACGGCTCTACGAGTTCACGCGTCAGGCGGGCGGAATGGTTGCCGCCAACCACGAAATGGCCATGCAGATGATATGGCCGCGCTTCTGGGCGATCCAGATCGTGCTCTTCGTCATGGTCCTGGCGTACTGCACCTTGGCGGAACTCGCGCGCGCGATCGGCGGGACACGGCTGCTGCGCGTATTTTTCGGCCCGCCGCCGCTGCCGGTGCTGACCCGGCCTTGAGCCGCCTCGCGGCGGTGCGCGGCGGCTCAACGCCAGGGCGAGGCGATCACATGGTCGGGGGTGATGCTCGCCAGCGTCGGCGTACCCGCCTGGCGCATGATCTGTAGCAACTCCCGATCGAGCGTGTCGATGACCGCCTCGACCCCGGGTTGACCGAAGGCGGCAAGCCCCCACACCTGCGGCCGACCGATACCGACGGCGGTGGCGCCGAGTGCCAATGCCTTGAAGACATCCGTGCCGCGCCGCACGCCCCCATCGAGGAGCACCGGAACGCGCCTGCGGACCGCCGCGGCAACCTCAGGCAGGCAGTCGATCGTCGCGCGCAGGGTTTCCTCGTTGCGGCCGCCATGGTTCGACACGATCACGCCGTCGGCGCCGTGGGCCACGGCGAGTGCGGCATCCTCGCCCGCAACGATGCCCTTCACCAGCAGTTTGACCGAGACCAGGGCGCGCAGCCGGTCCAGATAATCCAGGGTGATGTTCGGCGGCGCCAGCGAGGTGACCCGGGAGACGTCCAAGCCTGCGAACATCGGGGCTTTGTGAACCTGATCGTGCGAGTTGCCGACATGACAGTCGGTGCAGGTGCGGCTGTCGACGAGCATGGCGCGCTTCAGCGTCTCGTTGTTTCTGCCGTAATTGGCACCGGCCTGGGTATCGACGGTGAGCACGATCGCCGGGCAACCGGCGCGCTCGGCCCGGCGCACCAGGGCCTCGGTGACCGCCCAATCGTCGGTGGGGTACAGCTGCTGCCAGACGGGCGCGCCGCGCGCCTCGGTCACCGGTTCCACCGGCGTCGATCCCACCATGGACAGCATCATCAACGTCGACCGGGACTTCGCCGCCCGGGCGGTGCCCAGTTCGGCATCTGGGTGAAAGGCACGCTGCGAGGAGACGGCCGAGAGGTAGATCGGCATGCGCCAGAGCGCGCCGAGGATTTTTTCCGACGTGTCGATGTGGCTCACATCGACGAAGCGCCGGGCACGGATTTCATAGTGCGAGAAGGCGTCGCGGTTGCGCAGCACCGTGCGGTCATCGTCGGTGCCGGTGGCGATGTAGCCGAAATGCGCCGGCGGCAGCGCCGCCCGGGCAAGCTCCTCGAACTGCATCACATCGAGGACCTGATCCGCCGCGGTGACCGGCGGCGGCTCCTTAAGATACGCCTGCGACGGGGATTGGCTCCCGCCGAGCGAGCGCGCCGCAACGGCCGGCAGCATCGCGAGGCCACCGAGCAGCGCCCGGCGTGTGAGGCGAGGTCGTGATTTATCCAAGTTGTTGGCATCCCGGGGCGCCAGCCTGCGCCGTTGGGTGCAGCATAGCGCATCGTGCAAAACACAGGGCATGGCGATAGACTCTGGAACGAGTCACCGGGCGGGCCCAAGACATGTTCCTGAAGAATTGCTGGTACGTGGGCGCGTGGGATCACGAGCTGGTCGACGGACGGCTGTTGAGCCGCGTGCTGTTGAACGAGCACGTGCTGATGTATCGCGGTGAATCGGGACGGATCGTCGCCATGAACGATCGGTGCCCCCATCGTGGCGCCCTGCTTTCTCAAGGCCGCCTGGAAGGCGACGCCGTGCGCTGCATGTACCACGGCATCAAGTTCGATTGCGCCGGCAAATGCGTGCAGATTCCCGGCCAGGAGCTGGTTCCGCCGAAAATGCGCGTACGCACCTATCCCGTGCATCAAGTCGGCCATCTGATCTGGATCTGGCTCGGCGATCCGGCCAAGGCCGACGTGTCGAGCATCGTGAACCTGCCGTATATGACGGATCCAAGTTGGAAGGGACTGCCCGGGTATATGCACTACGATGCGAGCTACCTGCTCATCGTCGACAACCTGAGCGACCTTGCGCATCTCGCGTTCGTGCACACGACGACGCTGGGCGGGTCGGAGGAATATGCCTACGTCTCGAAACCCGCGTCCATCGACAAAAACGAGCGCGGCTACAGCCTGGAGCGCTGGCACCTGAATATCGATCCGCCGCCGTACCACAAGAAAGTCATCGCCAACAAGCATGACAAGCTGGACCGGCGCAATCGCGTGACCATGTACGTGCCGGGCATTTTCGACATGGCAACGCTGTTCGCACCGGCGGGCCAGGGTGCGGAATTGGGCCATGCGGTGGCGGGAATCCGCGAATACCGCAATTGCCAGTTCATGACCCCCGAAACGGAAAAGACCACGCACTTCTTCTGGGCGTACCTCAACAACTTCGAAGGCGCTGATTCCACCATTTCGCGCTCGCTGCTCGACAGCCTCATCGAGGGATTTCTCGAGGACAAATCCATCATCGAACGCCAGCAGAAAACCCTCGAGGAAGACCCGACCTTCGAGAAGCAGATGCTGGCCATTCTCGCCGACGCACCGCTCGTCCATTTTCGCCGCACCCTCGACAAGCTCATCGCCGCCGAGCAGGCGGCTGCCTCCGCGGCGTAGAGCCGTGACTCAGGCCATCGTGTTGCGCGCCTATGGCGGTCCCGATGCGCTGCGCCTGGAGCCCGTCGAGGTGGGCGCTCCGGGACCGGGCGAGCTGCGCGTGCGTCACACGGCCATCGGAGTCAACTTCCACGATGCCTACGTACGCTCAGGGCTGTACCGCACGCTCGAGCCGCCCGGCATACCCGGCGTCGAGGCCGCGGGGGTCGTTGTCGCGGCGGGTCCGAACGCCCTCGGGTTCGCGCCCGGCGACCGGATTTCCTATGTCACGCCGACGTACGGCGCGTATGCCGAGGAGCGCGTGCTGCCCGCGAGCGCCGCGCTGCGCCTGCCGCCGTCGGTTTCGGACGAGGTCGCCGCGGCCATCACGGTCAAGGGGTTGACCGCCTGCATGCTGCTGACGCGCGTGCGCCGCGTGCAAGCCGGCGAAACGCTGCTGATTCACGCGGCGGCGGGCGGCGTCGGTCAACTGCTCGTCCGCTGGGCCAAGCATCTCGGCGCCACGGTGATCGGCACCGTGGGGTCGGCGGAAAAGGCACGCCTGGCGCGCGAGTGCGGAGCCGACCATATCATCCTGTATCGCGAGGAGAATTTCGTCGAGCGCGTGCAGGCCCTCACCGGCGGCCGCGGCGTCGAAGCGGTCTACGATTCGGTGGGCAGGGACACGTTTTCGGGCTCGCTCGATTGCCTCGCCTACTGCGGCATGGCGGTGAATTTCGGGCAGTCCTCGGGCGCCATCGAACCGTTCGCGATTTCGCGGCTGGCGGTTCGCTCCACGGTGGTCACCCGCCCCATCGTGTTCCATTTTTTGCGCGAACGCGCCGCGCTCGAGGCGATGGCGAGGGAAACGTTCGATGCGCTCGAGGCCGGCATCATCAAACCGCACACGGTTCTGCGCCTGCCGCTGGCGCAGGCGGCCGATGCGCATCGGGCGATGGAATCGCGCTCCCTCTCGGGCGCCATCATCTTGATTCCCTGAGCGCCGGGTGTATTGCGCGCCTGGCGCGTTTTCTCTATCCTTGCTCGGGTTCAGCCAACGTTGCGACGACGCAACAATAAAAATCTCGGAGGGAATGCCATGCGGTTATATGCATATGTGCGTGCGGGTCTAACCGCGACATGCCTACTCGGCACCATTGCGGCCAACGCGCAACAGGCGGCCACCGGCGGCCAGCTCGAGGAAATCGTCGTCACCGCGCAAAAGCGCGAACAGAACTCGCAGGACATCGGCATCTCGCTGTCCGCGGTCAGCGGCGCGGAACTCATCTCCCTGGGCGCCACCACCGCCACCGACATCACGAAGTTCATGCCGGCCGTCGTGCTCACGCAGCCGAACGGACCGTCATCCTTCAGCCTGGCGATTCGCGGCGTCACCCAGAACGATTTCGCCGACCACCAAGAGAGCCCGGCGGCCATCTACGTCGATGACGTCTATGTGAGCCAGATGGCGGGCTTGGCGTTCTCGCTGTTCGACGTCGAACGCGTCGAGGTGCTGCGCGGACCGCAGGGAACCCTGTTCGGCCGCAACGCGACCGGTGGTCTCGCGAACTACGTCACCAACCGCCCCACCGACCAGGACGGCGGCTACGTTGACGTGACGGTGGGCGAGCGCAATTTGGAGCGCATCGAGGGTGCGGTGAACGGCAAGCTGTGGGACGGGGTCGATGGACGCTTGTCGTTCGTATCGAACCACTACGACCCGCTGTTCACGAACGTCGCGGGCGGCGCCGCGGACGCGGAAAACGGCAACGACTACGCCATTCGCGGCCAGATGCTGTTCAAGTTCGATGGCGGCGGTCAGCTGTTGTTGAACGCCCGCGGCAGCCGCGAGAACGTCAACGCCGGATCGTGGGAGGAATCCGCCGCCTACAGCCAGGGCAACGGCGTCGATGCCTTCGTTCCCGGGAACCAGAATCCCTACGGCTACTGCAACGGCTGCAACAATTCGGGTCTGCCGAACAGCGGACCGTTCACCATCCGCGACAACATCTCGGGCTACGCCAAACTCAAGTTTTACGGCTTCACCACGACGTACACCGATGATTTGCCGTTCGCGAAACTCACCGTGATCGGCGACTACTCCTCGTTCCAGAAGGATTATCAAGAGGACTCCGACGCATCGCCCTATACGCTGTTCGAGTTCTTCAACGGCAGCAAGGTCAACCAGCAGTCGCTCGAAATCCGTCTGAACGGCAACCACGACAAATTCAACTGGACCGCCGGTCTGTACGGGCTGCGCATCAGCGGCGATTACTACGAGGGGTGGATCGGACCGGCGTTCTTCACCGCGAACCAATTCCAGAGCCCCACCAATCCGAACAATGGCTACTACGGCGCGGGCTCGAACTTGGGTCCCTGGCCCTACGGCAGCGCGCCCAACTGGATCACCGGCGGCGTGCCCGGGCCTGACGGCGGCATTCCGGCCACCAAATCACCCTATAGCCTGCTGACGAAGTCGTACGCGGCCTTCGGGCAATTGGAGTACCGGGCGACCGACCTCATTGGCCTGACCCTGGGCGGCCGCGTCACCCAGGACAAGAAGGACTACGACTTCTCCTGGTTCCCGTACGAGATGTATCCGACGGACGTCACCAATCCGGTCAAGCTGCTGACCCCGCCCACCGGCATCGCGCTCTATGATTACAACAGCAGCCGATCCGACACGCTGTGGAGCGGCAAGGCACAGGTCGATTTCCACCTGACCCAGGATCAGCTGGCCTATGCGAGCTATAACCGCGGCGTCAAGGGCGGCGGGTTCAGCGCGCCGCTGTTTCCGTTCACCATCAACGATCTGTCGACGCTGACCTTCAGACCCGAAACCCTGACCTCCACCGAGGTGGGTTACAAGTCCGAATGGCTGGATCACAAGCTGCGGTTCAATGCCGCCGCGTATTACTACGACTACAAGAACTACCAGGCGCTGATCTACACCCTCGGCCTCGAGCAGTTGATCGTCAATGCGGATGCGCGCCACAAAGGCGCCGAGGCGGAGGTCGAGTTCAGTCCGACCTCCTCGTGGCTGTTCGGCGCCGGCGCGGCCTATGTCGATGCGTTGGTCGTGAACGTGGCCGGCCGCTGCTGCAGCAGCACCACGGGCGAACCGATCTACGGCGACTACACGCCGCCGAATGCGCCGCGCTGGACCATGAATGCGATGGCGCGCTATACCATGCCGATCGGGCAGAACACGCTCTCGCTGCAGGCCGACGGCAATTACATGACCAGCTTCTGGTTCAATTTGTCCGACGTGCCCGACGTGCAGCAGGACGGCTTCGGCATCTACAATCTGCGCACCGTCTACACGACCATGAGCGGCAAGCTGCAGGTCGGTCTTTCGGTGGAGAACGTCGCCGACAAGCACTACGGCGTGATGGGATTCGACAACGTGTCGATCAACGGGCTCGCGCAGCTGTATCCCGGCATGCCGCGCTGGTGGAAGGCGCACCTGCTCTACAAGTTCTGACCTTAAAAGGGCGGGCTCGCCGTGGCGAGCCCGCCCTTTTTTCACAGACTGGCGCTGCGCGTGACCTCCTGGGTCCAACCGAACGGATCGGGGGCGCGCCGCTCCTGAATGGCGAGCAACGCCTCGCGCAGCTGGGCGGCGATGGCATCGACGCGCGCCGGAGCATATTCGCGGCCGTCGGCATCGACGAGCAC